>Ga0247820_10001098_pt1 | contig 15218 bp, 11 predicted proteins | sample 13C_Glucose_Day1_2_FD_192480 | JGI IMG/M metagenome (GOLD analysis project Ga0247820, IMG submission 192480) | Soil microbial communities from agricultural site in Penn Yan, New York, United States - 13C_Glucose_Day14 | ecosystem: Environmental > Terrestrial > Soil > Agricultural land | place...
GATCTGCGCGCCGGGGTCATCGACGTCAACGAGGCCCGCGAGCGCCGTGGCGAGGTGGAGAAGGCCAGCCAGATGTATGGAGCCATGGACGGGGCGATGAAGTTCGTCAAGGGCGACGCCATCGCCGGGCTGGTGATCATCGTGGTCAACCTGCTGGCGGGCCTGGCCATCGGCGTGATGCAGAAGGGCATGAGCGCGGCTGACGCCTTGCAGCTCTACGCGGTGCTTACCGTGGGCGATGGCATGGTCAGCCAGGTGCCGGCGCTGCTGATCGCCATCACAGCCGGCATCATCGTCACCCGCGATGGCGAAGGGGCGCGCGACCTTGGGGCGAATATCGGCAACCAGGTAATGGCGCAACCCAAGGCCCTGATGATCGGCGGCGCATTGCTGGTGTTGTTCGGGCTTGTTCCAGGCTTTCCGACGGTCACTTTCCTTACCCTGGCACTGCTGGTCGGGGGCGGTGGCTGGTGGGCGATCCGCCAACGGCGCATCGCGGAGGAGGGCCGGCTGCACACTGGTGGCCTGCCGGCGTTGCTGGCCAATGGCGCTGGCGCCCCCACGCTCAAGCCTTCCGGCAAGGCGAAGACGGCCGCTGACGCGCAAGCGTTCGCCTTGACGGTGCCCTTGCTCATCGATGTGGACAGTGGCCTGCAAGCCGCCTTGGAGGCTGCCTCGCTGAACGACGAGCTGGCGCGGGTCCGCCAGGCGCTGTATCTGGATCATGGCGTGCCGTTTCCCGGTATCCGCCTGCGTTTCAGCAGCGTGCTCGGCCCCGGCGAGTATCGCATCCTGTTGCAGGAAGTGCCGGTGGCGCGTGGCAGGCTGATGCCGGAACGGCTGCTGGTCCAGGAAAAGCCCAGCCAGCTGGCGCTTGTCGGCGTGCCCTACGAGGAAGGCGAAGCCCTGCTGCCAGGACGGGCAGCGCTGTGGGTGGAGCAGGCCCAGCGCGAGCGTCTGGAGCGCGCCGGATGTGCCTTCCTGGCGATCGACCAGGTGCTTGCCTGGCACCTGTCGCAGGTTTTGTGCGAATACGCCGGGGATTTCATCGGTATCCAGGAGACCCGCTACCTGCTGGAGCAGATGGAGCAGGGCTATGGGGAGCTGGTCAAGGAGGTGCAGCGCATCCTGCCGTTGCAGCGCATCACCGAGGTGTTCCAGCGGCTGGTGGGCGAGGGTATCTCGATCCGCAACATGCGCTCGATCCTCGAAGCCTTGGTGGAGTGGGGGCAGAAAGAGAAGGACGTGGTGCAGCTGGCCGAATACGTGCGCAGCAGCCTCAAGCGCTATATCTGCTACAAGTACGCCAGCGGCCACAACCTGCTGCCGGCCTACCTGCTGGATCCGGCGGTCGAGGAGATGATCCGCAACGGCATCCGCCAGACCAGTGCCGGCAGCTACCTGGCCCTGGAGCCTGCGCAGAGCGACACCTTTCTCGCCCAGGTGAAAGCCGTGGTGGGCGACTTGCAGGATGCCCAGGCAAGGCCCGTGCTGGTGGTGTCGATGGATATCCGCCGCTATGTGCGCAAGCTGGTCGAGGGCATCTATTTCGACTTGCCGGTGCTGTCCTTCCAGGAACTCACCACGCAGATCAACATCCAGCCATTGGGGCGCATCGGCTGACGCCAGCCTGGCGTCAGAAAGCGTACCCACAAACTACAAAATCGCGGCCGGGTCTGACGGAGCGGCCGCTTGCACCTCAATAGACTTCATCGGCATGTACCCCGGCCTTGTGCCAGGAAGGGTACCTGACCAACCGGATGCAGATGATGAGCAGTTCTATTGAAGCAAGTAGTCGCCCTGTCCCTTTGCCGTACGTAGACCGTGTCGCGCCGCCGGACACCTGGCGGGATATCAAACGGCTGGAGGCGATCCAGGATCAGCACGGGATCGTGGCCGTGGACGGCCAAGGCCAGCCGCTGAGCGCGGAGCACCGGTCGCAGGCCATCGAGACGTTGCTGGGGGCCGAGGGGCAAGCGCGTCTGGCACAGAGCCGCCCCTATTTCGAGAGCCTGTTGGCGCAACCGTTGCCCGAGCAGCATGTCGACGCGCTGTACCGATTGCTCGAGGCTTATGCCGGCTGGTTGCCGGGAGCGCCCTTGCAGCTGCAGAACCTGGGCGAGCGCCTGTGCATGGACGAGCTGGTGATGGCGGCGATGGGCCTGCGCATGCGCAAGCAGAAGGCCGAGCGCACCGAGCTCAGCGAGCAGCTCAAGTGCCTTACGGCGGAGCTGAAGATCTTCAGTGTGATCCAGTCGAAGGTCAACATGGTGATGGCCGACAAGGGCACCTTCAAGCTGGAAGACGATGGTTTCAACCTCTTCGACCGCAAGCTTTACGACCTAGATGCGGACAGTTGGGAGAAGAGCTCCGAGCGCCGATTGCTCTCGAGCCTGGATACGTTCCAGTCGGACGGGATCGTCACGGTGCGGCATTTCCTCGAGGGCGCGCAATCTGCCTCTGCGTCGAGTGAAAACGGCGGCCGCCTGCAAAAGGTCAGCGGGCCGATGAGCGACCTGAAGGCGCAGTACGGCTGGGACAAGGACAACAACCCGCTGGCCAATTTCTCCCAGGCCCTCAGCGACCGTACCCGCATCGTCAACGACAAGGTGACCGAACAGACCACCCTGCTCAACGACGTGGGGTCGCGCTACACCACCTCCACCGAGGTGATGATGAAGTTCGTCGAGACCTGGTTCTCGATGCTGTCCAAGATTCTGCAGAACTGAGGTAGGTGATGACGGCAGTACAACAGATGGTTGGCCACGATACCGATGGCAACAACGTCGATGCGATTGAGCGCTTCTTCGGTGATGGCGGCACGTTCGCCATGCTGCGTGGGGTTTGCGCGACGCAACTGGAAACGCTCTATGCCCAGGCGTTCAACTTCTACCAGGCGGGGCGGCTGGACGATGCGCTGACACTGTTCAAGGGGCTGGCGGCGCTCGACCATTACGATCCCCGGGCGTTTCTGGGCGTGGCGGGCGCGTACCAGGCCCTTGAGCGCTACCAGGACGCATTGCCGGCCTATGCCTATGGCGCGATGCTCGCGCCGCAGGACCCGCGCTTTACCTTCCATGCCGCGCAGTGCCACCAGCACCTGGGCGATCTGGCATCGGCGTGCAGCGGCTACGAGCAGGCGCAGATCCTGGCGGTTGACAGCGAGCATGCCGGCCTGGCAGGTCAGGCGCAGGTGCTGCTGGAGACTTTGCAGCAGAAGGAGGACGTACGTCATGCGAGTTGAACTTCTGCCTGTGGAGCAGTCGCTGCTGATGCCGGCTGAAACCGAATCGGAACCGCTACTGCCGGGTGCGGCGATCCAGTTGCCCGGCGAGACCGGCACACCGTCCAGAATCGCAACGATCAAGCAGGACATGAATGTCCGGCTGGATCCTCCAGGGGCACTGGCGACGGGACAGCTACAGGGGCAGGTAGTCGATAAGCTGATCGACGCTGAAGGCCTCATGCAACCGGTGCTGGTCGCGGTACCTGATGTCGGTGCATTGATCCTTGGCCAACTCGCCGGGGACATCTCCGACGCCGAACTGGATATCCGCCTCACCGAACTGCTGAGCCGGTTGGGTGCTCGCCAGACCGAGCTGAACCTGCAGCAGGTACGTCAGCTCACCGAGCAGAACCGCCAGCAGATGGCGCTCAACGCGCAGAAGATGGACGAGGTGGCCCAGCGACACCAGGATGCCGGCACGGCGAACGTGTTCGCCAAGGTTTTCGGCTGGGCCGCAGCCATCGTCTCCATCGTGGTGGGGAGCGTCATGGTCGCCACCGGCCTGGGCGCTGTCGCGGGCGCGCTGATGATCGCCGGTGGCGTCATGGGTGTGGTGTCCATGTCGTTGAACCAGGCCGCCGAGGACGGGCATATCTCCAAGGAAGTGATGAAGTACCTCGGGCCGGTGCTGATGGCGGTGGAGGTTGCCCTGGCGCTGGCCTCGGTGGTGCTGACCTGCGGCGGCAGCCTCGCGGTGGTCGCCGCCAGGGTGGCTGGCAAGGTGAGTGGCAAGGTCGCGCAGACGGTCCTGTCGGTGGGCCAGAAGATCCAGAGCGTCGCCTCCACCGGGGTCACCTCGACCGCCAGTGCGGGCACCCGGGCCAAGCTGCAGATGACCCTGACCGGCGCCAGCATGGCCACCACCACGCTGTCCAGCGCTGGGCAGGCGGCCAGTTCGGTGATGCAGGGGCTGGCGCTGCGCAGCGAGGCACAGCTGGCGGAGATGCGCCTGCTGCTGGACCAGGGACACAGTTTTCTCGAGCAGTTGGCCAAGGCGCTTGAACAACTGCTCGCGGGGAAGGCGCAACGCTTCGAGCAACTGCTGGAACTGTTGAACAACCGCAGCAAGGCCTGCGCCGATATCGCTTGCCGAAACGTCATTGCCTGATCAAGGAGTCAATAATGAGTCTGACCATTTCCACTATCGACCATTCGTCCCACATGGATGGCCAACTGCCGGTCACCGAGGGGCAGAAGGCCGGGCAGCCGCTGTGGGCGATGCTGGCCATGCCCTGCGCAACAGCGAGCGCGGTATTTGCCGGGAAGCAAGGACGGGTAAGCCTGGATATACCGCAGGCCACCCCCTGCAGTCAGGACCTGGAAAGCCTATTGGCCATTCTTCGGGCCGCCATGCAGGTGCGTGACGGCAATGCCCAGGGGCGCAGGACACAGGCCGAAGTCAGCGTAATGGCGAGCAAGGAACAGATCGGCTGGATGAGAACCGCCAGCAATGCGCTGTTCGCCTCGGCGGCCGTCAGCGGCGCATTGGGCATGTTCACCTTGGCCAGCGGCACTACCGGCATGCTCAAGAACCTGGGAGATGCGCGGACCATCAAGGGCCTGGAACAGGCCAGCCATGCTGCCGAGTATGCCAAGCCCGGCGAGCTGGCGATGGCCTCGAAACAGCTGATCGCCGAGAACCGTATCGAGGTCAAGCACCTGCAGAACGCCATCGACACCCGCAACACCACGCTGCACACGCTCAACGGCGTGGCCCAGAGTGGCGCTGCCTTCGGCACAGGCATCGCCCATGCCATCAAGTCGCTGCAGGATGTCTGGGCCAAGGAGCAGGAACTCGAGGCCGCAGTTGCCGGCAACCAGAAGGAGTTGTTCCAGCGCTGTACCGATGATTTGGCGAAGATGATCGACCAGGTGCGTCAGCTGATCCAGGAAATCCTGCGCAATGATAACCAGGGGATCAGGGCGGCAGGCATCATGGCCTGAATACACCAGGCTGTTTGAAAGGATGTTGCGAGCCGCAAGGGCGTTGGCCCTTGCGGCTTTTTCATGTCTGCGAATCTACGGACAGCGTGTCTGGTAGGTGACAGTCGAAAAGTGCAAAAAAGGCGATAAGGGCTGATGGGGCCCGATGCGCGGCGTCGGTATCGTTCACTCAGCTTCCGTCATTTGGAGGCAAGAAACTTCGGAGAAGACCTCTGCTCTTGCGGGTGTGAGAGCGGTCTTTTCCTCAAGCCTAACGATGCTGCAAGATGAGGTTTGCACGATGATCGAATCGGTTTCAACCAGTTGGGTATGTGGCGCCGACCTGGACCCCGTCAACGAGAGCAGTGACTGCGCACAGGTGAAAACCAGCGAGTCGGCGCAACGCCTGGCACGCCACGAGGAACCGCAGAAGTGCGGCATCCTGATGCGTCTGTTCATTGCGATAGCCGAGTTCTTCGGCTTTCGTCCCGGTGTGGCGACGGGTGGGACGCAGGCCGCGGCTTCGGCGCCGGACGTGATGCGTTCATTCAACGAGCAGATGGCCAAGGGACTCCCGGATGTCATGAGGTCGCAGGCAAACGGAATACTGGCCAAGCAGGAGGACCTGCCAACCGAGCAGTTCATGGCCAGCTACACGGAGCAGCTCACGGGCAGCAATATCATGCGTAACGCCAACTGCCTGTTGTCGAATGTCGTCAAGCTGGGCGAGCTTGTGCCAGAGCTGAAGGTCGAGATGAGCATCAACGAGGTCGATATCGTCGGCGGATACTCTCTGAAGGAAGCCCAGTTCCCGGACAATATCGCACTGATGCAAAACGACTCGATGGCTGCCGCCAAGGTGCTCGATGCGGTGATATTCCTGGCTTCGCGATTTGCCGAGTTTCCGGACCCCGAGCGGGTGGGGCCTGAAGCGGCGGTGGAGTTTGTCAAAGAAGTCGATGCCGAGTTCATTGAGTTGTACGCCCAGAAGCCTGATGTGCAGGTGGCGGCTGTCGTGGTGGATGCAGGCGACGATGCCCCTGCGCTGATGACTGCCACTTTGGTCGGAGCGAGCACTGCGCAGCCTGTGGAGCCTGAAGCGATTTACGACGCGATGACCGGCGGACAATCTGAGCCGGCAACTTCGTTGAAGGCCGTCAAGCTCGGCTTTGTCAAGATTGACGATGAGGTTGCTTTGCCGACACGCAATGACTTCAACGCGACCATGAATTCGCTGCAGCGGCCGACCAGTCCGCTCTCCCAGTCGTTTGAGCACCTGGAGTATCTTGCCGAACATGGCAGTGCTGCCGAAAAGGCGATCGCTTCAATGGTCCTGGACCATACGGCGATAGGACAGTCCCACTCCTATGGCGACCTCTTCGGGCAGCGTAAGATTGAGCCCAATCTGTTGCAGGCCCACTCCGCGCTCTCGTTTGTGGACACGCTGCAGAAGAAGCTGGACATGGCGGGGCGCCTGCTCGGCGACCTGCAGGCTGCCGACGCGGCTTGAGCTTGATACTGGCTGGGACCTCAGGGCCCAGCCAGTCCTTCGAATTCCTTCTGTTCACCCACTGTGAAACCAGCCCAAGGTGATCATCGCCACCACGATATAGCGCCCACCCTTGGCCAGGGTGACCAGCAGCACGAAGCGCCAGAACGGCTCGCGCATGATCCCGGCGATCAAGGTCAGCGGGTCGCCGATCACCGGCATCCAGCTCAGCAGCAGCGACCACTGGCCCCAGCGCTGGTAGCGGCGCTGGGCGCGCTCCAGCTGGCTGGCGCTGAACGGGAACCAGCGGCGTTCGCGCAGGTGCTCGATGGCCCGCCCCAGCAGCCAGTTGACGATGGAACCGAGCACGTTGCCGAGCGTGGCCACCAGCAGCAGGATCGCCCAGGCACTCGGTTCGCGAATGAGCAGCCCGACCAGCACCGCCTCGGACTGCAGCGGCAACAGGGTGGCGGCGCCGAAGGCGCTGAGGAACAGCGCCCCGAGGCTGAGCATCAGTAGCTGGCGACCACGGTGTCCTGGCCATCCCGGGTCACACCGATGACCTGGTAGGCGTCCTTGTGGTCACCCATCTCCATGCCCGGCGAGCCCATCGGCATGCCCGGCACCGCGATGCCCTTGAGGTCGTTGCGCTTGGTCAGCAGGCGTACTTGCTCCGCCGGGACATGGCCTTCGACGAACTTGCCGTCGATCACCCCGGTGTGGCACGACGCCAGGCGCGGCTCGACGCCCAGGCGCTGCTTGACCGCGGTCATGTTCGGTTCAACGTGGTCGTTGACGGTGAAGCCGTTGTCGCTCAGGTGCTTGATCCATTCCTTGCAGCAACCGCAGTTGGGGTCGCGGTAGACATCGATGGTCTCGGCGGCCTGGGCCAGGCCGGTGACGGCCAACAGGCCGAGTGTGAGCAGGTGTTTGCGCAGCATGGTGGAGCTCCTGTGAAACAGCATGATCCAATGGCCAGGTGGCGGTCTGCGTGGGAGCGGGCTTGCCCCGAGATGGATGGCACCGGCATTGCCGGTGATCGCGGGGCAAGCCCGCTCCCACGCAGACCGTGAGTGCATCAGAAACGCAGGCGAACCCCGGCCACCAGCCGGGTCTGGCCGATGTCCTCGCCATCCTCCCGAGCCTGGTCGGCGCGGTTGCCGTGCAGGCGGTTGAAGCTGACGCCAACATAGGGTGCGAACGCGCGGGTGATCTCGTAGCGCAGGCGCAGGCCCACTTCGCTTTCGGCCAGCCCCGAGCCCTGTTCGCGCCCGGCATCGTTGCGCCCGAAGAAGTTGGCTTCGACGGTCGGTTCGAGGATCCAGCGATTGGTCAGCAGCATAGCGTAACCGGCCTCCAGGCGCAGCGCGGTCTGCTGTCGCTCGCCGGCGTAGGCAGTGGCCTCCAGCTCCAGGCCGTAGAGCGGCGTGCCCTGGATGCCGAAGGCGGCCCAGCTCTGGCCGCTGGCGGGCTTGAAGTCCTGGCGCACGCCGCCGACCAACTCCCACCAGGGGCTGATGGCATGGCCCCAGAGGGCCTGCAGCTCGGCCTTGTGGGTCTTGCCTTGTTCCCGTTCACCCTCGGTGCGCAGCCACAGACGGTCGATATCGCCACCAACCCAGGCAGTGGCGTTCCAGTTCAGGGCGCTGCTGTTTTCGAAGTTCTGGTACTCCAGTTGGTCGACGATCACCGCCCAGTTGGTCGCCCGGTCATGCACCTGATGTCCCGGCAGCGGCGGGAAAGCGGCGCGGCGATCGGCATCGGTAATCACCGGCAGCGGTGTGCGCGGTTGGCTGGGGGGGGCCGCCGCGTGGTTCATCTGGCTGTGGTCCATGGGCATGCTGCCATGGTTCATCTGGCCGTGGTCCATCGGCATGGCGCCATGGTTAATGTGATCCATGCCTGCGGCGAGGGCCCGTTCACTGGCCAGCAAGGCCATCAGCGCGACACCGGTGACGATGTGGCGGTTGCGGTTCTCATTCATCGACCCGTACCTCGCGGAACATGCCGGTCTCCATGTGGTAGAGCAGGTGGCAGTGATAGGCCCAGCGGCCCAGGGCATCGGCGGTGACGCGGTAGCTGCGCCGGCTGCCGGGGGGCATGTCGATGGTGTGCTTGCGCACCAGGAAGCGCCCTTGTTCATCCTCCAGGTCGCTCCACATGCCGTGCAGGTGGATGGGGTGGGTCATCATGGTGTCGTTGACCAGGGTGATGCGCACCCGCTCGCCGTATTTCAGGCGTAGCGGCTCGGCATCGCTGAACTTGATGCCGTCGAACGACCAGGCGAAGCGTTCCATGTGGCCAGTCAGGTGCAGCTCGATGTCCCGCGACGGTTCGCGCCCGTCCGGATCGGGGTAGGGGCTGCGCAGGTCGGCGTAGGTCAGCACTCGGCGGCCGTTGCCGCGCAGGCCGATACCGGGATCGGCCAGGTTGGCTCGGGGGGCCATGGTCTGCATGTCCACCAGCGGGTTATCGGTCTCGCTGGCAGGGTGGCCTTGCATCATGGCCATGCCGGCCATGCTCGAGTGGTCCATGCCCGCCATGTTGCCGTGGTCCATCGCCGGCATGTTCGAATGGTCCATCTCACCCATGCCGCCGTGCCCCATGTCGTCCATGGTCAGCACCGGACGCGGGTCCGGCTCGGGCACGGGGGCCTGCAGACCCGCCGCGCGGGCCAGGGTGCCACGGGCGAAGCCGGTGCGGTCCATACTCTGGGCGAACAGCGTGTAGGCGGGCAGGTTGCCCACGGTGACCAGCACGTCATAGGTCTCGGCCACGGCGATGCGCAGCTCGTCCACGGTCACCGGGGTCACCGGCAGGCCGTCGGCGGCGATCACCGTGAGCTTCAGGCCCGGAATGCGGAAGTCGAAGTAGGTCATCGCCGAGGCATTGATCAGGCGCAGGCGTACGGTCTCGCCGGGCTGGAACAGGCAGGTGAAGTTGCCGTCCGGGGGCTGGCCGTTGAGCAGGTAGGTGTAGCTGGCGGCGCTGATGTCGGCCAGGTCGGTGGGGCTCATGCGCATCTTCGCCCAGGCCCAGCGATTGTCGACGGCCTTGCCCCAGCCGTTCTCAGCAACATCATCGACGAAGTCGCCGACCGTGCGCTTGTGGTAGTTGAAGGCGTCTGACTGCTTCTTCAGGGTGGCCATCAGGGCTTCCGGCGCCTGGTCCGACCAGTCGCTGAACAACAGCACATGGTCGCGTTGGTACTTGTGCGGCTCGGGTTCGCGGGGCTCGATGACGATGGCGCCGTACACGCCGGCCTGCTCCTGCAGCCCGGAGTGGCTGTGGTACCAGTAGGTGCCGCTCTGGCGCAGGGTGAACTGATAGAGGTAGTCGCCGCCGGGCTCGATGCCGGCGAAGCTCAGGCCCGGCACGCCGTCCATGTTGGCCGGCAGGATGATGCCGTGCCAGTGGATCGAGGTGGGCTGGTCCAGGCGGTTGCGCACGCGCAGGGTCACGGTGTCGCCCTCGCGCCAGCGCAGCTGCGGGCCGGGCAGGCTGGCGTTGATGGTCTGCGCGGTGCGTGGGCGGCCGGTGATGTTGACCGGGGTCTGGCCGATGAACAGGTCGAACTGCTGGCCGCTCAGGTCATGCAGCGGCAGACGGCCCTCGGCGGCCTGGGCCAGCGGGCGCCAGAGGCCGAGGCCGGCCAGGGCGCTGGCGGCACCCAGGCCCTTGACGAAGGTGCGGCGGGTTGGAGTCGGTGGCATGGCATGTTCTCGGTGCTGGCAAGGTCCATCCGATCGCGGGGCAAGCCCGCTCCCACGGTGGGAGCGGGCTTGCCCCGCGATCGGGAATGACACCGATGGTCGTCGCCAGCGCCTGTCAGCCACCTGAGGCGCGGATTACAGATTTGTCAGGCAACGGCCTCGCCACTCTCCAGGTCGCGCATCAGCAGGCCGAACTCCAGCGACACCTGCTCGGGAATCGGCAGGTACACCACATGGCCGTCGCCCGGCGCCACCCCGATGGCCTGCTGCTGGCGGTCGCACAGGCGGTGCAGGTCGAAGTGGTAGTTGCCGCGCGGGGTCATCAGCTCCAGGTGATCGCCCACCGCGAAGCGGTTCTTTACCTTCACTTCGGCCAGGCCGTCCACGCGCACACCGGTCAGTTCCCCGACGAACTGCTGGCGCTCGGACACCGAGTTGCCGCGCTGGTAGTTCTGGTACTCGTCGTGCACGTGGCGGCGCAGGAAGCCTTCGGTGTAGCCGCGCTGGGCGAGGGACTCGAGGTTGCTCATCAGGCTGCGGTCGAACGGCCGTCCGGCCACGGCGTCGTCGATGGCCTGGCGGTAGGACTGCACGGCGCGGGCACAGTAGAAGTGCGACTTGGTGCGGCCTTCGATCTTCAGCGAGTGCACGCCCATCCGGGCCAGGCGCTCGACGTGCTGGATCGCGCGCAGGTCCTTGGCGTTCATGATGTAGGTGCCGTGCTCGTCCTCGAAGGCGGGCATCTCTTCGCCGGGGCGGTTGGACTCCTGGAGCAGGAACACCTGTTCGGTCGGTGCGCCGAGGCCCAGGGTCGGCTCGCATTCACGAACGATGTCGCCCGTGGCGTTTTCGCTGGCCGGGGTGGCCTGGTACTTCCAGCGGCAGGCATTGGTGCAGGTGCCCTGGTTGGCGTCGCGCTTGTTCATGTAGCCCGACAGCAGGCAGCGCCCGGAATAGGCCATGCACAACGCGCCGTGCACGAAGACTTCCAGCTCCATTTCAGGCACCTGCTGGCGGATCTCTTCGATCTCTTCCAGCGACAGCTCCCGCGACAGGATCACCCGGGTCAGCCCCATGCCTTGCCAGAACTGCACGCTGGCCCAGTTCACCGTGTTGGCCTGCACCGACAGGTGGATGGGCATCTGCGGGAAGTGCTGGCGCACCAGCATGATCAGCCCCGGGTCGGACATGATCAGCGCATCCGGGCCCATCTCGATCACTGGCGCCAGGTCCTTGAGGAAGGTCTTGAGCTTGGCGTTGTGCGGGGCGATGTTGACCACCACGTAGAAGCGCTTGCCCTGGGCCTGGGCCTCCTGGATGCCCAGGGCCAGGTTGGCGTGGTCGAACTCATTGTTGCGCACCCGCAGGCTGTAGCGCGGCTGGCCGGCATAGACTGCGTCGGCGCCGTAGGCGAAGGCGTAGCGCATGGTCTTGAGGGTGCCGGCGGGGGCGAGCAGTTCGGGCTTGGCGGGAGAGGTCATGGTGCGCACCGGGGGCAAAAGGCGCGGATGCTAAGTCGGCGGCACTGTGCAGGTATTGATCTGGATCAACGGCACTTTTGCCGATGCGCGGGGCACTAAATTGTTGAGCCCCCGAGGAATGACCATGAACGAAGCCGTCTTGCAGAACAAAGCCCTGACCGTGCTGCTGGCACTGGTGACCATCGCCTTCATCTGGATCCTGCTGCCGTATTCCGGCGCGATCTTCTGGGCGGTGATCCTCGGCATTCTATTCTCTCCGTTGCAACGCCATCTGCTGCTGCGCCTGGGCGGGCGGCGCAACCTGGCCACGGCGACGGCGCTGGCCACCTGCCTGCTGGTCGCCGTGCTGCCGGTGATCATCATCAGTGCCTTGCTGGTGCAGGAGGGCGCGGCGCTGTACCAACGCATCGAAAGCGGCCAGCTGGACATTGCCGGCTATATCGAGCGTGGCAAGGATATGCTGCCTGTCTATGCCCAGCATTTCCTCGACCGCATGGGCATGGGCAACCTCGATGGCCTGCGCGACAAGATCACCAAGTGGGCCACCCAGGGCAGCCAGTTCCTCGCCGGCCAGGCGTTCAGCTTCGGCCAGGGTACCTTCGAGTTCCTGGTGAGCTTCGGCATCATGCTCTACCTGCTGTTCTTCTTCCTGCGCGAGGGCGCGGAGGTGGCGCGCAAGGTGCGCCAGGCGGTGCCGCTGCCCGAGCAGCAGAAGCGCCGCCTGCAGTTGAAGTTCAAGCGCGTGGTGCGGGCCACGGTCAAGGGCAACCTGCTGGTGGCGATCACCCAGGGGGCGCTGGGTGGGCTGATCTTCTGGGTGCTGGGCATTCCCAGCGTGCTGGTGTGGGCGGTGCTGATGGCGTTCCTGTCGCTATTGCCGGCGGTGGGCGCGGGGATCGTCTGGGGACCGGTGGCGCTGTATTTCCTGCTGACCGGGGCGATCTGGCAGGGGATCGTGCTGACGGCGTTCGGCGTGCTGGTGATCGGGTTGGTGGACAACCTGCTGCGGCCGATCCTGGTGGGCAAGGATACGCGGATGCCGGATTACCTGGTGCTGGTGTCGACCTTGGGCGGGTTGGCGGTGTTCGGGCTCAATGGCTTCGTGATCGGGCCGTTGATCGCGGCGTTGTTCATTTCCAGCTGGGCGATCTTTGCCTCGACCAAGCCGCAGGTGCAACTGCCATCCTGAAAGGGCCATTCGCGGGTAAACCCGCTCCCACAGGGCACTGCACGAAACCTGTGGGAGCGGGTTTACCCGCGAATGGGCTGCATCGTAGCCCCAAGCTATTTATCGGAAACTGTAGGAAACCCCCGCATACACCCCGAACCCTTCCCCCGGCGTCGAGCGGGCGATGTCCTGCCCGGCATCGTTGTACCCCGGTGTCACCGTCGCCGCATACCGCTTGTTGGTCAGGTTGCGCAGGTCGAGCCAGGTCTGCCAGTCCCGTTTCGGCGAATCCCAGCCCAGGCGCGCGCCGAGCAGGGCGTAGGCATCGGCGTGGTAGCTGTTGGCGTAGTCCACCTGCACCTTGGAGGCCATCTGCGTGTTCACCCCGGCGTAGAAACCGCTCGGCCAGTCGTAGCGCAGTTCGGCCTGGTAGTAGTGCATGGGGATGCCAGGCAGGCGGTTGTCGCCGAACTTGTCGTCGTCGCGGTAGTGGAAGTCGCTGAAGGTGTAGGCCTGGCGCAGGCTGAGCTTGCCGGTGCCGGGTTGCTCCCAGAGCAGGCTGTCCAGGCCGGCCTCGATGCCCTGGTGCACGGTGGGGCTGGCATTGAACTCCTTGAACGGCAGTCCCTGCACGACTTCCACGTTCAACAGTTCGTGGCGTACCTGGGCGTAGTACCAGGCCAGGTCCCAATGCCCCAGTGCCGAGTCGCCACGGGCACCCAGCTCGAGGGTGGTGGCGGTCTGGTTCTGCATCTTCATGGGCTGGTTGGCGACCGGCGCACTCCAGACCAGCGACCACGGGTGCGGCGGCTCCACCGAGCGACTGAGGTTGCCGTAGACCTGCAGGTCAGGGCGGATGTCGTAACGCAGGCCCAGGCGTGGGGCGTAGTCCCAGTCATGCTGGCTGACCTTGCCGCCACTGGTCGGGTAGGTGACGTCGCTTTCGCGGCGGGTATAGATCATCGCCAGGCCCGTGCTCAGCCACAGGTTCGGGATCAGCTCCAGGTCGTTGCCCGCATGCAGCACGGTATCCGAGCCCTGGTAGCTGAAATCGCGGCTGCGGGCGCCGAAGTTGTCGCCGCCGGGGCGAGCGAACTGCGAGGCGCCGCTGTTGGGCAGGTGCTTGGTGGTACGCCAGCCGAGGGTGGTCTTGCTCTCATGGCCGGACAGGGTGTCGCGACGCAAGTAGTTCAGCGTGCCGCTGACATCGGTGTAGGCGACCTTAAGGCGCATCGGGCCTTCGCGCAGGTCCATGGGGTAGTCGTGATAGACCAGCCCCGCCTCCAGGCGTGAATCGTCATCCAGGAAGAAGGTGGTCTTGTTGCCCACCCAGGTGCTGCCCGGTTGCGGGCGGCTGTCGTCGCGGGCCAGGTACGCCGGATTGGCGGCACGGGGATGGTGCTTGATCTGGTCCTTGGTCAGGCGCCCGGCCAGGTCGTTCTCGGTTTCCCGGTAGCGCAGGTAGAAGCGCGTCTCCAGGTTCGGGTTGAAGCGGTAGCCGATGTTGGCGGCGATGCCCTTGGCGCTGCCGCTGCTGTGATCCTGGTAGCCGTCGTACTCGGCATCGGTCAGGGCCACGTAGTAGTCGAGGTTGCCCAGCACCTGCCCGGAGCTGATGTGCCGGCGCTGGTAGCCACGGCTGCCGACTTCGTAGCGCACCTGCAAGGGCGCGGCATCGTAGCCGGTGTGGGTCACGTAGTTGATCGCGCCGCCCAGGGCCAGCGAGCCCTGGTCGAAGCCGTTGGCGCCGCGCAGCACTTCGGCGCGGCTCAACCACAGCGGTTCGAACAGCTCGTAGGGCGTGCCGCCCGGGCCGGTCAGCGGCAGGCCGTCGAACATTGTGTACACGCCCGAGCCGTGGGCGCCCGGCGCGCGGTTGATGCCCGAACCACGGATCGACAGCTTGATGCCATCGTTGCCCGCCGACTGGGCGAATACGCCAGGCTGGTAGGCCAGCACGTCCTGGTTGCTGGCCACCCGACCTTGGCCGACCTTGTCCATGTCCACCAGGTTGCTGGAGCCGGGGATCTCGCGCAGGTGCTCGGCGGCGGCTTCCAGTTCGGATTGCTGCCGGTCCTGGATCAGCACCTGGTCGAGTTCGACGCGATTGGCGGCCTGGGCGGTGCCAGCGACAAGCAGGGCCAGCAGGGAGTAGGGG
>Ga0247820_10001101_pt1 | contig 15204 bp, 28 predicted proteins | sample 13C_Glucose_Day1_2_FD_192480 | JGI IMG/M metagenome (GOLD analysis project Ga0247820, IMG submission 192480) | Soil microbial communities from agricultural site in Penn Yan, New York, United States - 13C_Glucose_Day14 | ecosystem: Environmental > Terrestrial > Soil > Agricultural land | place...
CCTCGGGCATCGGCGTGGGCCTCGGCAAGGCCATCGAGAAGGGCGGGGCTCTTCGGGCGGAGGCCGCGAAGCGTGCGGAAGCGCTCGCCCGAGAGGCCGAGTTGAAGGCCCTCGCCAGCGCCCGCGGAGCGCTCGGCGGGGCAACCCAAGGCCTCAATAGGACCATGGAGAACATCTCGCGCGTAGAGCTGACGCCAGCCCAGCAGCAAGCCGGCGACATGGCCCGGCGGCTCCTGGACACTGCGCGCGTGGCACGGGAAGAGGCCGCCAACCTGCGGCAGGGACTGCTTGGCCGCGGCCGAGAGGACGCCGTGGAGGCGTCCGGCGAGTGGCTGTCTCGCGGGAGCAAGATGGACCAAGCGCAGAAGGCGGCGCAGCGGGCCAAGCAGCTCGAGGAGGGGGCCGCCCTCGCCGAGCGGCAGGCGGACTCCCTCATGCTCAACCCGACCGCGACGGCGAGCAACGCCACCGCGGTGCAGGGGCTGGAGTCTGCCCGGCGCCAGCTGCTCCAGAGTCCGGAGTGGGCACAGGGCAACGCGGCGCTGCTGGCGAGCCAACTGGACGAGTTCGCCCCGCACCTCCAGCGCACGGACGCGGCACGGCAGGCATTCGTGGCCGCCTCCGAGGGCTTCGACGACGCGGTTGCGTCCCGCGCCGAGCGCCTGATGAGCCCCGCTGCGGCAACGGAGTGGGGCAAGCGGATGCTTCTGCGCTATGGCGCACCGGCCACGGGGGCGGTCCTCGGATCGCAGGCCGGCGGCGCCACGGGCGCGCTCCTGGGGCTCGCTGGAGGCGGTGGAGTCAACGCCCTGGCCGGGCTTGCTGGGGCTGGCATCCGCCCGGCGCTGCAGTCTGCCGTCCGAGGCGTCAGCCAGAATCCGGCCGTCATGAACGCCACCGGGCGCCTGCTCCAGTCCGGCGCCCCTCTGCTGTCGGCGGGACAGGGCGCCCTCCCGATCGCAGCCAGCTCCGGACAGCGCGCGGTGGACGCCGAGGCCCGGGCACAGGACCGCTACGAGATGCTGCGGAGGGCGCTGGAGGGCTCGTCCCAGCCCTGACGCGAAAGCTGGGCGCGCAGGGACTGAATCTCTGCGCGCAGCTGCCGCACCTGGCCGAGGGTGGCGACACAGACGAGCGTCAGGATGGCGACCACGAGGCAGAGGAGAGTGAACATCCCCCCACGCTACCCACTCCCGGGCCGTGACAGGTACTGCGCACCCGTCCAGCGCTAGTTACTCGCCCCTCCAAGCGTCCGGGGCATGTCCATTCCCTGCCCATCCGTCGTAGTGCGCCGCGCCTGCTACGCGGGAGGCATGCGCGCACTCGCTCTCCTCTGTCTCCTGCTGGCCGTGCCTGCCATGGCGAAGGACCGCTACGTCGGCACCATCACCGGGGCCGGCACATCCGTCACCAACCTGACGACAGCCGCCCCCTTCACCCTCGGCTCCGGAGCGCACAGCATCCAGTGCAGCGCGGACGCCCTGGTGCTGGCCGGCGAGTCCACCGTCTCGGCCAGTACCGGCGTGGCCGTCTCGGCGGGCCAGCTCTACACCGTCTGGCTCTCCTCGGGGGACACCATCGCGGTGCTGCTGACGGGCACCTGCCGCGTCTACACGTACCTCGCGCCTCCCTCGGGGCGCTAATGCACCGCCTCCTCCCCCTCCTCCTGCTGCTCTCCGTCTCGGCAGACGCGAGGCCCGACAGGCTCAACGCCTACCCGCGACTCGACAGGCGGGACAGGCTGGGCTCGGCGTCGGGGCCTCTCCTCTCCATGCCGCTGGTGGCCTCTGGCGCCTCGGAGTGCGACGGAGCCACGCCGAGCGGCCTCACCTTCACCCGGGCCTCCAGCGCCACCTGCACGCGCTCGGACGGCACCCTGCGGACGCTCTCCAGCAACGCCCCCCGAGTCTCGGCGCGCGGCCTGCTGGTGGAAGGGGCGGCGACCAACCTCGTGCTGCACTCCAGCGACCTCTCCCAAGCCGCATGGACAAAGGGCGCGGGCATCACCTGCACCCTCGTGGCGCACGTGGAGGGCAACTACAGCCGCTGCACGAACGCGGGAGGCACGCCTGCCACCGTCTCGCAGGCCCTCACCGCCGTTGCCGCCACCCGTTCCACGTCCCTGCGGCTGCGCGGAGGCACGGGCACGGTGGAGGTGCGGCGGGACGGCGCCTCTGCCTACGCCAGCGTGACGGCTGCGGCCTCTAGCGCAAGCTGGGTGCGCGCTGCCCCCTCCTGCCTCTCCGGGGACGCCTACTGCACGGCGGTGCCGACGCTCTCCAGCGGCGCGGCGGACCCGGTGGTGAGCATCCGCCTCGGGGCGCTCGCTGCGGTGGATATCTCCTACGTGCAGGACGAAGCCGGGGCCTACGCCACGTCCCCCATTGCCACGGCGGGCACGGCGGCGACGCGGGCGGGGGATGTGGCGACGACGCCACGCCCCGCTGGATTCTCTGACGCAACAGGATGTCTCGCTGCGACGGCGACGTTCCCGCCAAGCGTCGTGGGCAATCAGCGCATCACCGCGTTTGCCAACTCCAACAACACGTCCGGCGCGGTGAATGCATCAACGAGCCTGCAAGCATGGGACGGAGCGAACTCGACAATACTGCTGGGCCTGCCGGCGCTGGGCGGGCGGTCGGTTCGCGCCCTGACGACATGGGCGGGTTCGGCGCTCACGCTGTCCAGCCTCACTGACGGGGCGAGCAACAGTGGCACCTATGACGGGACATGGGCTCTCGGGGCTATCGGCATCGGATCTCGGACGGACGGCACGGACCCCCTCAACGGCCACCTCTCCAACCTCGTCATTGACAACACCACCACGGGGTGCAGCCAGTGACGCGCCAGAGAACCGCCGCCATCGCCACCGCTGCATTCCTCGGGGCGGCCATGTTGCTCGCCTCGGGCCTCCTCTCCACGGAGACGGACGGGAGCGGCCTGTACGGCAGCCTCCCAGCGCGGCCCGACGGAGGAACGCCCACCGAATGCGTCCTGCGCGAGGGCTACACCGACTCGCAGACGATGGGCCTCTTCGTGCCGGGGTACGACGGCGGCGCGGCCTACGCCCTCGTGCGCGTCTGCGTGGAAGCCACGGACGGCGGGGAGGGCGAGGAGGTGCTGCCCACGGAGTACGCGGCCCTGCCCTACGTCTACGCCGAGTCCCAGGCCGTCACCCCGTACACCCCGGGGCCGGTGCTGGAGGTTTGGGTGCAGGGGCACTCTGGAGCGCCGTGGGCCTGCGCGTGCGCCGCTGACGAGACATGCACCGTGGCCGGCCAGCCTGCGCCGCTGGGAGTCACGCTGAGGCCCGGGACGTGGGCCGGGGCGTGCGTCCGGAAGCCGTGCTCGGAGTTCGCAGGCATGACGAGCTGGCCCGAGGCGTGCCCGTGAGCATCACTCCCGTCCCGCCACAGGCCGACCTCAAGCGCAACCACCGCCCCGGCTACGTCTCAGACACCATCTGGACGACGGCACAGGTGGTGACGGCGGTGGCGAGCGTCGGGGGCTCCCTCATCGCCTGCGCACTGGCCTACGGGAGCCTCGGCAACCGGCTGGAGATTCAGGCGCGGGACCAGGCCCTCACCGCGGTGAAGGTGGAGAAGCTGGAGACGACGACGGCCAAGGAGTTCCGCGAGTTCCGCGACGTGAACGCGAGTCGGGACGTGCTGCTCGTCAACATCCAGCGCGACGTGTCCGAGGTGCGCGCCATGTTGGAGCGCGAGCGGCAGGAGAGGACGCGCCGATGAGCGCCACGCGCAACGCCCGGCAGTGGGAGCCCGTCGTGGCCCCGGTGCAGTCCGCCTACCTCGGCAAGCGCACGCCGGAGGCTCTCCGCGCCGTGGTGGCTCAGTTCGACGTGGAGGCGAACCCTCGCTACAGGAAGACGACCGACGGCCGCACCTGGTGCAACATCTTCTGCTGGGACGTCACCAGCGCGCTCGGGTGCGAGGTGCCGCATTGGGTGGAGAAGGAGGACGGCACCCGCGGCGAGCTCAACGTCAACGCCACCGTGGACTGGCTCACCATCCGCGGGCCCGACCACGGCTGGCGCGAGGTGGACGAGCGCGACGCCGCGGCGCACGCGGGGCAGGGTGGGCCGGCGCTGGCCATCTGGCGCAACCCCAACCCGAAGGCCTCCGGGCACGTGGCCGTCCTCCTGCCTCCTCGAGGAGAGACGCGGATTGCCCAGGCCGGCCGCCGCAACTTCGCCGAGGGCACCTTGCGCGCGGGCTTCGGTGACCACGGCCCCGTCCGCTTCTTCGTCCACTCCTGATTCCCCCGCGGCCAGCTGCAGCTGAACGCCGCGGGTGCAGGTGAGCCTGCCGCGTGGCCCCGGCGACACGGGGCGCCACCTCGCAGCCACCGGAGCTCCCATGTCTCGTCTCACTCCCGTAGCGATCGCCGTCGTCTGCCATGAAGCCAACCGCGCCCTCTGCGAGGCGCAGGGCGACACGTCCCAGGTGCCCTGGGACCAGGCCCCGGACTGGCAGAAGGAGTCCGCCATCAAGGGCGTGGAGTTCTCCCTCGCCAACCCGGATGCACCGGCCTCGGCCTCGCACGATTCCTGGCTCGCCGAGAAGGAGCGCACCGGCTGGAAGTTCGGCCCGGTGAAGGACGCCGAGAAGAAGGAGCACCCCTGCTTCGTGCCCTACGAGCAGCTCCCGATCGGCCAGCAGGCCAAGGACCACCTCTTCCAGGGCGTCGTCCGTGCGCTCCGTGGGCTCGCGGCGCTGGCCCTCCTGCTCTGCCTCATGCCCATGCAGGCCCTCGCCCAGTCCACCACGCCCGAGTCCGGCGGCTTCCTCTCTGGCCTCCTGGCGGGCCTCCTGACGGAGCAGACGATCGGCGCGGCCGTCGGCGGCATCCTGACGTTCGCCGCGGGCTGGCTGGTGAAGCTCTTCACCACCAGCGTCCGCCGCCGCAACGTGGCCGTGGCCATCCGCCACGCATACGCCGCGGTGGAGGAGATCGCCCGACTCGACACCGCCAACAACGCCCTGGACAAGGCCGCCGCCGGGCTGAAGGCCGCGGACCAGTGGATGCGTGCCAACGGTTGGCGTCCGCTCACGGACGCCGAGCAGGGCGTGGCCAGGCTGGAGTTCTCGGCGCTGCATGGGGCCGAGCACGCGAACGTCCGGGCCATCACCGCGGCCCAGGTGGCGAGCGCCATGGCCATCCAGTCGCAAGGGGGTGCCGCGCTCCCTCAGCAGCCCCGCGCGATCTGATTCACGCGGGGCTCGCGAAGGTGCAGCTCCTGCCCGTGGGCAGCGGCTACCTCGACGCTGGCGTGGCCCTCACGAAGCTACGCGGCACCGAGGCCTGGGCGGAAGCGGGCTGGCACGTCCAGCAAGGCCTGGCACTCTACGGGCAGGGCTACCTCACGCCAGCGGACGCCGGGGTAATGGCGGGCGTCCGCTGGACTTGGTGAGCTGCTAGGCCAAGTGCTCGTTCAGGAGTTCCTCGATGCGGCTGCGCTTCATCGGGAAGGATCCGCTCTTCCCGTGCTGCAGCCCCACGGCGGTCAGAAAGGCGAGCCTCAGCCCCTCCTTCTCCGCCTGGGCATCCCCGTCCGGGGCAGCGGGGACATATGCCTTCTCACCCTGGAGGCCGATGATGTGGCAATCCAGGTACGTCCGGTACTCGCCGTCCGTAATGCTCATGTAGTTCTCCTGCGAAGGGCGGGTGGATCCCGCCGGTGCAGGACTCCTACTAGCAGGAAGTTCTGACACCGCCCTGGGTCCCCCCGCGCCGCGCTCACTCCCCCAGCGCGTCCTCTGCGACCTCGCCGAGGTACTCTCCGCACCTGCACGACTTGCCCTCGTACGGGCTGCCCTTGCACGTCCGGTAGCACTCGTCCCCTTTTGCGGCGATGGCCTCGAGCGCCTTCCGCAGCCGGTCCACCTCGGCGAGGAGAATCTCCCGATCGCACCCGGCAACCTCTCCCTCGCCAGGGTCGCGGTAGTAGTCGGTGGAACGCTCGGCACGCTCCCGGATCGCCTTCATCCTCTCGTCGTGCGTCATGGTCCTGCGCTCCCGTAGTAGGCCTCGGCGAGGGCCGTGTCCAACTCCGCCGCCCAGCGCTCCCTCTCCTCCAGCCTCCGCGCGTGCTGCCACGCGGAGACGTGCCCAGCCACCAGCCTGCCGAGCAGTTCGCGCTTCCACGCGGCGTAGGCGGAGCGCAGTTCGTCGGCCTGCGACTCGACGTGGTCCAGGAGGGCGCGCCTGTCCCTTGGTGCGGAGAGCAGGTCCACGGAGCAGTCCCGGTCCCTGGTGGCCTCCAACTCGACGGGCGTCATGCTCCCTCCGGCTTTCCGTTCAAGAACTCCCACGCAGCGGACGTGGCGGAGCCCAGGTTCCCCGAGCGCTCCAGCCCCTCCAGTCCCTCGGGGATCAGGTAGGCCGCGCAGTCGTCCTCGTAATCGTCGGTGCAGCCGATGGTGTAGCGCTGGCCGCACTTCGGACAGGAGTAGGCGTCGCCTTCGTAGTAGCGCTGGCGCCCTCTCCGGCCGGTGGAGATGCGGCCCCGGCAGCCCTTCTTCACGCAGGCGATCGTCACGTCACCACCGCGAACGTCAGAGCCCAGCACCAGGCCGTGTCCCAGGTGCCGGGGTAGAGGGAGTCCCAGACGCGGCGGAACTCTTCGCGCGGACTCTCGCCGTCGTCTCCCGCGGGATGGAGTCCGCTCGGAGTGCCGGCGCAACCCTCGGCCTCCGCGTCCTCCTCGCTGATGTCCTGCACCCTCTCGGCCCGCACCTCGGTGATGCGCAGGCGCAGGCGGCAGGCCCACTTCGGCATGTGGATGGAAGGGCGCCAGCAGTCCCCGTTGATCTCCACGGCCTCGACATCTAGGCCGCCCATCAACGCGACGTGACGCCGGAAGTCCTCGATGCTGTCGTGGCCGTCGGCTCGATAGCCCGCGAGGCCATCAGACACCTCCGAGAAGGCCCCCCCATCGGGACGCTTCATCGGGCCGATAGTCTGGTAGTGCGCCCACGTCTCGCGCACCCACAGCACGTCTCCGGGCACGCCCCAGGGGCAGGGGATGGGGTGATAGTCCCCGTACTCGTCCATGCGCATCGGCCAAGGACGGTCGCGCGCGTCCTCTCCGAGCAGTTCCCATGGTTCCTTGAACTTCAACCGGAGAGGCCTGCGCGTCTGCCGCTTCCGCCCCTCCAGCGTGGCGCGCACCAGCGGACCGGACATGAGCAGCGGCCTCTCGGTGACCGGCGCGGTGGCGTGTGCGATCGCGGTCATGGGGTGCCTCGGAGGGCGGTGTCGATGCGGGCGCGCCAGTCTCCGCACATGTGATCGCAGCCGTCGCACTCGTCGAGCATCCCGCGCAGCGCCTCCTCCAGCACCCGCACCCGCTCCTCCAGCGCGGCGTTCTCCTCGCCCTGCTTTCGTCGGTCTATCGCCGTGAGGATGCCGAGCTCCGTCAGCCTCCGCACCTCCGCAACGATGGCGGGGAAGGCGTTGCGGGCGGCGACCATCAGCCGAGCGTTGGCTCGGTCCTCGCTTTTGTGGTGGGGGTGATCCCAGAACATGGCGTTGTCGATCTGCGCCAGTTCCCACTCGGGCCGCCCGCTCCGGTTGCACTTGGCGCGGGGACCCACGATCACGAGCACGTCGTCCTCCCTGCGGCTCTTCCACGGCGCCGGCGTCGCGGCCTTCTCCAGCGCCTCCAGGGCGTCGAGGTCGATGGGGGCGGTCACTTTGCACGCTCGGGCAGCTTCGTGGTCCACGCCTTGTCGAACTCCGCGTAGGCCTCGGCGGGGCTCTTGCCGAAGCCGGCCACGCCGTTCATCAGGTCCTCGCCGAAGAGCGCGCACCACATGTTCCCGTCGATGGACAGGCGCGGCTGGTGCTTCGTGCTCGGCCTGTCGTGGTGCTCCTGCTGCTGGATGAAGAGGGCCAGCCGCTCCCGCTGTAGCCGGTCCTCGTTGTCCTGCTTGTGGCCAATCAGCATCAACTCTTGCTGATACAGGTCCTCTTCGCGTCGTCCGCTCATCTCGTCTCCCTCCAGTGAAGGCCGGCCCCGGAGTCGAACCGGGGGACACCATCCGGCTGGGCTGCTCAGACGGCCGCCTGCACCTCGGCCAGCGCCGCACGCGCCTTCGCCTCGTCCGTGCCCAGGTAGCTGCTGCCTTCGTCCGGGTACTCGGTGCAGTAGACGTAGACGCCAGGGCCCTCGTGCGCGCTCTCGTCTCCCTGCACGAGGGCAGCGCAACCCTGCTCGCAGTCGTAAACGCGGATCGTCTCCTTCATTTCCTCCAGCGCCGTCGCCTCTTTCATGTCCTGCCTCCGTTGTGCTGCGTGGGTGCCTCAGAACCCCAGGGGCCAATCCCCTGGAGATGTCCGCCGCTGAGGCGCCGGGCGGTGCATCCCCGAGGGGAGCCGGACTCACTCTTCCAGCGCTGCGACGCCGTCCTTCACCGCCTTGACGGTGACGCTGACGCTCCTGCCGACAGCGCCGCGCTCGCGCAGCATCGCCAGCACCTCGCGCTCCATGCTCGCGGCCTTGCCCTTCGGGGCGTGGGCCTTCACCGCGCGCTTCACGCTGGCCTTGGTAGCCTCCAGCGAGACGGCAGCCCTCGCGAAGTCCTCGCCGCCGTACTCCTTGAGCGCCTCGGCCACCTTCTCGCCGTCCAGGGACTCGCGGGACGTCTCCACCTCGCGCAGCACCATGCCGTCGCCGAGGGGAACGGGCGTCTGCGCGGCGTAGGCCCAAACTGCGCCCTCAATCATCCCGATGGCCCCCTTGATGGCCTCCAGCCGGTGCCACGCCTCGGCGGCAATCTCCGGCGTCATCTGCTCGGCCAGCGAGACGCCGCGCTCCAGCAGCGACAGGGCCGAGCGCTGCGCCGGGCAGGAAGCCAGGGCAGGGCAGTAGCGGCACCACGCGCCCATCCGCGGCGCGTCCTGCGCGTCGCTCTCCAGGTAGAGCGCGAGGCCGCGCAGGGTGTCGGCGAAGAGGTCCAAGTCCAGCGCATCCAGGTGCGCCCCGTCCGGCGCAGTGCCGTCCAGAAACGTCAGCGACACGTCTGCCGCGTCCCGCTCGTAGGCCCGGCAGGCGGCGAGGGCGAGCATGCCGAGCTGCGCGTTTCTGGCTGCCGGCGTCTTGCCGTTCCGGGCGCTCTTGAAGTCGCTGAGCCACACCCGGTCCGGCAGCACGGCCAGCACGTCCACCGTTCCGACGTACTCGGTAGGCCGGGCCGCGCCGTAGTCCCGATTCAGCCCCTGCCCCAGGACGCGCGCCTCGTCCGTCTCCCAATCCCAGGCCAGCGTGACTTCGGTGAGGTACTGCGCGCCGAGAGGGAGGGCGTCCAGGTCCAGCGCCTCGGCGTCCTTCCGCCACTGCGGCGGCACGAGAGCCAGCGCCGTCTCGCGCTCCGTGCCGTTGCTCACGGCCTCCAGGAAGGCGTGCATGGCCGTCCCGCGGGCAGCGGCCGCGTTCTCCGCGTAGGTGGCCGGCAGCCGGAGCGACGCGCGGCAAGCCAGGGCGCGCTCCAAGCCGGAGGCGGTGGGAAGCGGCGGAATCCAGTCCGGCTCGAGGACGGGCGCGCTCACTGCCTCACCTCGCGCTGGCGAGTGCCGTAGATGGCGCGCAGGTGGCGCCGGTCCTCGTCGGAGAGGCCCTGCGTGGTGGCGATGGCCTTGCCCGCGGCGAGCAGCGACGTCTTGTCCGCAGCCTCGTGCAGCGTCAGGGCGATGCGGTCCACCAGTGACGGCTCGCCGGAGGCCAACGCGGGCTTCTGGAACTCCACCACCTCGGCGGGCTTCGTCGGCTTCTGCTCCACCACCTGGCCCTCCACCGCCTGCTCGCGCAGATGCGGCGGGGTGGCGGCGGCGCGCGACTCGGCCCGCTGCTCGGTCGCCAGAGCCCCGCTGGCGATCTCGTCCTCCTCGCCCTCGGTGTAGATGCCGAGCGCCAAGTCCGGGAACGCGGCGCGGGCGGCGTGGCTGATGGCTCGAGCTCGCAGCATGGCCGCCGGCCACTTCTTCCAGTTGTCCTTGCCCACCAAGCCCGCGCGGTGCGCGTCCTCGATGGTGATTTTGATGGTGATGGCGGCGCTGCCCTTGCGCTTGGCAGACACCACAGCCTGCTGCGGCGTGCTCTCCACCACCGTCAGGTGCTCGCAGACGTCCGGGCGGCGCAGGCAGAGGGCGGCCACCAAGTCCGCGCTGGCCACCGCTTTGCCCTCAATGACGTGCAGGGAGCGCAGCGCCTGCATCGGTCCCAGCCCGAGTTCCTGCCCGGTGAGCAGAACCACCAGCACGTCTGCGGGCTTCTGCTGCAGAGGCCGGGGGATGAGCCCTGACTTGCTCAGGGTGTCCGCCACCTGCATCGCCCCGCCCATCGCCTCACGGCTCAACATGATTTCGCTGCTCATCGTTCTGCCTCCGTCTTGGTGTGATTCGTGTCCGCCGCCCGCTGAGCATCCGTCCGCATGAAGTGCCCGGTAGCGCGCTCGTGCTCGCCCAGGGCGGCGCAGAGGTCGTCCAGCGCCGTCTTGGGCACCCTCAGCCCCTGCGAGTGCCAGTCGCGAATCCGCGCGCCTGCGACGAGCACGCGCACCTCGGCGGCGGTGCACGCCGCCATCTCGTCGGCGGCGCTCATGACTCGCCTCGGAGGGCGGCGTTGGCCTCGGCAACCTGCACCGCCACCTGCTCCGCTGCGTCCCCAGAAGGGAGCGACTGCAGCAACCCCACGCAATCCTTCAGCGCCTCCCGCAGCCGCTCGTTCTCCGCCCGCGCCTCGCGCAACTCCGCGATGAGGGCGGGGAGGGCGTTGCGCAGGCTCTCGGACGATGGAAGCCGGGCCGCGCGAAACTCCTCTGCGGTGGGCCTGTAGCGCGGCGTGCCCTGATTCGCCGCGCACGCCTCGCACTCGCGGCAGACGTCCTCCGCGTGCCAGCAGTCCTTGCAGCCGAAGCTGTAGGCGATGCGGCGCGGCTCCTCTCCGGCTTGAGCGATCAGCGCCTCCAGCGCCTCCAAGTCGAGAGGCCCGCTCATGCCGCCTCCCTGCGAGCCTTGCGGCGCTCGAGGTAGGCGTCCGCGCGGGCGTCGGCGTGGCAGTCCTCGCAGTGCCGGGTGACGCTGCCGGGCCTGTCGTCGTGGACCGTGGCCTTGCTCGCGCACTCGGAGCAGAGGACGTAGCCCGAGCCCCGGCACGCCTCGCAGTCCTCGCCGCCGTAGTCGTCGGTGCGTCCGTCCCCGAGGTCCACCGTCTGGACTCCGAACTGGCCGCGCCCGTCGCACGACGGGCACTCCCTCTCTCCTCGCATGCCGCCTCCTCTCGTGTGCACTGCCCGCTGTCCTGCCCGCGGCGTCCGTGGCTCTCGTGGTCCACGTCACCAGCCCTGCACCGCCCTTCCTGGGGGCCCCGTCCCAACCGCGGTCCTGCAACTTCGAAGCGGACCCTACAGCACCAAATTCTGACGCGCAAGCGTGGCGCGCAAAAATGACGTTAACGGGTGGCGCTTGCGTATGCGCCAAAGTCTGGCGTACTGTCTGGCGCATGGAGACTGCCCAGCAGAGGACGCAGGTACGGACGCCGAGTCGCCACTGGAATGACGCACGGAGAGGCGCCAAACTCGCCGCCATGGCCACCAGCTACTACCCAATCAATGACGAGACGGATGAGGAGCGGGTCCGCACCTCAGTGAGGCTCCCGGCCTCGCAGCAGGCCGACATCATCCTGGTCGCCGAGCTGTGGAACGAACTCGACAAGGCGATGGGGCGGAAGCGCCCGCGGAAGTGGCTGCCGGCGAGCGTCATCGAGCGCCTCATTGCCGTGGGGCTGGATGGGTTCTGGGCGCAGATCGGCGGGCGCCCGGAGTCGCAGGAAGGGCGCGAGGCGATCATGCGCCGCGCCGTCGCTCAGCTCAGGGGCCCCAAGCCCAAGAAGTAGGGGCCGCAACCACCAGCACAGGCAGTGTAACGCGCCCGGCCAAGCCAGCGCGAACGGGAGGGATGTATTCGTGCGCTGGGAACATAACTTTGAATGTCAGACCGCTGGGTCAGACTGGGCCGTTCCGCGTGACAACAAGGGTGGGGGTACTCATGAACTCGGAACAGGTGCTGGAGCAGTTGCTGATGGAGTTGCGGGAGATGCGGGCCCGGCTGGAAGAGGGCCCATCGCTTCCGGCGGCCCTGAAGAGGACGCGAGCGGCGCGGGAGCTGTCGATCTCCGTGCGCAAGCTCCGAGACATGGAGAGGAGCGGGGACATTCTCACCTGCGAGATCGGCGACTCGACGATGATCCCGCGCTCCGAGGTGGAGCGCCTCTCCGCGCCGGTCAGGTCCACGCCCAAGCCGCGCACCAGCGGCGGGCGACCTCGGGCCAGGAGCAGCGCGGAGGAGGCGCAGGCGCTGCGCCGCGCTCTCCGCAAGCCCAAGGACTAGTGGACGGTGGGCAGATCGACCGCTGCGGTCGGTGCTGCCACATCGATGTAGAAGCGGCGGGTGGTGCGGCTGTCCTTGTGGCCGAGGAATTCGGCCACCTGCTCGGGCAGGGCTCCGCGCTCAACGGCCCATGTGGCCACGGAGTGCCGCATCACTCCCAGGGTGAAGGGCTCCACCGTTCCGGTGCCGCCCTTCGCCCTGATGGCTTCGGTCGCCTTCTGGGCGGCTTGGCGGAGCTGCTCGTTGGCCTGCTTCGGCCAGGTGCCGCGCTGTCGGATCCGCGCCGCCGCATCGGCAGCCTCCTGGGACTGCAAGGGGGTGCGCGCGAGGTCGCCGCCCTTGTGCCGCACCATCAGGACCGCAACAACCGGACTGCCGGCTGGCCCCGGGACAATCTCGGCCTCCAAGCCGCGGGCGAAGCGCTGCAACTCGGTGGTGTGCCACCCCGTGGCGCTCGCGAGGATGAGCACGTCCCGCATTCGCTCGTTCAGGTAGGGCAGCACTGCGCGCACGCGCTCAACAGCAACCGCCTTCCGGCGCGTGTGCTTCTCCGGTATGGCCTGGATGGAGCGCAGGTCCTGCGTGGCGTCCTCTGCCCGGCTCAGGACGTGGCGCTCGAGGCGCAGCCAGGAACACAGGGCCTTGATGGACGCGATCCGGTAGCCGCGCATCGTCCGGCGCCGGTCCAGCGCGGCCTTCAGCTGCGCGATGTCGAGACGGCGCAAGTCTCTCCCGCGGAGGTCCTCGATCCAGTCCGCCAGCAGGTTCGCCACCTGGTTCGCGTGCTTCGTCGTGGTGGGGCGCCGACGCGTCGTCATCCACGTCCGGAACTCCATCACCAAGTCAGCGGTGAGGGTGAGCTCCGCGGCGCGGCTCACCTCCTCTGCCATCGCGATCGCGTAGGCGGGAGGATCGGCTTCGAAGCGGCGGAGGTGCTCGTAGGCCGAGCGCGCGGTGTGGGCCCTGGTGCTGATGTGGTACCGGCGGCCCGAGACCTGCCGCTCGATGATGTACAGCGGCCGTCCATCCGCCTGCCGGTGGATGCGTCCGCCCTCCCATCGCTCTTTCTGCTTCACCCCGCCACCCCCACAAAGAGCCCACAATGGGCTCACCCGGAGAGCAATATGGACGCGCGCACCAAACGACAGCGAACTGCTGCACCATTGACCGCTAACCCGCCAAGCCGACATTCGGGATCGAACCGAAGACCTACTGATTACGAATCCTCGCCACCTGTGGGCTCTTCCTCTCAGGAGCGCGGCAATTCCCGGCAGATTCCGGCAGGAAGTGTCGCCGAGGCCCACAAAGAGCCCACAACGAGCGGCGCCTACAAGACGTCCCCTGCCCGTCTCGCGGCCCTGGCTCGCGTCCGTGGCTCCTCCGAGTGGGCGCGAGGATGGAGAACGCGCTTCCTCTCCCGCTTCATCCCCGAGCCGAACAGCGGCTGCCACCTCTGGGAGGGCGCCAACAACTCCAACGGCTACGGCGTGGTCGGCCTCCGTCGCAAGGATGGGGTGACGTTCCTCGGGACTCACCGCGTGGCGTTCGCGCTGGCTCGGCCCGAATGGGACGGGGAAGGCGGGCTGCTGCACTCCTGCGACCAGCCGCTCTGCGGCAACCCTGAGCACCTCCGGGTGGGCACGCGCAGCGAGAACGCGCTGGACGCCGTGATGCGGGGCCGGGCGAACCGGACCATCGACCGCGAGCGCATCCGGCGCCTCGTGAGCGAAGGCATCCCCGGAGCCGAGATCGCGGCGCGGGTCGGCTGCTCGTACATGTCTGTCCTTCGCTGCGTGGGAGGTGCCCGATGAGCGCCGTCGGCCAGAAGCTCCGCGAGGCTCACGAGTGCCTCGCCAGGGCCCGTGAGGCGCTGGAGGCCGCCCGGGACGTGTACCTCCGCCAGTCGCCCGGCTGCCGCGTGGATGCCTGGGCCGGCCTCTGCGCCAAGCCCGAGGATGTCCTCCGCGCGCTGCGTGAGTTCGCGGGGGATCTCTACCTCGGCGGCGACATCACCCCAGCGGACGTGGAGCCCACTCCGCCCGAGCCCCCGCGCCTCTCCGCCGAGTGCGCGGACGAGGAGGATGCGCCCGCCTGGGAGAGGGCGAACACCGAGTCCTGCCGCGTGTGTCTGGCGCTGCTCGGACTCCGCCATTCCGAGAGGTGCACTCTCGGCGACGCCGGCAAGCGAAGCGTGGAGTGGTCGGACTGCGCGCCCGAGCTTCATCCATCGGACGAGGAGCCCGCCGACCTGGAGGACGTGGAGGCGCGCACCGAGGCCCTCCTGCCGGCGGCGAAGGTGAGGCGCGGCAACGAATGCCGCGAGTGCCACGTCCTCAAGGGCTGCCGTCACGCGAAGGACTGCACCATCCCGCGTGAGCATCCCTCCCCGGTCGTGGAGTCCGACTGCGAGGTGACGCCTTGAGCGCCACCCTCATGCAGGCAGACGGCGGCTGGGTGTGCCGCGTCACCATCGGCGAGACGCGCTGCGAGTCGTGGAGCCTCACCCGCAAGGGCGCTCTCGCCATCCTCCGCGCAATGGCGGTGGCGCCATGACGGCCACCCCCGAAGAAGCGCTGCGCCCCGTGGTGCAGGTTGGTGGACGCGCCCAGCGCACCCTCGCCAGCCTCCAGACGGCGCGCGGGTACGTCGTCCTCGCCGGCACCGCAGCCAACCCCACCTGGGTCCGCATCGCGCGCATGGAGGGCGTCTCCCACTGGCGTCACCTCAACGGCCGCGGACAGGGCGCCATCTACGAGCAGGAGGTGGAGTCATGAGCGCCCCTGCCGACTGGCGCTC
>Ga0247820_10001105_pt1 | contig 15185 bp, 9 predicted proteins | sample 13C_Glucose_Day1_2_FD_192480 | JGI IMG/M metagenome (GOLD analysis project Ga0247820, IMG submission 192480) | Soil microbial communities from agricultural site in Penn Yan, New York, United States - 13C_Glucose_Day14 | ecosystem: Environmental > Terrestrial > Soil > Agricultural land | place...
GCTCAAGCGCGACTACCTGATCAGCGAGCAGGTAAGGTTTTCGCCTGCCTTGATGAACTACGTGGATCACGGCCTGTTCGCGCCCTACATCGAGAAAATCCAGGCCGGATTGTCGATCACCGATTGCCGCGGCGACACGCTGTACCAGTACAACTATCCGCAATATCTGTATCCGAACTTCGCCGCAATCCCTCCGGTGATGGTCAACAGCCTGCTGTTCATCGAAAACCGCGACCTGCTGGACCCGAAGGATCCGAAAAACAACCCGGCAGTCGATTGGCCGCGCTTCGCCAAGGCCGCCTACAGCCAGGTGGCCAAATACCTGGCCTTGCCCGGCCAGTCCGCCGGTGGCAGCACGCTGGCCACGCAGCTGGAGAAATACCGCCATTCACCGGACGGCCTGACTGTTTCCGGTACCGAAAAGATCCGCCAGATGATTTCCGCCAGCGTGCGCGCCTACCAGGGCGGGCCAGATACCACCGAGGCACGCCAGCGCATCGTGCGCGACTACCTCAACAGCGTGCCGCTGTCGGCGGTGCCCGGCCATGGTGAAGTGCATGGCATGGCCGAAGGCCTGCGTGTGTGGTACGGCGCCGATTTCGACCAGGTCAACCAGGCCCTCACCTCGACCGCGACAGACCCCGAAAGCATGGCCGCACGTGGTTTGGCATTGCGCCAAGTGCTGTCGTTGATGATCGCCCAGCGCCGCCCCTCGCATTATCTGACCAAGGGCCGCGTCGAACTGGCCGAGCTCACTGATTCGCACATCCGCGTGCTCGCTGCCAACGGCATCATCGAGCGCGCCCTGGCCGACGCGGCGCTGGCCAGCAAGGCGCTGTACCGCGACTGGGTGGCACAGCCAACCATCGTTCCGATCATCACCAACAAAGGCATCAGCCTGGCCCGCAACCGCCTGTCAGGCATGCTCAACCGCCCGCTGTATGACCTGGACCGCCTCGACCTCTCGGCAACGAGCACCTTGCAGGCCGATCTTCAGCTTCAGGTCAGCCAGTACCTGAAGAACCTCTCCGACCCTGAATTCGCTGCGCAGATCGGCCTGATCGGTGAGCGCCTGCTGACCAGCAAGACCACCGACCAGGTGCGCTACAGCTTCACCTTGTTCGAACGCACCGCCGATGGCTCAAGGGTGCGGGTGCAGACTGACAGCACCGACCAGCCCTTCGACATCAACGAAGGCAGCAAGCTTGAGCTGGGCTCAACGGCCAAGCTGCGAGTGCTCACCACCTATCTGCAGATCATCGCCGAACTGCACGACAAGTACGCCGGCATGCCAGCCGCAGAGCTGAAGAAGGTCGAGGTCGCCGAGCTCGATCGCATCACCCAATGGTCACTGGAATGGCTGGCGCTGAACAGCAAGAACCAGAGCCTGGATGCCATGCTCGACGCAGCCCTGGAGCGCAAGTACTCGGCCAATACCGGCGAAGCATTCTTCACCGGCGGCGGCATGCACGTGTTCAACAACTTCCGCAAGGAGGACAACAGCCGCAACCCGACCCTCAAGGAAGCCCTGCGCGAGTCGATAAACCTGCCCTTCATTCGCCTGATGCGCGACGTGGTGCGCTATGTGACCTACCAGCAGCCATTCAACCGCGTGCCGCTGCTCAAGGACGATTCGGACCCGCGCCGCCAGGAGTACCTGGCACGTTTTGCCGACAAGGAAGGCACCAGCTACCTGATGCGCTTCTGGCGGAAGTACCAGCGCAAAACCTCGCAGCAACGCCTGGATACCTTCCTCGACAGCATGCGCGTCACACCGCAGCGCCTGGCCGCAGTTCACCGCTATCTGTTCCCGGCAGCTGGCCAGGAAACCTTCAATGCATTTGTCCGCGCGCACATCAAGGAAGACAAGGTCGCCCTGAGCAGACTTACCGATGGCCGTCTGGCAGAGATGTACGAGGCCTACGGCCCAGGCAAATATGACCTGCCTGATCAAGGCTATATCGCCAAGGTTCACCCGCTGGACCTGTGGCTGCTCGGCTACCTGCTGAAGAACCCGAGCGCCTCACTCACAGAGATGGTCAATGCCAGCCGCTTCGAGCGTCAGGAAGTCTATGGCTGGCTGTTCAAGAGCCGCCATCAGGGGGCCCGGGACAGCCGTATCCGCACCATGGTGGAAATCGAAGCCTTCCTCGATATTCACCAGCGCTGGAAGAGCGTGGGTTACCCCTTCGATCACCTGGTGCCGTCGCTGGCCACCGCCATCGGCAGCTCCGGCGACCGTCCTGCGGCTCTTTCCGAACTGGTCGGCATCATTCAGAACGACGGTGTGCGCCTGCCCACGCTGCGCATCGATACGCTGCACTTCGCCGCCGATACGCCCTACGAAACCAGGCTGAACAGCGACCCCGACCGTGGCCAGCGAATTCTTCCGGTAGCAGTGGCCCGGGCACTCAAAGGTGCCATGTCGCAAGTGGTCGACGCAGGTACGGCGCGGCGTATTTCCGGCAGCTTCAAGCTGCAGGACGGCACCCCGCTGGTGATGGGCGGCAAGACCGGCACAGGCGACAACCGCATCGAAAGCTTCGGCGCAGGTGGCCGGTTGATCGGCTCGCGCTCGCTGAACCGCACCGCCACCTTCGTGTTCTTCCTCGGCGACAACCACTTCGGCACGCTGACCGCCTTCGTGCCCGGGCGCTCCGCGGAGGCGTTCAAGTTCACCTCGGCACTGCCTGTGCAGGTGCTCAAGGGGATGGCGCCCATCCTCATGCCGTACCTTGAACCTGGCAATCCGAACGCGTGCAAACCGCCGCAGGTTGCGATGCTCCCAAGTGACCCATCTAAAATTTAAATGATAATCATCGGCATTTGACCGCTTGTGTTTAGATATATCTTGAGTAATATCTTGCGATATATCTAAACACACGGAGCCTCACTGCCATGCGTGAACATTCCGCCCACGACCCTTTCGAACGCCGCCCCGGCCGGGGTGAACGCGGACCAAGGGTATTCGCTCCCGGCGACCTCAAACTGTTGATGCTGTCGCTGCTGGCCGAGCAACCTGGCCACGGCTATGACCTGATCCGCCAGATCGAGAACCTGTTCGATGGCAGCTACACGCCCAGCCCCGGGGTCATCTACCCCACCCTCAACTTTCTCGAGGAAGCAGAGCTGATCAGCGGCCAGGTGCAAGGTAGCAAACGCCTCTACGCCATTACCCAGGCCGGCCGTACCGCCTTGGCTGAACAAGCCGTGGCGCTGGACGGCGTGCGCATGCGCATCGAAGTCAGCAAGCGCGCCCTGCGTGGCCACGACCGTCCGCCAGAAATTCACGAAGCGGTCGGCAACCTGCGCCATGCCCTGCACATGCACAGCGGCCGCTGGGCGCCGGACGAAATCGAACGGGTCCGCACCCTGCTCAACGACACTGCCAAGGCCATCGCCGCCGGGCCGGCCGCCCCTGCTAAGGAGAACCTCCATGAGTGACACCATCCACCGCGTCAATCACGAAATCCGCCAGCGCCGCCTGCAGGTACTGCGGGTTACCGACCTCACCCCGCGCATGCGCCGCATCACCCTCGCGGGCTCCGAGCTGGAAGGCTTCACCAGCCTGGGCAGTGACGACCACATCAAACTGCTGTTCGCCGAAACCGCCGAACAACAGCAGGCCATCGACGCCCGCAATATGGGCCGCGACGGCGGAGCGCGGCCTACCATGCGCGAATACACGCCGCGGCGCATCGACCTGGTCAACCAAGAACTGGACATCGATTTCGTCCTGCACGGCGATGGCCCTGCATCAACCTGGGCTGCACAGGCTGAACCGGGGCAGACGCTGACCATTGCCGGGCCACGGGCTTCGATGGTGGTCCCGGATATCTTCGACAGCTACCTGCTCATTGGTGACGAAACAGCCATTCCGGCCATCGGGCGACGCCTTGAAGAACTGCCGGCAGGCCGGCGGGTGCTGGCGGTCATCCAGATCGAGGATGAGCAGGAGCGCCAACCTCTGCCGAGCAAGGCTGAAGTGGAAGTCATCTGGGTGAAGCGGGATGAGGATTTACTGGCGCTGGTGCAGGGGTTGAACTTGCCTGAGGGCAAGCTGTACAGCTGGGTGGCACTGGAGAAATCGCTGACCCGGCAGACCAAGGCGCTGCTGCTGGAGAAAGGTGCGCCGGAAGATGCCCTCAAAGCGGCTGCCTACTGGCGGGCAGAAGGGACAGCGGACGACGAGTGATGTGCGTCGTCAGGCCCGGTCCTTTCGCGGTTTTACCCGCGAAGGGGCCTGTACAGGCCGAGCAAGCCGCCGCCCGCGCCAGCGATCGAGCCCAAGTAGTACCAGCGCAATTGCCCAGAACCCCGCCAGTACGCCCAAGGCATTGAGCATGACCTGCCCGTAGCCAAGGCTTGCAACGTCGATGAACGGATACGGGTAGACCCCGATCTCACTCCCCCGCCACAGTGCGTAGCCGAAATACACCGCCGGGTACAGCGCCCACGGCCCCAGATGCCAGAGCCGCAAATGCCCCTTGGGCACGGCGAACCACCAATACACAACGTAAAGGGCCGGCATCACGTCGTGCAGCAGTTCGTCCGCCAGCCATTGCCAACCCTCGGGTTGCCACAGATGCCGCAGCAGCACGCTGTAGGCCAGTGCCACCAGCACGATGCTGGCGGCCACAGCGGAACTTACCGAGGGCGAAAGGAAGAAGCGCTTCACGCCCGATTCTCGCCCGAACGCCGCATAGCTGAGCACCGTCGCCACCAAGGTATTGGTCAACACCGTGAAATAGCCGAACACATTGATCAGCCCGCCAATCAGGCTCGCCGCTTCCTGCCAGCGCGCCAGCAGCACCAGGTACACCTGCACAGCAAGGCCCAACCAGCCAAGCACTGCGGCCAGGGTCAGCCAGGGATGACGCGGCATCTCAGGCGTTGCGCTGCAGTTTCACGTAGAGCTGCTCGACTTTCTCCCGAGCCCAGGGCGTCTTGCGCAGGAAGGTCAGGCTCGACTTGATGCTCGGGTCGCTCTTGAAGCAGCGCACATCCACGCGCTCGGCCAGGCCCTGCCATTGGTAGTGCGCCACCAGCTCGGTGAGGATCTGCTCGAGGGTCTTGCCGTGCAGCGCGTTGTGGTTGGCCGTGCTCATGCCAGTACTCCCGCGGATAAAAAGATGCGCACATTACACGAGTGTAGTGAGGAAGGGGACGCAGCAGCACCAATACAAAAACCGCTGGCAAACGGTGAAACCTCTGTGCTGAAATAGTGATGTTATATTGTAACAATACAAAAGCCTCTGCCAAGGACCGCCACTCTCCATGTTGTGCTCTCCCCTACGCCTCTCCCCCCTCGCCGTCGCCCTCTGGCTAGCCTCATCACCCAGCCAGGCTGTGGAACTCGAACCCCAGATCATCACCGCCAACCCACTGGGCAACCGCGAGCTGGCTGCCCCCAGCACCGTGCTCGAAGGCGACGAGCTGCTGCAGCAACAGCACGGTAGCCTGGGCGAAACCCTCAACAAACAGCCCGGCGTCGCCTCCACCTGGTTTGGCCCAGGCGCCAGCCGCCCGGTGATTCGCGGCCTGGACGGTGACCGTATCCGCATCCTGCGTAACGGCGTCGGCGCCCTCGACGCCTCGGCGCTGTCGTACGACCATGCCGTGCCACTGGACCCGGTAACCGTCGAGCGCGTCGAAATCGTCCGTGGCCCCGCCGCCTTGCTCTACGGCGGCAACGCCATCGGTGGGGTGGTCAATACCTTCGACAACCGCATCCCCGACGCGCCCATCGAGGGCATTCACGGTGCCGGTGAACTGCGTTACGGCGGTGCCGATACCACGCGCAGCAGTGCCGGCAAGCTGGAAGCCGGTGACGGCACCTTCGCCCTGCACCTGGATGCCAACAGCCGCCAGTTCAACGACCTGCGCATCCCAGGCTACGCCCGCAGCTCGAAAGTGCGCGACGCTGATGAGCCCGGCAGCAAACACCGCCTGGAAAACAGCGACGGTCGCCAGGATGGCGGCGCAGTGGGCGGTTCCTACCATTGGGATCACGGCTATGCGGGCCTGTCCTACAGCCGCTACGACAGTAACTACGGCTCAGTGGCCGAGTCCGGTGTGCGCCTGGACATGAAGCAGGATCACTACGGCTTCGCCTCCGAACTGCGTGACCTCGAGGGCCCCTTCAGCTCGGTCAAGGTCGATGCCGGTTACACCGATTACGAGCACAGCGAAATCGAAGAAGGCGAAGTGCACACCACTTTCAAGAACAAGGGCTATGAGGCGCGTATCGAGGCCAGGCACCGACCGATCGGCCCGCTGGAAGGCGTGATCGGCGCCCAGGTCAGCCGCAACGAATTCTCGGCACTGGGTGAAGAAGCCTTCGTACCGCACACCGATACCGATAGCCTGGCGTTGTTCATGCTTGAGCAATGGCAGGCCACCGAACGCCTCAACCTGAGCCTGGGTGCGCGCCTGGAACACACCCGCGTCGACCCGGATGCCAAAGGCAACGAAAACTTCGTCGATGCCGACAGCGCCAGCAGCTTCAATGCCTTGAGCCTGTCTTCGGGGGCGGTGTACCAACTCGACCCGGTCTGGGCGCTCGCTGCCAACGTCGGTTACACCGAGCGTGCCCCGACCTTCTACGAGCTTTACGCCAACGGCGCCCACGTCGCCACCGGGGCTTATGAAGTCGGTGATGCCAGCCTGAACAAGGAAAAAGCCATCTCCGCCGACCTGGCACTGCGCTTCGACAATGGCACCCACAAGGGCAGCGTCGGGGTGTTCTACAGCCATTTTCGCAACTACATCGGCCTGATCGGCACGGGCAACATGCGAGAGGGCCATGACCACGACCATGGCGACGATGATCATGACCACGATCACGACGATGGGGGTTTCCCTGAGTATCAGTACCAGGGTGTGCGGGCGCGTTTCTACGGCATCGAAGCCCAGGACCGTTGGCAGTTGGTCGAGAACCGCTACGGCAGTTTCGCTCTCGAGCTTTCGGGCGACTACACCCGAGCCAAGAACCTCGACAGCGGCGAGCCGCTGCCGCGCATTGCGCCTTTGCGGCTGAACAGCGGACTGGTCTGGGAGCTGGACCGCTGGCAGGCGCGCGTTGATGTGCAGCATGCCGCGTCGCAGCATCGCAAGCCGGCGAATGAAACCAGTACTGATGGTTACACCACCCTGGGAGCGAGTGTGGGGTATCGCTTCGATATCGGGCAGAGCCAGTGGCTGGCGTTCGTGCGCGGTGAGAACCTGACGGATCAGACCGTGCGTTACGCCAGTTCGATTCTGCGCGATATAGCACCGGCGCCGGGGCGTAGTGTGGAAGTAGGCCTGCGCACGACCTTCTGATCATCAAGGGGGCGCTGTGCGCCCCATTCGCCGGCAAGCCGGCTCCTACAAGGACCGTGCAGAGCTCAAGGGCACCGCTGAACCTGTGGGAGTCAGCTTAACGGCGACGGGCTGCAGAGCAACCCAACTCCCGCACTGTTACCCAGGCTGTAACAATCAACTGCGACAATTTGTCTTTTTTTCTTACAAGTTCCCCTATATCCTCCCCGCCGCAAGCTGAATCGCTTCACTCACCTTACCTGTCGCCATTTCCATCGAAGAGCTAGCTCATCGGTGCGCTTGCCGTTTTTTCGACAATCAAAAGATAGCGCTATCTCATGTTCTCACTGCCCAACATTCGCTACACCGGCACCGCTCTGATTGCCTTGACCGCCTGTTTTTCGTCCACAGCCAGCGCCAGTGAAATGTTCGCCAGCGACTCGCCATGGATGCTTGGTGACTGGGGCGGCACCCGCAGCGAGCTGCTGGAAAAAGGCTACGACTTCACCCTCGGCTACACCGGCGAGATGGGCAGCAACCTGCACGGCGGTTACGACCATGACCGCACCGCGCGGTACAGCGACCAGTTCACCTTCGGCAGCCACCTGGACCTGGAAAAAATCCTGGGCTGGCAAGACACCGAACTGCAGCTGACCATCACCGAACGCCATGGGGACAACATCAGCAACGACCGCATCAACGACCCGCGGGTCGGCGGCTTCACTTCGGCCCAGGAAGTCTGGGGCCGGGGTGAAACCTGGCGGCTGACCCAGATGTGGATCAGGCAGAAATACTTCGATGGCGCCCTGGACGTGAAATTCGGCCGCTTCGGTGAAGGCGAGGACTTCAACAGTTTCCCCTGCGACTTCCAGAACCTGGCCTTCTGCGGCTCGCAAGTAGGCAACTGGGTCGGAGGCATCTGGTACAACTGGCCCGTCAGCCAGTGGGCGCTACGTGTGCGCTACAACATCAACGACGCCCTCTATGCTCAGGTCGGGGTGTTCGAGCAGAACCCCTCCAACCTCGAATCCGGCAACGGTTTCAAACTCAGCGGCAGCGGTACCCAGGGTGCCGTAATACCGGTCGAACTGGTGTGGAGTCCGCAGGTCAATGGCCTGAAAGGGGAATATCGCGCCGGGTACTACTACAGTAATGCCAAGGCACAGGATGTTCTCAAGGACAGCAACGGCCAGCCGGCAGCCATCAGTGGCGCCGCCTACCGCAGCAGTTCGAGCAAGCACGGCCTTTGGATCGGCGCCCAGCAGCAGGTTACCTCGCTGGCCTCCGACCAGTCGCGCGGCCTGAGCCTGTTCGCCAATGCCACAGTGCACGACAAGAAGACCAATGCCATCGACAACTATGTGCAGGCAGGACTGGTATACAAGGGCCCCTTCGATGCCCGCGCCAAGGACGACATCGGTTTCGCCCTCGCTCGCGTGCACGTCAACCCCGCCTACCGCAAGAACGCACGCCTGGCCAACCAGGCGGCAGGCCTCTACGACTACGACAATCCGGGTTTCCTGCCCGTGCAGGACACCGAGTACAGCGCTGAACTCTATTACGGCATTCATCTGGCCGACTGGCTCACGGTGCGCCCGAACCTGCAGTACATCCGCCATCCGGGCGGGGTGTCGCAGGTGGACGAAGCCCTGATCGGTGGCCTGAAGATCCAAAGCACTTTCTGACAACCCTTCACCTAACGGAGAACATACGATGAGCACTGACGGTGCGAAGAATGGAAGCCGCTGGCTACCGCGCCTGATGGGCGTACTGCTGTTGCTGATGGGCCTGGCCTTGCTGGCGGGCGGCATCAAGCTCAGCCAGCTCGGCGGGTCGCTGTATTACCTGATTGCCGGTATCGGCTTTGCCGTTTCGGGCGCACTGCTGCTGGCTCAGCGCCGACTTGCCCTGGGCCTGTACGGCCTTGTGCTGCTGGGCAGCACGGTATGGGCACTGCTGGAGGTGGGCCTGGACTGGTGGCAACTGGTGCCGCGCCTGGCCATCTGGTTCGCCATTGGCGTGGTACTGCTGCTGCCGTGGGCACGCCGCCCGCTGACCGGCCCGGCCAACAAGGCCAATACCGCCCTGCTCAGCCTTGCCGTGCTCGCCTCTGGCGCTTGCGCGCTGGGCAGCCAGTTCACCCACCCGGGCGAAGTGTTTGGCGAACTGGGCCGCGACAACAGCGAAATGGGCAGTGCCGCACCCGCCATGCCCGACGGCGACTGGCAAGCCTATGGCCGCACCGAGCATGGTGACCGTTATTCGCCGCTGCGCCAGATCACCCCGCAGAATGCCTACCGCCTGGAAGAAGCCTGGCGCATCCGCACCGGTGACCTGCCAACGGACAACGACCCGGTCGAGTTGACCAACGAAAACACCCCGCTGAAGGCCAACGGCATGCTCTACGCCTGCACCGCCCACAGCAAGGTGCTGGCCCTGGACCCGGACACCGGTGCCGAGATCTGGCGCTACGACCCGCAGATCAAGACCCCGGTGGGTACGTTCAAGGGCTTCGCCCACATGACCTGCCGCGGCGTTTCGTACTATGACGAGAACAGCTACGTCAGCCGCGATGGCAGCCCGGCGCCGAAGGTATCCGACGCAGGCCAAGCTGTCGCCCAAGCCTGCCCGCGCCGCCTCTACCTGCCGACCGCAGACGCCCGCCTGATCGCCATCAATGCCGACAACGGCAAAGTCTGCGAAGGCTTCGCCAACCAGGGCGCGATCGACCTGACTACCGGTATTGGCCCGTTCACAGCCGGCGGTTATTACTCCACCTCGCCGGTGGCGGTCACCCGCAGCCTGGTGATCATCGGCGGCCATGTCACCGACAACGAGTCGACCAACGAGCCTTCCGGCGTGATCCGCGCCTATGACGTGCACGATGGCCACCTGGTCTGGAACTGGGACAGCAACAACCCCGATGACACCCAGCCACTGGCCCCGGGCAAGACCTACAGCCGCAACTCGGCCAACATGTGGTCGTTGGCCAGCGTCGATGAAGACCTGGGCATGGTCTACCTGCCGCTGGGCAACCAGACACCCGACCAGTATGGCGCCAACCGTACTCCGGGTGCGGAGAAGTACAGCGCTGGCGTGGTCGCACTGGACCTTGCCACCGGCAAGGCGCGCTGGAACTACCAGTTCACCCACCACGACCTGTGGGACATGGACGTCGGCAGCCAGCCAACCTTGGTTCACCTGAAGACCAAGGAAGGCGTCAAGCCTGCGATCATCGTACCGACAAAGCAGGGCAGCCTGTACGTGCTCGACCGCCGCGACGGTAGCCCCATCGTGCCGATCCGTGAGATCCCGGTACCGCAAGGTGCGGTCAAGGGTGACCACACTGCACCGACCCAGGCCCGCTCCGACCTCAACCTGCTCGGCCCGGACCTGACCGAACAGGCCATGTGGGGTGCCACACCGTTCGACCAGATGCTGTGCCGCATCCAGTTCCGCGAACTGCGCTATGAGGGCCAGTACACTCCACCGTCCGAGCAAGGCTCGCTGGTCTACCCGGGCAACGTAGGTGTGTTCAACTGGGGCAGCGTCTCGGTCGACCCGGTGCGCCAACTGCTGTTCACCTCGCCCAACTACATGGCCTTCGTGTCGAAGATGGTACCGCGCGAACAGGTTGCCGCCGGCAGCAAGCGCGAAAGCGAAACCAGCGGCGTGCAGCCCAACACTGGCGCGCCTTACGCCGTGATCATGCACCCGTTCATGTCGCCGCTGGGCGTGCCGTGCCAGGCACCGGCCTGGGGTTACGTGGCGGCCATCGACCTGTTTACCAACAAAGTGGTGTGGAAGCGCAAGAACGGCACCACCCGTGACAGCACTCCGATACCGATCGGCATGCCGGTAGGTGTGCCGAGCATGGGCGGCTCGATCGTCACTGCTGGTGGTGTCGGCTTCCTCAGCGGCACTCTGGACCAGTACCTGCGCGCTTATGACGTGAACAACGGCAAGGAACTGTGGAAAGCCCGCCTGCCAGCGGGTGGCCAGGCCACGCCGATGACCTACACCGGCAAGGACGGCAAGCAGTACGTGCTGATCGTCGCCGGCGGCCACGGTTCGCTGGGCACCAAAATGGGCGATTACATCATCGCTTACAAACTCGCCGACTAAGCTACAAGCGGCAAGCTACAAGCTACAAGCTACAAGCGAAAGCGGGGCCTGAGAGGTCCCGCTTTTTTCTTGCCGCTTGAAGCTTGCGACTTGCAGCTTCTAGCTTGAAGCTTGAAACCCATTCCCCCGCGCCCCATCTAAGCACCATAGCCATTCACGCAGGTGCCCCATGAGCGACCAGCAGGATTTTCCGGAACAACCCGACGACAACAGCGATATCGAACACCTTGATGGTCAGGCCCAAACCGGCCATGGCCATGCCCTCGCCCTGCCCGGCCAACAATTGCCGGACAAGGTCTACGTGATTCCGATCCACAACCGCCCGTTCTTCCCAGCACAAGTCCTGCCGGTCATCGTCAACGAAGAGCCTTGGGCCGAGACCCTCGACCTGGTGGCCAAGACACCGGATCACTGCCTGGCGCTGTTCTTCATGGACACCCCCCCCGAAGATCACCGCCATTTCGACACCGCGGCCTTGCCGGAGTACGGCACCCTGGTCAAGGTGCACCATGCCAGCCGCGAAAACGGCAAACTGCAGTTCGTCGCCCAGGGCCTGACTCGGGTACGCATCCGCACCTGGCTCAAGCATCATCGCCCGCCCTATCTGGTCGAAGTCGAATACCCACGCCAGCCAAGCGAGCCGACCGACGAGGTCAAGGCCTACGGTATGGCCCTGATCAATGCGATCAAGGAACTGCTGCCGCTCAACCCGCTGTACAGCGAGGAGCTGAAGAACTACCTCAACCGCTTCAGTCCCAACGACCCATCGCCACTTACCGACTTTGCCGCCGCACTCACCTCGGCCACCGGCAACCAGTTGCAGGAAGTGCTCGATTGCGTGCCCATGCTCAAGCGTATGGAAAAAGTCCTGCCGATGCTGCGCAAAGAAGTCGAAGTCGCGCGCCTGCAGAATGAGATTTCGGCCGAGGTCAACCGGCAGATCGGCGAGCACCAGCGCGAATTCTTCCTCAAGGAACAACTCAAGGTCATCCAGCAGGAGCTTGGCCTGACCAAGGACGACCGCAGTGCCGACCTCGAACAGTTCCAACAGCGCCTGCAAGGCAAGACCCTGCCGGAGCAGGCAAAAAAACGCATCGATGAAGAAATGGCCAAGCTGGCCATTCTTGAAACCGGCTCCCCCGAATACGCCGTCACCCGTAACTACCTGGATTGGGCCAGTGCCCTGCCCTGGGGCGTGTATGGCAAGGACAAGCTCGACCTCAAGCATGCGCGCAAGGTGCTCGACCAGCATCACGCGGGCCTCGATGACATCAAGGAACGCATCTTGGAGTTCCTCGCCGTGGGCGCCTGGAAGGGCGAGATCAGTGGTTCGATCGTACTGCTGGTGGGCCCGCCTGGCGTGGGCAAGACCAGCATCGGCAAGTCCATCGCCGAATCGCTCGGCCGCCCGTTCTACCGGTTCAGCGTTGGCGGCATGCGCGACGAGGCCGAGATCAAGGGGCACCGGCGCACCTACATCGGCGCCCAACCAGGCAAGCTGGTGCAGGCGCTGAAGGATGTCGAGGTGATGAACCCGGTGATCATGCTCGACGAGATCGACAAGATGGGCCAGAGCTATCAGGGCGACCCGGCCTCGGCGCTGCTGGAAACGCTGGACCCTGAACAGAACGTCGACTTCCTCGACCATTACCTGGACCTGCGCCTGGACCTGTCCAAGGTGCTGTTCGTGTGTACCGCCAACACGCTGGATTCGATCCCCGGCCCACTGCTCGACCGTATGGAAGTGATCCGCCTGTCCGGCTACATCACCGAAGAGAAACTGGCCATCGCCAAGCGTCACCTGTGGCCCAAACAGCTGGAAAAGGCCGGCGTGGCCAAGACCAGCCTGGCCATCAGCGATAGCGCCCTGCGGGCGGTGATCGAGGGCTATGCCCGCGAAGCCGGTGTACGCCAGTTGGAAAAACAGCTGGGCAAACTGGTGCGCAAGGCCGTGGTCAAGCTGCTGGAAGCCCCGGATGCCAAGCTCAAGATCGGCACCAAAGACCTGGAGGCCGCGCTCGGCATACCAGTGTTCCGCAGTGAACAGGTGCTGGCAGGCAAAGGCGTGATTACCGGCCTTGCCTGGACCAGCATGGGCGGCGCGACATTGCCGATCGAGGCAACCCGCATCCACACCCTGAATCGCGGCTTCAAGCTCACCGGCAAGTTGGGTGACGTGATGAAGGAATCTGCCGAGATCGCCTACAGCTACGTCAGCTCTAACCTCAAGCAATTTGGTGGTGATCCGGCTTTCTTCAACGAAGCCTTCATTCACCTGCACGTGCCAGAAGGTGCCACGCCCAAGGATGGTCCGAGCGCCGGTATCACCATGGCCAGCGCACTGCTGTCGCTGGCCCGTGACCAGGCACCGAAAAAAGGGGTGGCCATGACCGGCGAGCTGACCCTGACCGGGCAGGTGCTGCCGATTGGTGGCGTGCGGGAGAAGGTGATCGCAGCGCGGCGGCAGAAGATCTTCGAACTGATCCTGCCAGAGCCCAACCGCGGGGACTTCGAAGAATTGCCTGAGTACTTGCGTGAAGGGCTGACCGTGCACTTTGCCAAGCGCTTTGCCGACGTGGCTAAAGTGCTGTTCTGACCCGCAAAGGCCTCATCGCCGGCAAGCCGGCGATGAGGCCGGCACTGATAACACAAAACCCGTCTATCATCGGTTATCCTCAGGCCTTCGCCAGCCTCTGGAGCTACCATGACTGTCCCTCGTCTGCTCGTTCCCCTGAGCCTCGTCCTGCTTTCCGCTTGCGCCCAGCAGCCCAGGCAAACCGTCGAACTTGACGCTGAAAGCGAATGCCCCAAGCACCTTCAGGTCGGCCAGCCGCTCACCCTGACCCTGCCCAGTAATCCCTCTACCGGCTACCGCTGGCTGGTGCAGAACCCGGCCTCGAACATCTTGCGCAGCCTCGGCCCCGAGGTCTACAGCGCCCCCGAAGAAGCCGGCATCGTCGGCAGCGCGGGCATGTCCACCTGGCGCTTTGAAGCCCGTGCCGCAGGCGAAGGCCATCTGGTGCTGGTCTATCAGCAGCCTTGGGCCCCGGAAGTTCGGCCGGTACAGACCTTCGATTGCGCGGTTCGGGTCAACTGAACGCACAGCGCTGGTCAGCCGACCATGCATCCTTGGCGCGGTTTGGCTAGAATGCCGGCCCTGCCAATTGTCAGCCGCCTGGATTCACCGTGAGCAAACAACCCGACCGCCTTTTCGCCCAGCCTCTGGAGCAAGTTCCCGACTTCGTGTTCAACGAAGACGTGGTGCGCGTATTCCCGGACATGATCAAGCGCTCGGTGCCCGGTTACCCGACCATCGTCGAGAACCTTGGTGTGCTCGCGGCGCGCTTCGCCCAGCCCAATACCGCCCTGTATGACCTCGGCGCGTCGCTGGGCGCCGTTACCCAGTCGCTGCGCCGCCATGTGCGCAGCGAGGGCTGCCGGGTGATCGCGGTGGACAACTCCGCGGCCATGGTCGAACGTTGCCGCCAGTACCTCACCGCGCAGGACTCGATGTTCCAGGAACTGCTGCCGGTTCAGGTACTGGACGCCGACATACTGGCCCTGCCCTTCGAGCCCGCCTCGGTAGTGGCGATGAACTTCACCCTGCAGTTCATCGCCCCTGAACAGCGCCTGGCGTTGCTCAGCCGCATCCGTCAGGCATTGCTGCCCGGTGGCGCGCTGATCCTCTCGGAAAAACTGCATTTCGCCGATGACCAGGAGCAGAATCTGCTCAATGAACTGCACCTGGACTTCAAGCG
>Ga0247820_10001108_pt1 | contig 15168 bp, 10 predicted proteins | sample 13C_Glucose_Day1_2_FD_192480 | JGI IMG/M metagenome (GOLD analysis project Ga0247820, IMG submission 192480) | Soil microbial communities from agricultural site in Penn Yan, New York, United States - 13C_Glucose_Day14 | ecosystem: Environmental > Terrestrial > Soil > Agricultural land | place...
GCCGTAGCCGATTGCGAGCGGCGCGCCTGCGGGGCGCCTTCGCCCTCGGGTTCCTGTTCTCCGGCGAGGACGATCTCCTGATCGGCGCCCGCCATGGCGCGCCGCTCGCAATCGGCTACGGCAGCGGGGAGATGTATCTTGGATCGGATGCGCTGGCGCTGGCGCCGTTCACCGACGAGGTTACCTATCTGGAGGACGGCGACTGGGCCGTCCTGCACCGGTCAGGGGCCGAGATCCGGGACGAGGCCGGGCAGACGGTCCACCGCCCCCGCCACAAGATCGCGACCGGCGCCTTCATGGCCGACAAGGGCAACCACCGCCACTTCATGGCCAAGGAAATCCATGAACAGCCGGAGGTCGTGGGACGGACGCTCGCCCATTACGTCAACTTCAGCGCCGGCCGGGTCGAGCTTCCCGTCGATCTGCCCTTCGACTTCAAGGATTTGAAGCGCCTCTCGATCTCGGCCTGCGGCACCGCCTATCTGGCGGGGCTGATCTCGAAATACTGGTTCGAGCGCCTCGCCCGGATCCCGGTCGAGATCGATGTCGCGTCCGAGTTCCGCTACCGCGAGGCCCCTCTGGAACCCGGCGGCCTGGCTCTCTTCGTATCCCAGTCCGGGGAAACGGCGGATACCCTGGCGTCGCTGCGCTATGCGACGGGCGAGAAGCAGCACACCCTCTCGGTCGTGAACGTTCCGACATCCACCATGGCGCGGGAAAGTGCCGTCGTTGCCCCCACGCTCGCCGGGGTCGAGGTGGGCGTGGCCTCGACGAAGGCCTTCACCTGCCAGCTGACCGTCCTGCTCTCCCTGGCGATCGCGGCCGGGCGCGCGCGAGGAACCTTGAGCGCCGCGGAAGAAAAGGAACTGGTGGACGCCCTGATCGGGGTCCCAGGCCTCATGAGCGAGGCGATGAAGCGGGAGCATCAGATCGAGATCCTCGCCCGCGAGCTCTCGAAGGCCAAGGACGTCCTCTATCTCGGACGGGGCACTTCCTATCCGCTGGCGCTGGAAGGGGCGCTGAAGCTCAAGGAAATCTCCTATATCCATGCGGAGGGCTATGCGGCCGGCGAACTGAAGCACGGGCCCATCGCCCTCATCGACGAGACCATGCCGGTCATCGTCATCGCCCCGCACGACGCGATCTTCGAGAAGACGGTGTCGAACATGCAGGAGGTGGCCGCGCGCGGCGGGCGCATCATCCTGATCACGGACGAGAAAGGCGCGCTGGAGACCGGTCTGGACACGATGGCCACCATCGTGATGCCGTCCGCGCATCCGATCGTGGCACCCATCGTGCACTCGGTGCCGATCCAGCTTCTGGCCTACCACACCGCCGTTTTCATGGGGAAGGACGTGGATCAGCCGCGCAATCTGGCGAAATCCGTTACGGTGGAGTGACTCTCATCCCGCCCTGAGCAGGCGGATCGCAGAATCCCGCTCGAACATGTAGAGCAGGATCCGCAGCGACTGACCTCGTTCGCCGGCGAGATCGGGGTCCCGGTCCACGATCAGGCGGGCATCGTCCCGTGCGACGGCGAGGAGATCGCCATCGACTTCGAGGCGGGCGAGCTTGAATCCGGGCAGGCCCGATTGGCGGGTGCCGAGGACCTCGCCTTCGCCGCGCAGGCGGAGGTCTTCCTCGGCGATGCGGAAGCCGTCCTCGGTCTGGCGCATCATCTCGAGTCGCGCCTGGGCCACCTGTCCCAGAGGCCCTTTGTAGATCAGGAGGCAGGTCGAGGCCCGCGCGCCCCGCCCGACCCGGCCGCGGAGCTGATGGAGCTGAGCCAAGCCAAACCTTTCCGCATGCTCGATCACCATGATCGTCGCATTCGGCACGTCCACGCCGACCTCGATCACGGTGGTCGAGACGAGGATCTTGGTCTCTCCGCGAGAGAAACGCTCCATCGCGGCGTCCTTGTCGCGGCCTGCCATCTTGCCGTGCACGAGTCCGACCTGACCGCCGAAGATCGACGTCAGCTGCTCGAACCGTTCCTCGGCGGCGGCGAGGTCGATGGTCTCGGATTCGCCCACGAGCGGGCAGACCCAATAGACCTGATCACCGTTGGCGATCGCTCGCCCCATGGCCCCGATGACCTCGTCGAGCCGCTCGATGGAGATGAGCTTGGTGGCGATGGGCTTGCGTCCGGCGGGCTTCTCGCTCAGCACCGACACGTCCATGTCGCCGAAATAGGTCAAGGCCAGGGTGCGCGGGATGGGGGTCGCCGTCATGACGAGAATGTCCACGGCCTCGCCCTTGGATCCGAGTGCGAGGCGCTGGTGGACGCCGAAGCGATGCTGCTCGTCCACGACCGCGATGCCGAGATCCTTGAACGCCACTCCTTCCTGAAACAGCGCGTGAGTGCCCACCGCGATGTCGATGCTGCCGTCCGCGAGGCCCGCCAGGACCGCCTTGCGTGCCGAGCCCTTCTCGCGTCCGGTCAGGAGGGCCATCGAGAGGCCGACCTGCTCGGCCAGGGGCGCGATGCGCTCATAATGCTGGCGGGCGAGGATCTCGGTCGGAGCCATGAGGGCGGCCTGCCGTCCGGCCTCGATGGCGCTTGCCATGGCGAGAAGCCCGACCACGGTCTTGCCCGATCCGACGTCTCCCTGGAGAAGGCGCAGCATCTTCTTGTCGGCCACGAGATCGTGGCGGATGTCCTCGACGGCCTTGGCCTGGGAGGCGGTCAGGCCGAAGGGCAGGGCGCCCTTGATCTTCTCGACCAGGCGACCGTCGCCCGCATTCACCCGACCGGGCAGGCGGCGCATCCGGCTGCGCACGAGCGCGAGGGCGAGCTGGGAGGCGAGGATCTCGTCATAGGCCAGACGCCGCCGCGCCGGTGACTTCGCGAGCGCCTCCTCCGATACCTGGGTGGCGCTTCCAGGCCGGTGGATCGCCACGAGAGCCTTGTCGAACTCGGGCAGCCCGTTGCGCTCGAGCCAGGCCGCGTCCTGCCATTCCGGCAGACGAGGCACACGCTCCAGGGCGGCCTCGATATAGCGCCCGACCATGCGGGACGAGAGCCCCTCCGTCAGGCCGTAGATCGCCTCGACCGCCGGCAGGCTCTCGATTCCCTTGTCGTCCAGGATCCGATCCGGATGCACCATCTGGCGCATGGTCTCCCACAGCTCGATCTTGCCCGAGACGTAGCGGCGCTCTCCCACCGGCAGGAGCTTCTCGAGCCGGGGCCTCTGGCCGTTGAAGAAGACCAGCGTCACGTCCCCGGTCTCGTCCTCGACGAGGATCCGGTAGGGCGCCCGGCGGCCTGGAGGAGGCGGGCGGTGAGCCACGACCGTCACCGAAAGCGTGACCGGCTCGCCCACGGGAGCATCGGCGATAGAGCCCTTCATCTCCCGCGAGACTCCGCCGCTCGGCAAGTGGAACAGCAGGTCCATGACCCGAGTCGGCCGGCCGGGCTCGCCGAGCAGGCGGTCAAGCAGGGGCGCGATCTTGGGGCCGACGCCGGGAAGGGTGTTGGCCGGGGCGAACAGCGGATCGAGGATGGAGGGGCGCAATGACATTCTGGTGGGTGGCAAGTCGGATCCAGATGGTTATATAGCGGCCAAGCCGCCCCGAGGCGACGCCAATCATGAACAAATGGAGAATCTTCATGAGCGGGACCACACGCACCAGCGCCGACCTCGACGTTCGCCGGCGGCAGATCCTTTTTCGGGCCTGGCACCGGGGCATGCGGGAGATGGACCTCATCATGGGCCGCTTCGCCGATGCCGAGATCGGGGCGCTTTCGGACGAGGATCTCGCCGAATTCGAGCGGCTGATCGAGGTAACCGACCGGGATCTGCTCGGCTGGATCACGGGCGAGATCCCGACGCCCGAGAATTACGACACCCCGTTGTTCCGGCGCCTGAAGGGCTTTCACACCCACACGTCGCCGATCCACGTCTGATCCCCGCACCCGCTCGCATCGAGCTGTATGAACTGGGCCCGACAGCCCGCGTTTCCTCTCATTGATTCGATTATCACGCCATGAAGCCAGCCTTGATCCGTGCCTTGGACGCCCTGAAGAAGGGCCAGAGCCTGACGCTGTCCGGCGCTCCGGATGGGTTCGACGCACTGGCGGTGGCCGATCTGGCGCGGGGCCTGTCGGGTCATGTGGAAGGACCGGCCGTCCTGGTCCACGTCGCGCGGGACGGGCAGAGGCAACAGAACTTCGCCAACGCGCTGGGCTTCATCGCGCCGGAGGTCGAGATCCTGCCGTTCCCGGCCTGGGACTGCCAGCCCTACGACCGTGTGTCGCCCAACGCCGCCATCACGGCGCAGCGCATGACGACCCTGGCGCGCCTGGCCCGTTCCAAGACATCCGAGGAAAAGCCGCGCATTCTCTCGACGACGGTGAATGCCCTCGTCCAGCGCGTGCCTCCGCGGGCGCGAATCGCAGCCGAGACCTTCTCGGCCGCCCCAGGCAACGTGGTCGATACGACCCTGCTCGTCGGCTGGCTCGAGACCAACGGCTTCCTGCGCACGGGCACGGTGCGCGACACCGGTGAATACGCGGTGCGCGGCGGCATCATCGACCTTTATCCGGCCGGCCTTCCCAATCCGGTGCGGCTCGACTTCTTCGGCGACGCGCTCGAATCGATCCGCTCGTTCGATCCGGAAACCCAGCGCACCGTCGGCACCTTGCGATCTCTCGATCTCGTGCCGATGAGCGAGGTCCAGCTAACCACCGAGAGCATCAAGCGATTCCGGCAGGCCTATGTGGCGGCGTTCGGGGCCCCGCGGCGCGACGACAGGCTCTACGAAGCGATCAGCGAGGGCCGGCGGTATCCCGGCCTCGAGCACTGGCTGCCCCTGTTCCACGACAATCTCGGTACGCTGCTCGACTACGTCCCCGGCATCCCGGTCGTCTTCGACGCACTCGCCGATGACGCCGTGGCCGAGCGCCTGTCGCAGGTGAAGGACTACTACGACGCGCGGCGGGAGGGCATGGGCCAGAACCAGCCCGGCGTCGCGCCCTACCGCCCCCTGCCGCCGGACGCGCTCTATTTCGCACCCGGCGAATGGGCCGAGCGCACGGCGTCCCTGCCGCTCGCCCGCTTGACCCCCTTCGCACAGCCCGAATCGGGCACACGCCTCGTCATCGATTGCGAAGCCAGAAGGGGTCGCAACTTCATCGCCGAACGCGCCGACGAGAACGCCAATGTGTTCGAAGCGGTCGTCCGCCATATCCGGGATCTTCAGGGCTCGGGCCGACGCGTGATCCTCGGTGCCTGGTCGGAAGGCTCGCGCGAGCGGCTCTGCCACGTCCTCCAGGACCACGATCTCCGTCAGACCCGTCCGATCTCGCGCCTCTCGGAGGCGATGGCCTATCCGCGCAACGAGACGCCGGTCGGCATCTGGCCGCTGGAATCGGGCTTCGAGGCCGGCGACCTCGCGGTCATCAGCGAGCAGGACATCCTGGGCGACCGGCTGGTGCGCCAGAAGCGCAAATCGAAGCGCCCGCAGGACTTCCTGACCGAGGTCGCGGCGCTGACGCCCGGCGATCTGGTCGTCCATGTGGATCATGGCATCGGCCGGTTCGAGGGTCTGAAGACCATCGAGGCCGCCGGGGCGCCGCATGACTGCCTGGAACTCCACTATGCCGGAGGCGACCGCCTCTTCCTGCCCGTGGAGAACATCGAGCTCCTGACCCGCTACGGGTCGGAGGAGACGGAGGTCCAGCTCGACAAGCTCGGCGGCGGGGCCTGGCAGGCGCGCAAGGCGCGCATGAAGCAGCGCATTCGCGAGATGGCGGGCGCACTCATGAAGATCGCAGCCGCCCGCATCCTGAAGGAAGCGCCACGTCTCGTGCCGCCGGAAGGGCTCTACGATGAGTTCTCGGCCCGCTTCCCCTACGACGAGACAGAAGACCAGCAGAACGCCATCGACTCGGTGCTCGACGATCTGGGCTCGGGCCGCCCCATGGACCGCCTCGTCTGCGGCGACGTGGGCTTCGGGAAGACCGAGGTCGCGTTGCGCGCCGCCTTCGTGACGGCCATGAGCGGCAAGCAGGTCGCAGTGGTGGTGCCGACGACGCTTCTGGCACGCCAGCACCACAAGACCTTCTGCGAGCGCTTCCGGGGACTGCCTCTCAACATCGCCCAGGCCTCGCGCTTCGTACCGGCTGCGGAGATGAAGAAGGTGAAGGAAGGTCTCACCGAGGGCTCCGTCGACATCGTCGTCGGAACCCACGCCCTTCTCGGCAAGACCATCAAGTTCAAGGATATCGGGCTCATCATCATCGACGAGGAGCAGCATTTCGGCGTCAGCCACAAGGAGCGTCTGAAGGAGCTGCGGGCCGAGGTTCACGTCCTGACGCTCTCAGCGACCCCGATCCCGCGCACCCTCCAGCTTGCGCTCACCGGCGTGCGCGAACTCTCCCTGATCACGACGCCGCCGGTGGACCGGCTCGCGGTCAGGACCTTCATCACGCCCTTCGATCCGCTTCTCATCCGAGAGGCGCTGCTGCGCGAGCGGTACAGGGGCGGGCAGGCCTTCTACGTGGTCCCGCGCCTCGACGACCTCGGCGAGGTCAAGGCCTTCCTCGACAAGGAAGTGCCGGAGGCGAAGGTCGCCGTCGCGCATGGCCAGATGGCGGCCGGCCAGCTGGAAGACATCATGACGGCGTTCTACGAGGGCAAGTACGACATCCTGCTCTCGACGACGATCGTTGAATCGGGCCTCGACATTCCGACCGCGAACACGCTCATCGTGCACCGCGCGGACATGTTCGGCCTGTCGCAGCTCTATCAGCTGCGCGGTCGCGTCGGGCGCTCCAAGACCCGCGCCTATGCGCTGTTCTCGGTACCGGCCAACAAGTCCCTGACGGTGCAGGCCGAGCGGCGGCTCAAGGTGCTCCAGACCCTCGACACGCTGGGCGCCGGCTTCCAGCTCGCCTCGCATGACCTCGACATCCGCGGTGCTGGCAACCTGCTCGGCGAGGAGCAGTCGGGCCACATCAAGGAGGTCGGCTACGAACTCTACCAGCAGATGCTGGAGGAGGCCGTCGCCCAGCTCAAGGCGGGCATCGAGGAGCCGGCGGAGGATCAATGGTCGCCCACGATCCAGGTCGGCGCGCCCGTGATGATCCCGGAGAGCTACGTTTCCGACCTTCAATTGCGCCTCGGCCTCTATCGCCGCCTCTCGACCCTGGAGACCGACCAGGAGATAGATGCCTTCGGGGCCGAGATGATCGACCGCTTCGGGCCGCTGCCGTCGGAGGTCGACCAGCTCCTCAAGATCATGGCCATCAAGGTGCTCTGCCGCCGCGCCAATGTGGAGAAGGTCGATGGCGGGCCGAAGGGCATTATCGTGTCCTTCCGCGACAATGCCTTCGCGAATCCGCACGGGCTGGTGGCGTACGTGGCCGAACAGGCCTCCTTCGCGAAGGTGCGTCCGGACATGAAGATCGTGTTCATCCGGGACGTGGAATCGCCTGACGAACGGATCAAGGCGACGACGACGATCCTGCGCAATCTCGTGCGCATCGCGGAGAAGAAGGCCGCCTGATGGTGGAATGCCTGGCCGTGGTCGAACGGGGCGTCGTGATCTCCGCTCAAGACGCCACGCGGCCCGTGCCCTGGTGGAGCTTCACGAAGACCGTGCTGGCGGCTGCCGCTCTCGTTCTCGTCCGGGATGGCACCCTGACGTTGGACGATCCGCTGCCGGAGAAACCCTACACCTTACGGCACCTCCTCCAGCATCGGTCGGGGCTGGCGAACTACGGCGATCTCGCGGCCTATCACGAGGCTGTCGCGCGTGGAGACGATCCCTGGCCGGTCACGGTTCTCCTCGCCCGGACCAGTGCCGAGCACCTGCGCTACCCGCCAGGAGAAGGATGGGATTATTCCAATATCGGCTATTGGGTCGTCCGCCGGCTGGTCGAGGACGCGACCGGGCAGGATCTGGATGCAGCCCTGCGCCGTCTCGTCCTGCAGCCGCTGGGCATCGCGAGCGCACGAATCGCGTCGCGCCGGGCCGATCTCGGTAGCGTCGCCATGGGCAAGGCCGGGACCTATCATCCCGGCTGGGTTTATCACGGGCTCCTGATCGGCCCAGTCGAGGAGGCTGCTCTTCTCCTTGACCGCCTCCTGAGCGGGGAGCTGATATCGCCTTGTCTGGTGAATGAGATGCTGCGCGTCCATCCCCTTCCGGGTCCGGTTCACGATAGGCCATGGCTCGTGCCTGGCTATGGCCTCGGCCTCATGATCGGAGAAATCGGATCGAGGAAACGGGTGGCGGGGCATACCGGCGGCGGCCCCGGCAGCACGATCGCGATCTACCGCTCTCTGTCGGGCCGGCTGCCTCGAACGGCGGCTTTTTTCACGGCGGGCGAGGAGCAGGGGAGGGCGGAAGCCGAAGCCTTCCGCCTCATGTAGGGAAGCTAGAGGTCAGGCGCCGCGACGGCACGCATGCCGAGTTCGTTCTGGAGCATCGTGGCGGCGCCGTTGATCCCGCCGGCAATGATCACGGGCACGCGGTTCGGCGCGAGGGATTTGCGGAGGCGGCTCGCGAGGTCGAGGAATCGCCGACGCTCGGACCAATCCGCATGGCGCGGCATCTGAAGAACCACGGCGACGGGGCTCGGCATCATGGCGAGAACCTCCTCCGTCGCCTCGAGCGGAGCGGTGACACTGGCATAGCCCATGCCCGCCAGTTCGGCCGAGAGAGCACAGTCGGGAGCGCGGTCGCCATTGTCGACGACGAGCACCTGCTGAAATCGTGTCATAGCGATACCTTAGTGAAAGGCGTAACGGCAAAGTTTGAAAGCATCCTCACCAACGCCCTCAGGGGGCATTTGTTTCATTTTGGAGATGAATGGAAGCTCAACAGTTGCCGCAGCGTTGCTTCAGAAAGGGCCTCAGAGAGGCTTCCGCCACCAGTAATCGACCGAATTGCCAAGGAGCGGGACCGTGGCAGGCCGCTTGAGACCGGAATCGTAAGCGAGCCACTGATTGCCTACGTAAAACAGCGGCACCACGTAGAAGCCCGACAGCAGGAGCCGGTCGAGCGCCCGTACGGCGGAAACGAAATCCTCCCGGCTTTTGGCCTCCAAAAGCGCGTCGATCATGCGGTCGACAGCCGGAGACGCTGCTCCCGAATAGTTGAGGGAGCCGGTCCTCTCGGAGGCAGCCGAACCCCAACGGTTCCGTTGTTCGTTGCCGGGCGAGGCGGAGGCGGGCCAGACCCACTGCACCATGTCGAAGTCGAACTGGGCCAGACGGCGCCAGTATTGCACGTCATCCACGAGCCGCACCCGCGCCTGGATGCCGATCCGCCCGAGGGACTGGGAAAAATTGAGGGCCAGTCTTTCCTGCTGGCGCGAATTGACGAGCATTTCGAATGCGAAGGTTTTGCCCGTCTTCTTGTGGCGCAGCACATGGTTCTCCAGAACCCAGCCCGCCTCCGACAGCAGGGAGAGCGCCTGCCGGGCCGCGTCGCGGTCGCGGCCCGAACCGTCGGAGGAGACGGGCGACCACCGCCCCTCGAGAATGTCCTCCCGCACCGCCCCCGGGAACGGAGCGAGGAGCGCTCGCTCCTGCCGGTCCGCAGGCCGCCCGGCCGACGAGAGATCGGATCCGGCGAAATAGCTGTCCGATCGGCTCAGGAGGCCGAAGAACAGGTTGCGGTTGACCCAGTCGAAATCGAACAGATAGCCGAGCGCCTCCCGAACCCGTGGATCGGCGAACAGGGTCCGGCGGCTGTTGTAGACGAAGCCGTTCATGCCCTTGGGCAAGCGGATCGGCAGGGTCTCGCGGACCATTCGGCCGCTCCTGACCGCCGGAATGTCATAGCCGGTGGCCCAGCGGCTCGGGTCGCCTTCGATTCTGAAGTCGTAAAGCCCGGCCTTGAACGCCTCGAACAGGCTGTTGGCGTCGCGATAGAAATCGTATCGGATCTCATCGAAGTTATAGAGTCCCCGCGTGACGGGCAGGTCCTCCGCCCAGAAATCCTTGCGGCGCGTGAGCACGATGCGCTCGCCCGGCTTCACCTCGGCGACGGCATAAGGCCCGGACCCCACCGGGGGCGCGAGGGTCGTCCGATCGAAGGCCTCCGGATCGGTCGCGTGGGCGGGGAAGATCGGCATCATGGCGATGATGAGAGGCAATTCCCGGTCGTTCGAGCCCGAAAGATCGAACCGGATCCGCTGCGGGTTCTCGATCTCCACCGACTTGACCTGACCGAAGCTGGACCGGTGGAACGGTTTGCCGTTCTTCCTGAGAAGCTCGAAGGTGAAGCGCACATCCTCAGCCGTAAGGGGACGACCGTCCGAGAACCGGGCCCTCGGATCGAGGTTGAACGCGATGGAGCTTCGGTCCTCGGGCATCTCGGCCGAGCGGGCGATCAGGCCATAGACGGTGAAGGGCTCATCGAGGGAGCGCATCATCAGGCTCTGGAGCACGTATCGTGGCACCACGTCGGGTGCGACCCCCATCACGATCAGGGGATTGAGGCTGTCGAACGAACCCTGGAGCGCCAGGACGATTCGCCCCCCCTTCGGGGCGTCGGGTTCGGCATAGGGAAGGTGAGGAAAGCCCGGCTCGAGCATCGGCTCCCCGTGCATGGCGATCCCATGACGCAGCGTTTCCGCCTTCGCGGCCGCGGCCGAGCAGAGGCCCGCCACGACGGCGAGAACGAAAATCTGCAGGAATTGTCGAACGTTCCGACCCATGGCGCCCCTGAGAGAACACATCGCTTCTCGGGACTGGATATTATAAAGAAAGTTTCCCGGAGCGACTGGAAACATACCTCATGAAAGGTTAAAGGAGCGCCACACGTCATGTCTTCGCCTTAATCGGCAAAGATTCAACCGTTCCATTGAAGGTTACGAAGAGAGCCGAGCCTACGGCCCATTCATCAGCCGACCTTCCGACTGAAGAGGATCTACGACATGTCAATCGCGACCCGCCTCGCGAATCTGGGGGGCACCCGCGGTCTGGCGACAGCCATGGCCCTTCTCCTGGCTGGGCCCGCTCTCGCCCAGACGGCGCCTGCGCAGGCTCCCGCCCAGCGGCCCGCCGCCCCGGCCCAGGCTCCCGCGCAACGTCCCGCCGCCCCGGCGCCGGGCCAGCAGGCCCAGCCGCAGCAGACCGGCCCGACGGTCGTGCAGGTGAAGGCCGAGCCGTCGCAGCCGGAATGGACCAAGGTGTGCGGCAAGGATCAGGGCACGAACTCCGAGATCTGCTACACCACCCGCGACTTCGTCTCGGACCAGGGCCAGCCCGTTCTCGCCATGGCTCTCTATGATGTGAAGGGCGCCCAGCCGCAGAAGATCGTCCGCTTCGTGATGCCGCTCGGCCTCCTGCTCCAGCCGGGCCTGCGCTTCACGGTCGACCAGGGCCAGCCGACCCCCGGCCGCTACGTCATGTGCCTGCCGAACGGCTGCTTCGCCGAAGCCCAGGTGAAGGACGACTTCATCGCCGCTTTGAAGAAGGGCGCCAACCTGAATGTGAGCGTCCAGAACCAGATGGGACGCGAGATCACCTTCGCGGTTCCGGCGGCCGGCTTCGCCAAGGCTTTCGACGGTGCGCCGATCGACCCGAAGGTCCTCGAAGAGCAGCAGAAGAAACTGCAGGAAGAGCTCCAGAAGCGCAGCGAGGAACTCCGCAAGCAGCTCGGCAGCAACAACGGCGCCGCCGCTCCCGCGCCGGGTGCTCCGGCAATGGCTCCGGCGGCTCCCAAGCCGTAAGCCGAACGCTTCAGGCAAAACAAAAACGCCGGGCCAAGAGCCCGGCGTTTTCATGTGGTCGCGATCGTCAGTTTGCCAGGGTCGGGTGAGCCCGGTAGATGCCGTTCTTGTCGCGGACGAACATCTCCTTGATCAGGGGATTGCGCAGCGGCTCATCGGACATATCGGGAAGAAGGTTCTGCTCCGAAACATAGGCGATGTATTCGGTTTCGGCGTTCTCCGCGAACAGGTGATAGAAGGGCTGGTCCTTGTGCGGCCTGATGTCCTCGGGGATCGAGAGCCACCATTCCTCGGTGTTGTCGAATTCGGGATCGACGTCGAAGATCAGCCCCCTGAACTCGAAGAGTCGATGACGGACCACCTGGCCGATCGCGAATTTGGCTGAACTCGCTTTCATGGGTCGTAACTCCTTGATCCATATATAGAGACCCGGGCCGGATTCGCCAAATTAACGTTCCTCACGATCCGGAGAGAGATCCGCCGGACGACCTCTCCGGACGGCACCAGCGTTGCAAATTCGGACTGATGGCCTCCCGCTGGGTGGGATTGCCGTAAGGGGGGAACCTTGCCAGAAGGGAACCTCCCACGACCTTGGCCGGGAGCCCGCGATGTCCGAACTGATCGGGCTCTTCAACCTGCTCGCACCCTTCTTCGGGCTGATCGGGCTCGGCTTTCTTTGCGGCAAGCTCGTCCGGCAGCCGGAATCCGGCCTCGCCTGGATGCAGTTCTTCGTCATCTACGTCGCCCTGCCGTGCCTGTTCTTCCGCCTCATCGCGGACAAGCCTCTGGATCAGCTGACGAACTGGTCCTTCATCACGGCCACGACTCTCGCGACCTTCTGCGCCTTCGCGCTCTCCTTCGCGACGGGCTGGCGGTATACGAGGGAGCTGCCGCAAGCGGTGATGCAGGGCGTCGCGGGCTCCTATTCCAATATCGGCTATATGGGGCCGCCCCTGGTCCTCGCGGCTCTAGGCCAGGCGGCCAGCGCCCCGGTCGTGCTGATCTTCGTTTTCGACAACCTGCTGCTGTTCTCGCTCATCCCGCTGCTCATGTCGGTGGCAGGCCTCGAAAAACTGAACTTCGGCGCCACCGTGCAGCGCATCGTGTGGCGCATCCTCACGCATCCCTTCAACGTGGCAACGATGCTCGGGGTCGCGGCAAGCTACCTCCACCTCACCCTGCCGGCGCCGGTGAACCAGATGGTCACCTGGCTGTCGGGCGCCGCCGCTCCCTGCGCGCTCTTCATTCTCGGCGTGACCGTGGCGATGAGGCCGCTGATGCGCATTCCCGGCGAGGTCCCGGTCCTGGTCGTCACCAAGCTCGTCCTCCATCCGATCTTCGTCTGGATCCTGCTTTCGGCCCTCGGCGATTTCGGCGCGACCTGGACCTATGCGGCGCTCACCATGGCGGCCCTGCCGCCGGCCCTGAACATCTTCGTCATCTCGACCCAGTACAATGTCGGGGTGGAACGCGCCTCCGCCTGCGTCCTCGTCGGAACAATCGCCTCGATGGCGACGCTCACGATGCTGCTCTACGTGATCAGCACCGGCATCCTGCCTTACGACCTCTTCCCTTAAACCCTGGAAGAATCCTGCATGAGACGAGGTGTCCCCACCCGCGGGAGCACGCCTTCCCGCATGACGGCGCGGCGCAAGGGACCGATATTGCTCAAGGCCAGAAGTCCGGCTCCCCGCACGAAATCGGCCGGAATCAGGCCGGTCAGCAGGGTTCTGTTCAGGCTGTCCACCGCCGCGGTCCGCAACCGGACATCGAGGTCGCGCCCGCGCTGGTAGCGCGTCAGGGTCTCCTCGTCGCCAGGCTCGCGGCCTTCATCCCGCGCATCCATCACGCAATCCCGCAAGGCCGCCACGTCGCGGAAGCCGAGGTTCAGGCCCTGGGCTCCGATGGGTGGAAACACGTGGGCGGCCTCGCCCACGAGCGCGAGGCGCGGGGCCCAAAAGCGCGAGACCGACAATCCGCTCATGGGCACGAGCCCGCGCGGCCCGTCGATCCGCATGGCGCCCAGCAGCGACTGGGCCTGTCTCTCGATCCGCCTGGCGAGCGCCTCGTCGTCGAGCGCCGCCAAATACTGGGCTTCCTCGGTACTCGTGACCCAGACCAGGCTGGACCGGCGGCCGGGCAGGGGGACCAGGGTGAAAGGCCCGTGCCGGGTATGAAACTCGGTCGAGGCGTCCCGGTGATCCCGGTCATGCGCCAGGATCGCCGTCACGGCGGATTGGGGATAGGACCACGTCCTGACGTCGATACCGGCCTTCTGGCGAAGCATGGAGTTGCGCCCATCGGCAGCAACCACCAGCCCCGCCCGCACCTCCGCGCCTTCCTTGAGCGAGACGACCGCGGACGCACCCTCGGCCCGGAAGCCGGTGGCTTGTTCGGCGATGAGCGTCAGCGTCTCGCAGCCGCGGGCCTTGTCCGCGAGTTTTTCGACGAGGGTCGCGTTCTCGATGTTCCACCCGAAGGCATCGAGGCCGATCTCGGGTGCCGCAAAGGAAACCGGCGGCGGCCGGAAGAGGCTTCCCGTATCGTCGATGATCCTCATCGTCACGAGAGGAGCTGCCTCATCCCTGAGCACGGGCCAGGCGCCGAGCGCGTCCAGGAAGCGGATCGACCCGTTCAGGAGCGCCACGGTGCGCCCGTCGCGACGGGTGTCGAGCGCGCCGATCAGCGCCGTCCTGTATCCGTCCCGCGCGAAGGCGAGAGCGGCGCTCGACCCCACGGCCCCTGCGCCGACGACGGCGATGTCATATGTCTCTCGTGTCAAAGCGCCTCTCACGACCAAGTGTTGCCAGCCGGTTGCAGACTCACAATAAACGATGCATTCGCCATTGCCGACCGGTGCGGCCCATCCCTATGATCGTTCCGCACAGGCTGTCTCCCACGGTTCTGTCTCCTTAACCGCCGTCAACCCTTTTCGTTAGAGTCGCAGTTCGTGCAGGTAGACGCTTCACCCTCGGGACATCCCCTCGTCGAGCTGAAAGGGATCAGCAAGCGCTACGGCGACCTCCTGGCCAATGACCGGATCGACCTCTCGATCGGGCCCGGAGAGATCCATGCCCTCCTGGGAGAGAACGGCGCCGGCAAGTCCACCCTGGTGAAGATCCTCTACGGGGTCATCGAGCCCAGCGCCGGCGAAATCCACTGGCAGGGCCGTCCGGTCTCCATCTCGTCGCCCGTGGAGGCGAGGGCGCTGGGCATCGGAATGGTGTTCCAGCACTTCTCGTTGTTCGACGAGCTGACGGTCGCCGAGAACATCGCCGTCGCCCTGTCCGACGATTGGAGCCTTGCCACCGTGCGCAGCCGGCTGGGCGAGATCAGCCGGGCCTATGGTCTCTCTCTCGAATCCGACCGCGCCGTCTGGACGCTTTCCGCGGGCGAGCGGCAGCGCATCGAGATCGTGCGGTGCCTGCTCCAGAACCCGCGCCTCCTCATCCTCGACGAGCCGACCTCGGTGTTGACGC
>Ga0247820_10001109_pt1 | contig 15167 bp, 25 predicted proteins | sample 13C_Glucose_Day1_2_FD_192480 | JGI IMG/M metagenome (GOLD analysis project Ga0247820, IMG submission 192480) | Soil microbial communities from agricultural site in Penn Yan, New York, United States - 13C_Glucose_Day14 | ecosystem: Environmental > Terrestrial > Soil > Agricultural land | place...
GCTGCATCTCGGAATGCTTCTTCGTCCCACTCAATGTCAGGACGGTGGAAGGCCTTCTTAGCTACCTTACCTGCGATGTTCTTGAGAGACATGTTGACGTTCTCCTCAAGGAGGAAGACGCCGCAGTTCTCACCGTGCTCAGTGATGTTCCATGCCGCAATCTGGTGAGCCAGCAGAGTTTTACCAATGCCAGTACCACCACCAACGCCGATGATTTCACCATCGCGCTGCCCATAGGTCAGGTTCGTAAGGCCTTCCCACGGATACGACTTGCCCCACTCTGGCGGCTTGTTGGCATCTTCGATAATATCGTCAACACCTACCGCACAGTCAGGACTCTTGGTCTTGCCACCGAAGATCAGTGCAGACCATAAGTCCTGCCCTCGTCCCGCCATGGCCATGTCGTTTGCATCCTTGAGGGGAAGCTCAACGAACTTGGTGTCTGGAAGGAGGGAGCGTACCACTTCAACGGACTTTCGTCCTTCGTCGTCATTGTCGTGAACATACACGATCTCCTCGAAACGTCCGAGAACACCTTCCTTCTGGAGCTTGGCCAGGTCACGAGCAGCCGAGCCAACACCCGCAGACCAACTGATGACGCCCTGTCGGATATGCTTGTGCTTCTCTTGGAGTCGTGTCTGGATGGCCTCAAAGATGGACATTGCCGAGAGTTCATCCTCAGCGATGATCAGTCGTTTGTGCCCAATGTTCTTGTGGAACAACTGAGCATAGCCGAACGGATCGGTGCCACCTTTGGGACTGCCCCGGTAGTAGAAGCCCTTGGGATTAAGAATCCGGACGTTGAAGGCAGCCAGTTCCCTGTCACGGGTTCGTGGATAGTAGTGCTCGACTACCTCCTGACCGTCTTCCATGGACAGCCCCACCCGTACACCGAACCACTCTGCAACGCCCTTGGCCACTCGTCGAGACGTCAAGGCTTGGATCGGGTACGTGAGCACCTCTTCCAACTCAGCCTTGATTTCCTCCGGAGTGCGTTCCCTGCGGGGAGGGGCTACAAACCCCTCAGCGAATACCTCATGGTAACCACAGCGGTTACACTTACCCCACTGCCGGTCACCCTCTTTGAACAGGATCAGGTGGTTTCCTTTGCTATCCCGACCCTTAGCTCGACACTGCGGACATGCGCAGTCGCCGATGATCTTCATTCTGGCTTATTGGCCTCCATTTTCATGAGTTGGATTGCGATGGATGGAACACAGTGGACACTCCCCGGGATGGTCATACAAGGGAGGGCCGCAATCTTTTCACCGTACACCCCCTCGGCTGCCCGGAGGATATCCTCAGCGGCCTTGAGTCGTTCCCAGAGGTGCCGGATACCCAGAGATTCCTCCACGTATCCGGCCTCGGAATCGCCCAAGGCACTTTTGATGCTCTCTTGCAGGTGAACTTGGGAGGCGTTGGCCCCCATCAGTGTCTTCAACTCACGGCGCAACTCATCGTTGCTTTCATGGCCGTAGGTGTTGGGGGAGTCACGGTAGACCTTTACGGCCTCCGTCACAGTAGCGACAGTCATACCTTGTTCTCCTCCACGAAGGTGCGCCAGCAACCCGACTGGACTTCATGCAATGCATTGCCGTCGATGTTCTGGTAGTAGATCCAAGCTTCGATTTTCTCGCCGCGGATCACAAAGGTTTTGATCTTGCGATCATACCAGCCCGGGTAGCCCTCAAGGGCATCCAGAGAGTCCATGATGGCCTCCCCTTTTTCACCCTCGGGGATCTCCCAGATCTCACAGGTGATGATCGAGTTGGGCTCGACCAAGCTGAGGATTGGGAAGCCACCAGCACTGAACATGGTGCCCCAGAAGCAGCTCTGAGCACCATCAATGAGCCGTGCGCCATTGAGACGACGGTTGTTACCAAAGCCCGACAGCAAGGTGCCATAGACCGCCACACGGCGGCACTTGGCGAGGTCTTCGGTAAGGTTTACTTCTTGACGCACGTACTGGCTCATACAAACAGTTCCTTGAAGGCCTCGGAGTAAGCGGCCACAGCGCTGCCTTCTTCGGCCAGCCCCGGGGCGGTGTTGATTTCGAGAACGTAGGCAGTTTGGTTGTCTTCCTTGTAGACCAGATCAACCGCACCGAAGTCCAGACCGACTGCCTCGACGGCACGGATGGCCGCAGCACGGACAGCTTCGACACCCACTTGCTCTTCGACGTTGTTGACGCCGTAGACCCAGCCCGAGTCAACGTTACGAACGATGGTGTTGCTGTTCGGGTTGTCGGCATGGCCTTCACGGCGCAGCTTGGCTTGGGTCAGGATGACACGACCACGGACAACGTGGACACGGAACTCGGTACGCTTGCCGGTGATACCTTGGGTGAACAGTGTGCAGTTACGCACTGGGTCCATGACATCTTGGCCGTAGACGATGACTGGCATCAGGTTGTTACGGCGCACCTTGGCGATCGCTTGGATTTCAGCTTCACGGGCATTGCACATCAGGACGATGCCGCTGCCGCTGTGGCCGTTCAGGACGGTACGAGCGAAGATGCGACCACCAGCATTCAGCATGTTCTCGGCTGCTTCGAGGGTCTCGGCAAACGGCACAGTATGCTCGGGCAGGACTTCCTGCATACGGCGGAAGAACGACAGCTTGTTGGACGCCAGTTTGACAGCATTGACGCTGTTCAGGAAGATCGGAGCCAGTGCCTCCAGACGCTGGGCCTCGGCGTTGATGGTGCCCCAGTTGATCACACAGGTGCCTTGGCGGCCACGGTAGGACGAGCCCTCGGATTTCATCAGTACGCCATCCAGAGCGTTCTTGAGTTGTACAGCGCCTTCGGATGGACGGTTGCCTTTATAGATGTAATGTTTCATATGGTGTTACTCCTGTGTTTTAAAGGTAGGTGCATCTGCAATAACCTCGGATAGGTGTGGTGTAGGGCACCAACTTAGCCGCGCTCCCCTTCACTGTCGGGCTCCGAGGTTATTACAAAGCTACTACTTGAAGTTCTTAGGGTTCAGTGAGGATGGCCCGTAGGCACCCCAGCAGAACAGGCCAACCAACACCAACACGATCAGGATGCCTGCGATCATTTCTTCTTCCCCAGTTTGTTGAAGATCCAGCAGAGGAGGCCGATGGCCACCCCCACTTCCAGCAGGGAGATAACCCCCAGTGCAATCAGTGCCTGCGCCTCGATGCTCATGGGAAGAGGCGCTCGTGCATTTCGTCGATGGCCTGTGCGATTACCACAGGGGCTGGAATGAGATAGTCGTTCCCGTCGGCCCCCATCTCTTTCTCCATCTTGTAGCGGATATCTTGGATCTGGTCCAAGGTGTTCCGGGTGAATGGGTACTTGCGGGTTGCCTCGGTATTTTCGAGGTGAATCACGGTTTGGGTACGAGTGGTCATTAGTGAACTCCTTCACATTCGCCGCAGCAGAACTCGGCGTCTTCAAGTTTGGAGGAAACAATGTTACCCGCAGTGTATACACACAGGTAGTTGTTCCAAGTATCGTAGGCAGTGGGGATTTCACTGCACTGGGCACAGCCTCGTTGGACGAACTCACGAAATTCGGAGGCCGTTACAAAGGTGTGGCCACAGACCTTCAACGGGAAGTGGATCTGTGGACGTTGATTGCCTTTGGCCTTGACCTTGGCGACATGCACACTGTTGCTGCGCATCTCGATGATCTTGGCCGCGGCCACCGCAGCGTCATCACCACGGGAGGACGAACTTGCCTTTGGCTTCGAGCCGGAGGAGGTTGAAGGCTTCTCCGCCGAAGATTGGGCTGACTGCGACATGCTGGCTGACGTACGGATTTGAAGGGCAGTCGTTCGATCGTACTTTGGGTCGTGGCACGATACCCCCACACAGTCGATGGTGATGCTCGGCTCGTTCACACCTTTGACAAGCATGTGATATGCATTTGCCACGTTCCCACGGATGACGGTGACGCCTTCCATGTCATCTTTGTGCAGACCCCACGCCTGTACAACCTCTCCCGTGTCCCGGACGATGCCAGTGGCAATACCGAAAAGCGGGGAAGATACATAAGGTTCGAAGTTGGTGACGTCGACGGTGACGAGGCTACGGTAGCGCAGCTTGGTTCCCATCTTGTCAAGCGCCGCATTAACCCGAGGAGCCGCGAGGTTAACGACTTCGGCGGTATTCGGCTTGGAGTTTGCGGCGTTGGCGCTTCGATAACCGGTGTTGCCGTTCCACCAGCTTTGGTCCGCCGCGCCGTACGTCTTTGGGGACGGCAGGTCCAGAAACGTCATGGGTGCGACGGTCGGGACGTTGCCGATGCGGTTGCCGTGCTGGTTGAAGCAGACCTTGTAGTGCTGGTTCGGCAGGATCATCTGGGGTTCCACACGGTAGCCGCTCTGACGGCCATCGCGCTTGAGGAACACATCCAGCATTCCCTTCTCACTCGCCCACACATAGCTGCCGTTGGTCATCACGGCGATCCACAGTGGGCGGTCTTCGTTACGGATGAAGTTCAGGGAACGCTCGTTGCTGTCCCACCAGACCAGGGCGAAGGCGCCGCTGAGGTACTCTTCGACGGCCTTCTTGATGCCATGCTTGGCGATGGTCATGCACACCATTTGGCTGTCCACGGTGACTTCTTTGTCGTCGTGGCCTTCCAGAAGGTGAAGCGCATGGTGGTCAACACCACCGTTGTGAACCATGGTGATGTGCTCGTGCTGGAACGGGTGAGCGTTCTCGTGCTTCGACTTGTCACCCATGGTGGCGTAACGGTTGTGGCCGATGTAGAGTTGGCCCATGTCTTTCGACAGGAACTCTTCAGTGGCCTCAAGGGTCAGGTAATCAACGGCATTGTAAGCCCGTTTGTGGATGGCCACTTCGTTGGTACGAACGTTGACCTTAGCAACACCCGTGGCATGTTCACCACGGATCTGGTCTACCAGAAGCAGACCTTTAAGGAGGCGGATTTCGGCAACCGTAGGGGTGCCCGAGGTCAAGATGCCAACTACTCCACACATAAGCTATGTTCCTTGTTCAGTTGTTTGATTAAGCGATTGCTTCGTCGGCCAGTTCGTAGCCGAATTCTTCGCGGATGATGGTGATGTTGTTACGAACCCACTGTACCACATCACGACTTGCATCCGAGATGTTCGACAGGGTGGCCGGAACGTTCAGCGCACGCAAGGCCGTCACAGTAGAGATGACGCCACTGAGGGTGTTGTTGTACAGCGGGACCTGGATGTTGTAGGCACGCAGCTGTTGCATGTTGAAGCGCTGCTCACGGTTCAGGATGCGGCGGACAGCATCACGGGCCTGACGACGTTGCTGTTCTTGGCGAACACGCTCGGCCGCTTCACGCTCTTCTTGCAGTCGTGCACGCTCTTGTGCTTCACGGTCACCCATCATCTCGCCTTGGGTGATGGCGTTGACTGCCGAGGACAACCCTTGGGCAATCCCACCGGCATTCGCTTCGTAGCCAGCACGGATGGCACCGACGGGGAAGATATCAGCCGGGTTGGTTTCGGACAGGCGAGTGACGAACTCAAGGTTGCCCTCGTTGTTCGCCGATGCCGCCGAGGCGATCTGCTTGAGACCTTGCATACGCAGGGCCAGGCCTTCGAGTTCTTCCACGGTGGTCATGGCATGGCTGCCACGGAACTCAACCGAACCGAAGGTGGAAACCACTTGCAGGTTCAGGGCCGAATACTTCGACCAGCGACGCAGGCTGTCCCACTTCATGTGGTCATCCGGCGAGGCCAGAATGCGACGACCGAAGGTGGTGCTCAGGAAGTCGTTGTTCATGAACGGGATGCAGAAGTTGCTGTTGCGACGGAGTGGGTCACAGTGGTCGAAGAACACGTCCTCGAACACCATGTATGCCAGCACGATCTTGTGCAACACATCCCAGCTCACTTCCCGCACATCCATGTGGAGGTGGGTGGAGCAACGCAGGGTTGGCTCCGGGCCATACTCGGCCATGGCTCGAACGAAGGCTGCGATGCGGGACTTGGCTACGTCGCCACCCCGAGGGCCATCGAAGATGTACTCAGCGCCGTTACGCAGGCTGCCATCGTGCTTGATTTCCCAGCCTTCGACGTTAGGCCAGCGACCGTTGCCACCTTCGAGCTCAACCTCGAAGCCCAGTTTGGTGGCACCGATGTTGGCGGTCACCACGTTCTGCTGGATGCGGGCTACGTTTTGGTTCAGGAATTCTGCAATAGTCGGCACAGGATGATCTCCTTGGTTTTATGGGTTTCGTTGCACACCAGAGCGCCATTGACCAGACGCCCAACCTCTACACCCTTCCAGAAGACAACACCTAGGTTGTCACCAGTGATGTAGAAGTCGCGGTCAGCTGGGGAGCTAACCATGCCCAGGGTTTGGGTGAAGAGCATCACCATCTGATGACCACGCAGGTTGGTCTGACGGTTGTTGACCAGAATGTTGCGCTGGTCGAGGCCCTTCTTCTGAGTGCGGTTTGGTACGTTGTAGGTTACGTACTTGTTGCGCACGCCGCTGCCGAAGTCACAGTACCCGCTTATGGGGCGGAAGTCTTCGATGCGGTCGCATGCCCAGCGGCTGTAGCCAGCGTCGCCGTCGGCGTTGAAGGTGTTGCCGATCAGGAGAACACCCGAGAGCTGAGTCTCGTCGCCGCCCGCCACACGCTCGGTGCCTTCGACGTACATGGCATGTGGTTGGCCGTTCACATAGGAGAACACCCAAGTGCCGTTGTAGTACATACCGAAATCACCCGAGGATTGCAACGGATGTTTGTTACCCTTCATACAGCCACCCCCAGAATCTTGCACGCCGCTTCGGCTTCGTGCTTGTCACCGCTGTTGATGATTTGTTGGATACGCTCGGAGGACACGAAGGCTTCCATCGCGTCCAGCTCTTCGCGGCGCTCGAAGGCAGCCACGGCGCCGTCGTAGGCCCACTTGATCAGGTCGTTCGAGAACAACCAGAAGTTGCTCAGGGTACGATACTCGGGACCGTAGGGCTTGAGGCGGCACGCCCCGGCCTTGCCGTAGAGTTGCTTGCGCTCTTCGTCAGGGTCCAGAAGGACAGATGGCAGGCCCAGCAGCAGGTCGCACATCTTGACGACCTTGCGGCTTTCAGCCTTGGTTACCGGCATGATGTGATCGAAGCCGATGTGCAGGTGGCCGCCAGCAGTGCGCAGGAACGGGTGAACATCGCGAGGCATCTCGTTGACGTTCTTGGTCCATGCGTTGTAGTCAGGCTCACAGCCGAACACCCACGCTTGTTCACCCGCTTGCATCAGGGTGGATTCGTCGTAGATGTGGGAGGACAGGCCGCGGATAACGTCGAGGCCATGCTTGGCCAGCGCGGAACGCCCTTCTTCCAACACACCCAGGATGTTGCGTTGGAACTCTTCGAAACTCGACGCCGGGTCGATGTTGTACTCCAGCAGGACGTTATCTTCCTGCAAGGCACCCAGAGGAACAGCCAGAGGACTGTCCTTGGAGCCGCCGATGAGGCCGATGGCGGTCAGGACATTACCATCACGACCAACGAACAATTCAGGATCAGAGCCGACGAGTGGTTTCATTGTTTATTCACCTTGTAGTTGAGTAAGGACGTGCCGCACCTTTGCTGCAACGCCTTGGTTGTTACGGAAGGGGAGGTCAGTGTCACGTTGTGGCAAAGACCATGGACCAGTGATCGACATGACGGCTTCATCAGGGAAGTTCACGAACTGGTGGTTCTTGATGTACTCGTCCTTGATGTAACCGTTGTAGATCTTCTGGTTGAACGGCCTGTCTGGCAATCGCTCACCGCGCAGGATGCGGACAGCAAGGGACAACCCTCGGTCCCAGATGAGGCCAGCTACAGCAAAGTTTGCAGCTCTGGTGTAGTAAATATCATCGAGGTCTGTCTCGTTCTGCCCTTTCAGGTACTCACGCACCTTAGCAGCAGTGACGGGGACGAAGGTTGGATAGCTGTCAGAGAAAGCCATCCCTCCAGCACCGCTGATCGCAGACACCAGAGGTAACACCTCCAGCTCTTTGCCTGACAACATCCGGTAGCTGCGCCGATCAGTCAGCTTCCAGTGGCACTGACTGACCCGCAGGGCAGTAATGATGCCATCAGCATGGGAGTCCATCTTGAACACCACATGGAGAAGCTGGTCTCGGGTGTAGCTACCCCCCGCGAGTTTGGCCCGTACTTGAACCCCGAACCAGTTAGCACCTACAGCTTCCGCTGAGACGATGCCATTGTTGGTCAGGGTCTTCACTGCATCACTGAGCAGGAAGGTACGGCAGGCCTCGAAGCCCTCGGGGTCATCCCGAGTTGGTGTTGCCAAGATCAGGACATGACCGAGGCAGTTCTCGGGATTGGCCCCGGCGTTCTCGATGACACCTTTGACCGATGCACCGATTCCAGCGAAGCAGCAGGTATAGCCCGGGAATGCTCGCCACACCTTGCCGCCCGGAGGGAGGGTATCACCAGTCACATGGGCTGCGAACATGGTCATACGTCGTTCTCCTTCATCCACTTGCCCAACAACTCGGCACAGTACTCGATGAGGTCTGGCTGGTTGGAACGCAGGGTGTGTGGGTAGTGGGAGTTGCCCTCGTAGAAGCGGTAGAGTGGGACGAAAGGATCATCCTTACCTACCGAAATATGCAACTGCTGGAGGCCATAAGATGAACTCACGGCCAAGGTGACATTAGGCCCCTTCTTGGAAGTCACCCATCGTACCTTGCTGATTGGTGCGGAGGACCACCCGCGGATGTTACCTTGGAGGTAATCTTTGAGGGCCTTCGCATGGACACCAGTCATCGGGCAAGGGAAGGAGTACCCGATCATCTGGTTGGCCATTGAGATGGCGAAGTAGGTCGCAAGGAAGTTGCGCTTACCTGTCACCTCCAGCAGCTTGTCGCTGGCCAACTTGAGGGCCGTCACCGGGTTCAGCTGAACACCGGCCGCTACCTTCTTGCAGAAAGGCAACGACAACAGTTTGCAGTAGAACTTGATGTAGGCATACACCTCATCATTGCTCAACTCTTCCGGGAAGGTCACCTTCATGTGGTGCGGAGGTGCTTCCTCGTAGACGTAACCACGAACCTTGTCGATGGCATAGCCGCTCGGCTCAGGGGCCTCGAACCACTCACACTTGGGTGCTGGGTAGGCCTTGCCATTGACGTGGATCACAGGGACGTCTCGTGTTAGAGCCGAGTAGATCTTGTCGAAATCTTCCTTGGTGTATTCACACGAGAGGTAGAGGTAGTTCAGGGTTTCCGAACCAGACGGCACTGCTGCCGATACGGTTGGAAGTGATCCGAAGCAGGAGTAGTGGCTGCCATAGGTTGCTCGCAGCACTCCACCACTCTTGAACGGAACCCAGTAGTGCAGTCCGCTCATAAGGTTTCTCCTTGTTGGTTGTGAACTCACTGAAATGCTACCCCGGAGGGCAGCACTTGGATCAGCTCACGATCAACTTAGCCGTGACCGGCCAGTATTTGTAGTGCTGTGGACAGTTCACCACGGTGCCCGACTTGAGATAAACCAGACGAGTACCGGAAGAACCGAGGTCAACCTTGAAGACGTAGACGTCTGCCCCGTCGAACTTGTACACCTCGCCAAGCACAAGCTCGTGGTAGCTCAGGGGCTTAGGTGCATCCTTCTTCTCGTTGATGATTTCCATTTGTTTCTCCTACCACGAAACCGTGGACCAAAGGAAAGGACAGCCCCCGATAGCTCCGAAGATGGTCAGCAGCAGGGCAGCGAACCAGTGGACAATCCAAAGGCGAACAGTCCACAGCAGCCACTTGGGGGCGCTACAGGGGCTATAGTTGCAGATGCCTACGATGCAGAGGGCGGTCCAGATAACCAGCACACTGGCGTAGCACTTGAGCAGGAGCAGCGTCACAGTAGACGGTCCTTCACTACCACATCCAAATCGACCTCGATGAAGTCGGCACCTTGGTATGCAGTCATGGCGTTACCATGCTGGAGGCTGATGAGCACCGGCTGATTGGTGGCCTCACCGTCTACGAACTTGCGGGCAGCGACGTACAGCTTGCTGGGAGCGGACTGGCGGCGGTAGTGCTTGCCGATGGTGCATTCGTTCGGGGTGATGGGCTTGGCAACACGCTGCTGGTTGGTGACAGTGATGGACATTGGGTGTTCTCCTGTTTATCCTCGATGTAACCCAAGATGAATACAGCCATCAGTGCCAAACCACCCAGCACTAACCAACCCTTGTCACCACCATCATTAGGTGGGCCAGAGTGGATGATCCATATTTCCTGAGCCATATAAAGATTCTCTTAAGATGGTTAATAGATAGGTATAACCTTAGGTATATATCCCCGGAGGAACCTTAAGGTTATTATACCACACTTTCGAGCTTTTGTCAAGCCCTGTTTGTTACGAGTTGTTACGGGCTTCCAACTTCAAGATGATAGCCTCGAGTTCGTTCGGATCGGGGTAACCATCTTGGGTGCACCAGTACCACAGTCGGGTTTTGGTGCCAGGGTGTGCTCGGGACTTGCACCACGGACCAGAGCGCCAACCGAGGGCACGGAAGATGGCACAGGCGTCCTTCTGCTGGTGGGTAGTGATGGCCGTGAGCATGGCACCGGAGTAGCCCTTGTTCTTCATCACTTCCCGCACATACTCCGCCTTGGAGCGCAGAGTAGGGTGTTTGTGGCTGGCCTGTCGAGACTCGTAGTCAGCGTTTTCGCTATCACCGAGGCCGATGATTACATCAGTGGTGCAAACCGAGGGGAATCCGCGACGTTCCATTACTTAACCCCCTTAATGGCCTTGGCGATTGACACGGCACCCAGCACGATGACACCGCCGAGCAGGCCATTCATGATTGGCTGGAAGGTGGCAGGATCCAGATAGATACCGAAGGTGAAATCCATGGTTTATTTCCTGTTGAAGTAGAGGACGGCCAGCAAACCAACCGTCACAGTAGCGAGAAAGATGTAGCACTTGACCTCGGGTAACACTTAGTAACCTTTGGCAGCGTAGCGCAGCATCTGAGTGCGTTTGATGACCAGCATCGAGTGCTCTTGCAGCTTGGATGACTTGACATCACCCGAGCTTTCGAACTCACGCTCCAGCTTACTGATCTTGCGGGACAGTTGCTGGATGTTGCGGTGGAGCTTAGCGCGCTCCTTGGCCTTACTGATTGCGTTGCGCATCGGACGCTGCCTTCTGGTCGAGGAAGTAGGAGGTTTCTTCGAGGCTGTCAACACACAGCCACTTCTTGGGGTTCTCGCGGGGGTGGAAGTTGGTGGCCATGTAGCCTACCTCCTTCGTTGCCCTCGAGTACTTGGTGGGATCACCGAGAGCAACCTTGGTGTACACGCCGGGGCGGATGAAGCGCCAGATGGCACCAGTCTTTTTCTTGACCGCATACTTCGGGGACAGGGTGTTGAAGATATCGTTTTTGTCCATAGGTTTTACTCTGGTTGGTTTGTGTTAACTCTAGCATGCCCTTGTCAAAGAATACCTTGTGACGGAATTCAAGGTACTCCCAAGGACATGGTACAATCAACGGTAAATCACCCAAGTAATGAAGTGAACCGCACCGACCGCCAAACCACCGATGACTGCTACAGCGGCAACAACGATAGAGAGGGCGTCACAGTACGGACCTCGTGACTACCTTGGGGCACCGCCTTGGTGCCTTGCGGATGATGTGTTGCAGCATGAACAGGAGGGCCATGAGTTAGAACTCCTTGGATGGCCGGTAAGTGATGGTCACATCAATCAGCTCATAGCTGCTGTCGCCCATGTTGACGAGGTTGCCGTTGTCAAGGCGCACACCTTGGAGAACACCACGGGTATTGCTGGTGATGAGGACCGGGCAGCCAGCAAAATTGCTGAACACATAGTCACCCTTCTTGAGCCTGTTGGCCATGGTGTGGACCGGCTTGGGCATTTCGTTATGGAATTCTACGCTCATTCCTTAGTACCCTCCACCAGTTTGAAGGTGAGTTCACACTCGATCACGTCGTAATGTTCGACGAAGCTCAGTGCAGTTAGATGCGTATCGCCGAAGATCATAACCTTCGGGTTGAAGTCATCACGAGCCACGACCAAGGCCGGAGAGCCCTCGACCAGAATGGTGTGACCTACCCGCAGGTTGGTCCCGAGGATCTTGGCGATCGGTTTCTTGGTTTCTTTCACGACAATACCCATTGGGCAATCCTCAGTTAGTTGATTGGTAGGAAGTCAGTGGGACTCGAACCCACACCGGTCTATCAAACCGTACCCGTTAGGTGAAACCCAAAGGCCACTTACAAGAGCGTTGTCTACCAATTCCATCATGACTTCCCGGACTACCACCTTAAAGAGTACACCCGCCCTGACAGCGAAGGACTTTTAATCCCGAGTGTACTCCGGTGGTAGTTTCGTCCCTTGTCACGGGGACTCATCAGCGGGTTAGGTGTAGACAATGCCACGCCCATTACAAATGCCGCATATCATCAGCACTTTTCCACCTAAGTGGATCTTGCCAATGCCACGGCATGCCTTACACGACCACGGGATTCCCATTGGATACCTCACAAGTGCATTTCCAGTGGTTGAACAGACCAGCACCGCGACGTTGACAGCCACGGCACCATACATCAGAACGGATCTTCATTACCACCACCCCCAAGGCTTGCGCCCATCCATGCACCAACAAACCAACAGGCCAGCCCCATTAGCACCAGTGTTGCCCAGTGAAATTCAAACATCACGCCTTCTCCAACAAACGCTCGACTGTCATCAGCACCGACAGTTGGTTCTGGAGTTCTTCCAGAGCACTCTCAAGAGCTTCCTTGGCGTTCTTGACAAACGAAAACCGGGAAGGGCTCTCATAGCTGCAAGTTACATAGCTGTGGCGAGCCACCAGGTAAGCCTCGTGTTTACGGGCCACAACACCGTGACAGAACAGATAGTTACGGCGGGCAATACGAAGGGCACGAGCATGATGGTGATGCATTATAGACTCCATTGGACGGACGTGGGGCGTCATAGTACGCGCACCCGCCTAGCGATGTGGGAAGTAACCTAAGACCTTGAGGACCAGTGCGATGACTGGCATTGCGAGTAGGACATGGGCCAGCACTACACCAGCCCAGCCTGTCTTGCCTTCGGTCAAGCTGCCTTCTTGTCGGACTTGGTTTCCATGACCAGCAGCGCAGCCACACGGTCGTCGGGTTGGACGTTACCGGCATCAACCTGCTTCTTGAGCTGACGCTTCACACCATCCAGCCACGACTCGAAGTCCCACTGTTCAGCGAGAGTGCCCTTCGGTTTCTTGCACTCGAACCACGGCTTGGCCGTACCGCCGGCAATGTCAGTGGTGGCGTTCTTGTTGATGAGCAGCGGGAACTCGCGGCTGGTCTTCTTGTCAGGATTGACCTGAACCTTGCCGAACTGGCACAGCCATGCAACCAGCGCATTCGCACGGCTGCCCTTAGGCATGGCGTTGTACAGCTTGATTGCGAGGGATACCTCGGGGTGCTGCTCGATATGAGCGATGACACCGAGTGCGGTCTCTTGGATCAACTTGTCCAGACCCATGCCGCGAGTCTGGATGGTTTTGATGCGACCGAGGATTTCATTCTTTTGCATACGTCACCTGTTTAGTTGGCTGGTTTGATTGACACACACTTACCATGTACAGCTTTGGTATCGTAATACCCACGGCTAGTTGCATTGTCTCGGTTGTACCACTTGTTGTTCATGACGCGCTTGGCCTTAGCAGCAGCCAAGCCAGCCGATCCACCGTTATCAATGTCATTGTTCAAGCTTTGCAGCTTGGCAGCCTTAGCCTTAGCCAGTGCCTCGGTGACAAACAGACGATCACCCTTGACATCCTTCCCATTGATTACAACTTGGGCAGGTTGAAGCATACGCATCGGGTCGCTACCGGTTTGCTTGATTTGGCGGCGCATCTTACGACGCAACACTTTGTCATACTTGGGGCCAGACTTAACGTCCATAATTTCGACCCTCCGTAGGTCATCATCAGACTAGCGGATCAGCTAGTGATTATGCCGAGGCCCAGACCATGGTTTATACCCATGAGTGTCCTCGGTTTGCCGTTAAGGTAGACGGTACTCACCTGTGCATTCAACTAGGGGGATCGGTCCTCGGCGCTTGACCCGAGTCTATTCCAATCCTCGCACAACTTCCCATAACATATGCCTGTCAGCAGCTCCGCTAGGTGTACGAGCCATTACCCCTGAATATTTACTCCCAAGGTTGCGTCAGGTTTAGCAAAGCTATTCCATCGGCAGGGGCCTACGGTTGTCAGGCTATTCGGGGCCTGTGGGTGAATCATAAAGCGTTGTTGCTACCTTGTCAATCCCCCGAGTGATTGGTTGGGAGGGTCCAAGGTTTGTAGCGTAGGGCTCACATTCTAGGGATGTTTGGTCCCGGTGTCAAGCCCTATTTGTTGCGTCCTAGTCACCTACGGGTGCCGTGCTGTCTAGGTCTAGCGCACTGGTCATTGAAAGCGCTTCCAGTGAGTCGCTTGGCAACCTACGCTAATCCCGAGGGAGTCATGCACGTTAGGGCTTGCCGATGTTGCTGGGGTGAATCATACTGCCTTGTTACCAGCTTGTCAAGCCCTAATGCCTGCCGGCCTTACATAGGGATGCTTCGCTCTTAGGTTGCCCCCTTGGACCTTCCCATGGTGCCCGTAGGCTAGGTTGGCGTGGGGTGGCTTCCCGTCTTTCTGGTGCCCACTATACAGTGTTTGAGCCCCTTGTCAAGCCCCTGTGTTGCTGGGGTTTGACTCCGTTCCGTTGTTGCTGGAACTGGGGGCCACTATACAGGGTTTTACGGGGTTGTCTACTGTTAATTCATCCAGTGGTTCCCCCCTGTACTCCTTTATATGCCTAGCCTACGCGATACCACAGTGTACCCAAGGTTGTCAAGGGATATCTCCGGGGCGTCCCCCCCTCTAGTCCCCCTGGGATTTTTACTGTATAGGCATCCATGCTGTCCCTTTGTACAGCTGTAGATGCATCCAGTGGTGTACCTTTGAACACCCTGTGTATTCATCCAGTGGATCGTTAGGTTCCCATGCTATCATCCGGGGGTGATCCATAGGTTTAGCCTATGAAGGGGCCACCCCAACGTTTCTCCAAGGTGTTCCCGGGGGGATATCCTATGTCCCCACAAGAGAAAGAAATGAACTTTAGGGTCACCCAAAGGTGCCTCTAGAACCT
>Ga0247820_10001110_pt1 | contig 15166 bp, 12 predicted proteins | sample 13C_Glucose_Day1_2_FD_192480 | JGI IMG/M metagenome (GOLD analysis project Ga0247820, IMG submission 192480) | Soil microbial communities from agricultural site in Penn Yan, New York, United States - 13C_Glucose_Day14 | ecosystem: Environmental > Terrestrial > Soil > Agricultural land | place...
GCAGATAGGTGATGGCCTGGCGAATCTCGGTGCCCTTGATTTTCAGGATCGAGCTTTCCGAACCGGGAACACCGCCCTCCTGGGCCGAGGCGAGGATGCGCAGGTTGCTCATGCCGATGGCCATCAACTGGATTTCCACGTCGGCGATCTGCGCACGAAAGTGCGGATCTTCGATCAGTGGCTTGCCGTTGCGCCGCTCTGCCCGGGCCACCGCTTTGAGCCGCGACAACATGGCCTTGGCGATGCCGATCCCGGCGATCGTCGTCCGTTCGTGGGTCAGCAGGTACTTGGCGCAGGTCCAGCCCTCGTTTTCGCGGCCCACCAGGTTCTTCACCGGCACCCGCACGTTGTCGAGGAACACTTCGTTGACGTAATGCCCACCGTCGAGGGTGATGATCGGCCGCACGGTGATGCCCGGGCTCTTCATGTCGATCAGCAGGAAGGAAATGCCCCGTTGCTGCTGCGCCTCGGCATCGGTGCGCACCAGGCAGAACATCCAGTCGGCCATGTGACCGGTGGACGTCCAGGTCTTCTGGCCGTTGACCACGTAGTCGTCGCCGTCACGCACCGCACGGGTACGCAGGCTGGCCAGGTCAGAACCGGCGCCCGGCTCGGAATAGCCCTGGCACCACCAGTCGTCGCAATTGAGGATGCGCGGCAGGTAATGGGCCTTTTGTTCTTCGGTGCCGAACTTGATGATCACCGGGCCGACCATGTTGATGCCGAACGGCACGATCCGTGGCGCACCGGCGACCGAGCACTCTTCGTCGAAAATATGCTTCTGCACGGCAGTCCAGCCGGTGCCGCCCTGCTCCACCGGCCAGCTCGCCGCCAGCCAGCCCTGGTCATTCAGGGTGCGCATCCACAGCACCTGGTCGGCTGTGCACACCGATTTGCCCTGATTGATCCGGTCCGCGATGTCTTGCGGCAGATTGGCCTTGAGAAATGCGCGCACTTGCTCGCGGAACGCCACTTCCTCGGCGCTGAAATGAATATCCATCTGATACCTCGATGATGAGTCGCCAGCCTGGGGCCGGTCTTGTGGGAGGACGACTGAATGGGCGTGCCGTCGCCGGCATGAGCCGGCGACGACGGCGCAGTCATTGATCGAAGACGATGACCGAGCGTGCCAGCTCACCACGGCGCAATTCGTCGAAGGCCTCGTTGATCTGCTCGAGCTTGATGCGCTGGGAGATCATTTCGTCGAGCTTGAGCCGGCCCTGCATGTAGAAGTCGGTCAGGCGCGGCAAGTCCACGGGGAAACGGTTGGACCCCATGAACGAACCCTGGATGCGGCGCTCGTGCAACATGGCCATGGGGTCCAGCTCCAGTTTTACCCCGGGTTTGATCATGCCGATGATGGTTGCGGTGCCGCCCCGGGCAAGCATGCCGAAAGCCTGTTCGGCGGTTTGCTTGAGGCCGATGCACTCGAACGCGTGATGCACGCCGCCTCGGGTCAACTCCAGCACCTGCGCAACGGCGCTGCCGTCCTTGGCATTGACCACATCGGTGGCGCCAAACTGCCTGGCCAGTTCCAGCTTCGAATCGAGCATGTCGATGGCGATGATTCGCCCGGCACCCGCCAGCGCCGCGCCGTTGATGGTGGACAGGCCGATACCGCCGCAGCCGATCACCGCGACCGTTTCACCCGGGCGCACCTTGGCGGTATTGAACACCGCGCCGGTGCCGGTGGTGACCGCGCAACCGAGCAGCGCCGCGCGGTCGAGCGGCATGTCGCGGCGAATGGCGACCAGCGCGTTCTCATGCACCAGCATCTGTTCGGCATAGGCCGACAGGTTGATGAACTGCGTCATCGGTTTCTGCACGTAGGTCAGGCGTGACTCTTCATCGGCACGACGCTTGGTGTCCGGGGACACGCACAGCGACAGGTGCCCGGTGACGCAATGCTCGCAGTGGCCGCAATAGGCTGACAGGCAGGTCACCACATGATCGCCCGGCTTGACCGTACGCACTTCGCAGCCCACTTGCTCGACGATGCCGGACGCTTCGTGACCGAGCACCACCGGCATCGGGTACGGATAGGCGCCATCGACGAAATGCAGGTCGGAGTGGCAAACGCCCACCGCAACGGTGCGCACCAGCACTTCCCGTGGGCCGGGCTTGCTGATACCGACCTCTTCGATGATCAGTGGCGTACCGGGGGCATGTAGAACGGCAGCTTTCATATTTTTATTCTCTTTTTAAGCAGGATGTGGCCGGCGATGGCGAACGCATCCGCCATGCCAGTGGTTGTCTTAGCGCTTGATCATCGAACCGACGAACTGACGTACCTGTTCGCTGTACGGAGGACGCATCGCGTCCGGCCCATCGACAGCGCGCAGTACCGATTTGCCGTGGCTGAAGGTGCGGAAGCCGTCAATGCCGTGGTAGCAGCCCATGCCGCTGTTGCCGACGCCACCGAATGGCAAGGTCTCGACACCACCATGGCGCAGCACGTCGTTGAGGGTGACGCCACCGGAGGTGGTGCGATTCAGTACGAACGCCTCTTCGCCGGCATCGTTGCCGAAGTAGTACAGGCCCAACGGACGCGGACGCGAATTGATGTAGCTGACCACTTCGGCGAAGGAGTTGTAGGTCTTGAACGGCAACAGCGGGCCGAAGATCTCGTCCTGCATGACCTGCAGTTCATCACCGGGGTTGCGCAGCAGGGTCGGCACCATCTTGTGGTGTGGCTGGCCACTGAAATCCTCATCGGCCGGGTTCAGCTCGATCAATTCGACGCCTGCTTCGCGTGCCTCGTTGAGGTAACCGTGCAGGCGCTCGAAGTGTCGGGCGTTGATCAGCGAGGTGTAATCCGGGTTTTCGAGCAAGGTCGGGAACAGGGTGGCAACCACTTCGCGGACCGTTGCAATGAACGCTTCCTGTTGCTCCTCGGGCACGAACACATAGTCTGGCGCCAGGCAGATCTGCCCGGCGTTGTGCAGCTTGCCGGTGAGGATTTTAGTGACAGCGACTTTGAGGTCGGCGGTGCGCGAAATGATGGTCGGCGACTTGCCGCCCAGCTCCAGCGTGACCGGCACCAGGTTCTCGGCGGCGGCGCGCATGACGTGCTTGCCGATGCTGCTGGCACCGGTGAACAACAGGTGGTCGAAGGGTTGCTGGCTGAAGGCGTGGCCAATGTCAGGGCCACCGGTGATGATCGCCACTTCGTCTTCGGCATAGACTTCGCGGAAGATCCGCGCCAGCAACGCCGAGGTTTTCGGGTTGTATTCCGACACCTTGATCATCACCCGGTTGCCGGCGGCCAGCGCCCCTGCCAGTCCGTTGAAGACCATGTTCCCGGGGAAGTTCCAGGCCGTGAGAATGCCCACCACGCCCAGCGGCTGGTACTGCACCCAGGCCTCGCCGCGGTCGGTGGCCCTCTGGTCCGGCTGCATCCATTCGGCAATTTTGGCCTTGGTATACTTCAACGATGCCAATGGCCCCAGAACATCGAGCATGCGCGAGAAATCGGGGCTGCGATGACCGAAGTCCGCCGACAGGGCTTCGATGATGTCGTCCTGGTAATCGACCAGCAAGCCGATGGCCCGGTCGATCAATTCGCAGCGTTGCTCGGCCGTCCACGGCTCACTGGCAAGGCTTGCGGCACGTTGCTTGTCCAGGATCACGCGAATATCGGCAGCCTTCAGGTTTTCGTTGGCACTCATGGTGTTCGGACTTCCATGCAAGGGTGGGCGGTTGGGGAGCTGCCAATCCGGTGTCGGCCCGCTACACTGGCGGGCTCGAACCATGAATCGGGTGTCGCTCATGACAGGCGATACTAGAAAGGGCCGCACCGGCGCGACGACAACCAAAGGTAGGATGCATGGAAGGTTTTGAACGTAGTTCCAACGAACCAGCACAGGGAGCAAAGCCGCCCATTCGCGCGGGTAAATTCCTGGCGCCCGCCAGCCTGTCTGGTCAATTGGAACGTTCGACTTTGCTTGCCCAGCTGCAACCACGCGATGGATTGCGGCTGATCCTGATCAGTGCTGGCCCCGGCTATGGCAAGACCACGCTGTTGCAGCAATACCGCGAACGTTGTCTGGCCGAAGACCGGCGCGTGCTGTGGTGCAACCTCGATGCCCTGGACAACGATCCGCAGCGCTTGAGTCAGGTACTGCTCAGCGGCCTGCGCGAAATCGGCGTGATCGAGGCTGGCGACAGCCCCTCAGCCGACAGCAGCCCAGCACAATTGGAGCATTGGCTGCTTGAGCGCATCGCCGCGAGCACCGAGGCGTTCACCCTGCTGATGGACGAGTTCGAAGTCATTGATCAGGCGCCGGCCCTTGAATTTATTCAGCAACTGCTCAAGGCGTTGCCCATGGGCGCGACGTTGGCCATCGCTTCGCGGACAACCCCGGATATCAATCTGGGCCGATTACGGGCACGTGGTGAACTTTTGGAGATCGGTACCGATTCGCTGTGCCTGAGCCCTGACGAGACCGCCACTTACATCCTGCAAAAGCGCCAATTGCCTCTGGACCTGGCCGATATCGAGAGCCTGCACGAACGCACCGAAGGCTGGATATCCGGCATCTACCTGGCCACGCTGTCCCTGCAAAGACACAGCGATCCGGCCGCGTTCATCGCCTCTTACAACGGTTCAAATCCGGCACTGGCCGAGTACTTCGCCGAAGACGTGCTGGCACGGCAGACCGGGCAATGCCAGCAGTTCCTGTTGCAGACCAGCGTCCTGACACGATTCTGTCCAGCCTTGTGCAACGCCGTCAGCGGTCGCGAAGACAGCCAGTTAATGATCGAGTCACTGGAACGAGCCAACCTGTTCGTGATCGCCACGGACGACCAGCGCCAATGGTTTCGTTTTCACCCGTTGTTTGCCGACTTCCTCCTGCAAACACTCAAGCACCACCCGGACAAATTCGAGCAGCAACATCAAAAGTCAGCGAGTTGGTATTTCGCCAATGAACGCCCGGTAGAAGCTCTCGAGCATCTGTTCACCGCGCACGCCGTCGACGAAGCCGCCACGCAACTGGTTCTACACATCGACGAACTGGTGGAAAACGGCCATGCCAGCCTGATGATGCGCTGGCTTTCACGCATTCCCGTGGAGATTCGCGACTTGCATCCGCGCCTGGGCATTGCCTACGCCTGGGCCCTGCTGCATGCACGTCGCCACAAAGATGCCTTGCAAGTGCTGGAGAACCCGGCACTGGCGGGAGAGCACCACTACGTTCATCCGCTGTTGCTGCTGATCGGTGATCGAGTCGATGAAGCCTTGGCGGCCGCCTCCGACCTCCTGTTGCAACTGGGCCCTCAGGACAAAATGCCGTATCGCATCGCGGCTTTTGTGGAAATCTGCTCGCTGTTCTACACAGGCCGTTTCGACGAAGCGCGGAAAAAACTCGGCAGTGCCGGGATGCGCGAAGCTCAACAAGATTCGACCTACCTGCGTGACGTCTCCGATGCCCTGGAAGCGATGCTCGACTTGACTCAGGGGCAACTCGACAGTGCCCTGACCCGCGTGGACACCGCCATGCGCCGAAGTCGCGAGACGTTGGCCGGAACCCCGCCCGTAGGTTTCCCGGTCCTGCAAACCATCCATTGCGTGGTGCTGTACGAAACGGACGCCATCGATGATGCACGGCGCCGACTTACGGAACTGTTGCCCTATGCCAGGGAGCACGCTGCGCCGGACTCGTTGATCAGCACCCACGTGTTGCTGGCACGCCTCGCTTACTTGCACGGCGACCGCCCGGCGTGGATGCGTTATCTGGCCGATCTCGACCAGTTGGGTCAAGTGGCCGGTTCGACGCGAATTCTCTGCTCGGCATGGCTGGAGCGAGCACGTATCGCCACCCTGGAAAATCGTCTGGATACCGCCGATCACGCCATGCGCGCCGCCGAGCAGTTGAGTGACTGGGAGCAACCGGGGGTGACACTCAGTGCCAATGACGTTGACACGCCCTTCATCGCCCGCCAGCGCCTGCTTATCGCGCAAGGCGATACCGCTTGCGTCGACACGTTGCGTCTGGCCATGGATCAAGCACTTCTACGACACCAGCATCGTCGGGCCTTGAAGCTGCGTTTGCTGCTGACCCTCGCACTCGACGGCGCGAAACAGCACAAAGAGGCGCTTGAACATTTGACGGCGGCCCTACGCCTTGCCAGCCATGTCGGTTTTATCCGCACCTTTCTCGATGAAGGCGCACCCCTGGCGGCTGTGTTGGAGCGTTGGTCGGTGACTTACCATGGCCAGGAAGATGCGCTGGGCATTGGCAGCGGTTTTATCGCCCGGTTGCTGCGCGGTGAACGCAGCCACAGGAAGGTCGAACCCAAGCGTGAAGACGAAGCACAGACCAATCTCTCCACCCGTGAACTCCAGGTGGTGCGCTTGCTGGCACTGGGTTACCGCAACCGGGAAATCGCCGAAAAGATGTTCCTCTCGGAACTGACAGTCAAATCACACCTGCGCAAGATCAACACCAAACTCGGTGCCGGCGGCCGTACCGAAGCGGTATCGATCGCACGAGCCCAAGGCTTGCTGGACTGATCGCCTTCTTTGTAGGAGCTGCCGCAGGCTGCGATCTTTTGATGTTGATCAAAAAAGATCAAAAGATCACAGCCCGCGGCAGCTCCTACAGGGGGTTGGGTCAGGCTTTCGGCACGCACGCCAATGCATGCTCAATGAAGGCCAGCATCTGCGTGTGGACCAATTCAAGATCGACGGCCGATGGGTTCAGCAGCACTTGCAACATCATGCCGCGCAACGTGCCCAAGAACAGTAAGGCTCCTGTCATGGGGTCCACATCAGCGCGGATTTCTCCACTGTCGATACCTTGGCGGATGTAACGCGCCAGATGCTTTTGCACCGATGAGTTGTACTCGGCGAGGATTTCTACTGTTTCCGAGTCTTGGGTCACGGCTTCCGCCAACAGAGTCAGCAGTGCTCGGGTATTGACCCAGTCGCCGTCCGGGCGCGCCAGATAAACACTGACAAATCCCTTGAGTGCATCCATCCCCGGACGCCACTGCGGTGACCGGGCCTGCACCAACTCCATGAATGTCGAATTGACGAAACCCGCCAGGGCACGCAGCAGACCGGCTTTGTTGCCGAAATGGTGAGTTGCCAGGCCACGGCTGTAACCCGCCTCCTCGCCCACTTCCGATAGCGTCATGCCGACCCAGCCCTTGCGCGCCACGATCTGTCGGGCAGCGATCAACAGGCGCTGTTCCGCCTCGGCGCGACGCTCAAGCTGAGTACGCCGTGAAGTCGGTTGGGAGTTTTTTTCAACGGGGTCCATCAGCAATTCCTTACTGTCCTGTAAAAACGGGCGTGCGTCGTTCAGCCATGGCGCGAGTGCCTTCGGCAAAATCGGCGCTGACAATCTGCCATTCCTGCTCGGACGCCTCGCGATCGATGATCCGGTCGACCGCATCGGCCAGTCCCATGCGCAGGGTTTCACGGCTGGACATGACCGCGCCGGGCGCCGAAGCGGCGATTTCCTCTGCGAGTTCGCGGGCTTTTTGCCGCTCCATGCCCGGATCGGCCAGTACATCGGCCAAGCCGATACGCACCGCTTCGCGGCCATCGATGCGGCGCCCGGTGGCGATCAGCAGCGACGCCATTTGCGGGCCGACCAGACGCGGCATGGTAACCGAAATACCGAAACCTTGATGAATGCCCAAGCGGTTGAAATTGGCCGAGAACCGCGCTTTTTCACTGGTCACGCGAAAATCAGCGACCAGTGCCAGGCCCAGCCCACCGCCGATGGCTGCGCCCTCCACCACACAGATCAGCGGCTTGCGATTGCGAAACAGGCGCACCGCTGACTTGTACACGCGGCGCGGGTATTGCGGGTCGCGCTGATCGTCACCGGAGAAGTCAGCGCCAGCGCAAAAAACCTTGCCTTGCGCTTGCAGGATGACAACCCGGCACAGCGGCAAGTCATCGAGATATTGCAGAGCGTCCGCCAGGTCGTTGATCAGTTCCGCATCGAAAAAATTCAGCGGCGGGCGATTAAAAGTGAGCGTCGCGACATGACCTTCAAGGCCCAGTGTCAGGCCGCGTCCAGGGGTGAAGGAGGTATGGGTCGACATGAAAGCTCCGTGATTTTGGCGATGTTCAAGGGTGGCAGCGGCTTGATTCGCTACCAGAGTTGCTGCTAGCTTATTTACTTGTTGGGCGTTCAGCAAGTTAGAAAAACAAGACAATCACCCTTTCTTCATATGAGCAAAAACCATGCAGGCACTCGATATCCGTCCCTGTCGACTGGACGCCAAAACCGAGGCTTTACGAGCCGAAGTGCGCGAATTTGTCGCCGAAGCGCTGAAGGATTTTCCAGCCCACGAACGTGCGAAAAACTGGAATGGCGCCGACCCTGAATTCAGCCGCAAGCTGGGCGAGCGTGGTTGGCTGGGCATGACCTGGCCCAAGCGCTACGGAGGACACGAACGCAGTGCCCTGGAACGTTACGTGGTGCTTGAGGAACTGTTGGCTGCCGGTGCGCCGGTTAACGCGCACTGGATTGCCGAGCGTCAATCCGGACCGTTGTTGATGAAATTTTCCCCTGAGGTGCTGGCACCCCGGTTAATGCCGGCCATTGCCCGGGGCGAATTGCTGTTCTGCATCGGCATGAGCGAACCGAATGTCGGCTCCGACCTGGCGTCGGTGCAAACCCGCGCAAGCAAGACCGAGGGCGGCTGGCTCGTCAACGGCAGCAAGGTCTGGACCACCGGTGCCCACCGCTGCCACTACATGGTCACCCTACTGCGCACCGAGCCAAAGGATGAGAGCAATCGTCATGCAGGCCTGTCGCAATTGTTGATCGACATGCACGCCCCGGGTGTTACGGTGCGTCCGATCTACAACATGTTGGGTGAGCACGACTTCAACGAAGTGTTCCTCGACGATGTGTTTGTTCCAGACGATTTTGTCATTGGCCAGCCAGGTGATGGCTGGAAGCAAGTCGGGGCCGAACTGGCGCTGGAACGCAGCGGCCCGGAGCGCTACTTGAGCAGCACCCAGCTGTACCTGGAAATGCTTGACGAGGCTGATCCACAGAATTCGCGCCACAGTGTCAGTCTTGGGCGCGTCGCCGCACGCTATGCGGTGCTGCGGCAGATGTCCTTGGGCGTCGCCGGCATGCTTGCCCGTGGCGACAACCCGGCAGTGCCGGCAGCGCTGGTGAAGGATCAGGGCGCCCTGCTCGAACAATCCCTCCCCGACCTTGCCCATGACCTGTTTGGCGGCACCCGCCAAGCCGGTTCCCGACTCGACCAGGTAATGCGCTACCTGACCCAGACCGCCCCGTCGTTTTCCCTGCGTGGCGGCACCCGCGAGATTCTGCGCGGCATTATCGCCAAAGGATTAGGACTGCGATGAACCAGGCCACTCACTCCCCAACCTTGGATGACAACGCGCCATCCGAACTGCAATCGATCATTGCCGACAGCGTTGAGCGTTTGTTCGACGAACAGGTCACGCCTCAGGTGCTGGCGAGCTTCGATGCCGGTCACACCGCAACGGCGTTGTGGCAACAGGTGCTCGAGCAAGGCCTTCCCGGTGCCTTGATGGCCGAAGAGGCCGGCGGCAGTGGCGCCAGCTGGCTGGAGATCAGCCCGGTGTTGCGCGCCATAGGTTACTGGAGCGCCCCTCTGCCCTTGAGCGAAACCATGCTCGCTTCGCTCTTACTGAGCCGTGCCGGTCTGGAGGTGCCTGATGACCCCATCACGCTCATTCAGATCGGCCGCCTCGGCGACCTGTCTTTGAGCGCAGATGGCCATCTCAAGGGCCGCGCATTCAACGTACCTTGGGCCCGCAGCAGTCGGTGGGCTGTCGTGGCCAATGACGCGGGACAACTGGCATTGGTAGACCTGCGCCAGTCCACCGTCAGCCTGGAGGCCGGCAGCAATTTTGCCGGTGAGGAACGTGACATCCTGCACTTCACCAACACTCGCATTAGCGCCATCGGCCCGTTGCAGATAGCGGATGTGCAGGAGCCTGTCTGGCTGTTCGGCGCGTTGATCCGTGCGTGCATGCTGGTCGGCGCGCTGGAGTCGAGCCTGGACAAGGCCGTCGGCTACGCCAATGAACGTGCCCAGTTCGGTAAGGTCATCGGTAAATTCCAGGCGATCCAGCAGCAATTGGCGCAGATGGCCGGTGCCATCGGTGCGGCGCGCATGGCGACCCAGGTCGCATTGCGCAGCGCTTGCGAAGTCCTGCAAGCAGAGGCCGGCGATATCAGCAGCCTGGCGTTCGATGTAGCTGTCGCCAAAGTTTGCGCAGGCGAGGCCGCCACCCTGGCCACCGCGATTGCGCATCAGGTTCATGGGGCCATCGGCTTCACGCACGAACATACCCTGCATTTCACCACCCGGCGCTTGTGGTCGTGGCGCGATGAATTCGGCAGCGATTCGCAGTGGGCTGAAGTCCTCGGCCAAGCGGCGATCGCTGCCGGTGGCAAGGGATTCTGGGCGGGACTGACACAGCGCCAGTTCTGACAACAGGCATTGCCCGACACCGGTGCCAACAGCCAGATCAATGCCCCGTGCATCGCGGCCGGCACCTCCGGTACAAACGTTTCAGCAGCGCTCACCGCCAGTGGTCTGGCGGATGAGCCGGGCTCGGTGATGGTGAACGACGTGACGATCAATACCCGCGGCGACGATAACGCAATGGGCGCGATCGCGGTCCTGAACGACACCATTACGCTCAATGGCGGCACAATCACCACCACCGGCAACTGGATCAGCTCGCCGCCCTCGCCCACCGACATTCCGGTTGAGCGCCAACCTGGCCATACCTTCCAGGTATCGTAGAGCACTCAAATGATATTAAACCCCGTCAACCGCTCAAGTTTTGTTCGTTAATCGCACGACATCGCATACCGGAACACCCTCCTCAGCCTTTTGTTCGGCAGGCTATACACACCTTTGCTGCAACCCTGATTCATGCGGTTTGCCGTCGGATCATTCTGTTCAGCCAAATAAAAACAGGAGAACCCCTTGATCAATAAAACATTTGAATCCGTCGCTGCTGCACTAGACGGAATTGCCGATGGTTCGGTCATCATGGTGGGTGGTTTCGGCACTGCCGGGATGCCATCGCAATTGGTAGATGGCGTCATCGCTTCGGGCGCTCGCGAGCTGACCATCATCAGCAACAATGCCGGCAATGGTGAAATCGGTCTGGCCGCACTGCTCAAGGCCGGCCGTGTTGCCAAGGTCATCTGTTCGTTTCCACGCCAATCCGACTCCTATGTCTTCGACGAACTCTATCTGGCAGGAAAGGTGCAGCTTGAGGTCGTGCCCCAAGGCAATCTGGCCGAACGCATCCGCGCGGCAGGCTCTGGTATCGGTGCGTTTTACTCTCCAACCGGATATGGCACCTTGCTGGCCGAAGGCAAGGAAACCCGTGTGATCGACGGGCGCAACTATGTGCTGGAAATGCCGTTGCACGCCGACGTCGCACTGATCAAGGCTGAAAAAGGCGATCGCTGGGGCAATCTCACGTATCGCAAAGCCGCGCGAAATTTTGGACCTATCATGGCAATGGCCGCGAAAACAACCATCGCCCAGGTCAATCGGATCGTTGAGTTGGGAGAGCTGGACCCCGAACACATCGTTACGCCGGGGATCTTCGTTCAGCGCGTGGTCGCCGTGCCGTTCGCCCCTATCTCCAATGCCAACGTCAACTGAGGCCCGCCATGACTGTTATGAAAAAATTATCGCGTAGCGAAATGGCCCAACGAGTGGCCGACGATATTCTCGAAGGATCCTACGTAAACCTGGGTATTGGCGTACCCACGCTGGTAGCCAACTACCTGGGTGACAAGGAAGTGTTCCTGCACAGTGAAAACGGTGTACTGGGCATGGGCCCGAGCCCTGCGCCAGGCGAGGAAGACGATGATCTGATCAACGCGGGTAAACAGCATGTGACGCTGCTGCCCGGTGGCGCCTATTTCCACCACGCCGATTCGTTCTCGATGATGCGCGGCGGGCACATCGATATTGCCGTGCTGGGCGCCTTCCAGGTTTCGGTCAACGGCGACCTTGCCAATTGGCACACCGGCGCCGAAGGTTCCATTCCGGCAGTGGGTGGTGCGATGGACCTTGCGACGGGCGCACGTCAGGTGTTCGTCATGATGGATCACCAGACCAAGACGGGCGACAGCAAACTGGTGCCGCAATGCACCTACCCGCTGACCGGCATTGGCTGCGTCACTCGGATCTATACCGACCTGGCTATTCTGGACGTTACCGCGGATGGCTTGAAGGTCCGGGAGATTGTTGCCGATATCAGCTTTGAGGACTTGCAAGCGCTCAGTGGCGTGCCGCTGATCCCATAACGGATTGAGTTTGCGTGGTCACGTAGCAATCAGCACCTTCATGTCACCCGTCACACTCTGGATGTGGGCGAAGTCGGTCCTGACTACGTGGGTGACACTTTTGAAGTGAACCACTTCAACGCCTGCCTCGATAATCGATAGCTCACTGACGAACTGTCGAGGTCAAGCATGACGAGCACAACAACGGAACAAGTCAGCCCACGCACCCTGCGAAAAGTGATCGTGGCTGCCGGTATCGGAAACTTCGTCGAGTGGTTCGACTTCGCCGTCTATGGCTTTCTGGCCACGACCATCGCCCAGCAATTTTTCCCCAGCGGTGATGCCAGTGCCGCGCTGCTCAAGACCTTTGCGGTCTTTGCCGTGGCGTTTGCATTCAGGCCGCTCGGGGGGATTTTCTTCGGCATGCTGGGCGACCGGATCGGCCGCAAGCGGACACTGGCGATGACGATTCTGCTGATGGCCGGTGCGACGACCTTGATCGGCCTGCTGCCCACTTATGCCGCAATCGGGGTCATGGCGCCGATACTGCTGTCGCTGATCCGCTGCGCTCAGGGGTTCTCTGCCGGTGGGGAATACGCAGGCGCCTGCGCCTACCTGATGGAGCATGCACCGAGCGATAAACGCGCCTGGTACGGCAGCTTCATCCCGGTCTCGACATTTTCCGCTTTCGCTGCCGCCGCCGTGGTGGCCTACGCGCTCGAGGCATCTTTATCGGCCGAGGCGATGGGCACTTGGGGTTGGCGCCTGCCGTTCCTGATTGCAGCGCCGTTGGGGCTGGTGGGTCTTTACCTGCGCTGGAAACTCGATGAAACACCGGCCTTCCAGGCAGTGACTCAGGAACATGCCGTCGCGCATTCCCCTCTCAAGGAAACCTTGCGCAACCATGGTGGGGCCATCTGTTGCCTGGGCGCTTTTGTGTCACTCACGGCCCTGTCGTTCTATATGTTCACCACCTACTTCGCGACCTACCTGCAAGTCGCTGGAGGCTTGAGCCGGGCCACCGCATTGCTGGTGTCGTTGATTGCATTGCTGTTCGCAGCGGCGATCTGCCCGCTGGCGGGACTCTATTCCGACTGGATCGGGCGCAGAAAAACCGTGTTGACGGCATGTGCGCTGTTGATCGTGGCCGTGTATCCATCGTTCCTGATGGCCAGTTCCGGCTCGTTCGCAGCCTCCATCATCGGCGTGATGCTCCTGGCGATCGGCGCGGTGCTGTGTGGCGTCGTTACCGCGGCATTGCTCTCGGAAACCTTCCCCACCCGAACCCGCTACACCGCCTCGGCGATCACCTACAACATGGCATATACCCTCTTCGGCGGTACCGCGCCGCTGGTGGCGACTTGGCTGATCAGCACCACCGGCAGCAACCTGTCGCCGGCGTTCTATCTGATCGCGATTGCCTTGCTGGCGCTGGCGGGTGGATTGGCACTGCCTGAGACATCAAGGATTTCCCTGCATGACGTTCCGACAGAGGGGAAACGCGCAGGCCGGTTACAAAGGGTATAACTATGAGAGCGGCAGGCGGGTCACCCAGACAGACCCGCCCAAGGGCCGCTACCTGCGCAGGGCGACGAAGGATTTCAACGTCGCCTCATTGCGCCTGGCTGCTCAAACGCTTCAATGACAATCAGGTGCTGGCGCTGGCAGGTTACAACGCCGAGACGCAGTCCTACGTCACCCTCGTGCAATCGCTGACCGAACGCTATCGCAGCCATCGCAAGTGCCGAAGTCCGCTATCAGTATCTTTCCCGACAGACTCGCCACCGCGTCATCCGCACGCGTAGCCTGCTGCTAAAAGGCAAAACACGAGCAACCAAAAGCCCCCCAGAAACCTGCGAAGTCATTGACCGGTACCGACGATAACCGGGCCCGTTCGTGACCGTGGGAATGAACGGCGCAAGGACCACTGCACTGATGCACGCCGGCTGCCACCATCGCATTGGGTTTCCAGTGCCCAGGCACTTTGGCGACGGGTGACCAGTCGGGCATGACGGGTATTGCCGGTGGTGCCAACTGATCGAACTCACCGGCACCATAAACGACCTGGCCACCGACCACCGTCAGTACTGATTCGATCCACTTGATCGACTCTTCATCCACACTGAAAAAGTCGGCGCTCAAGGCCACGACATCTGCCAGTTGACCGACTTTGATCTGTCCCTTCTTGCCCTGCTCCGATGAAAACCAGGCACTGCCGTGGGTATACAGCTGCAACGCTGTATCCCGTGAGAGACCTTGTGGATAGAGCGTCATTCCGCCCACGGTTTTGCCACTGACCAGCCAGTACAGCGACGTCCACGGGTTATAGCTTGAGACCCGCGTCGCGTCGGTGCCTGCACCCACGGGTACACCTTCAGACAGCATTCGCTGAATCGGCGGTGTCTGTTGCGCGGCCTTGTTGCCATAACGCTCGACAAAGTACTCGCCCTGGAAAGCCATTCGATCCTGAATGGCGATGCCGCCACCCAGCGCTCGAACCCGCTCAATATTTTCAGGGCTGATGGTTTCGGCGTGATCAAAAAACCAAGGGAGGCCATTGAAAGGGATATCCCGATTGACCTTCTCAAAAACACTGAGCATTCGTGTAATGGATTCGTTGTAGGTCGCGTGAAGCCTGAAAGGCCAGCGGTGCTCGACCAAATGACGAACAACAGGCTCCAGTTCCTGTTCCATGCTCTGGGAGAGATCGGGCCGCGGCTCCACAAAATCCTCAAAGTCCGCGGCTGAAAACACCAACATTTCTCCAGCACCGTTATGCCGAAAGAAGTCGTTGCCGTCCCCCGGCTTGACCATGCTCGTCCAGTTTTTGAAGTCAGCCAGTTCCTGCTTGGGTTTTTGAGTAAACAGGTTGTAGG
>Ga0247820_10001111_pt1 | contig 15166 bp, 12 predicted proteins | sample 13C_Glucose_Day1_2_FD_192480 | JGI IMG/M metagenome (GOLD analysis project Ga0247820, IMG submission 192480) | Soil microbial communities from agricultural site in Penn Yan, New York, United States - 13C_Glucose_Day14 | ecosystem: Environmental > Terrestrial > Soil > Agricultural land | place...
TCCTCCACGCGACGCACATATTTGATCGCCCGCGCCGGAAGGTCCGCCCAGCTGCGCGCACCTCGGGTCGAGCCCGGCCAGCCTTCGATTTCCTCATACTGGGGAATCACGCGCGCTTGGTCCTGCGCGTGCGGCGGCAAATAGTCGAAGCTCTGCCCATCGATCGTGTAGCCGGTGCAGATCTTCACGGTCTCGAATCCGTCGAGAACGTCGAGCTTGGTCAGCGCCACGCCGGTGACTCCGCTGACCGCGACGGACTGCCGCACCAGCACAGCGTCGAACCAGCCGCAGCGGCGGCGGCGGCCGGTAACCGTGCCGAACTCATGTCCGCGCTCTCCAAGTCGCCGGCCGACCTCGTCTTCCAGCTCGGTGGGGAAGGGGCCGGAACCGACACGGGTGGTGTAGGCCTTGACGATCCCGAGCACGAACTGCGCGGCCGACGGGCCCATGCCCGTGCCCGGCCCGGTTGCGCCGGCAACCGTGTTCGACGAGGTGACGAACGGATAGGTGCCATGATCGACGTCGAGCAGGACACCCTGAGCGCCTTCGAACAGGATGCGGCGGCCGCGGCGGGCGGCCTCGTCCAGGTCGCGCCACACCGGACGTGCAAACTGCAGCACGAAGTCGGCGATTTCGGCGAGGTCGTTGCGCAGCCGCTCGCGATCGACCGGCGGCTCTCCGAAACCAGCGCGAAGCGCGTCGTGATGCGCGCAGAGGCGGTCGAGCAGCGGCTCCAGCTCGCCCAGGTGCGCCAGGTCGCAAACGCGGATCGCGCGGCGGCCGACCTTGTCTTCATAGGCGGGGCCAATTCCGCGGCGCGTCGTCCCGATCTTGCCGGCGCCGCTGGCATCCTCGCGCAGGGCATCGAGATCGCGGTGGATTGGAAGGATCAGCGGGCACGTCTCGGCCAACATCAGGATGTCCGGCGTCACCTTCACGCCCTGTTCCTGGATGCGCTCGACCTCGGCCTTCAACGCCCACGGGTCGAGCACGACACCATTGCCGATGATGGACGGAGTGCCGGTGACGATACCGGACGGCAGCAGCGACAGCTTGTAGGTCTGCCCGCCGACGACGAGCGTGTGGCCCGCATTGTGGCCGCCCTGAAAGCGGACGACCATGTCCGCGCGGCTGGCGAGCCAGTCGACGATCTTGCCTTTGCCCTCGTCGCCCCATTGCGCGCCGATGACCGTAACGTTGCCCAAAGCGAATCCCCATGTGAGAAGCCCTGGCGCTCCTAGGGGCAGCGGGCCAAACCGTCCAGTTGAGGAACGCGCGCGGGCCGAGTCCGTTCGGCCATTGAGGTTTGCAGATGAAGCCGATGACCGATCAGCATTTGGCGCTCTTCCGACGCCACATGGTCGAGATCATCGATATGCACTTCGACCTCGCGGGCGACGAGATCGGGACGGATTCTCCTGACCCGCAGCTTCGTAGAGCGCTGATGGACGTGCCTCGTCACCTCTTCGTCCCGCAAAGCCTGATGCTGATGTCTTACCAGGACACGCCGCTGCCCATCGGTTTCGACAAGACAATATCCCAGCCGTTCATCGGCGCGCTGATGCTTCAATTGCTGGACGTCGGGCCGGACGCGCACATCCTCGAGGTCGGGACGGGCCTGGGCTACCAGGCGGCGGTCATGGCCGACATGGGGGCGGAGGTGTTTAGCGTTGAGGTAGTCGAGGAGTTTGCCGAGGCCGCCAAGGCGCGCTTCGGCGTCCTTGGCTATGAGATTGAGGTACGCGTCGGTGACGGCTCACGCGGCTGGCTGGAGCATGCGCCGTTCGACCGGATCCTCGTCACCGCCGCCGCGGAGGAAGTGCCGTCGGCGCTGGTCGAGCAGCTCGAACCCGGAGGCCGCATCGTGATTCCGATCGGCGGCAAGGAGGTCCAGCAGCTCAGCGTGATCGAGAAAGGCGCGGCGGGCGAAGTGCAGACCCGCGAGATCATGCCCGTGCGGTTCACGGAGCTGGAGGTCCCGGCCTAGCCTCTTTTAAAAGCTTAAGGGCACGACCTCGCGCACTCCCGGGAGTTGCTTGAGCTCCTCGGCGAGCTGCGACGTGATCGGATCGTCGACCGCGACAAGTGCAACTGCCTCGCCGCCAGCTTTCCGCCGGCCGAGATTGAAGGTTGCAATGTTAACCCCCGCCTTGCCGAGCGTGGTCCCGAGCGCGCCGATGAACCCAGGAGCGTCGGTGTTGACGATGTAGATCATCCGCGGCGTGAGGTCCGCTTCGACGGCGACCCCGAAAATGTCGACCAGCCGGGCAGCACGATTGCCGAACAGGGTGCCGGCGACGCGCTTCTCACCGTCGGACGTGCCCACCGTGACGGCGACCAGGGTATGATAGTCGACCTCCCGCTCGTGCCGCACCTCCCTGACATCGAGGCCGCGTTCCTTCGCGTAGACCGGCGCGTTCACCATGTTCACCGTGTCGGAATAGGTGCCCATCAGGCCGGCCAGCACCGCGCCAGTTATGGGCTTTATGTTCAGCTCGGCGGCGGCTCCCTCGACCTCCACGGCTACCGAACGGATGTCCGCACCTGCGATCTGGCCGACCAGGCGGCCGAGCTTTTCCGCGAGCGCCATGTACGGCTTCAGCCGCGGTGCCTCCTCGGCTGACAGGGATGGCATGTTCACCGCGTTGGTGATGCCTCCGAGCAGGAGGAAGTCCGCCATCTGCTCGGCGACCTGGATCGCGACGTTGACCTGTGCCTCGTTGGTCGATGCGCCGAGGTGCGGAGTGCAGATCAGATTGGGCGTGCCGAACAGCGCATTCTCCTTCGCCGGTTCCTGGACGAAGACGTCCAGTGCGGCGCCGGCGATGTGGCCGCTCTCCAGCCCTTCCTTCAGTGCCGCCTCGTCGATCAGCCCGCCGCGCGCACAATTGACGATGCGGACGCCCGGCTTGGTCTTGGCCAGCGCATCACGCGACAGGATCCCGCGCGTCTGGTCTGTCAGCGGGGTATGGAGCGAGATGAAGTCGGCTCGGCGGAGGAGCTCCTCCAGCTCGACCTTGTCGACGCCGAGCTCGATGGCACGCTCGGGCGAAAGGAAGGGGTCATAGGCGACGACCTTCATCTTGAGGCCATGAGCCCGGTCGGCGACGATCGACCCGATATTGCCGCAGCCGATAAGGCCGAGCGTCTTGCCGCTCAGCTCGACGCCCATGAACCGGTTCTTCTCCCACTTGCCGGCCTGCGTGGACTGGTCGGCGGCAGGAATCTCGCGCGCCAGCGCGAAGAGCATTGCGATCGCATGCTCGGCGGTGGTGATCGAATTCCCGAAGGGCGTGTTCATCACGACGATGCCGCGGGCGGTGGCCGCCGGAACGTCGATCGTGTCGACGCCGATACCAGCGCGGCCGACAACCTTAAGCCGCGGAACTGCGGCATCCATGGCCTCGGCATTGACCCTGGTCGAGCTCCGGAGCGCGAGGCCGTCATAATCGCCGATGATCATCTTGAACTCGTCCGGCGAAAGGCCCGGCTTCTCGTCAACCTCGATCCCGCGCTGGCGGAAGATTGCCGCGGCCCGAGGGTCCATCTTGTCTGCAATCAGCACACGTACTTGCTCGCTCACGCCGTCGCCTCCCACGCCCAATCGAGCCAAGGCCCAAGCGCTTCAATGTCAGTTGTTTCCACGGTTGCCCCGCACCAGATGCGAAGGCCCGGCGGGGCGTCACGATAGGCGCCCACGTCATAGGCGGCGTCTTCCGCCTCCAGCAGCTTCACGATCGCCTTCTGCCGCGTCTTGTTCGCCTCTTCGTCGGAGCGATCGGCGAACTGCAGGCAAACGGATGTGTTCGAGCGGATTGCCGGGTCGCTTGTTAGATGCTCGATCCAGTCTGCCGTCCGGACCCAACGATCGAGCGCGGCGGCATTGGCGTCGGCACGGGCGATAAGCGCCTCCAGCCCGCCGACCCCGTCCGCCCAATCGAGGGCAACGAGCCAGTCCTCGACCGCCAGCATGGAGGGGGTGTTGATCGTCTCGCCCTTGAACACGCCTTCGATGAGGGCGCCGCCCTTGGTCAGTCGGAAGATCTTTGGAAGCGGACGGTTGGCCTGACCCTGCTCCAGGCGCTTTACCGCGCGAGGGCTCAGAACGAGCATGCCATGCCCGCCTTCGCCGCCCAGCGCTTTTTGCCAGCTGAAGGTGCCGACATCGATCTTCGTCCAGTCGATTCGCTGGGCGAAGGCGGCAGATGTCGCGTCGCAAATCGTCAGACCCGTGCGGTCGTCGGCAACCCAGTCGCCGTTCGGAACGCGCACGCCGCTGGTCGTGCCGTTCCAGGTGAACACCACGTCGCTCGTCGGTTCGATGCCGTCCAGATCGCAAATCTCGCCATATCCGGCCGTCCGAACATTGGCTTCGAGCTTCAGCTGCTTGAGAACGTCGGTAACCCAGCCGGCACCGAAGCTTTCCCAGGCAAGCATGGTGACGGGACGGGGGCCGAGCAGCGCCCAGAGCGCCATCTCCACCGCGCCCGTGTCGGAAGCGGGGACTATTCCGAGCCGATAATCGGGCGGCAGCCGCAGGAGCGCGTGCGTGCGTTCGATCGCCTCCTGGAGACGCGCCTTGCCAAGTGCGGACCGGTGTGACCGGCCGAGCACGCGCGTGTCGATGAGGGCAGGGTTCCAGCCGGGCGGCTTGGCGCAGGGTCCCGACGAGAAATGCGGGCGTGCCGGCAATGTAAACGGTTTCGGCCGGCGCAAGGTTGCGCCCGCCGCAGTTGTGTCAGTCAATTCAACTCTCCTCGCAGAGAGCACGCGCCGCGTTGGGACGGCGTGGCCCGACGCCGGTTCTAACGGCGATTGCGGCATCGGCAAGGCGAAGGCGAAAATCTTGCCGTTGCGCCTCTGCAATGACTGATTCGGTCTTCGTCCCTCTCTCTGAAGGAGGCCGATTCAACAATTCACCGCAGTGAGCGGACGACTCGTCCCGCTACGAGGAACAGAAGGTTGAATTCATTAACCGGGCAGGGTCAGTCTCCGCTTTGCCAGAGGGTGGTGGGCATATCCACTGGCAGGTGGGGCTGGGGAGCTCCTTAAATCGATGGCGTTTCGGACCATGCTTTTTTGCATGGCCCGCACTGTTTGTGGAGCGAGGGGTATGACAAAGGTTTTGGCGACAGCGTCCGGTCTTTTTAGGGACCGCGACTTCTTCGTGCACGATGGCACGCAGCTTCGCAGATTCCGCCTTTCCGCTTCGATCCAGATTCTGGTTTTCGCTGCGCTGCTCACGTTGGTGGGCTGGTCCAGCTACGCCGTCGCCCGCATCATGACTCCCGCTCCCTTGGCCATCGCCGCCCAGGTTTCCTCTACCGCCGATTATGCCGCCAAGGTCGCCCAGCTCGCCGCCGAGACCGAGCGCCGCGTCAAGCTCATCGAGGAGCGCCAGCTGGCTCTCGCCGCCGCCCTCGCGAACGAAGACATCGATCCAGCCACGCTCCGCCGCATGGGCTTCTATCCGCCGCAAGCGGGCCATGAAGGCCGTGGCGGACCGTTCGACGGCAATTCCGACCCCACGTTCAAGCAGCTGTTCACCAGCTGGAAGAAGCTCGACAATCTCGCATCCGGCGCAATCGCCGTTCCTTCAGACAAGCCGGTGAAGACCGCTGCCTTCACCAGCGGCTACGGAGTCCGCTCCGATCCGTTCCGCGGCGGCGCCGCAATGCATGCCGGCATCGACCTCGCCGGTCCGCACGGCACGCCGATCTACGCTACGGCCGACGGCACAGTCACCACCGCGACTTGGAACAGCGGCGGCTACGGCAATCTCATCAAGGTCGATCATGGCCGCGGCATCGAAACCCGCTACGGCCACCTCGCGCAGATGCTGGTTCGCGACGGTCAGCCGGTGAAGCGCGGCCAGCTTATCGGTCGCATGGGCTCCACGGGCCGCTCGACCGGCAACCACCTGCACTACGAAGTCCGCATTGACGGTCGCGCCGTGAATCCAATCCCTTTCATGAAGTCCACCGATTATCTGGTCGCCATGCAGAAGAGCGCCGGATCGCACTCGATGGACACGATCGCGCTCGGCGGCCCGCAGGGCGGCAAGCGCTAAGACCGCAACAAGGGTATTCCTTGCCGCTTGGGCGGCTGCACCCTATCTCGCTTCCAAGTGAGCGAGCCTGACATCATCCTGACCCCAAGCGCTGCGAAGCGCGTTGCATGGATCGCAGAACGTCAATCCAGGCCAGCTATCCTGCGCCTGGCGGTGGACGGTGGCGGCTGCGCAGGCTTCACTTACAAGTTCGAGCTTGCCGAGACACAGGCCGAGGACGATGCCGTCGCCGAAACGGACGGGGTTAAGCTCGTGGTAGATCCTATCAGCCTCGACCTGGTGCGCGGGTCCGCGGTCGACTTCGTCGAGGACCTTGGCGGAGCGTCGTTCAAAGTCACCAATCCCAACGCGGCGTCCGGCTGCGGCTGCGGTTCGAGCTTTTCGGTTTGAAGCTTACGACCTTCAACATCAACGGCATCCGCGCGCGCCTCCCGCGCCTCCTTGAATGGCTCGATCGCGAAAAGCCGGACGTCGTCTGCCTCCAGGAGTTGAAGTGCGCCGATGAGAGCCTCCCCATCGCCGACATCGAAGGCGCAGGCTACGGCGCCGTCTGGCACGGACAGAAGGGCTTCAACGGCGTCGCAATCCTGGTGAAGGGCGACACTCCGGAGCTCCGCCGCGTTGGTCTGCCCGGCGATCCTGACGACACGCACAGCCGCTATATCGAGGCCGAAGTGAAGGCGAACGGCACGGCTTTGATCGTCGCCTCGCTATATCTTCCGAACGGCAATCCGATCGGCACCGAGAAGTTCGACTACAAGCTTCGCTGGATGGAGCGGCTGGGGGAGCACGCTCGCGATTTACTCCAGGAGGAGCGGCCGGTGATCCTCGCCGGCGACTGGAACGTCGTTCCCGAAGACCGCGACGTCTTCTCTATTCGCGCCGCGGCGAACGACGCGCTGGTGCAGCCGGAGACCCGCGCTCAATGGCGCAGAATTCTCAACCAGGGCTGGACCGAGGCCTTGCGCGCCTTTCATCCGGACGACGACCGGCTGTACACCTTCTGGGACTATACCGCGGGCTGCTGGCAGCGCGATGCGGGCTTCCGCATAGACCATCTTCTTTGCTCGCCGGAGGCCGCCGACCGCCTGCAGGGCGCTGGCGTCGACAAATGGGCGCGGGGAGAGGAGAAGGCGAGCGACCACGCTCCAACATGGATCGAGCTCGCTTAGCTGCTGCTTAGACGGGGCGGAGCTTAACTTCGCCGCTCTCGAAATCCAGTCCGACCGTGAGAAGTGCGCGGAACGCATTGTATCCGCACTTTCCCGGGAAGAAGGCATGGAAGAACAGCTGCGGCCGCCCATCCGCTCCGGGGGCGACCGATGCATGTCCCGGCGCCCACCATTCCGGGTTGGACTTCAACAACGGCTCGGCCCGCTTTTCGTACGGTCCGAAGGGATGGTCGGAGACTGCGACCCCAATGCCGTAGGCGGGCGTCGAGAAGTCGTTGCCCGCGTAGAACATCCAGTATCGGCCGTTCTGCTTCGTGACGAACGGGCCCTCGATCAGATGTCCCTCCCAATCGAGGTCGTTGGATAGGACGATTCTCTCCTCGCCCTCGAGCGATCGGCCGTCCGCCGAAAACCGCCGCGAATGGATCGGTGTCCGCATCGCCTCGACGATGTCGGGCGTCTTGCCGAACTGGGTGAGCGCCGGGAGCACGCGGGGCCAGTTCTCCAGCGCCGCCTCGATCAAGGGCTGCATGAGGAAGAAACGCTCCATAGAGCGGCGGCCGTTCGCCCAGGGCTGGATCGCGGCCGCGAACGCCGCGCTGCGTTGCTCTCGCTCACCTTCGAACAGAATGGGGATCAGTTCGGCATGATCGCGCAGCAACCCGGCGAGCGGACGGGGCCACAGCCCGTTCGTATCGTTCTTCCAGAACAGGAAAGGCGCGCCGTCATCGTCAACGAAGATGTGGGAATCGATCACTCCGCCGCTGGCTGATGCGCCGGGCGTGAGCACCTTGCCTCCAGTGATCAGAGGCTGGCCATTGTCCGTCCAGGGGCCGAAAGGCGTGGGAGCCCTGGCGAGTCCGATGGCGAGCGCCTTGGATTGCTCACGAGCGGTGTAGGCGAGCCAATATTCGTCACCCACGCGCTGCATTTCAGGCGCCCAGAAGTCCGCGACGCGGCGTCCTGTGGCAGTCCAGGATGGTGCATGGCCCTCCGGGAAGACGAAGCCCTTGTCCTCCCAATGCGTGAGATCCGAAGAGTGGAGGATCGGAAAGGCGTCGGGCGCGTCATTGGAAGTAGCGACCAGTACCCAGCCGTCGTCGATCTTGAGCACCGCCGGATCGCCATAGCCGCAGTGGATTCGCTCACTGAGGTTGGAGGTGATGAGCGGGCGCCATCGGATGCCGCTTTCCTCCGTCGTCGGGATTTCGGCGGAGCCTGGTGCGCGCGTGCCGAAATCGCCGGCCAGCTCGTCGAAGAACAGAAGATAGTCGGCATGATCGCCGCCCGCGATGCGGTAAGTGCGGTTCTCTCCGTTCGAAGCGGCGACCGAGACGCGGGTCGCATCGCCCTCGGCGGATGCATCGACCTTGAAGGAAAGCATCGTCGACTTCAGAGTGCCTTTTCGTAGATGCGGAAACGGTGGTTGATCCGTGCACCGGGAAGTTCGGCGATCGACAGCATCCCCTTATTGTCCTCCAGGATCCAGCCGAACTCGCCCGTCTTGATGCCATAGGTGCCGACGGCGTCTCGCCGAGTGAACTCGATCAGCATGAAGGCCAGCTGGCTTGCGAGCCGTGACCCGTGGAACTTCCTTGCGACACCCATCAGCGGCACTCGCGCGCGCTCCGTCCGCGGCCTGCGCAGGCGCCACAGCAGCTTTGCCCAGTTGAAAGGGAACAGCTCTCCGTTCAGGTCCTTGATGAGGGCATTCATGTCCGGGATCGTGATCATGAAGGCCACAGGCTCGCCGTCATATTCGGCGATGCGGACCAGCTCCTTGTAGATGATCGGCTTCAGCTTCTTGCCTGCATAGGCGATCTCGGATTCCGTCAGCGGAACGAAGCCCCAATTGTCAGACCAGGCGTCGTTGAGCAGGCCGAGGATCACCCGGGCCTCCTCATCGAACCGCGACTTGTCGACCATGCGGATCCGGATCCGGCCGTTCTTTTCGCCCATCGCGATCAGGCGGCTGATCGTCGGGTCCGACCAGTTCGTGATGTCGACCTCATAGGTCAGCAGGTCCTTCGACTTGCCGTAGCCGGCGGCTTCGACCCACTTTTCATAGTCGGGGCGATGGTGTCCCATCATCACCGTCGGCGGTTCTTCGAAGCCCTCGATCTCCAGGCCGGGCTCGTCCCATATCGACAGGCTGAACGGTCCGAGCGAACGGGTCATCCGCTGCTCGCGGAGCCAGTCTTCGGCAGTCTGGATCAGCGCCGCGGCGGCCTCCGCGTCGAGGGCCTCAAACATGCCCCACTGGCCTGTGCCTTGCCCCATGTGCTCGAGGACGAGATCGTCGACCTGCGCACTGATGCGGCTGACGATCCTGCCGCCGCGCTCCGCCAGCCAAAGCTGCGCACGGGCATGTTCGAACCAGGGGTTCTTCTTCGGGTTCAGCAGGCCGTGGACCTCGTCCTTCAACGGGGGGATCCAGGCGGGATCGTCCCGGTAGACCTCCCACGCGAAGTCAACGAAGGCCTTGCGGTCCGCTTTGGACTGTATGGGGCGAATGCTGAGCGATGCCATCCGCCGTGGCTAGCGCGGCAAGCCGTTGTCCGCCAGCCACGGCCGGTTGTAGCGCCATGTTCGCGCCACTATCTCCTTGCAGAGGCACTCAAATTATGACCGGCACGAGCACCATCGAGCTGCAACGCAGTAGCGGGGACACGTCGCGTCGCGAGCCGTCGCTCGCGCAGGCCAGCGATGACAAGGCGATGCTCAAGGCGGCTGCGGACCTGACCCGCGACCTCAACTCCGCGGACCCGAAGATTTACTGGGCGGATCTGCTCGCGTCCGCGATCCTCGGTTACGCTGGACTGTTCACCGCGATCCTCGCGAGCTCGACAGCGGTCGCGATCGCCGCAGGCGTGATCGCCGTGCTCGCTTTGTACCGCGCGGGCAGCTTCATCCATGAGCTGACGCACATCAAGCCCAACTCGGTGCCGGGCTTCCGGCTCGTTTGGAACCTGACCGTCGGCATCCCGCTGCTCGTGCCGTCCTTCATGTACGAAGGGGTTCACAACCAGCATCACGCGAAGCGCTATTACGGGACCGTCAACGATCCCGAATATCTGCCGCTGGCGCTGATGAAGCCCTGGACCTTGCCGGTCTTCCTGATCGTCGCCGCGCTCGCGCCAATCGGCATGCTGATAAGGTTCGGCGTGCTGGCGCCCTTGTCGCTGCTCTCGCCGAAGCTGCGCGAGATGGTCGTCGCCAAATATTCCGGGCTGCAGATTAATCCTCAGTTCCGCCGCCCGCAGCCCGAGGGGGAGTTCCGCCGCCAATGGCTCGCGATGGAGATCGCCTGCAGCATCTGGGCGATTGCCCTCCTCGCTATGGTCGCGACGGGTGTCGTGCCGTTTGGCGCCTTCCTGGTCTTCCTTGGTGTCGCGTCGGGCGTGATGTTCCTGAACCAGGTCCGCACCCTGGTCGCGCATCTGTGGGAGAATGACGGCGGGCCGATGACGGTAACCGCGCAGTTCCTCGACAGCGTGAACGTGCCGCCGCCTGCGACCTTGCCCGCGCTGTGGGCACCGGTGGGCCTTCGCTACCATGCGCTGCATCATTTGCTTCCGGGCCTGCCGTATCATGCATTGGGCGAAGCGCACCGCCGCCTCTGCAAGGCACTTGACGGGGATTCGGTCTATCACGATTCCAGCCATCGCGGCCTGTCGCCGCTGGTGGGCCGGCTCGCCGCGAGCAGCTGGACCGCAGGGCGCCGTTAGCCCTCATTCCATTTCGATCAGGCGGACGGCGATCCGCCGCCCTCCCTCGACAATTACAATCTGCCGGCGTCGGGAAGGCGGCAGCTGCTCCCATTCCTCGCGGACGGCGTGGACGGGCCGGGCGATCCGGACCGTTGCCACCGCCCTCGCACGTGTGTCCGGGACAGGGTGGAGGGTGGACGCGAGGGCGGCGGACAGGAGCACCGCCGATTATTCGCCAGCGCAGGCTTAAGCCCAACCTGCGCTTGCCTCCGCATCGGACTATTCTTCCGAGCGGATGAGGACGGTCTCGCCGACGAGCAGGAAGAGCAAGAAGGGTGCCCAGGCGGCCAGGAAGGGCGGGTAGGCGCCGACATTGCCCATCGCAATGCTGAAATTGTCAGCGACGAAATAAGCGAAGCCCAGGCCCATGCCGATGCAGGCACGAAGCAGGACCTGCCCTGACCTCGCCAAACCGAACGCGGCGGTTGCCGCGAGCAGCGGCATGAGCAGCGTCGACAACGGCCCGGAGACCTTGTGCCATAGGCCCGCTTTCGCTTCGGCCGTGGGGCGGCCCGCTTCCTCGAGCTGCGCGATCCGCTCCTTGAGCGTCCAGAAATCGAGCTGGTCCGGATCGACCTTCGCAAGGGTGAACTGGCTCGGCTCCACGCCCTCCATCCCTCTCATTTCAGTAACGCGGCGAACGACGTTCATCGAGGAATCGTAGATCTGCACATTTGTCAGCTTCCAGGCGCCATTCTGCGGATCGGCTCGGGCCGCCTGGATTACGCGGCTCAGATTCCCCCCTTCGCGATCGTAGATTCGAAGGCGCTCCACATGGAAAGCTTGCCCCTGGCCGCCTGCGTGCCCTGCCTGGATCAGGTCGTCGCCGTGAAGAAGCCACACGTTGGACAGCATGCCGCTTTCGGGGGGGACCGGACGGTAGTCGTTGTCGCTCCAGGCTGTGACCAGCCGGTTGGCATTGACGACAACCTCTTCGTTGAAGGCGAACAGCAGGCCGGCGATGACCAGGCTGGCCACGATCAGCGGCGCAAGCATTTGGTGCGCGGAAATGCCCGCCGCCTTCATCGCAACGACCTCGCTGTGCTGGTTGAGCGCGGTAAAGGCGATGAGCGTCCCCAAAAGGACTGCGAAGGGCAGAAAGCGGGAGATCAGCAGCGGAAGGCGCAGCGACACATATTGCCACAGCTGTGCCTCGCTGTTCCCGGGCACGGCGAGGATTTTCCCGGACTCGCCGAGCAGGTCGAGCGTCATGAGAATGAGGATCAGGGCCACCAGGACCGCGAGGCTCCGCGTGACGAACAGCTTGACCGTGTAAAGCGCGAGCCGGCGCGACGGGAAGAACTGAAGGTTGATCATGTCGTGCGCGCCTTGGGCAGGAGCCTGCGGACGGAACGCGCGGCGCGCGCGAAGGCCCATTCGATGGCGCCGATCGGCTGTCCGCCCGGTCGATGCGCGAGGACGTGGTACATCCAGAGAATCAGGGCGGCGAGGGCGAACAGCGGGATCCAGAGCGCGAGGATCGGCTCCATCCGCCCCTGTGAAGCGGCCTGCTCCGCATATTGGTTCACCTTGTGATAGGCGACGACGATCACGATCCCCATGAAGATGCCGAGCGCGGAGCTGCTTCGCTTGGGCGGCACGGCGAGGGCGACCGCCAGCAGCGGAAGCATGAGCATCATCAGCACTTCCGCGGCGCGGAAATGGAAGTTGGCCTGTGCGCCCAGCTTATGCTCCTCCGGCCCGTCGCGCAGATATCCGTCCCGGAACAGCTCGGGCAGCGTCAGCTCGTCCAGCTCCTCATGACCGCGTTGGCGAAAGCTGTCGACGCGCGGCAGCGTGACAGGAAGATCGTAAAGGTCGAAGGCCAGCGTCCTCGGAGTCTTAAACTTGGGCGAGTCCTGAATGAGGCGGCCCCTTTCAAGCCGGAACAGGATGACGTCGGGATCGTCGGTCGACAGAAACCGGCCATGCTCCGCCGTCGCCGCGACCGAAGTGCCGGACCGATCGTCGACCTGGACGAAGATGCCGTGGAGCTGCGATCCCCGCTTCTCGCTGCGGTCAATACGAAGCGTGAACTTGCGTCCAAGCTGATTGAACTCGCCGACCTTCATCGATGCCCCGAGCGCGCCGGAGCGAAGATCGAAGCGAAGCCGCTCGTACCCGTAATGGGTCCAAGGCTGCAGCCAGCCGACGATGAACAGGTTCAGGAGCATGAGCCCCACCGCATAGGCGTAGGGAACTCGAAGAAGGCGGCCGAAGCCCGCACCGATTCCCCGAAGTGCGTCGAGCTCTGACGAAAGCGCTAGCTTCCGGAAGGCGAGCAGGATGCCGAGCATCAGCCCGATGGGGATGCCCAGCGAGAAATATTCCGGGAGCAAGTTCGCGAGCATCCGCCACACGACGCTGACCGGGCCGCCCGCCGTCACGACGAAGTCGAACAGGCGCAGCATCTTGTCGAGAACGAGCAGCATCGCCGCAAGAAGCAGCGTTCCGATCAGCGGGATCGCGATCTGCTTCGTGAGGTAGCGATCGATCAGCGAAAGCCGGCGCACCGATTTAGTCGTCCCAACACCATGATTTGGCCGCAAACCCAGCCGAGATAGCGCAATGGGCCGTTGCACCTTCCTGAACGGTGCATGGCCCTTGGTGAGGCTATAGCGGACGGGACACGAAAATCATGCCGAAATCGCGTTCCGCCGCTCCTGAGGTCAACGGCTAAATGTCGCGCCCGAGGATCGCATTGCTGTCGAACCCCAAGTCGACGGGGAATATCGCGCAGCTCTCGCGCATTCGCGACTATTGCGCGGAGCATCCCGACATCTTCCACTACGAGGTCGAGCGGGCCGAGCAGATCGGCGACGCGCTCCGCACCATCGCGCGCGTCCGGCCCAAGATACTCATCATAAACGGCGGAGACGGCACTGTTCAGGCCGCGCTGACCGAAATCCATAACGGCGGGCATTTCGAAGACCGGCCGCCGCCCGTTGCGGTTCTGCCCAATGGAAAGACCAACCTCATCGCGCTCGACCTCGGCTCGCACGGCGACCCGATCATTGCGCTTGATCGTTTGGTGACGCTCGCGCAGTCGGACCTCAGCCCGCACATCGTCGCGCGGGAGCTTATCGCCCTGCGCGCGGATCCTACCTCGCGGCCGGTTATCGGCATGTTTCTCGGCGGTGCCGGCCTTGCCGACACGATGCTCTACTGTCGCGACAAGATCTATCCGCTCGGGCTTCCGAACGGAGTCAGCCATGCCCTGACGGCGGTTGCGCTTCTCACCCGGATGTTTCTGCGGCTTCAGTCGCGTTTCTTACCGCCCACGCCGAGCCCGCTGATGGTCTCGGTCCGCCGGGAAGGGCCGATTTCAGGCCGCTTCGCCTTGTTTGCGGTCACTACGCTGGAGAAGATGCTCCTTTCGTCGGACCTCGGAGGATCCGGCAGGGGGCCGCTCAAGCTGGTCGCCATCGAGGAGCGCCCCGTGTCGCTGCTCAAAGCCTTCCTCGCCAATCTTTTCGGAAATTTCGGTGCCGCCACGTCAACGCGGGGCGTCCATTTCGAGGAAGCTGACGAGATCAGCATCGAGGGCGAGAACACGAACCTGATCCTCGACGGAGAGATGTTCCGCACGCAGGTCGGCCGGCCAATCGTCCTGAAGCCGGCATCGCCTCTGTCTTTCGTCCGCCTCGCGGCCTGAACCATGCCCGCCTTGCGCGATCTGGTCGCGGAAGAATTGCGGACGCCTGTCGATCCTCGCGTCTCGGCCATGGCCGAAGCGATCGCCGCAAAGCACGCGCCTGCGTCCCGCGCGGTCCTGTTCTACGGGTCTTGTCTGCGCCAGCAGCAGCTCGAAGGGCTGATGCTCGACTTCTATCTGATCGTCTCGGACTATCGCTCGGCTTACCCGAAGCGTTGGCTCGCGACCGCGAACCGGCTGATCCCGCCCAACGTCTTCTATTTCGAACATGATGGTCTGGTCGCGAAATATGCGGTCCTGAGCGAGGCGGACTTTGCGCGCGAGTGCGGGGCCAATGCGTTCACGGTTTCGACTGCGGCACGTTTCGCCCAGCCCGCTCGTCTCGTCTGGATCGCCGATGCTCAAGCAGGGTCTCGGCTTCTCGATGCTGTCGGCAGCGCGGCTCCCACGTTGCTGAAATGGACACTCCCCGTGGCCGGGAACGAATCCCCCGAGGGGC
>Ga0247820_10001114_pt1 | contig 15150 bp, 16 predicted proteins | sample 13C_Glucose_Day1_2_FD_192480 | JGI IMG/M metagenome (GOLD analysis project Ga0247820, IMG submission 192480) | Soil microbial communities from agricultural site in Penn Yan, New York, United States - 13C_Glucose_Day14 | ecosystem: Environmental > Terrestrial > Soil > Agricultural land | place...
CGGGTCGGTGACCACTGCGAACAGCATGTACAGCGCAGCCCACGACCACCACACCCAGCGCGGTGTTTCGCTCAGACCGAGGGTCATCAACACCACGAAGGCTGCCGCGTACAGGCTGAACCATAGCTTCCAGGGAAGCACTGCCAGCATGATTAGATCCTCTCGGGGACGTTGTCCTGGACCGGCTGGCCCGGAACGCTCAGGTCGGGGTGTGAGGCAGACGGCCACGGCACGGCCATGAGGGACGCGCGCGGCGGGGGCGGGCCCACGGTGACCAGCGGCCGGCCAGCCCATGCGTACCCCATCGCTGCCAGCGCGAAGGCGTCCGCCATGTCGTACCGCCCGTCCTTCACCATGACGTGGGACAGGTCCAGTTGGTGCCGCTCGGCCACGGCACGGACCATCTGCGCCTTCGAGGCTTTCCCGTGGCCGGCGGTGTACAGCTTCAGGGTGGTCGGGGGAACCATCGCGAACGGCACGCCCAGCTGCCACATGGCGTGACGGACCATGATCCGCAGAGCGGACAGATGCTCGGCCACAGCAGACTGGGCACCGAGCGAGAACGCGCCCGCTTCGATCACCGCCAGGTCCGCTTCCTGCGGCCAGTCCGCCGTGCCCACAGCGAACCTGCGGGCGCACGCCACGATGCGGTCCACCCTGCGTTCCAGACGGTCATCGGGGGTGGTCTGCACCACGGTGTGCTGACGCCCATCGGACAAGCCGGTGGACGTCAGCGACAGGTCCAGCCCGATGACGCGGTAGGCACTCACGCCACACCGCCGAGCCGCAGCGCGTTCAGGTTGGCCGTGACCTGGTTGGCGTCCGACGCCGGGATGTCCACGCTCACGTGCCAGCCCATGCGGCGCCCGCGCATCGCCGGGTGAATGGTCCACGTCCACCCGGTGGTAATCGCGTGTTCGATCTGCTCTTCCGAGGGGTGCTCGCCCGATTCGACGAAGGACGCCATCGTCAGGCAGGACGACGTGGCCCGGTCGTAGAGACCGCCCACGGTCACGTTCTGCGGGACCGCCAGGGTCATCAACGCTTCGGCGTCCGCCAGGCTGTTGAAAGCCACGGACACGTCCCCGTCTTCGTCCCCGGCGGTCCCCATGAAACCGATGCCGGTCAGGTCCAGCGCGCGGGCCAGTTCCTCGGCCGCGACGTTCGCCCAGTGCTCGGTGTCGCCCATGGAACCCATGCTTTCCATCATCCCTGCTTCCCGTTCCCTGGTGTCTCAGCCGCCGGTGGTGTACTGGTTCTTGCTGCTGGTGCGGTGGACCGGCTTCACGCCGGCCTTCCGCGCGATGCGCAGGACGTGGTTACGGTCCACGCCCACGGTGGACGCGATGGCGGACGGGCCGAGCAGCTTCGAACCGTAGACCAGCGCAACGACGCGGTCCCGCTCGGACCGGGCGGACGTCACCTTGGACGCGGCACGCTTCAGGTCGTTGGCCGAGCCGGCCAGCTTCTCGTACGCGGTGCGCGCGGCCTCGGCGTCCACACCTTCGGACACGGGCACCCGCGTCTGCTTGCCCTTGGTGGTCTCGCCGTGCGCGGACCAGATGCTGTCCACGTAGTTGCGGTCCCGGTCAATCGCGGTGGCCATCTCGTCCACGGTCAGCAGCCCGCTCGGGCGGATATTGACCACCTGGTCCCGCAGCCCATCCGTGCGGACGGCCAGGTTGTCTACGGCGCTGGCCAGGTCGTCCCTCACCCTGATCAGGGCAGCGGTGGCGGTCGCCTGGTCCCGCAGTTCGGTGGCGGTCGTGGCATTCATGATCAGTTCCTCTCACTGGTTGTTGGTAAGTGTTGCCATTTAAGCACAGCTGGGCCCCCGATGCAACTCATGCACCGGGGGCCCGCGTGTCGTCATCGCTGGTCAGATGTCCTGGGGGTCATCCACGGGGAAGGCCGCGTACGTCGTGTCTTCCTCGTTGTCCAGCCGGTCCCCGTGTTCGGGGCAGTCGGGGTGCGCGTAGGCCACCACACCGGGGCCGCTGTATTCCGGAAGCCCGATGTCTGCCGGGGTGAGACAGATGCCGTTGCAGCCGATGTCTTCCGGGCCGGCCAGCGTCGGGAACGGGGCGGGCTGGACCGGCTCACCGAAACAGTCCAGTTTCTCAAGGCCGTTGATTGCCATGGTGGGATCCTCTCTTACTCAGTCGCGCGCGGCCACCACAGCGGCCACGGCTTCCATGAGGTGGTGCGCGGACTGGTCCAGGATGTACGCGCCGCCGAGCGGACCACCGAGGTCGTGGAACACCTTGTGTCCCGTGGCCTCGGCCAGCTTCCGCACCGGCCAGCGGCGATCGATGAACCAGTGGGTGGCCGCGCTGACCGCGACGGCCGCCGCGATCCGGCCCGGCTTCAGCCTCATGTCCAGCAGACTGTTTGCCGCCACCAGGGCGACCGCCTGAGCGCCCGCGTACGAGACGATGTGCCCCGCCATGACCCGGTGTCCCGCCATGCCCGCGTCCGCTTTGTGGGCGGCCTGATGACCTGTCTGGAACCAGTGGTCCGCGACGTGCGCGGCAGTGCGCATGGCCGCATACGCGGCGGCTGCGTTCCCGGCTGTGCTCATGAGCGGTCCCCGTTCTCGTCGCGGTTGACGACCGGCTTCGCCAGGTCCCGGTGCGTCACCGGGACGCCCCCGAGTTCAGCCGCCAATACTTCCGCGAAAACTGCCGCGCGGTGGCGGCCACCGGTGCAGCCCACGGCCACTGTGACCGTGCCGTTCGTGGGCCCGAGCAGGAAGGCACCTACGGAAGCCTGCACAGCCATCATCAGATTTTTGATACCGGGGGTCTGAAGAACGGCCACGAGAACCGGCCGGTCGTGCGCGTTCATGTGCCGCAGTTCGGGGCTGACGTGGGGGTCACGGAAGTGGTGCCGCAGGTCCAGTGTGATGTGCGCGGCCGGCGGTTCGCCGTGCAAGTACCCGAAGCTGAAGATCTCGACGTCCACGGTTGTTCCTCTCTCGCGGTTGGTTGCAACACAAGCATGGCACAAGGAACAGCCCCGCGTCCAGGGGACACGGGGCTGTTTCTGGTATGAGGCAGCTCACACGCCAGTGACGTACTTCCCGAAGCGGCTGTCCAGCACCCGCGACACCTTCGCCACGGCCAGCATGTCCGAGGCGTCACCCTTGCGCAGCCCGTCCGGCACGGTCTCACCCATGCGGCGCAGCAGGTTCAGCTGAGCCTCGGAAGCCGGTGTACGGCGCCAGGACGCCTTGCGGTTGTTGAAGGTAAAGCCGGTGGTCTCGGCATACACTTCCATCGCCTTCCGGGCCGTGGACGGGTCCGTGGACCCGCTGTCCAACCGGGACACGGGCGCCTTCGCGGTGGTTCCTTCCACCTTCCCCAGGAAGAACTGGCCGGGCGCGTCAGGGTCCGGCAGCAGAAACAGGTTCACGTCCTGGCCGACCGGCAGGAAGCGAATCCCGGCCTTCGTCGTCAGCCACGTGAATGGGGACGCGGCCAGCTCGGTGCCGAGAATGTCCACGTCCACCAGGGTCTTCAGGACTTCCACCCCGATTTCCTTGTCCGGCTGGACCTGCCCTTCACCCCGGCAGGCACAGTCCGGGTTGATCCCGCAGGCGCACGCGTCCAGGCCGGTACCGTCCAGGTCACCGGGGCAGCCGCACGAGCACTGGTCGGAACCGGCGCAGTTGCAGATGGCCGAGGGCTTTTCGTGCTGCTCGATGCACCGGCAGCCGCACTGGCGGATGCCGCACTTGCAGCGGTCCGAGCAGCCGCAGGACAGGCAGTTGCAGTCACAGCTACCGGCACAGTCCGATTCCAGGTCGTTCACGCCGGCCAGGTTGTGCTTCAGCGACGCACCCGCGATGTCCAGGATCAGGCAGTCAGTCTTCCCGGCGGCCAGCCGCAGGCCACGGCCCACCATCTGGATATACAGGCCGGGGTTCAGCGTCGGGCGGCCGATGATCACGCAGCTGGTGGACGGTGCATCGAAGCCTTCGGTGAGCACCATGCAGCTGACCAGGATCCTCGTCTGACCGCCGTTGAAACGGGCGTACGCGGCCTTCCGCTCGGTGCTCGGGGTCGCGCCCGTGATGACCTCGGCCGTGGCGCCACAGACCGCCTGGAAGGCTTCCGCCATCTTCCCGGCGGTCGCCACGTCCGGCATGAACACGATCGTCTGCCGCTCGGACGCCTCACTGCACCAGGTCTCGGCGATGGCTGTGAACGCGTGACTGTCGTCCAGCGCTGCGGCCAGGTCCCCGGTGTTCAGGTCCCCGCCGGTCACGCGGGTGGACGCCAGGTTCAGCCCCGGCACGTCGATGGACCGGGCCACCGGTGCGACCAGGAACCCTTCCTTGATCATCCAATGGATCTTCTTCGAGTAGGCCACCGACTGCCAGACGTCCGGCAGACCACCGTCCATACGGGTCAGCGTCGCGGTGAAGCCCACGGTGGGTGTGGCCCGCTCGTCCATGCACCCGTAGTGGTCCAGGACTTCGCGGTACGTCCGGCTGGCGTAGCGGTGGCACTCGTCCACGATCACGAGACCGATGCGGTCCACGTCCGCGCGGCGCTTCGGGCGGGCCAGCGTCTGCACCGACGCCACGACGACGTCCGCGAACTGGTGCGTCTTCTTACCTCGGGCACCCTTGACGATGGCCGTCCAGACACCGGGCACCATGGCCTTGATCTTGGACTCTGCCTGTTCCAGCAGCTCTTCACGGTGCGCCAGGACCAGCACGCGCTGGCCCTGCTTCCGCAGACGCTCAATGTGAGACGCGATCAGGCCGCTGAAGCAGACCGTCTTGCCGGCCCCGGTCGGCAGCACGATGACGGGGCGATTGATTCCCTCGGACCACTGGGCTTCGACAGCGGCCAGGGCTTCGGACTGATACGGGCGAAGATCGAAGGCCATCGTGACTTCCTGTCGGTAGTTGAATCGCGGTTGCAGAGAACAGACTACAGGGCGGGGGCTGCTGATAGCAACCCCCGCCCTGAAATCAGAGCAGACGATCCGTCAGTGGTGCAGTGAGCAGACCTGCCCGAGCGGCCGGCAGCAGCCCCCGAGCGGACCGCCGTTGCGGCACGTTGCGCACGTGGTCGGGTAGCAGCAGGGGCGGGGCGGCTTCTTCAACCCGCACACCCCGCAGAGCTGCCACGTGTTCCCGGCCGCGTCCCGCGCGGGCTGCCCCATCTCGTCCAGCGCGGTCACCCACGTATGCGGCGGACACAGCTGGAACGTTGCCGACGCGTCGTGGAAGTCCTGAAGAGTCGCCCGGAACGGGGGCTGCGGCGCACCCGGTTCCGGGACAGGCGGAAGGTCCACCACACGGGCCACCGGCCGCAGAGCAGCCGGCCGCCGGTCCGTGGGGTGCCACCCCCACTCAGGCTCGCGGCGGACGAAGCCCGTGCATGGGCCGCCCTTGCACGGCTCACGGTTGTACTGCTCACCCGTGCACTGGCCGCCTTCGTGGACGCTCGGCACGTGAGCGCACCGGCAGGGGTCACCGGGGCCCGGGCGCGTCCAACGGTCCAGGTCCACCTTCGGGTTGGTCGCGGCTTCCACGGCTTCCTTGGCCGCGTCCTGAACCCGCTCACCCACCAGGTACCGGGCGTGAGCAGCCGCGTCCGCATCCTCGGACTCACCCATGTGCATGGACGATTCGCCGTCGATGGCTACCGCCTTGCCCACTGCCGCGATCATCGCGCCGCACAGCTTGATCAGGCCGTCCGCCATGGCGTCGCGCGCCGCCGGGTCCGCGTGCACGTTGCTGGCGATGTCGCGAGCCAGCCCCTGGATCTCGTCCCACCTGTTCACGCCGACACCGCCGAGCGGATGACGCGAACGCGGCCACCGGTACCGCAGTTCATGGTGTGCAGCGGCGTCCGGCAGCCGCAGGTGTCCTTCCGCATCTGGACCCGGTCCCGTGCGGCCTGGACCCTCTCGACCGCTGCGGCCATCCGAGACACCGCCTCGTTGGCTGACACGATTGCCGGGCCCATACGGGCCGCCATGGTCTCGGCCATCTCACCGAACTGCGCGATGGTCGTCTTCATGCGGTCGCCGAGGACGTCCCGCTTCCACTCGGCCAGATGCGGGAAGGTCTCTTCCAGCTCGGTCATCAGCTGTTCGGCCTGCGCCGGTTCGAGCTGCTTCAGGATGGCCGGGCCGATCTCAGCCACCTCGGCACGCTGCTCGGGGACCTCGGCCACCTCGGCCACCTCGGCCACCTCGGCGCGCAGCCCGATCCGCTCGCCACGCTCGGCGGACTTCGCCATGGCCGCGTACAGGCCGGCTGCACAGTCCAGCGTGTGGCCGCCGATCTCGTGACACTCGGCGCAGGTCTGCGTGGCCGCGTAGTTGGCGTGCGTCTGTGCCTGTTCCTTCGCGCCCTTCATGGTCCTGTCCTCGCGGTACAGGGCGAAGTCGCCGTCACGCCAGGCACGGGCCACCCACTGACCCTTCTTCGGGCTGTCCACGGTGAACTTCCAGGTCTCGCCGTTGATCTCGGTGGCCGCCCGGTGGGTCAGGCCCTCGGACCCCCATACCTTCCCGCTGGTCCAGGTAAGCGGGGCTTCGTCGGTCTGCTGAGACTGCGTGTCGTTCGCGGTCGATGTCATGCCACCACTCTACAGGAAGCTGTGATGACGAGTCAACAGATGCCCCGGAACATTGCGTGTGCGGCAGAAGTGGGCAGAAACGGCCGGGACATCATCGCTGGTCAGGGCCTTATGGCAGCAAATACCAACCTTCCCTATGTGAACGGTTTTTGTGTACGGGGCCCTAGGTACCAATGATCATGCGCGCGCGCCCGCGTAAGGGGGTGCCACCCCTGCCAGGCCATACATGCCTTAATACGCAAAGGTTGGTATTCGCTGCCACAAGTCACTGACCTGCACCGATGCGCTGGCCGTTTCTGCCCACTTCTGCCACGCTCACTCTGTGACCACTCGCCGTGACTCTGTGTCCACCGAAATTGGCCCCGATGCGCAACGTCGTGGGGCATCCACTCGACGGCCCGTCAGAAGCGGTTCCCGCCGCCCGGACTCACCCGAATTCCGGGCGCCCATACGGGTGTACGGTGGTACCGCCGTCAGCTGGCCAGTCGGTCCCGCTGCCCCATCGTCCCCGTACGGGATCATGTCTGGACAGCGGTTGCACCCTGGCTGACGATGATGTATCTTCGTCCCAGGAACAGCAAAGGGGCCGGTCCCCCGCAAGGAAACCGGCCCCGGTGTTGTAGCGACAACCGCGAAGAAGCACCACCAACACGTGAAGGGTATCACCGGTGACCATTAGCGCCGCTCACATGCCGATCCTTACCGCATCGGCCATCACCCCGGAAGTCATCGAGAGCAGCGGTATCGAGTCCACCCCGCGCGGCCTTCGTTTCCCCTGGAACGATGGCGTCAGCGCCACGGTGTGGCAGGTCCGCCCCGACAGCCCCCGCGTGGACGACGAAGGCCGCGCGATCAAGTACGAGTTCCCCAAGGGCGCGAAAGTTCCGTTCAACCGTTTGCGTGACGGGGACGACTTCAGCCGCCTGATCATCGCGGAAGGCACGAAGCAGCAGTACGCGGTGCTGTCCCACGCCCCGGCCGACATGGCGGTCTACGGCATGTCTGGCTGCTGGGGGTACAAGCACGCGGACCTGACCGTCGCTGACGGGCGGGACGTCTTCCTGCTGCTGGACGCCGACTTTGAGTCGAACCAGGACGTGTGGGTGGCCGCCGAGCAGTTCACGAAGCAGCTGAAGCGCCACGGTGCGAAGTCCGTCGCCTACGTTGCCACCACCGGGCAGGGCAATGAAGGTGTGGACGATGTCCTGGCCGGCTTCCCCGAGGACAAGCGCGGCCACATGCTGAAGACGTGGCTGTCCCAGGCCGCGCCAAAGCTTCCCCGGAAGCCGAAGGCGAAGCGCCCGGTTCAGTCCGAGATGGACGCCGAAGCCGCGAAGCTGTTCGGCACCCGCGACAAGCCTCTGTCGTACAAGCCGGTAGACGCCGCGCAGAAGATCATGGACGGGACCCCGGCGGCTATCACGGTGGAAAAGAACATTGCCCTGTACGTGGGCGGTGTGTACCAGGTGGACGAAGACGCCATCCTGTCCCGTGTCGTGGGGTTGCTGGGCAACTTCTACACCCCTGGTTTCCTGAAGCAGACCACGGACGTCCTGCGGGGACTGCTGGCTGCCGAGGGTAAGAAGCTGCCCGAGCACATGTCCCGTCCGCTGCTCAACTGTGTGAACGGCATGGTGGACCTGCGTACCGGTGAGCTGCTGGACCACTCGCCCGAGTACATGTCCTACGTCCAGGTGACTGCCGCGTACGAGCCGGACACCGCGACGCCGAACTATGACGCGTGGCTGCGGGACGCGCTGCGTAAGGAAGGCGCCACGGACGCCGAGGTGGAAGCGCTGGTGGCAGACATCGAAGAGACCGCCGGAACGATGCTGGACCCGTCGCGGACGCCTTCGAAGACACTGTTCCTGTTCGGCCCGAGCCGGTCCGGGAAGTCCACTTTCCTGCGGCTGCTGCGAGCGGTGGCAGGCGCGAAGAACACGAGCGCGGTCACCCTGCACAACCTGGCCACGGACCAGTTCGCGGCGGCCAACCTGTACGGCAAGATGCTGAACGTCGCGGCGGACCTGTCCAACAAGCACGTGGAAGACCTGTCCCTGTTCAAGATGATCACGGGCGAAGACGTGGTGCAGGCGAACCGGAAGTACGGCAACCAGTTCGAGTTCACCAACCAGTGTCTGGTGGCCTTCAGCGCCAACGAGCTGCCCACCGTGTCCGAAGCGTCCCGCGCGTACGCCGAGCGCATGAAGCCGTTTGAGTTCCCGAACAGCTTCGCCGGCCGCGAGGACAAGACGCTGGAAGACAAGCTGATGTCCGAGCTGCCGGGGATCCTCGCGCGCTGGGTCAAGGCGTACGGCCGCTTCCTGGCCCGTGGCGGGTACGGGAAGACGGACGCTGCCACGCAGGCCAACTTCGAAGCGAAGTCAGACCGGGTGGTCCAGTTCTTCCAGGACATGTGCACCGTGGCCCCCGCGACGTACGGGCAGAAGATGGACTCGGCCACCGCCACCGGCCGCCGCGACGTGGCCATCGCGTTCAACGCGTGGGCCGAGCGCAACGGCGGATCGAAGATGGGTGAGCGCGCGTTCTTCAACCGCTTCGCCCAGATGGAAGGGATCACCGAGGTCCGTGTGGGCAAGGGGTCCCGTGCCTTCAACGTCACCGTGGCGAAGGCCGATGATGACGTCTGGTCCGCCGAGGACGCCGAGCCGGTGGCGGACCCGGTCGCCCCGTCCGGCGTGGTGCCCGCAGGGAACCCGTGGGTGGCCGCTGGGGACGACGCGGGCCCGTGCTCGGTCCAGGTGGTCACCTCGGCCGTGAACGTTCCGCAGCAGTCCACCATGCAGGCGGACCCGTTCGCGGTGGAAGACCTCGGGTACGATATCTGATCGTGTGTTGACACCGGGTGGTGCAACCCCTCATGATGGGTGTTGCACCACCCACCCCGGTACCGGCCACCGAGCCGGCCACTTAATCACCGGAAGGACCACCACATGAAGGTTCTCGCGTTCGACATCGAGACTGGCGCGGCCGAGGAACTGCACCGCTACGGACCCGGCTTCGTGCGTCTGTGCGGATGGGGCGACGTGGACGGCAGCCCGTCCGGGACAGGCCCGGTCACGCTCAGCACCGACCCGAGGGAACTGACTGCCGCGCTCTTCCGCGCGGACGCGCTGACGGCGCACAACGGGATCAACTTCGACTTGATGGCGCTGTCCCGCCAGGGCTACTTCACGTACGACCAGTACGAGCTGCTGTGCAAGAAGATGTTTGACACGCTGCTGGTGGAACGCCACGTCAACCCCGTGGCCGCGAAGGGCATGCAGCCCATGGGCTACTACGGCCTGGACGCCACGGCCGAGCGCTACGGCCTGGCGGGAAAGTCCACCGTGGACTTCGCGGGGAAGCTGGACATCATCCGGCGCGTGAAGGGTGACGCGTACGCGGACAAGACCCTGAAGGCGTACGAGCTGCGGAAGCGGAAGGCCGGGGACGCGTTCGCCGAGCCGAAGGCCACCAGCGTGCTGAAGCTGCTGGCCGAGTTGTTCGGTGGGTTCGACCGGATCCCGCAGGACGATCCCGACTACCGGCACTACCTGATCGGCGACGTTCAGGCGCAGGGACGGGTGTTCACGCACCTGGCCGGTGTCATGGCGGACGAGTCGCCAGAGTCCCGCCGCTACGTCCGCCGTGAGCACTACACCGGTACGGCCATGGGCCGCGTGACCCTGGAAGGGATGCGCAGTGACGTGGACGAGACGATGAAGCGGTGGGCCGAGGGACAGGCCAGGCTGGAAGCCGGCAAGGAACTGCTGCACCAGAAGTACGGGATGCCGCTCGAAGGTGCGTACCCGCACCGCACCAACCCCGGTAAGGCCGCGTTCCGCCGCGCGATCCTGGCCACGGGGATCAGCGAGGACGCGCTGACCGCGAACTGGCCGCACGCGAAGGACGGAAGTCTGAAGACCGGGAAGGACGTTCTGGACGAGTTCATCCCGATCTTCGAGCGGACGAAGCCTGCGGCTGCTGAGCTGTGCCGGACGATCAAGGCGTTCAATGGTGAACGCACCATCTACGGCACCGTGCTGGACCACCTCGTGGGCGACCGCGTCCACCCGTACATCGGACCCGATCAGGCGTCCGGCCGCTGGTCCATGAAGGACCCTGGCCTGACCGTCTTCGGGAAGCGCGGCGGGAAGGCTCGGGAACGCGGCATCATGCTGGCCGACTCGGATGACGAAGTCCTGGTGGCCATTGACGCCGACCAGGTTGACGCGCGCGTCATTGCGGCCGAGTGCCAGGACAGCGAGTACATGAAGCTTTTCGCCCCCGGTATGGACCTTCACAGCGAGGTTGCCTTCCGTGTCTGGCCGGACATGCACAAGCACGGCCCGGACTGCCACCGTGAGGCGAAGCCTGGCTGCGGCTGCGGGGTCACCGCGAAGTGCCACTGCGAACTGCGCGACCGCGCGAAGGTCTTCGGCCACGGGTTCTCGTACGGCCTCGGTGCCAACGGCATGGCGCGGCAGCACGGGGTGGACGTGTCCGTGGCGCAGGGCTTTGTCTGGGGTATGACCGAAGCCTTCCCCCGCCTGGCCGAGTGGAAGGAAGAGATCCGCCAGGCAGCGGGTGCGCTCGGCTTCGATGAGCCGGTCCCCGCGAACGACTCGTACCGGATCCTGCACACGTGGGCGGGACGCCCCGTGCGCGTCGAGCGGGACCGCGCCTATACGCAGGCGACCGCGCTCGTTGGCCAGGGCGGTACGCGGGACGTGATGGCCGAAGCCATCCTGCGGTTGCCGGCCGAGTACCGGCGCCGGATCCGTGCTGTGATCCACGACGAGATCGTGATCAGCCTGCCGAAGCACAACGCGCAGGAAGTGGCACAGCGCATCAGTGACGGGATGGCGTTCGACCTGCGGGGCGTGCAGATCACCTTCGGGTGCAGCGACGTGGCCCGGTCGTGGGCTGGCTGCTACGGCGCGCAGTACGAGACGGCTGCGTAAGGAAGTTTCACGGCGGGGGTTGCACCAGCAGCCCCCGCCGTGCCATCATGGGTGTTGCAACCACACCAACGAAGTGTCCGAGGTCCACGGATGAACCTGATCACGCATAATGCGATCCGACTCGGCATGACACCGGCCGAGGCCCTGGAAGGTGGCTTTCTTGACCTTCAGGGCGCCGTACTTCCCGCACACCCGACCACCTCTGAAGGGGCCACCACCGTGTCCGAGCAGATTGCACCCGTCACCCCGAACCTGGCCGCAGCCCTGGACCGCGCGGGTCTCGCGCTTCGCACCATCGAGCAGTCCGGAAAGAAGCTGAACGACGCCGACGCGTTCAAGTCGCTGGCACATCAGCTGGAAGACCTGACGGTGAGTACCCTTCAGGCGTCGTCGTCCCTGTCCCTGATCGGCGTGGAACCTGCCGGGGCACGCTTCAACATGGCGCCGGACACCGAGCTGGCACGGCACGTTGCCGAGTCCGTGGCGTACCTTCGGGGGCCGGCCACCAACCTACTGAAGGGGGACGGCAGCTTCAGCCGGTACGAGTCAACGCACGCGGCGGATGTGCTGGACCGGCTGAAGGGCCTGTACGGGCTGCTGTTGAATTCGATCAAGCGGCGCGCGTACGCCGACCTGACTGCCGCGTCCGATCGGTCCGCTTCGGTGCTGATCGCGCTGGCGGCCACGGTGGCTGAAGCCGCAGATGGCGAACGGGTGAACACCACCCCGAAGCCTGCGAAGACGACCCGCTAGCAGCGCAGCAGCCACTCACGGGGCAGCGTGGCCAACTCGGCCACCTGCCCCGTGAGCACGCGTACGTACTGGCCCCGGATGCGGTACCGGTCCAGCAGCCCGCTGCTGATCAGCCGGTCCACGGCCGGCACATCCACGCCGAGGGCCAGGGCCGCTTCCTGACGGGACATGAATTTCTGATCAGGTGTCACTGTCACCCCTTCATGGTACAGTTGCAATAGCACGACAGGACCGCAGTTGCGGCCGGTGCGAGCGGAAGGAAGCAGCGACATGGGCGACGTCTACGAAGCACACGCGGACCTGGCGGACATGTACGCGGCCGGTCTCATTCACGCGGATGGTACCCCCGTGGACAGCTTTGACAGCCCGGACGAGTTCGACAGTGCCGGGGACCAGGGGCCCGAGACGCCCTTCGTGAAGGCGCCGGACCCGATGCGTCCCGAAGCGAAGCGTGGACGCTACACCTTGCCCAACCCCGAGTCCGGCAAGTCCAAGTCCTGGCAGCGTGTCACCAACTTCGTCAAGATGACGGACGACACGTACCACCTCGAACTGTGGAAGCAGCGCAACGTGGCGAAGGGCGTGGCCATCCTGGCCGAGGCTGGCCGCCTGGACATTGCGGACCTGGCGCAGCGGGACGTGAAGCTGGACCGGGACCGCCTGAACACCATCTGCGAGACTGCCCAGGACGTGGCAGAGGCGTACAAGATGGCCGACGAAGGCACGGCGCTGCACACCAGTACCGAGCTGGCCGACTACGCGGGCGGTGACCTGAACCGGGTGCCGGTGGCCCACCGCCGGAAGGTCCGGATGTACCTGGACGCGCTGGCCGCCAACGGTCTGACCGTGGTGCCGAACATGATCGAGCGCGTCACGGCTTCCGCCCGGTACGAGTGCGCGGGGAAGTTCGACCGCATTTACCGTCTGGCGTCCGGGGTCAACGTCATCGGGGACCTGAAGACCGGGGACAGCCTGGACCTGTCCTTCCCGTCCATCGCGGCGCAGCTCGAATGCTACGAAGACGGGATCAACAACCACGGCGTGTTCGACGGCCAGCGGTACGACGACACGATCAAGGTCAGCCATGACTTCGGCGTGGTCGTCCACCTGCCGAGCACCCGCGACGAAGTCACGGTGTACTGGGTGGACCTGGCGCAGGGACGCATCATCAACGCGGCCAACCTGACCGTTCGCGCCGCGCGGAAGATCAAAATGCGCCACGTGTCCGAGGTCTTCCAGGCGGACCGCTACGGCGTGACCCAGGACGGTGCAGACATGCACTGGCTGGAACAGCTGAACGCGGCTCAGTCGATGGCGCAGCTGGTGGGCGTGGCCGACCGCGCGCGCACCTTCGGCCAGTGGAACCAGCGGCTGGCCGATCAGGCCCGGCTGATCTCGCAGGACATGCACAAGTCGGGTGCCATGATGGGTTCGTGACTACCACTCGAACAGCAGCACTGACCGCAGCGGTTGCCTTCCTGGCAGCCGCTGCGGTTGTCGTTGGGCCCGTGGACCGGGCAGCGGCCCCGGCCCCCGCAGAGAGCCGCGTACGGCTTTCCCTGGTGTCGATCAGCCAGCCCGAGCGGAAGCCACCGGCTGAAGCACGTAAGGCCGCCGTACGGGCGACACCAGCGCCTGCGCGGGGGTTGGCTGCCCCGAAGCTGCGTGAGGGCCGCAGCGTGCCGCTGAAGCCTGCGCCGGTACGGATAGCTGGGTACCGCGACTGCACCGGCAACCCGCAGCCCTGCATAGACGCGGGACGGGGGCTGACCCTGTACGGGCGTGACGTTGGCGTCAGCATCCTGGCCGCGCACAACTACCACGGGTACCAGTGGCTTTCGCGTCTGGCCGTGGGCCGCACGGTCATGGTCAGCTCGGGGCTGCTGGCCGGCCGGTACCGGGTGACGGGCCACATGCGGCTGAACCGGCAGGCCGGGCCCATCCCTTCCTTCGGCGGTGCGGACCTGGTGTTGCAGTCCTGCGAAGGCTCGGGCACCGGCTTCAGCCTGCTTCACCGCATCAGCTGAGTACGTGTTGACACACGCATGCAGGACGTGCCATCATAGAGACATCGGGAAGGGCAACCGCTCGGACCGCAGCAGCAGCAGGAAGTGAGACAGCATCATGGCGAAGACGGACGAGTTCGACACCGCCGGTTCCTACGTCGCAATCAAGGATCTTCTCGGTGAGCTGGTCCTGTTCACCCCGACCGAGTACGTGGAAGAGGTGTCCACGGACTTCGGCACGAAGGACGCGGTCATGGCGGACCTGGTGGTTCTCACCGCCGAGGGCGGGCCGGCCGAGTACGACGACACCATGATCTTCCAGGGCAGCCTGATCGGGCAGCTGAAGCGGAAGATCCCCGGCGGCCGCAAGCTGCTCGGCGTCATCGCCAAGGGTGAGGCGAAGAAGGGGCAGAACGCCCCGTACATCCTTTCCGCCCCGACCGACGACCAGAAGCAGATGGCGCGGGACTTCCTGGCCGGCCGCGTTGTCGCGGCTGCCACAGCCCCGGCAGAGGTTGAGGACCCCTTCGCCGTCAAGGCGTAACGCAGTACCAGCCCGCGCGGCTGCCGGACCCCCACCCGGTGGCCGCGCGGGCTTCATGCGGCGACATGGTGGCCACGGGGTTCAAGTCCCCGTCCCCGGTGCACCGGGGCCCGTGAAGGGTTAACGAGAGATGCCAGGCAGGTTCGATTCCTGTCCGCCGTACTAGCAACAGGTGTGTACGTACGAGCCGCGCGAAACCCACGTAAGGCGACCGGGAACCATCCGGGGACAAGGCCGCTGGGTCCGAGCGAAATGGCTGCGCCTGTTGCGTCAAC
>Ga0247820_10001116_pt1 | contig 15149 bp, 11 predicted proteins | sample 13C_Glucose_Day1_2_FD_192480 | JGI IMG/M metagenome (GOLD analysis project Ga0247820, IMG submission 192480) | Soil microbial communities from agricultural site in Penn Yan, New York, United States - 13C_Glucose_Day14 | ecosystem: Environmental > Terrestrial > Soil > Agricultural land | place...
GATCATCATGCTCACGGCCAAGGTCGAGGACGTCGACCGCATCGTCGGGCTCGAGGTCGGCGCGGACGACTACCTCCCCAAGCCGTTCAATCCGCGCGAGCTGCTCGCCCGCATCCATGCCGTGCTGCGCCGCCGCCCCGCCATGGAAGCGCCGGGCGCGCCGGCCAAGGAGCCGCAGACCGTCACTTTCGGCCCGTTCGAGTTCGACCTGTCGCTGCGCCGCCTGACCAAGGACGGCGAGCAGATCGCACTCACCACCGGCGAGTTCTCGATGCTCAAGGCGCTGGTGCGCCACCCGCGCCAGCCGCTGTCGCGCGACAAGCTCGCGCAACTGGCGCGCGGCCGCGAGTTCGAGCCGTTCGACCGCAGCCTGGACGTGCAGATCTCCCGCCTGCGCAAGATGATCGAGCCCGATCCGGCCCAGCCGCGCTACATCCAGACGGTGTGGGGCGTGGGCTACGTGTTCGTGCCGGACGGCGCGAGTTGAGTCTCGCTGCTGCTGAGGCATGATTCGCGACCATGCCTCGGCAGACCCTCGCCCTCAGCCTCTTCTGGCGCACCTTCGTCCTCCTTGCGCTGCTGCTCGGCGGCGGCATCTTCGCGTGGGTGCAGACGCTGCGCGCGCTCGAGTTCGAGCCGCGCGCGGTGCAGGCTGCGCAGCAGCTGGCCAGCCTGGTGAACCTCGCCCGGGCGGGCCTGCGCTACGCCGACAACATCAATCGCGTCACGCTGGTCAAGACCATCAGCGACCAGGAGGCGGTGCGGCTGCTGCCGCGTGAACCCACCGACAAGTGGGAGCCGTTCGAGGTCGACCGCTTCTCGCGCCGCGTCGGGCGGGAGCTGGTGGCGCGGCTAGGCACCGACACGATCGTCGCCAATTCGGTGAACGGGGAAGCCGGCCTGTGGGTGGGGTTCTCGATCGAGAACGACCCCTACTGGATGCAGGCCGAGCCGAAGCGTCTGCGAACGGTGGCCAGCAGCACGTGGTTCGTGTGGGTGAGCATCGCGCTGATGGCCACGCTGGTCGGCTCGGTCGCCATCGCGCGCCTCATCAACCAGCCGTTGCGCGAGCTCTCCTTCGCCGCCAGCCGCATTCGGGAGGGCGAGTTCGACTCGCGGCTCGACGAGAACACGCTCACCAGCGAGATTCGTGAAGTGAACATGGGGTTCAACCGCATGGCGCGCGAGCTCGCCAAGGTCGAGGAAGACCGCGCGGTGATGCTGGCCGGAATCAGCCACGACCTGCGCACGCCGCTGGCGCGCCTGCGCCTCGAGGCCGAGATGAGCGTGCACGACGAGGAGGCGCGCCGCAACATGGCGCTGGACATCGACCAGCTCGACGCCATCATCGACAAGTTCATGGACTACGCCCGCCCGGGCGACGTGCGGCTCGTGCCGGTGCACCTATCCAACCTCATCGATCGCGAGGCGGCCACGTTCCGCGACCCGACGCAGATCCGCATCACGTCCAAGGTGGCGATCGACCTGCGCGTGATGGCCGACGAGACCGAGCTCGGGCGGGTGTTCTCCAATCTCCTGGAAAACGCGCGGCGCTACGGCCGCGGCAGCGACTCCGGCATCGCCAACGTGCAGGTGAGCTACGTGCGCACGGGACCCTGGGTGATCGTGAGCGTGCGCGACCACGGTCCCGGCGTCGCGCCGGAGAAGCTCGCGGCGCTCACCACGCCGTTCTACCGCGGCGACGCCGCCCGCACGGCCGCCACCGGGGCCGGGCTGGGGCTGGCCATCGTCGAGAAGGCGCTGCAGCGCATGGGCGGGCAGTTCGAGCTGGCCAACGCTCCGGACGGCGGCCTGGTGGCGCACATCCGGCTCAAGCGGGCGCCCTGATCAGGCATCGTCAGTCGCGGCGCACCAGCAGGCAAACCGCGCGCGTCTCGATCGCCCGGCCTTCTCCCACGGGGCCCAGCTTTTCCGCGGTCTTCGCCTTCACGCTCGTGCGCTCGACGGGAATCGCCAGCGCGTGCGCGATGCGTTCGCGCATGGCCTCGATGTGCGGCGCCATCTTCGGGGCCTGCGCCACGATGGTGCTGTCCACGTTCACCACCTCCCAGCCGGCCACGCGCACGCGCCGCGCCGCCTCGGCGAGCAGCTTCTGCGAGTCGGAGCCGGCGAACGTGGGGTCGGTGTCCGGGAAGTGGCGGCCGATGTCGCCCAGCGCCGCGGCGCCAAGGAGGGCATCGGTGATCGCGTGCAGCAGCGCGTCGGCATCGGAGTGCCCCGCCAGGCCGTAAGGGTGCGGAATGTTCACTCCGCCAAGCACCAGGGGGCGCCCCGCCTCGAGCACATGGATGTCCCAGCCCTCGCCCACGCGCAGGTCGAACGCATTCATCAGCGCGTCTCCAGCAAGCGCCGGGCGATGTCGAAGTCGCCCGGCGTGGTGATCTTGAAGTTCTCGAAGTCGCCGAGGACCAGCCGCGGCACGAGGCCGAGCAGCTCCACGGCACTCGACTCGTCGGTGACCTCGCCGCCGGCCTTGGCGAGCGCGCGGCGCAAGACCCCGAGGCGAAACATCTGCGGCGTCTGCGCGGCCCACTTGCCGGCACGGTCGAGGGTCGCGGCCACGCCTTCGTCGACGGCTTGCTTGAGCGTGTCGGCGACCGGCAGCGCCAGCAGGCCGCCGACCGGATGACCGGCGCAGGCGTCGATCAGGCGGTCGACCCACTGCGGGCGCACCAGGCAGCGCGCGGCATCGTGTACCAGCACCCAGTCGTCGTCGCCGGCGCCGCGGCGGGCCAGCTCGTCGAGGCCGTTCGCGACCGACTGCGCACGCGTGGCTCCGCCGCACCGGCAGGGCCAGCAGGCATCGCCCGGCACGTGACGCTCGAACTCGTCATCGTCGCGGGACAGCACGACGAGCGTGCCGTCCAGCCGCTGCACGCCCGAAAGCGCGGCCAGCGTGTGGGCGACCATCGCGCGGCCGGTGATGGACACGTATTGCTTGCGCAGACCCGCTGCGGCGCGTATGCCCGCCCCGGCACACGGCACGAGTGCGAAAAGGCGAAGCTTGGGCGAGCGGGGCATGAGGGGCGATTCTAGAATCCGCCCTTCCCATGCAGTTGCCCTCGATCCCTCCCGGCAAGCGCTACACGCTGCCGCGTCCCACCGGCTCGGCCGATGCGCTCCTGATTGCGCGAGTGGCTCAAGCACGTGCTGCCGAGCATCGGCTGCTCGCCATCGTGACCGCGGAGCCCGCCGACGCACCACGCCTGGCCGACGAGCTCTCGTTCTTCGCGCCGGAGTTGCGCGTGGCCGTTTTTCCCGACTGGGAAACCCTGCCGTACGACACGTTCTCGCCGCACCAGGATCTGATCTCCGAACGGCTGGCCACGCTGTGGCGCATCCACCAGCAGCGCGACGTCGACGTCGTGCTCGTGCCCGCCACCACGGCGCTGGCGCGCCTGGCGCCGCCGAGCTTCCTGGCGGGCACCACGTTCCACTTCAGGCACAAGCAGAAGCTGGACGAAGCGGCGCTGAAGGCGCAGCTCACGCTCGGCGGGTACAGCCACGTGAGCCAGGTCGTCTCGCCGGGCGAGTACGCGGTGCGAGGCGGCCTCATCGACCTGTTCCCGATGGGGTCTGCCGTGCCGTACCGCGTGGATCTCTTCGACGACGAGGTCGATTCGATCCGAACGTTCGACCCGGATTCCCAGCGCAGCCTGTACCCGGTGCCGGAGGTTCGCCTGCTGCCCGGCCGCGAGTTCCCGATGGACGACGCGTCGCGCGCGGCGTTCCGGCAGCGCTGGCGCGAGAAGCTCGAGGGCGATCCGACCAAGGCTCGCATCTACAAGGACATCGCCGCCGGCATCGCGACGGCTGGCATCGAGTTCTACCTGCCGCTGTTCTTCGACACGACCGCCACGCTGTTCGACTACATCGGCTCCGCGGCGGCGCTCGTGCTGCACGGCGAGGTCGACGAGGCGCTCGCCCGTTTCTGGACCGACACGCGGGAGCGACATCGCTTCCTGCAGCACGACCCGGAGCGGCCCATCCTTCCGCCCGAGGAGCTTTTCCTGCGGCCCGACGCGTTCTTCACGGCGACGCAGCCGCACGCCACGCTGGCGCTGCGCGGCGGCGACCCCGTCGACTGGGCGCGCCCGCTGCCGGACGTGAGCGTCGACCGCGGCGCCACCGAGCCGCTCGACCGCCTGCAGCGCCACCTGGACACCACAGCGCACCGCGTGCTGCTGGTCGCCGAGAGCGAGGGCCGCCGCGAGAGCCTGCTGGAACTGCTGCGCGACCACCACATCGACGCGCCGAGCGTGGCCACGCTGGCCGAGTTCGAGGCCGGCGATGAAAAGGTCGCGATCACGGCTGCGCCGCTGGCGGCCGGGTTCCACTGGCAGGCCGCGAACCGGGCGATCCAGTTCATCACCGAGACGGAGCTGTTCGCCTCCACGCCGAGCGCCCGCCGGCGGCGCAAGCAGGAACAGGTCAGCAACGTCGAGGCGCTGATCAAGGATCTGTCCGAGCTGAAGATCGGCGACCCGGTCGTGCATGCGAACCACGGCATCGGCCGCTACCAGGGCCTGCTGAACATCGACATCGGCGACGGCGCCTCGGAGTTCCTGCACCTCGAGTACGCCGACAAGGCCACTCTGTACGTGCCGGTGGCGCAGCTGCACCTGATCGCCCGCTACACGGGTGTGTCGGCCGAGGAGGCGCCGCTGCACAAGCTCGGCTCGGGCCAGTGGGAGCGCGCCCGGCGCCGGGCCGCAGAGCAGGTGCGCGACACGGCCGCCGAGCTGCTGAACCTCTACGCGCGCCGCGCCGCCCGCGAAGGCCACGCGTTCCGTTTCTCGCCGCACGACTACGAGTCGTTCGCCGCGAGCTTCGGCTTCGAGGAGACACCCGACCAGCACGCGGCCATCCACGCCGTGATCCAGGACATGGTGTCGCCCAAGCCGATGGACCGCCTGGTGTGCGGCGACGTCGGCTTCGGCAAGACCGAAGTCGCGCTGCGCGCGATGTTCGTGGCCGTGCACGCCGGCAAGCAGGTGGCGCTGCTGGCGCCCACGACCCTGCTGGCCGAGCAGCACTACCAGAACATCGCGGACCGCTTCGGCAAGTGGCCGGTGAAGGTGGCGGAGCTGTCGCGCTTCCGCTCCGGCAAGGAGGTCGCGGCCTCGCTCGAAGGGCTCGGCAACGGCACGATCGACATCGTCGTCGGCACGCACAAGCTGCTGTCGCAGACCGTCAAGTTCAAGCGCCTGGGGCTGCTCATCATCGACGAGGAGCACCGTTTCGGCGTGCGCCACAAGGAGGCGATCAAGGCCATGCGCGCCGAGGTCGACGTGCTCACGCTCACGGCCACCCCGATCCCGCGCACGCTCGGCATGGCCCTCGAAGGCCTGCGCGATCTCTCCGTCATCGCCACGGCGCCGCAGCGCCGCCTGGCGATCAAGACCTTCGTGCGCAACGAAAGCACCGGCACCATTCGCGAAGCCGTGCTGCGGGAGCTCAAGCGGGGCGGACAGGTCTATTTCCTGCACAACGAGGTCGAGACGATCCAGAACCGGCGCGACAAGCTGGCCGAGCTGTTGCCGGAGGCGCGGATCGCCGTGGCGCACGGCCAGATGCCCGAGCGCCTGCTCGAGCAGGTGATGCGCGACTTCGTCGCCCAGCGCCACAACGTGCTGCTGTGCTCCACGATCATCGAGACCGGCATCGACGTGCCGACCGCCAACACCATCGTGATGTCGCGCGCCGACAAGTTCGGCCTGGCGCAGCTGCACCAGCTTCGCGGCCGCGTCGGCCGATCGCACCACCAGGCCTACGCCTACCTCCTCGTGCCCGATATCGAAGGGCTCACGAAGCAGGCCGCGCAGCGCCTGGAGGCGATCCAGCAGATGGAGGAGCTCGGCTCCGGGTTCTACCTCGCCATGCACGATCTGGAGATCCGCGGCGCGGGCGAGGTGCTGGGCGAGAACCAGAGCGGCAACATGCAGGAGGTGGGTTTCCAGCTCTACAACGAGATGCTCGGCGAGGCCGTGCGGTCGCTCAAGGCGGGCCGCGAGCCCGACCTGCTCAGCCCGCTCTCCGCAACGACCGAGATCAACCTGCATGCGCCGGCGCTGCTGCCCGATGCGTATTGCGGCGACGTCCACACCCGCCTGTCGCTGTACAAGCGCCTGGCCACCGCCGAGCGCAACGAGCACATCGACGCGCTGCTGGAGGAGATCACCGATCGCTTCGGCAAGCTGCCGCCCCAGGGGCAGACGCTGTTCGATACGCACCGGCTGCGCGTGCTGGCCAAGCCCTACGGCGTCGCGAAGGTCGACGCCGCGCCGCGCCTGTCGGTCATCAGCTTCAAGCCGAATCCTCCCGTCGACGCCATGCGCATCATCGAGCTCGTGCAGAAGAACCGCCACATCAAGCTCGCCGGCCCCGACCGGCTGCGCATCGAGCGCGACACGCCGGACCCGACGGATCGGGCCCGCATCGTGAGAGACGTGCTGCGATCCCTGGGCACGCCCAAGGTGGAGCTCCAATGACCGGCCTCGTCGTGCGCATCGTCGCGCCGCCGCTGAAGCTGTCCACGTTCAAGCTGGCAGCGTTCGACATGGACTCGACCCTCATCAACATCGAGTGCATCGACGAACTGGCCGATGCCGCCGGCCGCAAGGCGGAGGTCGCGGCCATCACCGAGGCGGCGATGCGCGGCGAGATCGCCGATTTCAAGGAGAGCCTGCGGCGTCGCCTGGCCCTGCTGAAGGGCGTGCCCGCATCGGCGCTGGAAGACGTGTACTCGAATCGCCTGCGCCTGAACCCGGGCGCCGAAGCGCTCCTGGCGGCGCTGCACGCCGGCGGCCTGAAGACGCTGCTCGTGTCCGGCGGTTTCACGTTCTTCGCGGAGAGGGTCCAGTCCCGCCTGGGGATGCACTTCATGCGCAGCAACGTTCTGGAGATCGTCGACGGCCGCCTCACCGGCCAGGTGGTCGCGCAGCCGTGGGGCGACATCTGCGACGGCGCCGAAAAGAAGCGCATGCTGCTCGAGACCTGCTCCGGGCTCGGCATCGCACTGACGCAGGCCATCGCCGTGGGCGACGGGGCCAACGACCTGCCGATGATGGGCACGGCCGGGCTGTCGGTGGCGTACCACGCGAAGCCGAAGGTGCGAGAGCAGGCCATGGTGTCGATCGAGGACGGCGGGCTCGACCGGCTGCTCGAGATCTTCAACTGACGAGCTGCGCCCAGGCCTTGTCGAGCCGCTTCGCGCTCACGGGCTGAGGCGTGCGCAACTCCTGCGCGAACAGGCTCACGCGCAGTTCCTCCAGCAGCCAGCGGTATTCGTCCAGCCGCGCATCGGGGCGCCCTTTCAGCTCCGCCACGCGACGCCAGTAGCGTTGCTCGAGCGGCCGCAGTTCGGCCAGGCGCTGCGCATCGCGCTGCGGATCGGCCCGCAGCTTGTCGAGCCGCATCACCACCCCCTTCAGGTAGCGCGGCAGGTACTGCATCTGCGGCCAGGGCGTGCGCGCGATGAAGTCGCGGGGCACGAGGCGTTCGAGCTGGGCCGCGATGTCGTCGGCCACTTCCTTCGGCGGCCGCGCGTCTTTCAGCTTGCGCAGCGCCGCGGCGTGCTCGGCCAGCACCACCGCGGCCTGCCGGGCGATCTCCTGCGCAATGAGGTTCAGGCGGCCGCGGCCTTCGTCGAGCCGCGACCTGAACGCGGCCTCGTTCGTCGGCAGGGGATCGTTGAGAAAGGCCCGGTCGAGCGCGACGTCGACGATCTGCGCACGCAGCGCCTCCAGCGTGCCGAGCGGCATGTAGGCGACGGCCATCTTCTGCAAATCCGGGATGTTCTTCTCGAGGTACTTCAGCGGCTCCCGGATCTGCAACGCGACCAGCCGCCGCAGGCCGGCCCGGTGCTTCGCCGCCGCGGCGTCCGGCTCGTCGAACACCTCGATCTCCACGTGCGCGCCCTTGTCGATCAGCGCCGGGAAGCCGAGCATCGCGCGCACCTCCATGAGCTCGGGGAGTTCGCCGAAGGTCCAGCCGGTGTACTGCGGCGGCGCCTCGGCGGCCACGGCGACGGGTGCCTCTTTGCCGGCGGCCGCCGCCGGCCGCGGCAGCGGCGCTGCAATGCCCAGCTTCAATGCCGCCAAGGCCTGGAACGCGCTCCTCGCCTGCCCGCCGAGCTCCGCCTTCAGCGCCGCCAGGTTGCGCCCCATGCCGAGCTGCCGCCCATGCTCGTCCACCACGCGGAAGTTCATGAACAGGTGGGGCGACAAGGTCTCGAGCTTGAAGTCGTTGCGCTGCACCGCCAGCTGGGTGCGCTCGCGCACCCACTTCAGCAGCGCGTCGATCAGGCTGCCCTGCCCGGGCGGCGTGAGCGCGATGAACTCGGCCGCGCTCTCGGGCAATGGCACGAGGCGCGCCCGCGGCTTCTGGTGCAGGCTCTTCATGAGCGCGATCACCTTGTCCTTGAGCATGCCCGGCACGAGCCACTCGCAGCGTTCCTCGCTCACCTGGTTCAGCGCGTAGACCGGCACCGTCACGGTGACGCCGTCCTTCGGATCCCCCGGCTCGTGCAGGTAGCCGGCTGCGCAATCCACGCCGCCGAGCCGCACGGTCTTCGGGAATGCGGCGCTGGTGATGCCCGCGGCCTCGTGGCGCATCAGCTCCTCGCGCGTCAGGAAGAGCAGGCGCGGCTGCTTGCGGCTCTCGTGCTTCCACCAGCGCTCGAAACTCGCGCCGTCGGCCACATCCGGCGGCACCTGGGCGTCGTAGAACGCACGGATCAGTTCGTCGTCGACCAGCACGTCCTGCCGGCGCGACTTGTGCTCCAGCTCCTCCACCTGGCGGATGAGCTTCTGGTTCGCGCCGAGGAACGGCAGCTTCGTGTCCCACTCACCGGCCACCAGCGCCTCGCGGATGAAGATCTCCCGGGCGGCCGCCGGATCGACCTGCGCGTAGTTCACGCGCCGGTTGCTGTAGACCACGATGCCGTACAGCGTCGCGCGCTCGAGGGCCACGACCTGCGCCGCCTTCTTCTCCCAGTGCGGCTCCAGCAGCTGCTTCTTCAGCAGGTGCCCCGCCAGCCCCGGTAGCCACTGAGGCTCGATGGCCGCGATGCCACGCCCGAACAGGCGCGTCGTCTCCACCAGCTCCGCCGCCACGATCCAGCGGCCCGGCTTCTTGCTCAGGTGGGCCCCCGGATGGCGCCAGAAGCGGATGCCGCGCGCGCCGAGGTACCAGTCGTCCTCCTCGCTCTTCAGGCCGACGTTGCCGAGCAGGCCGGCGAGCATGGCCAGGTGCACCTGCTCGTACGTGGCCTCCGAGGTGTTCAGGCGCCAGCCGTGCTCCGCCACCACGGTGTGCAGTTGCGAATGAATGTCGCGCCACTCGCGCACGCGGCGCGGGCTGATGAAGTGCTCGCGCAGCAGCGCCTCGTGGCGCCGGCTCGACAACCGGTGCATGGGGCTTGCACGATCGCCGCCGCCGCGCGATGTCTCCAGCCACTTCCACAGCTTCAAGTAGCCGGAGAATTCCGACTTCTCGTCGTCGAACGGCTTTTGCTTTGCGTCGGCGGCGGCTTGCTGGTCGAGCGGCCGGTCGCGCACATCCTGCACGCTCAGGGCGCTGGCGATCACCAGCACCTCCGAGAGCGACTCGCGCTGGCGCGCCTCCAGGATCATGCGGCCCACACGCGGGTCGAGCGGCAGCTTCGCCAGCTCCGTGCCGATGGCCGTCAGCTCGTTGCGCTCGTCCACCGCGTTCAGCTCGCCGAGCAGCGCGTAGCCGTCGGCCACGGCCTTGCGCGGCGGCGGCTCGAGGAACGGGAACTCCTCCACCGCGCCGAGCCGCAGGCTCTTCATGCGCAGGATCACGCCCGCCAGCGAGGAGCGCAGGATCTCCGGGTCGGTGTAGCGAGGGCGGGCCGCGAAGGCGTCTTCGTCGTACAGGCGTATGCAGATGCCGTTCGACACGCGCCCGCACCGCCCCGCGCGCTGGTTGGCCGCCGCCTGGCTGATCGGCTCCACCTGAAGCTGCTCGACCTTGCTTCGGAAGCTGTAGCGCTTCACCCGCGCCAGGCCGGGATCGATCACGTAGCGGATGCCGGGAACGGTGAGCGACGTCTCCGCGACGTTGGTGGCCAACACGATGCGACGTGCGGCGTGCGGCTCGAACACCCGCTCCTGCTCCTGCTGCGACAGGCGCGAGAACAGCGGCAGGATCTCGACGCCGGGCGGGTGGTGCTTGCGCAGGTGGTCCGTTGCATCGCGGATCTCGCGCTCCCCTGGCAGGAACACCAACACGTCGCCAGGCCCGTCGCGCCACAGCTCGTCCACCGCCTCGCCGATGGCATCGTTCAGGTCGAACTCGCGGCTCTCCTCGAACGGACGCCAGCGCTGCTCCACCGGGTAGAGCCGCCCCGACACCTCGATCACCGGCGCGGGGCCGCGCGCACCGGCGAAGTGCTCGGCGAAGCGGCGGGCATCGATGGTGGCCGAGGTCACGATGACCTTCAGGTCCGGCCGGCGCGGCAGCAGCTGGCGCAAGTAACCCAGCAGGAAATCGATGTTCAGGCTGCGCTCGTGCGCCTCGTCGAGGATCAAGGTGTCGTAGGCGCGCAGGTCCGAATCCGACTGCGTCTCCGCCAGCAGGATCCCATCCGTCATCAGCTTCACCGACGCGCCCGGCTGCAGGCGATCCTGGAAGCGCACCTTGTAGCCCACCACCTCGCCAAGCGGTGTGTCCAGTTCCTGGGCGATGCGCTTGGCGACGCTCGACGCGGCGATGCGCCGCGGCTGCGTGTGCCCGATCAGCCCCGTGCCGCCCGCGCCGAGGCCGCGCCCGATCGACAGCGCGATCTTCGGCAGCTGGGTGGTCTTGCCGGAGCCGGTTTCGCCCCCCACGATGACCACCGGGTGCTCGCGCAGCGCCCGCGCGATCTCGTCGCGCCGCGCCGATACGGGCAGCGATTCGGGAAACGAAATCGGCGGCACCGCGTTGGCGGGCCGCCGTGGAGGATTGCGGACGGTCACGGGCCGGGGATTATCCCCGCGCGCATCAACCCTGCATGTAGGTGATGACGTTCAGGCAGGCGCCTTGCGGATCGCGAATCACGGCGAAGCGGCCCACGGTGGGGATGTCCGTGGGCGGCATCAGGACCTGCCCGCCCAGCTCGGTGCAGCGCTTCGCGGTGGCGTCCACATCGTTCACGGTCACGTACGGGCACCAGTTGGGCGGCATCGTCGCCGCTTCGGCCGGGATCTTCATGATGCCGCCGATCGACGTGTCGCCCACCTTCACCACGTGGTACTTGCCCTGCCCCATGTCCATGGTCTCGAGCTTCCATCCGAACAGCGTGCCGTAGAACTCGCTGGCCGCTGCGGGGTCGCTCGTCATCAGCTCCGACCAGCTGAAAGCGCCGTGCGTCTTGTAGGCATCCATCCCGTGCTCCGTGAAAAAGTGGTGGGAGGCGAATCCTCCGCCGGCGCGCGATGGTCGTCAATCCGCAGGCACAATTCGCGGCGTCATGAGCCTCGTCTTCCCACACACCTTCGTCCCGTGGTTCCGCTCGGTCGCGCCGTACATCCACGCCTACCGCGGCAAGACCTTCGTGGTGGCGATGGCCGGCGAGCTGATCGCCGCCGGCAAGCTGAATCCGTTCGTGCAGGACCTGGCCATCCTCCACGCGATGGGCATCAAGCTGGTGCTCGTGCACGGCTTCCGGCCCCAGGTGAACGAGCAGCTCAAGGCCAAGGGGCACCCCGCGCGATATTCGCACGGCATGCGCATCACCGACGAGGTGGCGCTCGACAGCGCCCAGGAGGCGGCCGGCCAGTTGCGCTTCGAGATCGAGGCGGCGTTTTCCCAGGGCCTGCCCAACACCCCCATGGCCAATGCCACCGTGAGGGTCGTCTCCGGCAACTTCCTCACCGCACGCCCGGTCGGCATCGTTGACGGCGTCGACTTCATTCACAGCGGGTTCGTGCGCCGCGTCGATGCCCTGGCCATTCACCGCGCGATCGACATCGGCGCCCTCGTGCTGCTCTCGCCGTTCGGCTTCTCGCCCACCGGCGAGGCGTTCAACCTCACGATGGAAGACGTGGCCACCAGCACGGCGATCGCGCTGCAGGCCGACAAGCTGCTGTTCCTCACCGAGGTGCCCGGCATCCGCGAGAACCAGGACGACGCGGACAGCCCGATCGACACCGAGCTCGCGCTCGTCGATGCCGAGCGCCTGCTGGCCCGGCTGCCCAGCGCCACGCAGCCGACCGACACCGCCTTCTACCTGCAGCACTGCGTCAAGGCGTGCCGCGGCGGGGTGGAGCGCTCTCACATCCTGCCGTTCGCCGCCGACGGTGCGCTGCTGCTCGAGGTGTTCACCCACGACGGCATCGGCACCATGGTGGTCGACGAGAAGCTCGAGAGCCTGCGAGAAGCCACGCCCGACGACGTCGGCGGCATCCTCCAGCTCATCGAGCCGTTCGAGCGCGACGGCACGCTGGTGCGCCGCGAACGCACCGAGATCGAGCGCGACGTCGGCAACTACACCGTGATCGAGCACGACGGCGTGATCTTCGGCTGCGCGGCGCTCTATCCCTACCCCGAAGCGGCCACCGGCGAGATGGCCGCCCTCACCGTGTCGCCCCAGGTGCAGAGCCAGGGCGACGGCGAGCGCATGCTCAAGCGCATCGAGCAGCGCGCGCGCGCCATGGGCCTGTCGAGCATCTTCGTTCTCACCACCCGCACGATGCACTGGTTCCTCAAGCGAGGGTTCCAGCAGGTGGATGCCGATTGGCTGCCCGAGGCGCGCAAGCGCAAGTACAACTGGGACCGGCGCTCGCTCGTGCTGGTCAAGAAGCTGAGCTGAACAAGGAGTCGACCATGGCCCGCATGGTGCAGTGCGTCTACCTGAAGAAAGAGGCCGAAGGCCTCGCGTTTCCCCCGTACCCCGGTGAGCTGGGCAAGCGCATCTACGACAATGTGAGCAAGGAAGCCTTCGAGGCCTGGAAGAAGCACCAGACCATGCTGGTGAACGAGAACCGGCTCAACCTCGCCGACCAGCGCGCGCGCCAGTATCTGGCCCGGCAGATGGAGCGCTTCTTCTTCGGCGATGGCGCCGAGACCCCTGCCGGCTACGTCCCTCCATCGGACGGCCAAGGTTAACGCGAATCATTCTTGTTTCGGCTAGACTTCGGCGGTTCGCCCCAACCGTCGAGGTCGTCATGTCCCGAGTCCGTCCTTTCGCCGCCGCGCTGGCCGCCTGCGCCGCCTGTGCCGTCACCACGGTGCAGGCCCAGCAGCCCGTGCTCAACATCTATTCGGCCCGTCACTACCAGACGGACGAAGCGCTCTACGCCGACTTCACCAAGGCGACCGGCATTCGCATCAACCGCGTCGATGCCGACGACGCCGGCATCCTCGCCCGCCTGGAGAGCGAAGGTGCCGCCAGCCCGGCCGACGTGATCCTGCTCGTCGATGCCGCCCGGCTGTGGCGTGCCGAAGTTCAAGGGCTGTTCCAGCCGGTGCGCAGCACGGTGCTGGACAGCCGCATACCGGCCACGCTGCGCGGCAAGGACGACGGCCAGGGGTCCCAGTGGTTCGGGTTCTCCACCCGCGCCCGCGTCATCGTCTACAACCAGGCCGAGGTGAAGAAGGAAGACGTCGACACCTACGAAGAGCTCGGGGATCCCAAGAACAAGGGCAAGGTCTGCACGCGCTCGGGCTCCCATCCCTACAACGTGTCGCTGTTCGGCTCCATGCTGGAGCACCTCGGGGAAGCCAAGACCGAGCAGTGGCTGCAAGGCATGGTCAACAACATGGCGCGCGCCCCGAAAGGCGGCGACACCGACCAGATCAAGGCCGTTGCCAGCGGCGAGTGCCGCGTCGCTCTCACCAACACGTATTACCTGGCCCGCTTGATGCGCTCCGGAAAGCCCGAGGACCGCGCCGTGATGGAGAAAGTCGGTGTCGTGTTTCCCGGCCAGCAGGGCTGGGGCACGCACGTCAATATCGCCGGCGGTGCGGTGGCCAAGCACGCCAAGAATCGCGATGCGGCCGTGAAGTTTCTCGAATACCTCGCGGGGGATTCCGCCCAGGCCCATTTCGCCAACGGCAACAACGAGTGGCCGGCGGTCCGCCACCTCAAGATCGACAATCCCGCCCTGGATACCCTGGGCGATTTCCGCTCGGAAACCATTCCGGTGTCGGTGGTCGGCATGAACCAGGTGAAAGTGCAGCAGATGCTCGATCGCGTGGGTTATCGCTGAATATCTGAAGGATTTTGGCAAAGGCGCGGTGATACATTCACCGCGCCTTTTGTCATTGGTCGGAGGAAACATGGCAACGCTGCAGGAACTGCTGGCACAAAAAGCCGCCATCGAGAAACAGATCATCGAAACGCAACGCCAGGAGCGCACGGACGCCATTGCCCGCGTGCGAGCGTTGATGGCGGAGTACGGCTTGAGTGCGGCAGACATCGCCGGCAAGGCCGCCCCGATGCTGCGCAAGCCGGAGGGCCGCAAGGTTGCCCCCAAGTACCGCAACCCTGAAACCGGCGAGACCTGGAGCGGCCGTGGCCTGCAACCCAAGTGGCTCAAGGCGGCGCTGGAGGATGGCAGGAACATTTCCGACTTCGCCCTGTAAGGGGGGCGCCCGCATCGGGGGTCTGCTTCGATGGCGCCGGCGCGGGCCGGCGGTTACGATCGCACACATGCCCTCCCGGGGTTCACTCGACCGCCCTTGTTCCCGTCTCCCCTTCTCTCCTTGCGCGTGCCTGGCGGGCACCGCGGCTTGCTGCATGCAGCGGTCCTGGCGTTCGCCATCCTCGCGGGCGGCCTTCTCTTCCACTGGATCACCGGCGGTGGCGAGCTCGCCCTGCTGTGGCTTCCGGCTGGCATCGCACTCGCGGCCCTGTGGCGCTTCGGGCCGGCGCTGGCACCGGGCGCATTGATCGGCAGCTTCCTGTTGAACGCGGTCACCGGCACCCCGGCGGCACGTGCGCTGGCGCTGGCGCTCGGCTGCACGCTCGGCCCGCTGGTCGCCACCCTGTGGCTGACGCGCGCACGCGTGCACCCCAACCTCGAACGCTCGAGAGACCTCATGAGCCTGCTGGCCGCGGCCGCCTTGTCGTCGCTCCTGGTCATCGCCAATGCGGCAGCCAGGCCGTGGCGATGCCG
>Ga0247820_10001118_pt1 | contig 15138 bp, 8 predicted proteins | sample 13C_Glucose_Day1_2_FD_192480 | JGI IMG/M metagenome (GOLD analysis project Ga0247820, IMG submission 192480) | Soil microbial communities from agricultural site in Penn Yan, New York, United States - 13C_Glucose_Day14 | ecosystem: Environmental > Terrestrial > Soil > Agricultural land | place...
GCAATAAAGAGTCCGGCAACTAACGTGATGATTGCTCGCTTTTCCATGAGCGCTGTCCTTTTGTGGTGGGAAGTACTGCGCGGAGAAGCGTAATAGAAGGGTCAGAAGCGGAAAACTGTCATTTTTGGCAGTAGCTGTTCGACATTATCGCTATTGAATGACCTGGCATTTTTGCCAGTAGGCACATTGAAGCTCAGCCTTTAGGGTCTTGTTTCATTGTCAATGCGTCAGCACGGACGGGCTCAAAGCCTGCGCAACTAGTGGCTGATGTTGGCGACACGGGAACATGGATATGGGCACGTTCAAGAAGCGTCTGTTTGCGTTGTTGGTCATACCGTGGTTCATGGCTGCCGAGCCTGCAAGCGCGTTACACATTGAAAGCCTGGCACCTTGCGAAAGCTGGTCCGGCGGCGAGCCGCAAACATGGTGCATGCAGGTCAGCGGCATGAAGGGACACCCTGTCAGGGTCGTGTTCAATGGCAGTGTCCTGCCCACCAGCGCAGTCAGTCGGCAAGGGGCGACGCTGCGTTTTAACCTCGCGCAGGGGCAAAAGGTCAGTGGTCCGGTTTGGGTGTCTCAAGGACGGCGTAGCAGCAATGCTGTCTGGCTTACCTTGCGGCCAAGCCGCGTGCAGTCCGTGAGCCGCGAGCATCAAGTCCGGCTCTCTGACCGCGTGGTGACAGCTCTGGATCTGGTCAGCCTGATCTTTCATGAAGGGGTCGACGGCGCGGCACAAGCGCAGCGGATGGCCCGCCAGTACGGCGTGGAAATCGTCGGTGCGATTGCGCCGTTAAACGTCTTCCAGGTGCGCCTACCCGTCAGTGATCTGGCCGCACGGGATGCCCTGGTGGCTGCATTGAAGACCGACCCTGTGATTGTTGGTGTGGTCGTGGAGGATGACAACCCTGAAGTGCCACGAGACCCCGATCGGGTGGTGGAACCTGCAGATGAGGACGGTTGGGTCGCCAACCGGTTCTTCCCGGCTGTCGACTTGTATCGGCAGTACGTTGCTAGCGCGTCTTCAAACCCGAATCCGGGTGCCGTGGTAATAGGGGTGGTGGAGAAGGCAGTCAATTTCGATACCCCCGACTTCGTAAGCTACCTCAGGCCATGCAGCATGGAGCAGACTTGCCTTTATGCGCGGCACAGCCCACAAGCAAGGCATGGAACATTGGTCACTGGGCTGCTGGCAGCAGGCCGGCAGCCAGTCGACCATCTGGGCTTTCTGAGCCAGTTGGGGGACGCAGGTGGACGCTTCAAAATCATTGTGGACCGCGGCTCACTCGCCGGCGTGACAGGTCGTGTAGCGGCATCGGTCAACATGGTGGAGGATGGCGCGCACGTGCTCAATTGGAGTTGGGGCATCCACCGCATGGGTACGACCAATCTGCGAGGTGAGCGTGTCGAAACCAATGTGCGGTCTGACTTGGCCTTCAAAGGCTATGAGCAGTTGTTGACGCGATTCTTCAGGTGGCTCGAACGCAACCACCCCAATGTTGTGGTCGTCAACTCTTCCGGTAACAGTTTTTCTACCACCGATGAGCATTTGCCAGCAGGTTTGCAATCGCAACAGCTGCTGGTTGTCGGCGCGCACCAACGTACCAGGCAGGATGCAAACATACGTGAACCGCGCTTCGTGACTATGCGTGATTCCTCCAATATCGGGCAGCGCGTCGATATCACCGCCGCCGCATGCCCCCAACGCCCTACGAGCCGCAGCCGTACAGAAGGCAGGGGGGCCTGTGGTACTTCCTATGCCGCTGCGTTGGTGACCGGTACGGTGGCCGCCATGCTGGCGGTAGATCCTGCGCTGGAGCCCAGGCAGATACGGGCACTGTTGCGCAGAAGCGCCTTGCCGCTGGCGGCCCGAGATGAAGCGCAACGCCGGGGTATTGATCTGACCTCTGCGCTCACACCCGCCGAGCACGCGTTGGCAGCAGGCAGCGAGGCAGAGGTGTATGCACGGCTCAATATGGAGGGGGCCTTGGCACTTGTCATCAAGGATCGGGGCGGTGCCGCTGTGGTTGAAAAGCATGCTGCAAAGCCGTCAGTGCTGTGAAGCATAGGCGGGAGCAAAATGCAGCAATGGGGCCCGCACAGCAGCGCCGGTAACTGTCAGAACGCGTAGCTGGCCTTGAGGCTGCCACTAGCCCCGTGGCTGTCACCACCGCCCAATGCTGACAGATCGGCGCCAACACTCAGCGCGCCAAGGTTGGCCATCAGGCTCACGCCAGCGTTGAACTGGTCACGATCGTCGAAGGCGGCTCGCTGTTCGATGTCCAGCCCCAGCAAGTGGCCCTCGCTTTCCACCTCGTGGTCGCCCAGTGCATGCTCATAGCCCACTTGCACGCTGGGTACCAGTTGCCAACGGCCCATGGCAAACGGCACGAAAGACGCCTTGAGATTGGCGGTCGCGCTACGGCGCGTCTGCTGCAGGTTGTCCACCTCTAGCGCCAGTTCGCTGCCTTTTTCGGTAAACCCGGCCACGTCCACGCGACTTATGCGTACACCCAGGCTCGGTTCCAGCACCACGCGGTTTGTGTTCAGGCGATAGCCCATGGCCAGGCTGGCACCGGCCAGGGTACCGTGGCTGTCGCCCTTGGACGTACCCAGGCCACCTGTCAGATCACGCCTGCTGGAATAGTCGAGGTAGCCGGCGCTGGCATCTGTGTCGATGAACAGGCCTTGTTCCAGGCCGCCCGGAGCGAAACGGGCGCCCAGGCTCAGGAACGTCAGGTCCGTGTCAACCTCGCCGCCTGCGCCGCCAACGTTACCGCTGCTGTAGCCGAAACCTGCGTGGGCGCTGAGCTGCTCGGAGAAACGCTGTGTCATGCCGATCATCAGGCCTTGGCTGTGTTCGTTGCTGCTGGCGACACTGGACGAGCCGTCGGTGCCCAGATAACCGGCCAGGGTGCTGCTCCACAGGCGCGACTGGCCAACCTTCAGGTCGGTACCGTCGGCGAAAGGTGCTGCGGCGCTGTCGATCATGACGCCCAGGCGCAGCAGGTAGCTGGCGGCATCGGCATGAACCTGGCCACCCACAGTGGACTCCACGCCGCCCAGCGTGCCGGCATCGATGGCCGACTGCAGGTAGTAGTTGTAGGCGCTGTAGTTGCCTGACAGCGACGTGTCCTGCAGTTGGCGCAGCAGTTGCGCGCCTGCTGCGGCGTTACCGACCAGGCCAGCTTCACCGGGTAGCGTGCCGTAACGCACCATTTTGCCGCGCAGCACATAGATCGTTTCCTGGGTAAGCCCCAGGCCTTGCTTGAGGTAGTTGTCCATGCTGCCATATGCGGCCGTAACTTCATCCAGGCCGGCCTGCAGGTAACTGGCCTCTACGCCCAGCAGTGGGGCGTAGACTTCGGCCATGCTGGCCGGCATGGCTGCCAATGTGGCGGCCACACGGGCGGCGGTGTACTCATTGGTGGCCAGGTAGTTGTTCATGATTGTCGCGTCGTCTACACCGGCGATGCTCAGTAACACGGCGGCGGTCCAGCCCGTACGGTCCTTGCCGGCGGTGCAGTGGAACAATGCGGCGCCGTCGGCACTGGCCAGTTCGTTGAACAGCACCGAGAATTGCCCACGCATGCCGGCATCGCTGACGAAGGCGCGGTTGGTCTCCTGCATCATGGCGCGTGCCTGGGCAGCGCTGGTGAACGAGATGTCGGTGATGTTCGAGCCCGAGGTGGTGCTGCCGATGATGTCGATGTTGGTATAGCTGGCGCCGGCGGGCAGGGTATCGGGCGTGGCGGCGATTTCGCTTGCGGTGCGCAGGTCGTATACATCGCTTATGCCAAGGCCGTTGAGCACGGCAAGGTCGGCGGCAGTCGGGGTCAGGGCATTGGTACGATAGAACACACCGGTGCGCATCACCCCGTCGTGGCTTGTGCCGTAGGCCGATGTGGTGCCGGCGATGTCGCGGAAATTGTCAATGCCAGCCAGGTGCGGCGTATCGAGCGCATCGGCGGCGTGGGCGGCGGAGATTGCGAGTGTGAGCAGGGACAGGGAGCAGAACAGACGTTGCAGCACGGCAGAGGCCTCTGAGGAGTACGTGGTGTGGCTACTCTCCGCGGGCAACATGAAACTGAATGTTACATACCAGGGTGGAACGTAAAAGCCTGCGCGATCTGGCCGGTGCCTGCGTTTTTTGTCTGGCCTTCAGGCCACACTCAGGCTACCGGCCGCTTGGGCCTTCCCGGGGTCAGAGCCCCAGTTCGCTGAGGCCGGGATGGTCGTCCGGGCGACGACCCAAAGGCCAGCGGAACTTGCGGTCCGCTTCGGCAATAGGGTGCTCGTTGATGCTCGAGTGGCGATTGTGCATCAAACCATCGGCGGCGAACTCCCAGTTTTCGTTGCCATAGGCGCGGAACCACTGGCCGCTGTCGTCGTGGTACTCGTAGGCATAGCGCACCGCAATGCGGTTGTCGGTGAATGCCCACAGCTCCTTGATCAGTCGGTACTCCAGTTCATGGTTCCACTTGCGGGTCAGAAAGGCGTGAACTTCGGCACGCCCCCGGGGGAACTCGACACGGTTACGCCATACGGTATCGGGTGTGTATGCCAGCGATACCTTGGCCGCGTCACGGCTGTTCCAGCCATCCTCGGCCAGGCGGACTTTTTCGATGGCGCTTTCGCGGGTAAAGGGAGGCAATGGAGGGCGGGACATGGGGGACTCCTTGGCGGTGGTTAGCGTAGAGGAGAGTACTGCTGCAGCGGCATTGGGGGGAATGGCTGCAACGGGCACTTCATAATTGCGCCCGTTGCAAGAGTGCAGCGCTTACGCCAGTGCCTAAACCGCGGCGCCCAAGGCCTTGTCGACAGCCTTGCCGCGCCCGCCCAGCCATACCAGCACCAGGGCCGTCGCCGCCAGCACGCCGCCGGCCATGGGCACTGCGGCATAGCCCAAGTCCAGGCTGATTACCGTGCCACCCAGTGCCGCGCCAACGGCATTGCCAAGGTTGAATGCGCCGACATTGATCGACGATGCAAGCCCTGGTGCCTCGATGGCGGCAGTCATGACGCGCATCTGCAAGGGCGGCACGACGGCGAAGGTGAACACGCCCCAGACCAGCAGCGCGATGGCCGCACCAATGTGGCTGCCCAGTACCAGCGGCATCAGCAACATGATCAGCGCCAGTGTACCGAGGAAGATGCGCGCAGCGCCGTCCAGCGACCAGTCGGCCAGGCGCCCACCCAGGCTGTTGCCCAGGGTGAAACCGACACCGATCAGCACCAGGCCGAGGGTGATGAAGCTGTCTGAAGCGCCGGTCAGTTCAGCCAGTACCGGTGCTACGTAGGTGTACAGGGTGAACATGGCGCCGGCGCCAAGCACGGTGGTAGCCATCGCCAGCAGCACGTTGGGGCGGGCGATGACCGCCAGCTCTTTGCGCACGTGGGGCACGCTGCCACGCTCACCTTTGGGCAGCGCGTACCACAGGGCGGCCATGGCCAGCAGCCCGAGTGCCGCAGTACCGGCAAAGGCCATGCGCCAGCCGACCTGCTGGCCGACCCAGGTCGCCGCAGGTACGCCGCCGATATTGGCGATGGTCAGGCCCATGAACATCGTTGCCACGGCACTGGCTTGTTTGTCCTTGGGGACCACGCTGGCTGCGACCACTGCGCCCAGGCCGAAGAAGGCACCGTGGTTGAGGCTGGTGACCAGCCGCGAGGCGAGCAATGTGTAGTAGTCCGGCGAGAGTGCCGAGAGCAGGTTGCCGAGGGTAAAGATGGCCATCAGCGCCATCAGTGCGGCGCGTTTGCCAAAGCGGCTGAATAGCAGGGTCATGATCGGTGCGCCGACCATTACGCCGATGGCATAGGCGGTGATCAGCATGCCCGCGCTGGGGATGCTGACATCGACGCCTTGTGCGATCACCGGCAGCAGACCCATCGGTGTGAATTCGGTGGTGCCGATGCCGAAGGCGCCGATAGCCAGGGCAAACAGAACCCGTTTTGGGGAAAGCGTGCTCATCAGGAGCTCCGGTTCAAAGGTCAATGAGCAGTGATACCGGCCACGAACAAGCCGGTATCGACATGCAGTGGGTAATCAGTCCCAGGCGGGCGCCAGGCCATCCGGGCTGACTTCACGGCCATTGCGCTCGAGCGAGGCGATGCGCGCCATGTCGTCGGCATCCAGTCTCAGGCTGCAGGCGAGCAGGTTGCTGGCCAGGTTTTCGCGCTTGGTGGAGGAGGGGATCACTGCGTAACCCAGCTGCATGGCCCAGGCCAGGGCCACCTGGGCGACCGTGGCCTTGTGCTTGGCGGCGATCTCGACCAGCACCGGGTCCTTCAGCACTTTGCCGTAGGCCAGGGTCATGTACGAGGTGACGGTGATGCCCTGATCCTTGAGGTAGGCAGCCAGTTTGGCGTTTTGCAGGTAGGGACTGAGCTCGACCTGGTTGGTGGCGATTTCGCCTTTGCCGACCACCTCGATGGCTTGGCGGGTGAGTTCGATGTTGAAGTTTGACACGCCGATCTGACGGGTCAGGCCGAGCTTTTTGGCTTCGGCCAAAGCTGTCATGTACTCGGCCAGTTCGATGCCCTTGCCTGGGGCTGGCCAGTGGATCAGCAGCAGGTCGACGTGGTCAGTGCGCAGCTTGGCCAGGCTCTCGCGCAAGCTGGGGACCAGTTTGTCAGCGCCATGGTTGTCGACCCAGATCTTGGTGGTGATGAACAGTTCGCTACGCGGTACGCCGCTTTCGGCAATGGCTTGGCCTACGTCGGCTTCGTTCTTGTAGATCTGCGCGGTGTCGATGACGCGGTAGCCCAGCGCCAGGGCGGACTTGACCGAGTCGATGACGGCCTGGCCGGTGAGGCGGTAGGTGCCAAGGCCGAAAGATGGAATGCTCATGGGGCTGCTCCTGCTGAGTGACTGAGGTTGAACCAGAGCTTAGGTGCCCTGCTGCCGACCTCGTTCGAATGGGGAGCAGTGTGGGGGTTTTGCAGGCTTTGATTAAGACGGGACAGTGCCAAGGTCTTTTGACCTGAAATCACGAGTCATCCGTTGGCTTGTGATTCAGGTGCTGTAAAAAACCTGGCTACCTTTGGTTCACGTTGCAATTTGTCCTGGCGCCGACTGCAGCAACCACTGATGGCTCAACCCCGCCAGTTGCTCTTGCAGCGTAGAGGCCAGCCCTGCGCGCCGCACAGCCCGATCCTGGCTGAGCAGCTCGTCAAGCACGTCCAGCAGTTCGCGAGCTTGGGCGGCCGCTGCGCTATTGGTCGTATCGTCCTGCAGCACGCCCTCCTGATAGGTGCGCACGCGCTCTTTCTGGCTGGCCTCTTGAGTCGCGGTCGCCTCGACCAGGGCGTTGTTGGAGAACGCCAGGCGAGTGCTGCTGCGCGATTGGTCGTCGATCGTGTGATAGCTGTAGTTCTGCGTTTTGTTGTCGCGGGTTAGGGTCAGGCCGACGAGCGGATTGAGGCCTTCATGCCAGGCGGCTTTCATGCTTGCCCGTTGCTCCTGCTCCACGGCCAGGTCCGCTGCCGGGCCTTGCAGAGTGGTCGATTGCGAAACCTTGTAGTCGAAGTGGTCCACTTCTTCAGGCCGCATCGGATTGATCTTCTGTTCGGTCTGCGTGATCGAGGCATCGAAGTCGGCAAGGCCGCTCAACAGCAGGCGGCTGACCGTGCTCTGCGCCAGGTCATGGCCTGCAGGGCGCTTGCTGGTATCGTCCACGCTGTTGAGCTGGCTGAAGGCATCTTTGAACAGTGCCATCAGTTGCACGTCACCATGGCCGCGCTTTTGTGCAGCGTCGAACTGGAGCAGGTAGTTGGCCACGGCTGCCTGACGCTGAGCCTGGCTGCCCAGCAGCGCACCGTCCTGGGTGTCGAGGTTCATCTTGACCGTGCCGTTGGCGCCTTGCAGCGTGAGTTTGCGGGAATCTTCGTTCAGCTGCAGGTCGAAGGTTTGCTGTTCGCCGCTAGCGGTCTGCAATTTGGCATTCAACTGCAAACCGGTGAACAGCGCCGGGTCGAGCTTTACCAGTGCGCCCAGCTGCAGGCTGGGTGGTTCCTGGGTCAGCCCGTTGAGGGCAGCCTGGAAGCTGTTCGCAAGCGCTGCCAAGCCTTTGAGTTCCTCACTGGTCAACGTACCGCCTTGCACGTCGGCATCCACCGCCAGGCCGTTGGTGCTGCTGTAGAGGCCCACCGTCACGGTGGCGCCTGAGCCGGTAGTGAGATTGAAGCTGACGCTGCTGGTTGCGTGTTCGCGCAGCCTGGCCTGCTGCATGGCCAGCAACAACGGGTCGTTTGTCGCGCCATCATCGATCGCCAGCCCGGATTGCGAAATACGTTGGCCACCGCTGGCTGCCAGTTGCTCCAGCAGGGCAGCACCGAGCCCCTGGAAGCGCGCTGCCGGGGAGGAGGCCTTAATGGCACTCAGCATGTACATGCTGAGTTTATCGATGCCGTCCTGCTCCCACACATACCGGGTCTGCGCTTCACCGAGGGTACCTTTGACCGTGTAGGTCTGGGTATCGACGCGGCTTTCTTGCTGGCCAAGGCTTACCACCGTGCTCGGTGATGTCATCGGCGCGTCTGCCGACAGGGTGGTGGGTACCTGAGGCGCACGGTGGGTGATGTGTGCGACGGAGGTCAGGCGCACCACTGAGGTAATCGGGCTCATCGCCAGCTTCCTTTCTGGTCATCAGATGTAACTGTTATCGGCAGCGCTTGTGCAAACGTGAACGTCTGTCATGGCGGCAGGTTGCAATAGTTAACGCAAAAACCTCGTCACGCGGTGGTGCAATCGCGGTTTTACGCCCCAGGAGCCCGCGATGCCAAGTCAGCCGTTCACCGATGACTCCACCAACGCCTTGATTGCCAGCCGCTTGCCCGCCTGGCTGACCGAACTTCCGTCCGACACCCTCCACAGCTTGCACGAGAGCCAGCAGCGACAGCAGCAGCTACAGCATCAGTTGCACGAATGGCTGGCGCGGATCACTCCACTCGATGCATTTGCCGAACCGCTGCTGCAACAAGCTCTGCAGGCGGAGCATCAACTTACCATCGATGTGCGCCGGGCCACGCTACGGCGCAGGACCCTGCAGCGATATCCCTCGCATGTTGCGCAGGTGCCGGATGGGATCAAGGAGCAGATTTACCAGCACAGCCTGCTGCAATCGGCGTTGCATAACTTTACCGAGGGTGAAACATTCGCCACCAGCATCATGCAGGGCTCTGCGGTGCTGGATGCAGCAGGGAATGCGTGCGCGCTCTCGGCCAAGGCATTCTTTACCCTGTGCCGCTCGCTCGACCTGGGGGGGCGTTACCAGGCGTACCTGCGCGCGCAGCTGGCACCCGGCGGTGAAGCGGGAAAACAACTGGGCACGCTGATCGAGGCAGGCTATCGCGCGAGCCTTGAGGCGACGCTGCGGCTGGCACTGGTCAATGGTGAAATACCAAGGCATGCCTATGAACATTGTGCCCCGCTGATTGATCTGATCTCTGTTACACCTCCATCGATCCCTGGGCTGCGGCCAATGCAATTGCGTGTGTTCGGTCGGCTTGTGCGAGGCGCAGTGGCGTTCGAGATAACCCATCAGCGTACGACCGGTGACGTGTTCGAGGGGATATTGTGCTGGATCCCTGATGATCCTCAAGGCCCGCTGACCTGGTATACCTCGTGGGCATCGCTGTTCCTGACGGTGGGTAAACAGTTCCGTTTGCCCGGCTACGTCGAATTCTTCCAGCGCTTTATCGGTGAACGCGACCGGGCTGCCTACACCCGTGCCTTGACCGAAGCGCTGAACGATACTGGCGAGGATGTGCCGGTCCAGCTCGATGGACGTTACGCACCAATCGAGCAGCCGTTGTTCGAATACCTGCGCCGGCAACTGATCGACACGCTGCTGGACAACGCCAAAGTGCACGCCATACCCACCGCCGAAGTGGACGCGCAGCAACGCGACAGGCGCCTGCATTTCTACCTCAGCTTTGGCCTGGATGCGTTGGGCCTGGCGAGCTTTGCGCTACCTGCACTTGCCTTGCCATTGCTGGGAATCACCGCGTTGCAGGTGGCTGACGATGTTTACGAGGGCTATGCCGATTGGCGCCTGGGGGACCGGCAGGGTGCGCTGGAGCACATGTACTCCGTAGCGCAAACCGTGGGCATGACGGCCGTCAATGTCGGTGCAGGCGCGGCATCGCACCACCTGATGGAGGGCGCTCGCGTCGAAGACCTGGTGCCGGTGTACACGGATGAGCACACCGTGAAATTGTGCGACCCCAGGCTGCCAGGCTATGCCGTCCAAGACCGAGGAGCCGTCGGCGAGTTGATCAGCCTGCAAGGCACAGAATATGTGCGTACACCCTTGGCCAGCCATTTGACCTACTTGGAGGCTCAAACACAGCAGCGTCGCATCCGCCATCCCGTGCGTCCCAACGGTTATGCACCGCTGCTTGAGGGCAGTGAGGGCGCTGGCTGGCAGCATGAACTGGAGACGCCCCACGAATGGCAGGGCAGCGCTGAGTTGTTTCAGGACCTCGATGCGGGCTGGGCGCACCTCGATGAACAGGCCATACACGCGGTGATGCGGGCAACGGGGTTCAACCAAGATCAACTGCGCCGCTTGCACGTAGACCAGGCACAGGCTCCGGCGCGCTTGCGCGATGCGGTGCAGAGGCAGCAGTTGCACGCTCGGCGGCCCGAGCTGAAAGGGGTGGACTTCGAGCGACAGCTACAGGCTCAGCAGCCCATGCCCGGCGAAGCGCAAACCCTGCTTCGCCGGGACTTTCCCGGCCTCTCGGTAATGGGCGCGCGTGAGATCATCGAACATGCGCCCGAGGACCAGGTGGAGCATATGCTTGCGCACCAGCGTGTGCCGTTGGCCTTGGCCGAGCAGGCGCGGTGGTACGTGCGCGATACCCGCCTGGACCGCGCCTGTGCGGGCCTGCTTCAAGCCGCAGCAATCAATCGTGACACCGAGCAACTGGCATTGGGCCTGATCGCCGAGCGCGCGCCCTGGCGAGGGGTGCGCATCGAGCTGCGCGGTGACACGCTGTCGGGTGAAATGACTGCGTGGGCCGGAACGCAAGCGGCCAGCGAGGTACTCACCGTGCTTCGAACTGCCCAGGGTTATCAGGCGCTGGATGCGCGCGCAAACCCGTTGCCGTTGGCCAGAGCTGATGACAGCCTGTTCCAGGCCCTGTTGCAGCAGCTCGATCCCTGGCAGAAAAGGATGTTGGGCGATGCCAGCGATTCCCCCGAAGCACTGGCTGAGGCCATGTCGCAGTGGGCCAGCGAAGAGCGCGAGCTCGCCGCTTCAATTTTGCGCATGGCGCCAGTCGGCCTTGGTTTCAGGCCGCCGGTACGGCTGGGCGACGGGCGCCTGGGTTACCCCTTGAGTGGCCGTGGTGAAAGCAGCAATCGCGCGTTGCGTCGGGGTATCCAACGGCTGTTCCCCGATTCCGACGAAAACGCGATGGAGCAGTTTACGCAGAACGCCCGCACGCTTGGGCTGACACCTTGGAATCACTACCTGCGCCTGTGTGAAGAGCTGCGCACGCTTGATCAGGCTTTGGGGTTGTGGCGTCGGCAATCGTCGGGGCCGATTCAGTTGATCCGGCGAGCCCGCATGGCTCGGCGGATTCGTCATGCCTGGCAAAGACGCGCTCGCGACGGTGACGGCCATCCTGCGTTGATACTGGAGGGATCTGCCTTGGGCAGCCTGCCCGAACTGCCTGAACGCGTTCACTTCGACCATGTGACTTCACTGGTACTGCGCAATCTTCATCTGACGGCGCTCAGCGAGGGCTGGCTCTCCCGTTTCCCCAATGTACGGCGCCTGGACTTGTCGTCCAACCGGCTGATCTCGATACCTGATACCAGCGCCCTAGAGCAACTGGAGCAGCTCGATCTGCGTAACAATCGCATTGTCGACATCAGTGAAGCGCAGGCCGGCTGGCTACGCGCCAACCCCGCCTGCGCGCGCTTGCAGGGCAATCCACTATCACCGGCTGCACTCGAGCGGGTTGCCGTCGAGCCTGTAGCAGCCATCCAGCAGGGGGAGGAGGGCAGCGCTCCGTGGCTCGAAGGGCTGACCGAGCGGGAAGCCGCGCCGCGACGCAGGTATTGGCAGGCGCTTGCTCAAGAACAAGGCAGCGAAGAGTTCTTCGCTTTTCTCAGTGCGTTGCTGCATTCCGAGCGCTTTGCCGTAGAACCCCAAGACTTTCGGCGTCGCGTGGGTGAGCTGCTCTATTGCATGTACAACCATGCTCATGTTCGACGGGCAGTATTCCAGCAGGCTGCCGTGCCACGGCGCAGCGTGGACCTCGATGTGCTGCTCGTCAATTTGAAGCTAGCGTTGCGCACAGAAGGCCTGCGTGGTTGGCGCCTTGAGCATCAGTTGCGCGGCCTTGGGCGTGAGTTGTTCAGGCTTGATCAGGTTAACCGCTTTGCTGCACGGCACATCGAAGGTTTGCGCCGGCGCTCTGTGCCATTCAACCCTGGTGAGATCTACCAGGCCTTTCGGGTTCAGCTTGCAGAGCCATTGGGTATTTACGGCCAACCGACTTACCTCAGTTTCAGGCATGTCGAAAGTGTGACCCCAAACGACCTGATAGAAGCCGAGGCAGCCGTATACGAGGCCGAAACAGCCGATGCACTCAGCCTGTTCCTGGCGCAACAGGCGTTCTGGCAGGACCACGTCAAACTCGCTTATGCCGATCAGTTTGCAGCCATACGTCAAACCTACGACGAACGGCGAACTGCACTTTTCAGGGAGGGCGCACAAGACCCGGCCCCGACACGTGCGGCGGAGCAAATTGCAGAGCAACGCAGGGAGGAGGAGGACGCCCTGACCTTGGCGCTGGCCCGCGGCAACTATCGGATGTGGTTTCAGCTCGGGCTTGTCCATGGCCCTGGCTCGCGAGCATTTGCGCATCTGTCCAGTCGCCTTGAAGCCAGCCTGGCAATCTGGCGCGGGCTGCCTGGCGACCCTGAGTATGCAGCGCGATCCAATATGGCGGAGCTCCTGCGGGGTTTCTGGCAGTCGCGTTACCACGATGAAGAGCCACCCCTGCGCTCGAGCAAGGAAGGCTGGACTGTCAGTTCGTTACCTGCGCTGCCCATGGGCATCGTGTTCGATCAGGTGCGTAAATTGTCGTTGTGCAACCAGCAGGTTTCGGTCATCGAGCCGGATTTCCTGAGTCGGTTTCCTAATTTGGTAACAATGGACCTATCGGGCAATCGCCTGCGAGCGCTTGATGGACTTGAGCATTTGCCGCACCTGCGCAGTGTGAACCTTGGGGGTAACATGCTCGATACAGTGGTGGGCCTGGAGTACTTGACCGAACTGGTCGAGCTGGACCTCAGTGGCAATCAGCTCGATGACCTCCCCGCCGGGCTAGAGCAGTTGGCCCGCCTGACGCATCTCGATCTCTCCTTCAATCAGATCGCGGTCCTGGATGATCGGGTAGGGCAACTGGTTAGCCTTGAAAACCTGCAATTGAGCGGCAACCTCCTGAGTGCTGTACCGAGCAGTGTCGGCAACCTTGCGCAGTTGAGCACTCTGAACGTCGGCTCGAATCGCTTGCTCACCATCCCGGAAAATCTGAATTACTTGGGTAGACTGACCCAGTTGCACCTGCAGAACAATTTCATCACCCTCGACGCGCAATCCCAACTGCGGCTGGAGTGGTTTCCCAGGCTTGAAATTCTCAACCTTGACGCGAACCCGTTGGGGGTGGCGCCGCAGTTACGCTACAACGTTCATCTTCACTACGTATCGTTGTGTGCAACAGGCCTGCGCCGTCTTCCTTTGACGTTGTTGCAGCGTTACCCGGAGTTGGTCTTGGACTTGCGTGGCAATCGCATCGGGGCGTTGAGCGAGGAGGCGTTGAGCTGGGTCGAAGCGCACCCGCACAGGGTCAACCTCGAGCAGAATCAGCTGAGTGAGACGGTCATGGAGCGCGTGCGTGAAGCACTGGCTCGGCTGCGGGCCGAATGGGAGCGAGCTGCTGCGCCGCAGCCGGGAACAGGAAGCAGAAGGTCTCAGAACCGCAGGGGCTGAGAAGCGGTGTAGCCAGATGGTTGTAGAAGCAGAGGCATGGCCACCGTGCGGTGGACCATGCCGGGAGACGATCAACGGCGGCGGAACAGCGGCAGCGGCTCGTCGGTGGCGGCCTGATAGGTCACCGAGAAGTCCTTCAGCCCTTGCAGGGCATCTTCCGGGTCCTTGTCGGCACGGACGGCGAAGGCATCGAAGCCGCAGCGTGCCAGGTAGAACAGCTGGTCACGCAGTACGTCGCCGATGGCGCGCAGCTCGCCCTTGAACTGGTAGCGGTCACGCAGCAGGCGCGCATTGGAGTAGTTGCGCCCATCGGTGAAGGCCGGGAAGTTCAGGGCGATGACCTGAAAGTGCTGCACGTCATCACCGATCTCTTCCGCTTGTTCATCGCTGTCCAGCCACACGCCCAGGCCACCGTCGCGAGCCTTGAGCATGTGGGCATGGTCACGCCACAGTTGCAGCGGGACGATGTAGTCGTCGCAGTTGGTCAGCTCGTCGATCGTGGTTTCCTTGGGCAGCAGGTGCCAGGTTTCGTCGACGATCTGGTTGTTCTTAATGATTCGCTGCATAGACGCGTTCCTTGAAGGGGTCGATGCCGATACGCTGATAGGTGTCGATGAAACGCTCTTCCTCGGTACGTTGTTCCACGTACACGGCGATCAGCTTCTCGATCACGTCGGCCATGTCATCCTGGGCGAAGGACGGGCCGAGGATCTTGCCCAGGCTTGCGTCGCGCGCGGCGTTGCCGCCCAGGGACACCTGGTAGAACTCCTCGCCCTTCTTGTCCACGCCGAGGATGCCGATGTGGCCGACGTGGTGGTGGCCGCAGGCGTTCATGCAGCCGGAGATGTTCAGGTCGATCTCGCCGATGTCGAACAGGTAATCCAGGTCGTCGAAGCGGCGCTGGATGGATTCGGCGATCGGGATCGACTTGGCGTTGGCCAGCGAGCAGTAGTCACCGCCAGGGCAGCAGATGATGTCGGTCAGCAGGCCGATGTTCGGCGTGGCGAAACCACCTTCGCGCAGCTCCATCCACAGGGCGTGCAGCTGACGCTGCTCGACGTCGGCGAGGATGATGTTCTGCTCGTGCGAGGTGCGCAGGAAGCCAAAGCTGTAGCGCTCTGACAGG
>Ga0247820_10001119_pt1 | contig 15134 bp, 16 predicted proteins | sample 13C_Glucose_Day1_2_FD_192480 | JGI IMG/M metagenome (GOLD analysis project Ga0247820, IMG submission 192480) | Soil microbial communities from agricultural site in Penn Yan, New York, United States - 13C_Glucose_Day14 | ecosystem: Environmental > Terrestrial > Soil > Agricultural land | place...
GCTGCGCACGCCCACCTCGCCGCCCATCAGCGTGGCCAGGCGCTGGCTCAGCGGCAGGCCCAGGCCCGTGCCGCCGCGCTGCAGGCCGCTCTCGATCTGCGTGAACTCCTCGAAGATCATGCGCAGGTTCTCGGGCGGGATGCCGATGCCGGTGTCCGAGACGGCGAAGTGCATGCGCTGGTGCACCGCATCGCAGTGCGCGGAGACGACCACTCGCCCGGCCTCGGTGAACTTGAGCGCGTTCGAGATGAAGTTGCGCAGCACCTGGGCCACCTTCGCCTCGTCGGCCACCATCTGGGGCAGGGCGGCTGCGTCCTCGAACACCAGGTCCACCGCGGGGTTCGTCTGCAGCGGCTTGAGCGAGCCGCGCAGGGCGCCGAACATTTCGGCGACCGTGAACTCGGAAGGCCGCATTTCCAGCTTGCCGGCCTCCACCTTGGCCAGGTCGAGCAGGTCGTTCACCATCTCGAGCAGGGCCTGCGCCGAGCGGCGGATGTACTCCACCTGACGCTCCTGCTCGGCGTTGATCTCGCCGTCCACCCGGTCCAGCAGCAGTCGCGAGAGCGCGAGGATGGAGTTCAGCGGCGTGCGGAACTCATGGCTCATGTGCGAGAGAAAGCGCGACTTCAAATCACTTACCGAGCGCAGTTGCTCGGCCTTCTCGTCGAGCTCGGTGTAGAGCGCCACCACGCCGCGGTTCGTTTCCTCCAGCTCGCCGCGCAGGCGCAGCGTCTCGCTTTCGCGCTCGCTCAGGTCAGACAGGCTCTGGATCAGCTCGCGCTGCTGCTCGTGCACGACGGCCAGCGGATCCGGGCGCACGCCGGGCAACAACTTCACGGCAGCCTGCAGCTTCTCGCGTGGCAGCCGCGCCGACGAGCTGCCGATGCGCTGCGACAGCGTCACGCAGGTGCCTTCGCCGGGGGCGGTTTGAAGGTCGAACCCGTGCACGAGGCGCTGCGCGCTCGGCAGCCCGGTGCCCGAGGCGGCCGTGCCCGAACGCCGGCCTTGCAGGACGGCGTCCACGTCGGCGATGCCGGGCCCGTGGTCCTGCACCACCACGGAGAACAGCTTCGGGCGGCTCGGCGCATCGAGCGCGAACGACAGCTCGCCGCCGCCGCCATGCTGGAACGCATTGCGCGCGATCTCCGAGACGGCGGTGGCCAGGTGGGTCTGGTGCCGGCTGTCGAAGCCGAGCAGCTCGGCCACGCGCCGCGTGGCCAGGCGCGCGGAAACCACGTCCTCCTCCGACTTCAACGGCAATGTTGCGATGGTCCAGCTCATGACGTGATGCAGCGCGTCACGACGATCGCGGCATCGTCGCGCCCGCGCGAGTGATGGTGGTATAGCACGCCGGCCACCAGCAGCGGGTGCGCCCGCGCGAGCCCCGGGTAGCGGTCGAGCGACCAGCTCGCGCTGATGCCGTCGCTGTGCATCACGAGCAGGCCGTTGCGCGCGCCGGGATACTCGAAGGCCTGGATGCGGCGCGCATTGAGGCCCGCGGTGCCGTTGTGCGAGACGAGCCGCCGCAAGCCGCCGCCCGCGCCGGCCAGCGCGGCGGCGATGTTGCCGACGCCGGCATAGCTCACGGTGTCGCTCGCGTCGTCGATGCGGGCCACTGCCACCGCGCCGCCCCGCGTGGGCCGCAGCGCCTGGTGCAGCGCCTCGACGATGGCCTGTGGCGGCTCGGCGCGGCAACGCTGGAACTCGCGCACCGCGGCCTGGGCGGCGGTGGCCGCCTCGGGGCCGTGGCCGAGCCCGTCGACCACCAGCACGGTGCGCCCGCCGGCGTCGGCGTGCGCGCTCCAGGCGTCACCGCAGAACTCCTCGCCCGGCATCGGCACCACCAGCGCGCCGATCGTGTCGTCGCCGCCAGCGCCCAGGCGGGCGAGCACGGCCGTGCCCACGCCGCGCCAGCTCAGGACGTGCACATGCTCGCACTGCCGCCGCACGGCGCCCAGGCCGTTGCCCGGCGTCCCGGCGGTGGAGTAGCCATCGGCCATGCAGGCGCCGACATCGTCCATGCCGGGGCCGGAGTCGAGCGCGAGCACGTCGATGCCGGTGTGCTCGCCGACCACCACCACGATGCGCCCGCCGCCCCCGTGCTTGAGCAGGTTGGTGGCCAGCTCGGTCACCACCAGCGCGAGCCGGCCCTGCAGCGCGGCATCGACGCCCGCCGTGTCGGCCAATGCTGCTGCCCGCCGCCGCGCTTCCGCGACCTGGCTCGCGTCCGCGACCCGGACATCGACCGTGGTGGTCATTTCCAGCGCGCGATGCGGATGCGCGTGCCCTTGCCCGGCGCCGACTCGATGGCGAACTCGTTGGACAGCCGCTTGGCGCCGCCCAGCCCGAGGCCGAGCCCGCCGCCCGTGGTGTAGCCGTCGCGCAGCGCGGTGTCGATGTCCTTGATGCCCTTGCCCTCGTCGCTGAAGACGAGCACCACGCCCTTGCGCACACCCTCCACGGTGTCGATGTCGACGCGGCCGCCGCCGCCGTGGTCGAGCGTGTTGCGCGCCAGCTCGCTGGCCGCGGTGACGACCTTGGTCTGGTCCACCAGGCTCAGGCCCGTGGCCACCGCCGCCGCACGCACACGCTGCCGCACCCGGACGACGTCGTCAGAGGAGCGGATCTCCAGGCGCTCACTCACCGTCGTCGTCGGCATCCAGCGCCGCCAGCCGGCCAAGGCCGCTGATCATGGACATGCCGCGCTCGACGTTCAGCGCCGTCTTGACGCCGGTGAGCGAAAGCCCGAGTTCCACGAGCGTGATGGCCACCGCCGGGCGCATGCCCACCACCACGGTGTCGGCGTCGAGGATGCGCGAGACGGCCGCGATGTTGTCCAGCATGCGGCCGATGAAGCTGTCCACCACCTCCAGCGCGGAGATGTCGATCAGCACGCCGCGCGCACCGGCCGAGACGATGCGCGCGGTGAGGTCTTCCTCCAGCGCGGTCGCGAGGCGGTCGTGCATGTCGACCTGGATCGTGACGAGCAGCGCGTTGCCGAGCTTGAGAATGGGGATGCGGTCCATCTCGCCTTTCAGGTGCGGGCAGCGTCGGCTGCCGGCGCGGCGGGACGCACCTTCACGACTGCGCGCCCCTGGCGTGCCAGCGCCAGCGCGAAGGCGTCGGCCAGCGTGGCCTTGGAGACGACCGTGAGCTCCACGCCGAGGTGCACCATCGTCTGTGCGATCTGGGGACGGATGCCGCTGATGATGCAGTCGGCGCCCATCAGCCGCGCGGCGGCCACCGTCTTGAGCAGGTGCTGCGCGGTGAGCGTGTCGACCGTGGGCACGCCGGTGATGTCGATGATGGCGATCTCCGCGCCCTGCTGCACGATGGATTCGAGCAGGTTTTCCATCACCACCTGCGTGCGCTGGCTGTCCAGCGTGCCGATGAGCGGAAGCGCGAGCACGCGGTCCCACAGCTTGATGACGGGCGTGGAGAGCTCCGAGATCTCCTGCTGCTGGCGCACGATGAGTTCCTCGCGGCTTTGCTGGAACACCTCCATCGTGTGCAGGCCGAGCCGGTCGAGCAGCAGGCCGATCTGGTTCGTCGCCTTGGCCAGAAACGTCGCGTCGTCGGGGTGCTGGCGCGCCAGCGCGTCGAACAGCACTTCCTTGAGTGACAACACCAGCATGGCCGTCTCGCGAGGGGTGAACCCCTGCAGGGCGCGGGAACGCGAGAGGTCGGCCAGCGTGTCGCGCAGCGGCTCGTACGCGGCGTTGGAGAGGTCGACGGTGCCGCCCTGCGCGCCTTGGCGCAGCTGGCGCAGTATCTGCGTGCACTGCACGGCCTGTTCGTTCTCGCGGATGCGGCCGCTGTCGAGCGTGCCGTCTTCCTTGAGCTGCCGCAGCCACTCGCGAAGGACGTGGTCCTCCTGCGAGGCCAGCAGCTCGGCGATCGCCTTGTGGGCATCGGGCGCCATGAACCCTCCTTTCGATGGGAGCGCGAATTCTAGCGGGGGGTCAGACCGAGGCGCGGGCAACGTCCACGCGGCGCAGCTCGCGCCGCAGCGCATCGAGCAGCAGCGGCTTGTGCAGGAAGCCGTCCATGCCGGCCTCCGCGCAGCGGCGCTGCGTGTCCTCGCCGGCGTTGGCGGTCGCGGCGACGATGCGAAAGGGCGGGATCCCGCCGGAGCGCTGCAGCGCGCGCAGCCGCTGCGCGGCCTCGAAGCCGTCCATGCGCGGCATCGAGAGATCCATCAGCACGATGTCCGGCGGCCGCTCGCTGCAGGCGTCGATCGACTCGAGCCCGTCGCGCGCGGTCATGGTCTCGTACCCGAGCGACTCCGCCAGCGCGCAGGCCACGATGCGGTTCACGTCGTTGTCGTCCACCACCAGCAGCAGCCGCCGGTCCCGCATGAGCAGCGGCGTTGGGCGGGTGAGGCCGGACGGCGCGTCGGCCATCGGCGCCAGCCTCTGCGTCCAGCCGCGCAGGTCGCCCGGGGAGAGCGGGCGCAGCGCGATGTCGATGGCCGGCAGGCTGTCGCCGCCGGCCAGCGTGGCCGACCCGAACGCGCTGGCGAGCACGCAGCGCGCGCCGTGCGGCAGCAGCGGCACCAGCGCTTCGAGCCCGGCGGCCGTCGCATCGGCGCCTTCGGTGGCCACCACGAGCGCCGGCCGGGCCAGCGCGGGCGCCATGTCGCTCAGCCGCTGGCGGGCCTCGGCCGTGGAGGCCATGGTGGTGATGGCCCAGCCCAGGCGCTGCAGGCGGCGCGCGAGCGATTGCGCCCCTGAGGCATCGGGGTCGATCACCCATGCACGCGCCTGGAGCGCATCGACGCGCTCCGGCTCCGGCGCCACGACCGGGCCTTCGAGCTCCAGCTCGAAGCTCCACATCAGGCCGTCACCCCGCACGCACGCGAACACCACGTCCGCATCGGTGCGCGGGCAGCGCCCGACCGCCCGCCGGGTCGCCGCATCGCCGCCCAGGGAAGCGTCGATCGGCCGCATCTGCAGCCGCTCGAGCACGGCGTCGATCTCGGCGTCGGGCGCCACCGTTCCGGCGCCGCCGGCCGTCAGACGCAGCGTGTGCGAGCCGGCGCGCAAGGAATCCACCTGCACGTCGAACACGAGGAAGCCGTCGTGCAGCAGATCGACGGCCCCGCACAACACCCGGTGAAGCGCGCACTCGAGCGCCACGGCGTCGCCGAACAGCACCGGCTCGGCACCGCGGCATTCGAACGAAAACGAGACGCCCTTGGCCTGCGCCAGCGGCGCTACCTGGCGCACCGCCACGGTGACCAGCTCGCAAAGGTCGAACGTCGCGTTGTCAGTCCGCATCCGTGCCCGCCCCCCCGCGGGTGCGCGGCCCGCAGCGCTCCATCATCCTCCGCGTGCCGGGAGGGCGGATATCGTGTTCTCCCTTGCTTCGCTTCAGGCAATGGTGCTCACCAGGAGCGCCTGCAGCGCGTAGTGACGGTTGTTCCGGCGCTCGCGGTCGAACGCGGCGCCGGTGTCCTCGGTCGCGGCGCGGATCCACAGAGCCGGTGATTCGGGCGAGGTGCCGCAGAAGAAGTCCGCGCCGCCTGCGGGCGCAGGACAGCGGCCGTCGTGCACCTGCACGCCCGCGAGCGCTGCGGCCCGGAGCAGCGCCTCCGCCGCGCGGGTCGGCGGGGCTCCGACCAGGCACAGGCTCAGCTCTCCCAGCGGCTTGCCGCCCATTTCGGCCATCGACATCAGCTCGGCGAGCACGGCGGCGGGGTGCTCCGGCCGCGACAGCCCGTCGAACACCGGCACGCCGGCATGACGGTCGAGCTCGCCCACGACCCCGGTCGGCAGGCCCTCGCAGTCGATGCCGTCGTACAGGCGCCCGAGCAGCCGCGCGGTGGCCGGCATGTCGAGGCCGGCGTCCAGGCTCGAGTCGCTCGGGCGCAGCAGCGCGACGTGCGCGCCCAGCTCCGTCGCCGCGACGTCGAACGTGTCGTTGGCGTCGAGCGGCGACTCGAACAGCACCGCCAGGTTCTTGCCGCGCAGCAGCCGATGCGGCGCGCCGCACCGGCTCGCGCGCTTGAGCGCGTGCGCGGTGTCGAGCAGGGCCAGCACGTCGCGGCGCGACAGGGCCTCGATCGAGCGCAGGTTGCGGTGGGGAAGAAGCGCAGCCATGGTTCGGCGAGCAGCCTACCGGCCGCGGGCTTTTTCGGCGTTGATGCGCATCAACCCGGCCGTGCCCCACCAAGGGCCTTGCGCGGATCCGGCTCCGCCGGTCCGCAGCAAGAGCCCCCTCGTGGGGGTCGTTTCGCCTCAGGCCGGCACCAGCGCGCGCGCGATCGCCCGCGACAGCTCGTCGCGCGTGAACGGCTTGCGCAGCAGCCGGCGCATCCCGGGCTCGCGCGCCTCCGTTTCGAGCAGCTCGGACGAATAGCCCGACATGAGCAGCACCGGCAGGCCGGGCCGCCGATCCGCGACCTGGCGCGCCAGCTCGGTGCCCCGCAGGCCGGGGCCGAGGGCGATGTCGGTGAGCAGCAGGTCGGGCGCCAGCGCCGGATCGTCGAGCGCGAGCAGCGCCTGCTCGGCGCTGCCGAACGTCGTGCCCTCGCAGCCGAGGGCCGCCAGGAAAGCGGTGACCACGGCGCGCACCTCCGGCTCGTCTTCCACCACCATCACCTTCAGGCCGGGCGGCAGCGCGCGGGCGAGGCCGGCGTCCGCATCGTCGTCCGTGGCATCGGCGAAGCGGGGGATGTAGAGCGTCACCGTGGTGCCCGCGCCCGGCGCGCTGTCGAGCGTGACGGCCCCGCGCGACTGCCGCGCGAAGCCGTAGACCGTGGACAGCCCCAGGCCCGTGCCGCGGCCGGCTTCCTTGGTGGTGAAGAAGGGCTCGAACGCGCGCTCCTTCACCGCCTCGGGCATGCCGGTGCCGGTGTCGGCAATGGACAACGCCACGAAGCCGCCGCCGGCCTCGACAACGTCCGCCTCCACCGATGGCGGCAGCGTGTCGACCGCGGCGCACCGAAAGGTGAGCGTGCCGCCCTCGGGCATCGCGTCGCGCGCGTTGATGGCGATGTTGAGCAGCGCCGACTCGAGCTGCCCGGCGTCGGCGATCACCGCCGGGCAGGCGGCCGGCGCATCGACGGCGATGCGGATGCGTTGGTCGAGCGTGCGGCGCAGCATGTCGGCCAGCGACTGCAGCATCGCCTGCGCGTCCACGCGGCGGGGCGCCAGCACCTGGCGGCGCGAGAACGCGAGCAGCTTGCCGGTGAGCTCGGCGCCGCGCTTGCTCGCGCGCGTGGCCGCGCCCACGAGCTGCAGCACGAGCGGGTTGCCCTCGATCGCCGGGTGTTCCTCCAGCACCTGCAGGTTGCCCTGGATCACGGTGAGCAGGTTGTTGAAGTCGTGCGCGAGCCCGCCCGTGAGCTGGCCGACGCTCTCGAGCCGCTGCGCATGGTTCAGCGCCTCTTCGCTCTGGGCGCGCTGCAGGCTGCTGGCCAGCAGGTTGCCGAGCGACTGCATGAAGTGGATTTCGTCGTCGCCGCAGCGCTGCGCCGTGCGCGAGCGCACGATGAGCGCGCCCACGGCGATGCCGCGGTCGGTGAGCGGCACCGCGAGCGCGCTCGCCAGGCCGTGCGCACGGTACGCGGCGGGCACTTCGAAGCGTGTCTCGGCGGCGTAGTCGTGGACCAGCACCGGCCGGCCTTCGGCCAGCACGAAGCCGGCCGGCGTGTCGCGCCGGTTCGGCACCAGCGTGCCCGGCTGCTCTTCCGGCAAGAGCCCCACGCCGCCGGCCACGCGCAACTGCAATCGGCCGGGCTCGGCCAGGAAGACGATCGCCATGTCGGTCTCGAGGGCCTCGGCGGCCACTGCGGGCACGTGCTGCAGCAGCAGTTGCGAATCGCGCGTGTCCACCGCGAGGCGGCCGATCTCCGCCACGCACTCCGCATAGCGCGCGCGCTTGAGCGCCTGCTTCACGCGCGGGTAGGCGCCGACATCGCGGATCGCCGCCACGACGTAGGGCAGGCCATCGCCCTGCAGCGGCGAGAGCGCGATCTCCACCATCACCTCGGAGCCGTCTCGCCGGCGTGCCACGAGCTCCATCTGCGTGCCCATCGGCCGGGGACTCGGGTTCTTGCCATAGGCCTCCCGGTAGGCCGCGTGGCGCGGCCGGATCGCGTCCGGCACGAGGGTCTCCACCGGCAGGCCCGCCAGCTCGCCCACCTCGTAGCCGAGCAGCGTTGCGGCCGTCGGGTTGGCCAGCCGGATGATGCCGCCGGTGTCCACCAGCAGCAGCGCATCCGGATAGGCGACGAAGAGCGAGCGGAACACTGTGCGCTCGTCGAGCCCGGGAGGCAATTCGAGCGAGGGCAGGGGCGCGGCCACGGCGTCAGGCCCAGCTTGCCGGCGGCACGAAGATGTAGCCCGCGCCGCGCACCGACTTGATGATCTGCGGGTTCTCCGGGTCCGTCTCCAGCTTCCTGCGCAGGCGGCCAACCTGCACGTCGATGGTGCGGTCGAACGGCCCGGCCTCGCGGCCGCGCGTGCGCTCGAGGAGGAAGTCGCGCGACAGCACGCGCCCCGGGTGGCGCGCGAAGACCGTCAGCAGATCGAACTCGCCGCCGGTGAGCGCCACCTCGGCGCCCTGCGGATCGGTGAGCGCGCGGGCGGCGGTGTCGAGCTGCCAGCCGGCAAAGCGCACGCGCACCTTCTCGGCGGGCGCCGCGGGCGCAGCTCCCGCGGCGTCGGCCGGCGAGAGCCGGCGCAGCACGGCCTTGATCCGCGCCAGCAGCTCGCGCAGATCGAACGGCTTCGTCACGTAGTCGTCGGCGCCCACCTCCAGCCCCACCACCTTGTCGATGGCGTCGCCGCGCCCGCTGACGATCACGAGCCCGCAGTGCCAGTGCTCGCGCAGCTGCCGCGCGATGGCGAAGCCGTCCTCGCCCGGCAGGCCGAGGTCCAGCAGCACGAGCTCGGGCGGGTCGCTGCCCATCAGCGCCAGCAGGTCGCGCCCCGAATGCACCTGCGTCACGCGAAAGCCATGGGCCTGCAGGTAGTTGGCGAGCAGGACGGTGATGTCGACTTCGTCGTCGAGAACCGCGAGGTGGCGTGTCAAGGACAAGAGCGGTTTCGTGGAGCAGCGGCGGGTGAAGCATCGTAACGCCGGCCGCCGTGCGGGCAGGCACTCGGCTTGCTCGCAGGGACCGAAGGCGCGAGCAAGGAGCGGCACATGCGACAGACCATCGTTGGCGTGTTCGAGCGCCATGCGCAGGCCCTGGAAGCGGCCCAGGCGTTGCAGGAGAGCGGCTTCGGCCCGGATCTCGTGCGCGTGACCGACGCGCGCGGGATCGACGAGGACGACGGCGCCGACGACACCGTGTCGGCGCACATCCGCAGCTTCTTCGCCGAGGTGTTCGGACCCACGCCCGACCACCATGCCGACCGGCACGAGGAACTGGTGCGCGGCGGCGGCGCGCTGGTGCGCGTCGACCTCGACGACGACGACGCTCGCCTGGAGGCGGCACGCACCGCGCTGCTGTGTTGCGGCGCCGAGCGCGTGGACGACCACGCGCAGCGTTAATACTTCGCGCGCCCCGGCTGTTACTGCGCAGGGCCGAGGCTGCGTGCGCGCAAGGGCGCTAGAGTGACGCCATGGTGCGGGGGGAGCACCGCAAAAAAGGAGGGAGTCGGAATGGTGTTCGCGCTCGGGATGGCGCTCGTGGGAGCGCTCGTGCTCGGCCCGCTGGCCTACGCGCTCTGGTGCGGCTTTTCGCGGCCCGACTGACCCATCCCGATCGGCGAGCGCCGCTTCAGGCCGGCGCTTGCAGGTGCACCACCTCACCGCTGTCGAGCACGAGCTGGGCGGTGCTCTGCGCCGCGAAGCTCGGCCTCGACATCACGTCCACCTCGCAGAAGGCCGCGTTGTCGGCCTCGTTGCGCTTCACCGTATTGTGGTGGTGCAGCTCCACGCACAGGTGGGCGCCGGGCACCACGGCGCGCGGGCTGGAGCCTTCTTCGTCGTCGTCGGACGGTCCCGTCCAGCAGCACGCGCGCGCACGTTTTTCGAACAGCACGTTGGAGCTGTCCGTCTGCAGGTGGAACCACATCTGCTGGCCGTTGATCTGGAATGGCTTGCACGCGTGCGGCATGACGTCCTCCTGTGCGATGTGGCGGAAATCTAAGGGCCGCCGGCGCCGGCGCGATTCGGGTATTCCCAGGCCCTAGTGCAACGTGGCCTTGAAGGCGTGGGTGGCCGACACTTCCGACGGCGCCTCGGGCATCTTCGCGAAATCGCCGCGCAGCGCCTTCAGCGCAAAGCGCTCCTGGTTGATCTCGTCGGCCGTGCGCACGCCCAGGCGGCGCAGCATGGGCAGGGGCGGGCACCAGCCCTGCATGGTGTGCTGCAGCAGGAAGGCCGCCACGGCGGCGGGCAGCAGGAACCACTTGCGGTTCAGCGTCGAGCCGAGCGCCATGCCGAGCAGGCTGAGCGACGCGGCTCCGGTCTCCAGGAAACGCTCCACGTCCCATTCGCGCTCGAGCTCGAACAGGCGCTGCTCGATGGCCGCCGGACCGCCGCGCGCACAGGCCGCCACGCTGGCCTCGGTCTGCGTACGGATGCGTCGCGCCACGTCGGGCGAGGTGTTGTCTCGCACCAGGTCGGCGGAGGGCGCGGGGATCTTCGTCATCGGGGCAGTCTCCATGCTTTCTTGCGATCTCAACGGTGATGCCGTTCGTAGGCGGCCTGGCAGGCGGCGCAGCGCAGCGCATGCGGCTGCGCCAGCAGCCGCTGCACGCCGATCGGCTCGCCGCAGTCGCTGCAGACGCCGTAGCGCCCCTCGGCCAGGCGGCGCAGCGCGGCGTCGATGCTGCGCAGCTCGGCCTGGTCGCGCTCGTCCTCGGCGTCCACCAGGGCCGTGTACTGGCGCTGCGACGCCTCGTCCTTCTGGTCGGCCGTCTCGGCGGAACGATCGCCGGCCGCCTCGCGTTCGCTGCGATGGGCCTCCAGCTCGGCGCGCAACTGCGCCTGGCGCTGCACCAGCCGCCGGCCCAGCTCCTCCAGCTGCGAAGCGGAGAGGTCCATGTCAGGGCGCCGCCACCCAGCGCCCGTCCACCAGCAGCTCGTGCGGGCGGAACTGCGCCTTGTAGGCCATCTTGTCGCTGTGCTCGATCCAGTAGCCGAGGTAGACGTTCGGCAGCGAGAGCTGCCGCGTCTGCTCGATCTGCCACAGCACGCTGAAGGTGCCGTAGCTCGCGCGGGCCTCCGGCTCGTAGAACGTGTACACCGCCGACAGGCCATCGTTCAGCACATCGAGGATGGACACCATCTTCAGCGGGCCGGGCGAGCCGTCCGGCAGCGTTTCGCGAAACTCGACCAGCCGGGAGTTCACGCGGCTCTGCAGCAGGAACTGGGTGTACTGGTCCACGCTGTCATGGTCCATGCCGCCGCCGGCATGGCGGCCCGACTGGTAGCGCAGGTAGAGCTGGTAATGCTCGGGCACGAAGCACAGGCGCAGCACCCGGGCCGTAAGGTGCTGGTGGGCCTTCCATGCGCGGCGCTGGCTGCGCGTGGGCCGGAACGACTGCACGGGCACGCGCAGCGGCACGCACGCGCGGCAGCCGTCGCAATAGGGGCGGTAGGTGAACATGCCGCTGCGGCGGAAGCCGCTGGCCACGAGCCCGGAGTACGCGTCGGCGTGGATCAGGTGGCTCGGCGTGGCCACTTGCGAGCGCGCCATGCGGCCGGGCAGGTAGCTGCACGGGTAGGGCGCCGTGGCATAGAACTGAAGCGACGCGAGCGGAAGCTCTTTCGGGTGGGTCACGCGAGGCCTTCCCCGGGCGCATCGGCCAACATCAGGCCGAGCTGCGCCCAATGGCGAGGATGATAGGTCCAATCGCCGACCGGCGCGGCGTCCACCGCCTGAACCAGGTGCTGCTCGAACGCGCGGCGCGGGATTTCCTGCGCACCCAGGGACGCCAGGTGGCTGGTGTTCTGCTGGCAGTCGATGAGCTCGATGCCGTTCGAGCGGCAGAAGGCCACCAGCGCGGCGAGCGCGATCTTCGAGGCATCGGTGCGGCGCGAGAACATCGATTCGCCATAGAACATCCGCCCGAGCGACACGCCGTACAGGCCGCCGGCCAGCTCGCCGTTCATCCACGTCTCGAACGAGTGCACCGCGCCTTCGGCGTGCCAGGCGCGATAGGCGTCGATCATCTCCGGCACGATCCACGTGCCCGCCTGCCCCTCGCGCGGCGCCTGCGCGCAGGCGAGGATCACGGCGCCGAACGCGCTGTCGATGCGCAGCTCGCAGCCGGGCGTGCGCATGAAGCGCTGGATCGTCTTGCGCAGCGAGCGTGCCAGCCTGAACTGCGCCACCGGCAGCACCATGCGCGGGTCGGGCGACCACCACAGCACCGGCTGCCCCGGGGCATACCAGGGAAACACGCCCTTGCGATACGCCTCCTCCAGCCGTCGCGTGCCGAGCTGGCCGCCCGCGGCCAGCAGCCCCGGCGCCTCCGTGTCGGGGCCGAGCGCGGCACGAGTGGCCGGCAGCGGCGTGTGGTCGTCGAGCCAGGGAATCGCGAGGGCTTGCATGGGCGAGTGGGACTGCGCCTCCATCCTAGCGCCCCGCTACGGCGTCCTGGGGCCCGTCTCGCGCATCGATTCCACGCCGGGGCGGTCGCCGATCACGATGTGGCCGTCGGCGTTGCGCTCGATCACCATGCCGGCCGCCGTGGCCTCGAAAGGCCAGCCCTCGACCGGTGGCGGCAGGCGCGGGATTTCCGGCAGCGGCCCGCGCGGCGGCGGGAACTTCGCCTTCGCCTCGACCAGCTTCTCCTTGATCGCGCCGCGAAAGAAGTCGCCGACCACCAGCACCGCGTTGTGCCCGCCCTGGCCCCAGTGCGCGCTGCGCATCGTGACGCGCTGGTCGTTGAATCCTACCCAGGCGCCGGCCACCAGCCGCGGGTGCGTGAGGATGAACCAGCCATCAGCGTTGTACTGCGACGTGCCGGTCTTGCCGGCCACGTCGGCCGTGATGTTGAACCGTGTGCGGATCGCAGTGCCGGTGCCTTGCGACACCACGCCGCGCAGCATGTCGATGAGATCCTGCGCCGCGGTGCGCGAGAGCGCGCGTTGCGGCTCGGGCGCGAACTGCGCGATCACATTGCCGTCGCGGTCGGCGATGCGCTGCACGACCACCGGCTCGCGGTGTTCGCCCAGCGAGGCGATGGTGGCGTAGGCGCTGGCCATCTCGATGAGCGTCACCGGGCTCGTGCCGAGCGCGAGCGAGGGCACGCTGTCGAGCTTGCTGCGGTTCACGCCCGCCGCCCGCGCGGCGCGCACGATGGCCGGCAACCCCACCTCCTGCATCACGCGCGCGGTGATGGTGTTGCGCGACATCACGAGCCCTTCGTAGAGGCTCATCTCGCGCCCGGTGGGGCCGCTCATGTCCGTGGGCTCCCAGAGCGAGCCGTCGCTCAGCGTGATCTGCACCGGCTCGTCGAGGTAGGGGCGGTCGAGCGGGATGCCGGCCTCCAGCGCCGCACCATAGACCAGCGGCTTGAACGTGGAGCCGGGCTGGCGCAGCGCCTGCGACACGTGGTCGAACTGGTCGCGCACGAAGTCGCGGCTGCCCACCCAGGCCTTGACCTCGCCGCTGCGCGGGTCCAGGGCGACCATCCCCGCCTCGAGCCGGGTCTTCTCCGCGGCCATGCGCTCGATGAAGTCTTCGTCGTCGAGCAGGCGGCGCATCGCGGCGTCCTCGGGCGTGCCCGCGTCGCGCAGCTTGCGATACGCGGCTGATTCGCGCACGAACGCGCGCAGGAGATCGGGCCGCTCCTTCCAGAAATGGCGGAACGGCTGCACCTTCGGGCGCCGCTTCGCATAGGCTTCCGTCGACTCGGACTGCAGCGAAGCATCGGCCTGCGCCCACTCGACGTCGGCCACGTTCTGCAGCGCCTGCGCCTGGCGGTCCACGGCCTGCTCGGCCAGGCGCTGCAGCCGTGTGTCCAGCGTGGTGTGGATCACGAGGCCGTCGCGGTTCGGATCCGTGCCGTGCGCCTGCGCCCAGGCGTCGAGCCACTTGCGCACATGCGCCGTGAAGTGCGGCGCCACGCCCGGGTCGTCGTTGATGCGCGTGAAGCGCAGGCCGAGGGGCTGCGCCGCGGCCGCGCGCCATTCAGTCTGGTCGATCAGCGCATGGCGCGCCATCAGCGCCAGCACCACGTTGCGCCGCTGCAGAGCGCGCTGCGGAAAGCGCACCGGGTTGTAGTAGTGCGTGCCCTTGAGCATGCCCACGAGCGTGGCTGCCTCGTGCGTTTGCAGTTCGGCGGCCGGCTTGCCGAAATAGGTGCGCGCGGCCATCTCGATGCCCACCGCGTTGTAGAGGAAGGGCGTGGTGTTGAGATAGATCTCGATGATCTCGTTCTTCGAATACAGGCGCTCGATGCGCATCGCCGTGGCGATCTCCTTCACCTTGCGGTCGAAGCTGCGCGCGCGGCCGATCTCCTTCGGGAACAGGTTGCGCGCGAGCTGCTGCGTGAGCGTGGAGCCGCCTTGCGTGTCGCCCGTCGCCGTGTGGCCCAGCGCGGAGAGCGTGCGCCACACGTCCACGCCGCGATGCTCGAAGAAGCGGTGGTCCTCGGTGGCCACCAGGGCGCGCATCACGTCGGGCGCGATGCGCGACAGCGGCACCGGCTCCTGCTGCGCCTGGCGCAGCGTGGCCAGCAGCACGCCGTCGGCCGACAGCACCACGCTCGGGTGCGGCATCTGCTGCGCGTCGCGCAGCGCCTGCGGCCCGGGCGTCTGCTCGGCCAGGCGCGAGACGTGAGCGACCCCCAGCGCCACGCCGGTGCCGGCGGCGGCAATGAGAATGACGAGCGAGATCCACAGCCAGCGCCGCCACGGAAAGCGGCCTTCGGCGGTGTCTGCTGCGGGACCGTTCGGAGGCTGCATGGCAAGGCGTGAGGCGCAAAGCCGTGAGCAACCCCCGTGCCCATGGGCACCCGCCGAGCCCTGGCTATAATCCAAGGCTTCATTCCCCGATAGCTCAGTTGGTAGAGCGCCGGACTGTTAATCCGTAGGTCCCTGGTTCGAGCCCAGGTCGGGGAGCCAGGCATATCGAGAGGGGGCGCTTCGACAGGGGCGGCCCTTTTTTCGTTTGGCGGGTCGGTATAGGTGCCCTGGGGGTCGGTATCGGGGTCGGCATAGGT
>Ga0247820_10001120_pt1 | contig 15134 bp, 11 predicted proteins | sample 13C_Glucose_Day1_2_FD_192480 | JGI IMG/M metagenome (GOLD analysis project Ga0247820, IMG submission 192480) | Soil microbial communities from agricultural site in Penn Yan, New York, United States - 13C_Glucose_Day14 | ecosystem: Environmental > Terrestrial > Soil > Agricultural land | place...
CAGGTCGGGGATGGCCAGCGCGGTGCCGCGGTACGGGATGTGCACCAGGAACAGGCCGGCCTGCGCCTTGAAGTACTCGGCGCCCAGGTGGACCACGGTGCCGTTGCCGCTGCTCGCGTAGTTGAGCTTGCCGGGGTTCTTCTTCGCGTAGTCGATCCACTCCTTCACCGTTTTCGCCGGCGCGGAATTGGGCACCAGCATGAGGCTGGGCGCGTTGCCGACGTGCGAGATCGGCGTGAAGTCGGCCACCGCGTCGTACGGCAGCTTCGCCGTCGAGAAGCTCGGGCCGATGCTGTGGGTGCTGCTGGTGGCCAGCAGCAGCGTGTAGCCGTCGGGCGCGGACTTGGCGGCGATGTCAGAGCCGATCGCGCCACCGGCGCCCGGCTTGTTGTCCACCACGACGCTCGTGCCCAGGCGCTCGCCCAGCTTCACCGAGACGGCGCGGGCGAAGATGTCCGTGGCACCGCCGGCCGGGAACGGCACGACGAGGCGGATCGGCTTGTTCGGGTACGGGGTCTGCGCCCAGGCGGGGGCGAGCGCGGCCGCCGAGGCGGCCAGGAGGAGGTTGCGGCGGGTGCTCATGCCCCGATTATCGGCCGCGTTGGCATGCCAACCGATGAGGTCTGTTTTGCCTTTTTCCCCGTCATTCCCGCGAAGGCGGGAATCCAGGGCTTGCGTCTCGACGGCGCTCGTCCATCTCCCGCACCAGCGCCCTGGCTTCATCCCCTTCCGGGATCGGCTTGCCACTGTCGCGCCACTGCACCGCGGCCTTGAAGCCCTCGGCCTGCGCATAACGGCGGAACCACATCCCTTCGGGGTTGTGGCGCGTGATGCCGTCGAACACCGTGGCCAGCTGCTGGGTCTGCTCCAGGCCCATGGTGAGCAGGACGTTGTTGACCACCATCTTGTGCATGGCCAGGTGCCCGCGCGGCACGCCGGCGATGCGCGCGGCCAGCTTCATCGTGGCCTCGTCCAGCTGGTCGGCCGGCACGCATTCGTTGGCCAGGCCCCATTCGGCGGCGGTGCGGCCGTCGATGGTGTCGCCGGTGAACATCATCTGCTTGGCCCGGGTCGGGCCCAGGCGGAAGGTCCACATCGCGGTGGTCGGGCAGCCCCACACGCGCGTGGGCATGTAGCCGATGCGCGCGTCCTCGGCCATCACCAGCAGGTCGCAGCACAGGGCGATGTCGCTGCCGCCCGCGGCCGCGTAGCCGTGCACCTTGGCGATGGTCGGCTTGGGGCTGCGCCACAGCGCCATGAAGTCGTCGGTGTTGGCCTTCATGTAGCCGTAGTCGACCATCGGGTCCCAGGGGAACCGCTCCTGCTGGCAGGGGTGGTCGGCCTGGCCCTCGCCGAAGAACTGCAGGTCGTAGCCGCCGCAGAAGCCCTTGCCCGCGCCTTCCACCACGATGACGTGGACCTCGTCGTCGGCGTTGGCCCATTCGACCGCGCGGCGGATGTCGCGCGGCGTGTCCTCGTTGATCGCGTTCAGCCGCTCGGGCCGGTTCAGCAGCAGCCGCGCGACGCGCGGGTTCGAAGCGTCCTTGGCGACGCGGACGGTGGCGAGTTCCAGCATGGCCTTCTCAGTCCGCGTACACGCCCGCCTTGCGGATCACCGGGCCCCACTTGCCGATCTCCGCTTCCAGGTGCGTGCGCAGGCCGGCAGGCGTGATCTTGTCCATCGGCACGATGTCCGAGCTCAGGTCCGCCAGGCGCCTCTTCACGTCCGGGTCCTGCATCGCGAAGCGCAGCGCCGCGTTCAGCTTGTCGATGACGGGCTGCGGCGTGCCCTTGGGCGCGTAGATGCCGTGCCAGACCTTGACCTCGAAGCCCTTCAGGCCCTGCTCGTCCAGCGTGGGCACGTTGGGCAGCACGTCCAGGCGCTTCGGCACCGTGACGCCGTAGACCTTGACGCGGTTGTCCTTGATCAGCGGCACGGTCTGGGTGGTCTGGTCGCACAGCAGGTCGACCTGGCCGCCGAGCAGCGCGTTCATCGCCGGGCCGGTGCCGGAGAAAGGCACCGTGGTCAGCTCCACGCCCATGGCGCTCATGAACAGCAGGCCGCACAGGTGCGATACCGCGCCCAGGCCGGCGTTGGCCAGCGAGACCTTGTTGCCCTCGCGCTTCAGGTGCGCCTGCAGCTCCTGGAAGTTGGCCGGCGGGAAGTCCTTGCGCGCCAGCAGCGTCATGGGGACGTCGACCACCTGGCCGATGTACTCGAAGTCCTTGAGCGGATCGAACTGCAGCTTCTTGTACAGCGCGGGCGCGGTGGACATGCCCATGTGGTGCAGGAAGATCGTGTAGCCGTTGGGCTGCGCGCGCGCCACCTTGGTGGCGGCGATGGTGCCGCCCGCACCCACGGCGTTCTCCACAGCGACGGCCTGGCCGAGCTGCTTGCCCATCGGGATGGCGATCATGCGGGCCACCACGTCGGTGGGCCCGCCGGCGGCGAACGGAACCACCAGCGAGACCGGCCGCTCGGGCCAATTCGCCTGGGCGGCGGCGGTGAACGATGCGGCGGCCAGCGCGACCGCGAGAACAGGCTGGAGGAAGCGCTTCACGGTGTCTCCTTGTGTTGGCATGCGAACGGAGACGACGTTAGCGCGCGGCCCGGCACCGCGTACTCCGCACTTTCCAGTACGGGCGCGGCTCAGAACGAGCGCGGCAAACCCAACAGGTGCTCGGCGACGTACGAGTAGATCAGGTTGGTCGAGATCGGCGCCACCTGGTACAGGCGGGTCTCGCGGAACTTGCGCTCCACGTCGTATTCATGGGCGAAGCCGAAGCCGCCGTGCGTCTGCAGGCAGGTGTTGGCCGCTTCCCAGGAGGCCTTGGCGGCCAGGTACTTGGCCATGTTGGCCTCGCCGCCGCAGGGCTGGCCGGCATCGAACAGCGAGCAGGCCTTGAAGCGCATCAGGTTGGCCGCCTCGGCCTCGATGAAGGCGTCGGCGATCGGGAACTGCACGCCCTGGTTCTGCCCGATCGGGCGGTTGAACACGACCCGCTCGCTCGCGTAGCGCCGGGCCTTGTCGATGAACCACCAGGCGTCGCCCAGGCACTCCGCCGCGATCAGCGTGCGCTCCGCGTTCAGGCCATCCAGGATGTACCTGAAGCCCTGCCCTTCCTGCCCGATCAGGTTCTCCGCCGGGATCTCGAGGTTGTCGAAGAACACCTCGTTGGTCTCGTGGTTCACCATGTTCATGATCGGCCGCACCGTCATCCCCTTGCCGATCGCCTGGTGCAGGTCGACGATGAAGATCGACATGCCCTCGCTCTTGCGCTTCACCTCCGGCAGCGGCGTGGTGCGGGCCAGCAGGATCATCAGGTCCGAATGCTGGATGCGCGAGATCCACACCTTCTGGCCGTTGACGACATAGCGGTCGCCCTTCTTCACGGCCGTGGTCTTGAGCTGGGTGGTGTCGGTGCCCGTGGTGGGCTCGGTGACCGCCATGGTCTGCAGCCGCAGCTTGCCGCCGGCGATGCCCGGCAGGTACTGGCGCTTCTGTTCCGGCGAGCCGTGCCGCAGCAGCGTGCCCATGTTGTACATCTGGCCGTGGCAGCTGCCCGCGTTGCCGCCCGAGAAGTTGATCTCCTCCATGATCACCGAGGCCTCGGCCAGGCCCAGGCCCGAGCCGCCGTACTCCTGCGGGATCAGCGCGGCCAGCCAGCCGGCTTCGGTGAGCGCGTCGACGAACGCCTCGGGGTAGCCGCGTGCCTCGTCCACCTTCTGCCAGTAGGCCGAGTCGAAGCGGCGGCACAGCGCGCGCACGGCCTCGCGCAGTTCCTGGTGCTCGTCGGGGCGGGGGATTTCGGTCGCGCTCATGATCGTTCTCCTGGGTCGGCCGATCATGCCGCAGGCCTGCCTCTACACTCCCGCCCCGAGATGAAAGACGCGGACGTCGAACCCTTCTTCGCCACCCTGCAGGCGGCCAACCCCTCGCCCGAGACCGAGCTGGAGTACAGCAGCGTGTTCGAGCTGCTGGCGGCCGTGCTGCTGTCGGCGCAGGCCACGGACGTGGGCGTCAACAAGGCCACGCGCCGGCTGTTCGTGGCGGCCGGGACGCCGCAGGCGATGCTGGACCTGGGGCTGGAGCGGCTGGAGGAGTACATCCGCACCATCGGGCTGTACCGGACCAAGGCGCGCAACCTGCTGGCCACCTGCCGCATCCTGGTGGACCAGCACGGCGGCGAGGTGCCGCGCACGCGCGAGGCGCTCGAGGCCCTGCCCGGCGTCGGCCGCAAGACCGCCAACGTGGTGCTGAACGTCGCCTTCGGCGAGCCGACCATGGCGGTGGACACGCACATCTTCCGGGTCGGCAACCGCACCGGCCTGGCGCCGGGCAAGGATCCGCTGCAGGTGGAGCACAAGCTGCTCGCGCGCGTGCCGCCGAAGTACCTGCAGGACGCGCACCACTGGCTGATCCTGCACGGCCGCTACGTCTGCGTGGCGCGCCTGCCGCAGTGCTGGCGCTGCGCGGTCCGGGCGTACTGCGACTACGAGCCCAAGACGCCCCCGCCGGGAGTCATGTCCACGTAAGGCAGGGTGGTATCGTCGGCCCCCATGGCCGCCGAGCCCTCCCCCACGCACTACGACGCCCTGCAGTTGCCCCGCGACGCGTCGGCGGACGACGTGCGCGCGGCCTACCGGCGGCTGGCCCGGGAGCACCACCCCGACCGCGCCGGCGCCGACGGCGACGCCATGGCCCGGGTCAACCAGGCCTACGAAGTGCTGTCCGATCCCGACCGGCGCGCCCGCTACGACCAGCAGCTGGACAACCGCCCCCCGCCGCGCAGGCCCGGCCGGGTGGAGCTGCCCGGCGACCGCCTGCGCAAGCGGCTGGCGTGGGGCGTCGGCCTGGCCGCCCTCGTGGTCGGCGGCATCGCCGTGGTGACGTTCCTGCGCGACCGCCGGCCGGACGAGGCCGCGGCCCGGGTCGAACCGCTGTCCCATCCGCTGCCCCAGCGCGAAGCCTCGACCGCCGCCTCGACCGCCCGCCCGGCCAAGGAAGAGGGCCTGCGGCTCATCCCCGCCCGCAGCATCGGAGCGGTTCCCGCCAAGTAACATCGGCCGGATGGACACCCCCGACCTCCAGCAGGCCCTGGCCGAGATGAGCCAGAACGTCGACGCGCTCAAGGAAAACCAGTTCGCCCTGGTGGCGCAGGTGCAGGTGCTGCAGGCCGCCCTGGCCAGCTCGCTGATGCACCACCCCGACCGCAAGGCGGTGCTCGCCGCCTTCGAGCGCTACATGAAGGTGGCCAAGGACTCCGCGCCCAACCTCGCCACCCGCATGGAAGGCCTGGAGGCGGGCATGCTCTCGCTGCTGGGCAAGCACCAGGCCTGATGCTCGCCGTCGCCCTGCTCTGCCTGGGCGCATCGCTGGGCGCCCTCGCGCGCTGGCAACTCTCCCTCTGGCTCAACGCGTCGACCCACTGGCTGCCGCTGGGCACGCTGGCCGCCAACCTTTCGGGCGGCTGGCTGATCGGCTTCCTGGTGGCGCTGTTCCAGGCCCAGCCCGGCATCGATCCGGTGTGGCGGCTGGCGCTGATCACCGGCTTCCTGGGCGCGCTGACGACGTTCTCCACCTTCTCCATGGAAACCGTGCAGCTGCTGCAGGCCGGCCGCGCGGGACAGGCGCTGGCGCTGGCGGCGCTGCACCTGGTGGGCTCGCTGGCGCTCACCTGGATCGGACTGCGCTGCGGCGAGTGGCTGATGAAAGCCGTCGCGACCGCGTAGACGTCATCCCCGCGTGCCGTCATCCCCGCGTAGGCGGGGATCCAGTGCTTCCATTGGGCGACGCTGAAGACGGAAGCTCTGGATTCCCGCCTTCGCGGGAATGACGGACGTCGTCCAGTCCGCCCCACCCCCCACCCATCGCCTGGATCAACGCCACCGCCGCCGCCTGCCGGTCGCCCTGCAGCTGCAGCAGCGACCGGCGCGCGTTCTGCGCCGTCGCCTGCGCGTTGACCACGTCGGTGAAACCCACCTGGCCGGCCTGGTAGCGGTTGAGCACCTGCTGCTCCACCAGGTCCGCCGCCCGGGCGGCTTCCTCGCGCAGGGCCACCTGCTGGCCCAGGATGCGCACTCCGGACAGCTGGTCCTCGACGTTCTGGAAGGCCGTGAGCACGGTCTGCCGGTAACGCGCCACGGATTCGTCGAAGCCGGCGCGGGCGGCGTCGACCTGGGCACGCGTGGCGCCGGCGTTGAACAGCGTCTGCGCCGCCGACGCGCCCAGCGCCCACACCAGCGAGGATGCGCTGAACAGGTCGCCGATGCTCGCCGCGCCCGCGCCCACCGAGCCGGTGAGCCGCAGGCTCGGGTAGTAGGCCGACTGCGCGATGCCGATGTCCTCGTTCGACTGGGCCACGCGGCGCTCGGCCGAAGCGATGTCGGGGCGGCGCTGCAGCAGCGTCGAGGGCACCGACACCGGCACGTCGGGCACGGCGATCTGCCAGTTCGGATCGACCGCCAGCGAAAAACCGGCCGGCGCCTGGCCCACCAGCACCGCGATCGCGTGCTCCAGCTGCGCGCGCGTGCGCTCCTGGCCGAGCAGGTCGGCGCGTGCGTTGGCCAGCTGCGTCTGCGCCTGCAGCACGTCGGTGCGCGCGGCGATGCCGGCCTCGTAGCGGTTGCGGGTGATCTGCAGCACGCGCTCGTAGCCGGCCACCGTCTGCGCCAGCAGCTGCCGCTGCGCGTCGGCGGCGCGCAGGCCGAAGTAGTTGGCGGCCAGCTCGCCCTGCGCGGCCAGGCGGGCCGCGGCCAGGTCGGCGAAGGTCGCCTGCTCGCCGGCCCGCGCCCCCGCCACGCTGCGGTTGAGGCGGCCGAACACGTCCGGCTCCCAGCTGCCGCCGATGTCGAACTGGTAGTTGGTGCGCGTGCTGCCGCCGTTGCCCGCGGTGATGACGGTGGTGCCGCCCGCCGTGGTCGTGCCGACCGAGCCGCCGCCGCGCGTGCCGCTGCGGCTGGCGCCGGCATCCAGGCTCACCTGCGGGAACAGCGCGGCGCGCTGCTGCGCCGTGAGAGCGCGCGCTTGCGCATAAGCGGCGACGGCAGCCGCCACGTTCTGGTTGGAGACCTCGACGCGGGCGGCAAGGTCGTTGAGCACGGGGTCGTTGAACAGCTGCCACCAGGGCCCGCGCTCCAGCGCATCGGAAGGCGTCGCCCGGATCCATTCGCCCTGGCCTTCCTTGAAGGCGACGGGCGTGTCGACGGTGGGCGGGGCGTCGTAGCGCGGGCCGACGGCGCAGGCGGAAAGCGCAAGCACGAGGGCGAGGCAGAGGGGTCGGATGAGGAAGGATGGACTCATGGCTTGTTCCTGGACTTTCACGCCGCCTCCGGCACATGGCTTCGCGCCAGCTCGCGCTCGTGCGGGCTGCGCCGGCGCAGCTTGTCCAGCAGCAGGTAGACCACCGGCGTGGTCAGCAGCGTGAGCAGCTGGCTGGCGATCAGGCCGCCGACGATGGCGATGCCCAGCGGGCGGCGCAGTTCCGCGCCTTCGCCGAAGCCGATGGCCAGCGGCAGCGCGCCCAGCGCCGCCGCCAGCGTCGTCATCAGGATCGGGCGGAAGCGCAGCAGGCAGGCCTCGCGCACGGCGGCCATCGGCGGCAGGCCGCGCGAGCGTTCCGCGTCGAGCGCGAAGTCGATGATCATGATCGCGTTCTTCTTCACGATGCCGATCAAAAGGAACAGCCCGATCAGCGCCATGATCGACAGCTCCAGCTTGAACAGCATCAGCGCCAGCACCGCGCCCACGCCCGCCGACGGCAGCGTCGACAGCACCGTGACCGGGTGCACCAGGCTCTCGTACAGCACGCCCAGCACGATGTAGATGACGACGATGGCCGCCAGGATCAGCAGCGGCTGCTGCGACTGCGATTCCTGCGCCGCCCGCGCCGTGCCCTGGAAGCTGCCACGCACGTTGGTCGGCATCGCGATCTCGGCCTCGGCCTGCCGCACGGCTGCCTGGCCGTCGGCGATGGTGCTGCCCTCGGCCAGGTTGTACGAGATGGTGGTGGCCAGCTCGGCGTCCTGGTGGTTGACCGAGGTGGCGGTGGGCCGCTCGACCACGCGCGCGATGGCCGACAGCGGCACCATGTTGCGCGCCCCGCTGCTCAGCGCCGACCCGGTGGCCTGGTCGCGCAGCGCCGGGTTGATCGTGGCCGTGGTGGCCACGGTGCCGGTGCTGGCCGCCGCCGCGCTGGAAGTCGCGGTGGTGCTCGCCGAACCGGTGGCCGGCACGTAGATGTCGCGCAGCGCCAGCGGGCTGAGCGTGTAGCGCTGCGCCACGCCCAGGATCACGCGGTACTGGTTCAGCTCGCCGTAGATGGTGGCGACCTGCCGCTGGCCGAAGGCGTTGTAGAGCGCGTTGTCCACGTCGCGCGAGCTGATGCCCAGGCGCGCGGCGCTGTCCTTGTCCACCTCCACGAACAGCTCGACGCCGTTCTCCTGCTGGTCGGTGTCCACGTCCACCAGCGCGGCTTGCTGCTTCATGGCCTCGGCCAGGCGCGCGGCCCAGCGCTTGAGGTCGTCGTTGTTGTCGCTCTTGAGCGTGTACTGGTAGGTGGAGTTGCTCTGCCGCCCGCCCATGCGCAGGTCCTGCACCGGGTTGAGGAACAGGCTCACGCCCGACACCTGCTGCAACTGCGGCCGCAGCCGCGCGATGACAGCCTGGGCCCGCTCGCCGGAGGCGCGTTCGGCCGCAGGCTTGAGGGAGACGAACATGAAGCCGCCGCCCGCGCGGCTGCCGCCCGTGAAGGCCACCACCGTGTCCACCGCCGGATCGGCGCGGGTGATGTCCACCAGCTGCTTGAGCTTTTCCTGCATCGCCTGGAACGAGATGCTCTGGTCGGCCCGCAGGCCACCGGCGATCTGGCCGGTGTCCTGCTGCGGGAAGAAGCCCTTGGGGATCTTCACGAACAGGTACGCGTTCAGTCCGATCACCGCGACGAGGATGGCCAGCACCAGCCAGCGCGCCTGCAGCGCCCAGTCCAGGCTCCAGGCGTAGCCGCGGTGCATGGCGTCGTAGCCGCGCTCGGCCCAGCGCGCCAGCCGGCCCTGCGGCCTGTCCTTCTGGCTGTCCGGCCGCAGCAGCCAGGCGCACAGCATCGGCGTGGTGGTGAGCGAGATCAGCAGCGAGATCATCACGGCCGCCGAAAGCGTCACCGCGAACTCGCGGAACAGCCGTCCCACCTGCCCGCCCATGAACAGCAGCGGGATGAACACCGCCACCAGCGACAGGCTGATCGACAGCACCGTGAAGCCGACCTCGCGCGCGCCCAGCAGCGCGGCCTGGAAGCGGTTCATGCCGGCCTCCAGGTGGCGGCTGATGTTCTCCAGCACGACGATCGCGTCGTCCACCACGAAGCCGGTGGCGACGGTGAGCGCCATCAGGCTGAGGTTGTTGAGCGAGAAGCCCATCACCAGCATCACGGCGAAGGTGCCGAGCAGCGACACCACCGTGGCCACGGCCGGGATGAAGGTGGCGCGCGCGCTGCGCAGGAACACGCTGACCACCAGCACCACCAGCGCGATGGCGATGGCCAGCGTGAGCTCCACCTCGTGCAGGGACGCGCGGATGGAATGCGTGCGGTCCGAGGCGATGACCAGCTTGATGTCCGGCGGCAGCGCGGCCTGCAGTTCGGGCAGCAGCGCCCGCACGCCTTCCACCGTCTTGATCACGTTGGCGCCGGGCTGCAGCGTGATCGGCACGACCACCGCCGGCTCGCCGTTGAACAGCCCCAGCGTGTTGACGTTCTCCACGCTGTCGCTGACGGTCGCGATGTCGCCGAGGCGCACCGCCGCGCCGTCGCGCCACGCGACCACCAGGCCGCGGTAGTCGGCGGCCGACAGGCGCCCGGCGCCGAGCGCGATCATCCCGTCGGCGCCCGGCGCGCTGCTGCCGGTGCTGGTGTAGATCTGCAGCCGGCGCCCACCGGCGTCCTGCACGTCGCCCTTGGGCCGGTTGGCGCTGCCGGCCTGCAGCGCGGCGCGCACGTCCTCGGTGGCGATGCCGTAGCGGCTGAGCGCGAAGGGATTCAGCTCCACGCGCACGGCGGGCTGCGAACCGCCGCCCAGTTCCACGTCGCCCACGCCCTGCACCTGGGCCACCTTCTGCGAGACGATGTTGGAGACGGCGTCGTAGATCTGGCCCGGCGTGCGGCGCGGCGAGGTCAGCGCCATGATCATCACCGGAGCGGCCGACGGGTTGGCCTTGCGGTAGGTCGGGTTGCTGCGCAGGTTGCTCGGCAGGTCGGCGCGAGAGGCGTTGATCGCGGCCTGAACCTCGCGCGCGGCGGCGTCGATGTTGCGGTTGAGGTCGAACTGCAGGTTGATGCGCGCCGACCCGGTTCCGCTGCTGGACGTCATCTCGTTGACGCCCGCGATCGTGCCGAGGCGCCTCTCCAGCGGCTGCGCCACGCTGGTGGCCATCGTGTCGGGGCTGGCGCCCGGCAGGCTGGCGCTGACCGAGATGACGGGGAAGTCCACCTGCGGCAGCGAGGCCACCGGCAGCTGGAAGAACGCGGCGATGCCGGCCAGCGCGATCCAGAGCGTCAGCAGCACGGTGCCGACGGGGCGGCGGACGAAGGGGGCGGAGAGGTTCATGCCACTCCGTCATTCCCGCGGAGGCGGGAATCCAGAGCGTCCGTCTTCGCGTGCTTCCCGCGGAACCTGTCCCCCATCTTCTCGAAACCGAGGTAGATCACCGGCGTCGTGAACAGCGTCAGCAGCTGGCTCACCACCAGCCCGCCGAAGATCGCCAGGCCCAGTGGGCGCCGCAGTTCCGCGCCCTCGCCCCAGCCGAGCATCAGCGGCACCGCCGCGAACAGCGCGGCCAGCGTGGTCATCAGGATGGGACGGAAGCGCAGCAGCGCGGCCTGGTGGATGGCCTCCTGCGCCGGCATGCCCGGACGCGGCGCCGGGCCGCTCCCAAGCGCGTCCGCGCCCCCCTCGGGGGGGCGTGCGCCGGAGGCGCCGGGGGGCAAGGTTCCTCGTTGCGCATCGATGGCGAAGTCGATCATCATGATGGCGTTCTTCTTCACGATGCCGATCAGGAGGATGATGCCGATGATGCCGATCACGCCCAGGTCGTTGCCGGTCAGCATCAGCGCGAGCAGCGCGCCCACGCCGGCCGAAGGCAGCGTCGAGAGGATCGTGAGCGGGTGCACGTAGCTCTCGTACAGCACGCCCAGCACGATGTACACGCACACGATCGCCGCCAGGATCAGCCACAGCTGGTTGGTCAGCGACGCCTCATAGGCGCCCGAGGCGCCGAGGAACCTCATGCTCAGGCTGGCCGGCAGGCCGGCTTCCCTGGCGGTCGCGCGGATCGCATCCACCGCCTTGCCCAGCGACACGCCCTGCGCCGTGTCGAAGCCCACCGTCGCCGCCGGGTACTGCGACACGTGCGTGATCTGCAGGGGCGCGCGCCGCTCGACGATGCGCGCCACGGCCGACAGCGGCGTGGAATCGCCCGAGGACGTGCGCAGCTGGATGCCGGAAAGCGCGTCGGGCGTCGGCGCCGCGTCCGGCCGCGCCTCCAGGATCACGCGGTACTGGTTGGTCTGCGTGAAGATGGTCGAGACGATGCGCTGGCCGAACGCGCTGTACAGCGCCTCGTCGATGCTGGCCGCGGTGATGTTCAGCCGCGCCGCCGTGTCGCGGTCGATGTCCACGTACACCGCCGCGCCGCTGGCGCCGGCGTCGGTGACCGGGTTGCGCACCTGCGGCAGCGAGCGCATGCGCTCGACGAGGCGGTTGGCCCACTCGTTCACCGTCGCGGTGTCCGAGCCTTCCAGCGAGAAGCGGTACTGGGTCGGGCCCGATTCGGCGTCGATGGTGAGGTCCTGCACCGGCTGCAGGTAGAGCGTGGCGCCGGCGACGCGACCGGCGCGCTGGCGCAGCCGTTCCATCAGCTCGCCCTGCCCGCCGCGGCTGGAGCCCAGGTTGATCAGCATGCGGCCGGTGTGCAGCATGGTGTTGTTGGCCGCGTCCACGCCGACGAAGCTGGCGATGCTGACGACATCCGGGTCCTCCATCAGCGCGCGCGCCACCTCCTGCTGCAGCTTCGCCATCGCCGGGTAGGAGATCGATTCCTGCGCCTCCACCCGCGCCTGCAGCTGGCCCGTGTTCTGGGTCGGGAACAGGCCCTTGGGGATCGCGATGTAGAGCAGCACCGTCAGCACGAAGGTCGCCAGCGCCACCAGCAGGGTGAACCGCTGGCGCCTCAGCACCCACTGCAGGCCGCGGTCGTACACGCCGATCAGCCGGTCGAACTGGCGGGCCAGCCTGGCGCCGGTGCCGGTGCCGGCGCCCTCGCCGCCCGGATGCGCCTTGAGCCAGCGCGCCGACATCATCGGCACCAGCGTCAGCGAGACCACCGCCGAGATCAGGATGGTGATCGCCAGCGTCACCGCGAACTCGCGGAAGAGGCGGCCCACCACGTCGCCCATGAACAGGAGCGGGATCAGCACCGCGATCAGCGACACCGTCAGCGAGATGATGGTGAAGCCGATCTCGCTGGCGCCCTCGATCGCGGCCTCCATCGGCCGCTTGCCCATCTCCACGTGGCGCTGGATGTTCTCGATCATCACGATCGCGTCGTCCACCACGAAGCCGGTGGCGATGGTCAGCGCCATCAATGACAGGTTGTTGAGGCTGTAGCCCAGCAGGTACATCACGCCGCAGGTGCCGATCAGCGAGATCGGCACCGCCAGGCTGGCGATGAGCGTCGCGCGCGGGCTGTGCAGGAAAGCGAAGATCACCAGCACCACCAGCACCACCGCCAGCACCAGTTCGAGCTGCACGTGGTGCACCGAGGCGCGGATGCCGGTGGTGCGGTCCGACAGCACCTCGACGTGGAGCGAAGCCGGCAGGCCGGCGGTCAGCTCGGGCAGGCGCTGCTTGATGGCATCGACGGTCGCGATGACGTTGGCACCCGGCTGGCGCTGCACGTTCAGGATGATCGACGGCTCGAGCTGGCCGTCCAGCGCCGACCATGCGCCCAGCTTCACGTTCTCGGCGCTTTCCACCACCTGCGCCACCTGGCCCAGGCGGACCGGCGCGTTGTTGCGGAAGGCGACCACCAGGTTCGAGTAGTCCCTGGCCGTCAGCAGCTGGTCGTTGGAGTTGATGCTCCAGGCGCGCGTGGGACCGTCGATGCTGCCCTTGGCGCCGTTGGCGTTGGCGGCGTTGATGGTGGTGCGCACGTTGTCCAGCGTCAGGCCGTACGAGGCCAGCGCGCGCGTGTCGGCCTGGATGCGCACCGCCGGCCGCTGGCCGCCCGCCAGCGTGACCAGGCCCACGCCGGACACCTGGCTGATCTTGAGCGCCAGGCGCGTGTTGACCAGGTTCTGCACGTCCGGCAGCGGCAGCTCTTTCGAGGTGATGGCCAGCGTGAGCACCGGCGCGTCGGCCGGGTTCACCTTGGCGTAGACCGGTGGCGCCGGCAGGTCGGCCGGCAGCAGCGAGGAACCGGCGTTGATCGCGGCCTGCACCTGCTGCTCGGCGACGTCCAGCGCCAGGCCCAGGCCGAACTGCAGCGTGACGATGGAAAGGCCGGACGCGCTGGTGGAACTCATGCGCGCCAGGCCCGGCATCTGGCCGAACTGGCGCTCCAGCGGCGCGGTGACCGTCTGCGCCATCACCTCGGGGCTGGCGCCCGGGTACAGCGTCTGCACCTGGATGGTCGGGTAGTCCACCTGCGGCAGCGCCGACAGCGGCAGCAGCCGCAGCCCCACCAGGCCGGCCAGCACGATGGCCAGCATCAGCAGCGAGGTGGCGACGGGGCGGAGGATGAAGGGACGGGACGGGCTCATCTCTCAAGCCCTCATGGACGCGCTCCGGACGCCGCCTGGCGCCGATGCTGGCCCTGCCGCGCGGCGGCCGGCGTGCCGTCGGTGGGCGCGGCGCCCTCCCGGCCCGGCAGCGTCACGCGCGCGCCGTCCTTCAGGCGGTCGGCGCCTTCGGTGACCACGCGCTCGCCGGCCTGCAGGCCGCTGAGGACCTGCACCTTGTCGGCCGTCGCCTGACCGCGCTGGACGGTCCGCAACTGCACCGTGCGGTCTTCCTTCAGCACGAAGACATAGTCGCCGTTGGTACCCGTGCGAACCGCCGCCAGCGGCACCGTGACGGCGCCCTCGATGGTGCGCAGCTGCAGCTGCACGTTGACGAACTGGCTGGGGAACAGCTGGCCCTTGTCGTTGGCGAAGTGCGCCTTGGCGCGCACCGTGCCGGTCTGGGTGTCGACCTGGTTGTCCAGCGAGGAGAAGGTGCCGGTCTCCAGCACCGTGCTGCGGGTGCGGTCGAGCGCGCGCGCCTGCATGGCGGCACGGCCGGTCTGCTGCGCCAGCGCGGCGGCCTGGTCCTGCGGGATGGAGAACTCGACGTCGATCGGCGACAGCTGGGTGATCAGCGCCACGCCGTTGGTGTCGCTGGTGCCGACCACGTTGCCCACGTCCACCGTGCGCAGGCCGACCCGGCCGGAGATCGGCGAGACGATGCGGGTGTAGTCCAGGTTCAGCCGCGCCGTGCCCTCGTTGGCCTTGGAGATCACCACCGCGGCCTCCAGCTGCTTGACCAGCGCGGCCTGCGTGTCGACTTCCTGGCGGGCGATCGAGTCCTGTTTCAGCAGCGTCTGGAAGCGCTGCAGCGTGACGCGGGCGGCGTCCAGCTGCGCCTCGTCGCGCATGCGCTGGCCGGTGGCCTGCTGCAACGCCATCTCGAACTGGCGCGGGTCGATGGTGGCCAGCACGTCGCCCTTCTTCACGGCCTGGCCTTCCTTGTAGAGCACCTGCTGCAGCACGCCCGAAACCTGCGGCCGCACCCGCACGGTGGCCAGCGGCACGACGGTGCCCAGCGCCTCCAGCGTGACCGGGATGTCGACGCGCTCGGCCACCGCGACGCCCACCGTGGTCGGCGGACCGCCGCGGCTGCCGCCCGCACCCGGCGCGCCCCCGCCCGATGCAGCCATGCCGGGACGGCCGCCCGGCGCGGCAGGCGAGGTCGCTGCGGGCGTGCGGGTCAGGTGCCAGGCCAGCCAGGCCACGGCCACCACCACCAGCAGAGCGACCAGGCTGCCCAGCAGCATGCCGCGGCGGCCGACGCGGCATGCTGCTGGGCAGCCTGGTCGCTCTGCTGG
>Ga0247820_10001122_pt1 | contig 15097 bp, 15 predicted proteins | sample 13C_Glucose_Day1_2_FD_192480 | JGI IMG/M metagenome (GOLD analysis project Ga0247820, IMG submission 192480) | Soil microbial communities from agricultural site in Penn Yan, New York, United States - 13C_Glucose_Day14 | ecosystem: Environmental > Terrestrial > Soil > Agricultural land | place...
CCACCTGGTACCCCAGCTCGCTCGCCGCCTGCAGCACCTGGCGGAGCGCGATGGGGGTGCCGCGGTCCTGGTAGAACGGCTGTGGCGCGATCGCGAGGATCCGGCGCGCGGCGAACTCTCCGGAGCGGGTGAACCGCCTTGCACCGGACCGTTCGCCGCTCGCCGAAAGCATCACGCTGGGCAGGGTCATCGCACCGTAAGAGCAAGTAACTGAATGAGTTGCGTAACAGGGCGTCGGCTCGACTCGGCCGATTGACCCTCCGATCAGCAAGAACCCTGCCCGCTACCGAGGTCTAGCCAGCTGCGGAAATGATTTGGGTGTAGGGCTTTAGACTGCGGCGGAAGGGCAGAGATCAGCCACCACGCAGTCGGGGCAGCGAGGACGCCGGGCGATGCAGATCTGTCGCCCGTGCGTGATCAGGAGGTGGGAGAGCAGGGCCCAGTCCTCCCTCGGGAAGAGGGGCATGAGGTCCTGCTCGATGCGTATCGGGTCGTCGTGCCGGGTGAGACCGAGCAGTCGCGAGAGACGGGTGACGTGGGTGTCCACCGTGATTCCCTCGTTGATTCCGTACGCGTTTCCAAGGATGACATTCGCCGTCTTCCGACCGACCCCCGGCAGCACCTGGAGCTCCTCCATGCTTCGCGGCACCTCGCCGCGATGGTCCGCCACGAGGCCCTGCGCCATCCCCACGAGGCTGCGCGCCTTGTTGCGGAAGAACCCGGTGGATCGGATCAGCTCCTCCACCTCGGCGCGGTCGGCTCGGGCAAGATCCTCGGGCCTGGGGTAGCGGGCGAAGAAGGCCGGCGTCACCATGTTCACCCGAGCATCGGTGCACTGGGCCGACAGGATCGTGGCGACGAGGAGCTGGTAGGCGTCGGCATGGTCGAGCGCGCAGGCGGCATCGGGATAGCTCTGGTGCAGACGCTGGAAGATGAGCCTGGCGCGCTCCGCTTTCGCCGCGGCGGACTCGCGTCCCTTGCGGGCTCTCAAGGACGCCGGCGCCCGGCCCACGTCGTGAACTCCTCGGCGGTGCAGCTGTTGAGGACGTCGGTCGGGCCCAGCCAGCCTTTGCGCGCGATGCCGACGCCGTACTCCACATGTCCTATTCCGGCTATGCTGTGCGCGTCGGCGCCGATGGAGACCATGACGCCCCCCTCGCGCACCCGCTGTAACACTCTCCAGTCCAGGTCGAGCCGATGGGGATCCGCATTGACCTCCAGCGCCACGCCTCGCTCGGCAGCCTTCTCGATCACCAGATCGAGATCCAGCCCGTACGGGTCCCGGGAGAGAAGGAGACGACCGGTCGGATGGCCGATGATGGTGAGGTATGGGTTGTCCATCGCGGTGAGCAGGCGCGAGGTCATCTCCGCGGCGGTCATGTTGAAGCGCGAGTGAATGGAAGCGATCACGAAGTCGAGCCGTTGCAGCACCCGCTCCTCGAAATCCACCCGACCATCGCCGAGAATGTCCGCCTCGACGCCCTTGAGCACCCGGATGCCATCGAGTCCCGCGTTCACCTCGTCGATCTCGTCGGCCTGGCGAAGCAGATCATCGGCCTTGAGCCCGCCGGCGTAGGCGGCTGCCTGGCTGTGGTCGGTGATGCCGATCCACTGATAACCGGCCGCCTTGCACGCTAGCGCCAGCTCTTCGATCGTATTGGAGCCGTCGGAGTACTTGGTATGACAGTGGAGGAAGCCCCGCAGGTCGCCGCGCTCCACCAGGCGAGGGAGCTCACTCCGCTCGGCCGCGGCGATCTCCCCCCGACCTTCGCGCAGCTCGGGCTCGATGTAGTCGAGGCCGAGGGCGCGGTAGAGACTCTCCTCGTCGGGCGTGTAGACGAACTCGCTTCCATGCCAGAGCGCCGCACCGGTGAGCGCCAGCCCCCGGGCCGACGCGTGCGCCGCCAGCTGCACCACGTGCTGATCGCTGCCGGTGGCCTGCACCAGTACGGCGCCCACGTTGACCGGCGTCGTCACGATGATCTGCGCGCTCGCGCCGCCGGCGAAGCGGAGCGTGAGCCGGCGCTCGTCCTGCCCGGCGAACTCGTGGACGCCGGGATGCTGGCTGAGACGCTTGAACAGCTCGCCAGGCGAGACGTCGGCCACCAGGACCATCACCAGGTCGCGCACGACTTCCGTCCGGCGGCGCACGTCGCCGGCAATCAGGGCGGCCGTCACGCCGGGGAGCTTCGCCAACGCGGTCCGCAATCCCTCGGCCTCGTCGGCGGCGTGGTGCGACAGGCGGTACGCGCTCGCCTGGCGGAGGAAGGCGATGCTCTTGAGGATGTTCTCCGACGTCTTCTGGCCGAACCGGGGCAGCTTGGCCAGGCGGCCGTCGGTCGCCGCGGCCTCGAGATCGGGCAGCGAATCGATGCCGAGGACATCGTGGATCTGGCGGATCTTGGCGACGCCGAGTCCGGCGATGGACAGCATCTCGACCAGGCCCGGTGGGATCTGCTCGCGCAGCTCTTCCAGCATGCCCGCGCGACCGGTGTTGATCAGCTCGACCGCGATCTGGAGGGTGGCTGGACCGACGCCCTTGGCCGCGGCAAGCGAGCCGTCCTCCAGGCCCTGGCGCAGGTCACCGCTAAAGCCCGCGATGGCGCGGGCGGCGGTGCGGAACGCCCGGATGCGGAACGGATTCTCGCCCTTGAGCTCGAGAAAGGCCGCCATCTGCTCCAGGACATCGCCCACGGCCTTCTTGTCCATGAAGTCCTTCAGGGTCTCCATCAGACCTCTCCACTGGCCACGGCAGCGGCCACACCCTGGGTGCGCCAGCCGAGCTCGAGCAGCTCCTCCTCGCCGATGATGGAGCGGAGACCGGCGGCGGCCGCGCCAGGCAGCGTGGGCGCGTAGAGCGCGCTGCCGTCCTCGCGAGTCAGCTTCGGAGCGCGCGGACCGGTTGCCTCCACCGCACTGAAGCCCGGTCGGTCGGCACGCAGTCCGAAGATCCCCAGCACGCGGAGCAGCCCCTGCGGGTCGCGCGAGACGAATAGTCCATCGAGCGGCTCGGGCGCCTCGTTCTCGATGACCCGGGCCCAGATCATCCGCTCGGGAAACTGGGCGTAATACGCGGTCACGTCCTTCGGCTCGGCCCCGTCCGTGGCCACCGCGCTCAGCACCTCCTCCGCCGTATCGCGAGCGATGGGGATCGTCACGGCGCCGGCGGCCCACGTGAGGTAGGCATGGTGCACCAGGGCTACCATCTGATCCATCGCCTCACCGACGCCCTCGTCCGGGCGGAGGTCGCGGAGCAGGGTGATCACCTCGCGGTCCATCAGGAATGCGTCGCGGTCGGCGGGATCGTGACCCGAGGCGGCCAGGCTGGCGGCGATTCGAGGGAAGCTCGTCGCCACCGCGGGTTGGAAGACGAGGTCGAGCGGGGTTTCGCGAGGCATGGACGTAAGGTAATGCGGCATCCGGCTCAGGCCGGGAGGAAGCCGCCGACCACGCGGACAAACTCCTCGTGTGCTTCCACATACGGCACATGGCCGCAGCGGGGCACCGGATGCAGTGCGGCGCCGATCAGGGAGGCGGTGACCCGGGAGGCCTCCGGCGGGATCGGGTCGCTCTCGCCGTGGAGGACGAGTGAGGGGATGCCGCGGAGCGTGGGGAGCCGCTCGCGGAGATCGAAGTCACCCAGGCTGGCCCACACTTCCTGCTGGGTGCGGCCCGTCACGCGGAACGGCGTGAGGTCGCGGGCGAGCGCGGGCTCGTGGAAGTACGGCGCCACGGACAGCTCGAAGATGCGCCGCTGGTAGGCCTCGGGATCCCGCTCCCGCAGTCCGCTTTCGCGAAGTGCCCGCCGCGCCTCCTGGAACTCGGGGTCGAGGTTCCGCTTGCCGAACCGCTGCTCGAACTTCTCCCGCGCCGCGCGCCAGGCGGGAGCGGGGGAGACCAGCGCCAGCCGCTCCACCCGCTCCGCATGGTCCAGCGCGTACAGTAGGGCGAGCAACCCGCCCCATGAGTACCCGACAATCGTCATGCGGCGGAGCCCCCACTGCGCGCGCAGGGCCTCCAGGTCGGCCACGTGCTCGGTCCAGCCGACGGGCACGTCGCGCGGCACGGCCGACCGGCCGCCGCCCCGCTGGTCGTAGTAGATCAGCTCGCGCCCGTCGGCGAGCGCGTCGAATCCTGGGAGGAGATAGTCGTGATGCGCGCCAGGGCCGCCGTGCAGCACCACGACGGGCGGGCCGCCGCCGATCCGGCGCACGAACAGCTCCACGCCCCGGACACGGGCAACCGTCTCGGTGATTCCCGGAGTCGCCACCTGCTACAGCAGCACGGCCAGCGCGTCGGCGACGCGACGGACCTCCGCCTCTTCCTCGGCCGTGAAGGGGTCGGGCTCGTCGCTGTCCACGTCGATCTGACCCAGGATCCGGTCGCCGCGACGGATGAGCACCACCAGCTCGGAGCGGGTCCAGGTGTTGCAGGCGATGTAGTTGTCCACCGCGCGGACGTCCGGCACGTTCTGATCCTTGCCCGTCGCCACGGCGGTCCCACAGACACCCTGACCGACGGGGATGTGGGTGTGATCGGTGTCGCGGCCGGCGTAGGCCTCGAGCACGAGCTCGTCGCCGTGGAGCATGTACATGTAGACCGAGGTGTAGGGCGCGCCGGTCGCGCGGATCTTCTCGGCGGCAGTCCGAAGAAGGTCGATCCGCCCGACTTCCCTCGCGAAGACGCCGCGCAGGGTCGCGATCACCTTGTCCGCGTGCAGCACCGGCATCGTCAGCCTCCTCGGGTACCGAGCCTGGCGCGCACGGTCGTTACTTTGTCGCCACGGCGGATCACGATGCTCACGGTGTCTCCCGGCGCGTGGCTCCGGAGCGCTTCGCTCATGGCCTGCAGGTCCGGTATTTCCATGCTTCCGATCCGGGTGATGATGTCGTCGCCCCGGAGCCCTGCCTGCTCTGCCGGGCTGCCCGCACGCACGCCGAGGAGCCGTACCCCGCCGGGATTGTCGGTCATATCCGGGATCGTGCCGAGGTAGGTCCCGTAAGCAGGCGCGCTGGTGGTGGTGCCCATCGCGTGTGAGGGCGGAGGCACCTCGACCGGCGTGAGCCTGGTTGGTCGGTTGGCGATCGCGGTTACCAGTCCCACCGTGAAGTTGGTCACTCGCCGGAACCCTTCGGGATCGATCTTCTCCCAGTCGTCCGTGGTGCGGTGGTAGTCTTCGTGCAGGTCGGTGAAGATGTGCAGCACCGGCAGACCCGCCGCGTAGAACGACGACTGGTCGCTCGGGCCGTAGCCGTCGCCCTGAGCCTTGAGATCGAACCCCGCGTGCCAGTTCAGGGAGTCGAGCAGGGTGGGGAACTCCTTCGCCGTGCGCGACCCGTAGACGATGAGCCGGCCGTTCCGCAGTCTCCCGACCATGTCGAGGTTGATCATCGCCGACGTGGTGGTGAGGGAATAGACCGGCTGCTTCACGTAATAGGCCGATCCCAGCAAACCCAGTTCCTCGCCGCTGAAGGCGATGAAGAGCACGGTGCGCGCCGGCGGCGCCTGGGCGAGCCGCGAGGCGATCTGGATCAGCATCGCGGCACCCGAGGCGTTGTCATCCGCCCCGTTGTGCACCTTGCCGGTGCTGTCGGGATCCAGGCTGCCGAACCCGCCGAGGCCCAGGTGATCGTAGTGGGCACCGACGATGACGGCCTCGTTGCGTAGGTTCGGGTCGTGACCCGGCAGCAGGCCGATCACGTTCCGCCCCACCAGGCCACCCACCCGGGCCGACTGCGCCACCGGCGCCTCCTTGGCGACCGTGAACGACTGGAACCAGCCGCCCGCGGCGGGCTGCAGCCCGACCTGCTCGAATCGCCGGGCGAGGTAGGCGGCGGCGGTATCCGCTCCGGGTGAGCCGGTCATCCGGCCCTGGAGCCGGTCGTCGCTCAGGTAGCGGATGTCATCGATGGCCGTGATCGGCGGCGGGGCCGGCTTCACCACCGGCTGCTGCTGGGTGCCGAATTGTGCCTGCAATCCCGCCGGCGCGGCGAGCAGAAACAGCGCCGCGAGGCGGGACGTGAATGTCGGGCGGATCATGCCGAAAGATAGCGCTGCTAGCGGGGCACGAAATCGGTATTGGGGTTCAGTCGGCGGGCGAAGGCGGCAAGCAGCCGAGCGGTCCGGTCGAGGTCCTCCAGCGCGACCATCTCATTGGGGCTGTGCATGTAGCGGTTTGGAACCGACACCAGCGCTGTGGCCACGCCTCGGTGCGCGTTATAGATCGCCTCCGCGTCGGTGCGGGTATCGCGAGAGGCGGCTTCGATCGTGTAGGGAATGCCCTCCGCCTCGGCGGCGGCGGCGAGCAGCTCGAAGACCACCTCGCTGACCGAGGCCCCCCGGGAGAGGACCGGCCCGCCGCCGAGGCGGTAGTCCCCGTGCCGCCGCTTGTCCACACCGGGATAGTCGGTGGCATGGGTGACATCCACCACGACGGCCACGTCGGGCTCGAGCGATGCGGCCGAGCTGCGTGCGCCGCCGCCGGTGGCGGCGATCTCCTCGCGGGTGGTCGCCACAGCGGTCACCGAGGCCGCCGCCTTGCCGTCCCGCGCGAGCTGTCGCAGCGCTTCCAGCACCACGAACGCCCCGATTCGGTTGTCGATGCTCCGGCTCACCAGCCGGCCGTTGGGGAACTCGAGCACCGCGGTGGCCAGCACCCCCGGGTCGCCGACCCGTAACTGCCGCTCGGCCTCGGCCCGGTCCGCGGCGCCGATATCGATCCACAGGCTCTCGACCTTGGAGACTCGCTCCCGGTCGTCCTTATCCATGATGTGGATCGCCTTCTTGCCCACGACGCCGGTGACCGGGCCGCCGCGTCCGAGGAGCCGCACCCGCTGTCCCACGAACACCTGCGGATCCCACCCCCCGATGGTGTCGAAGCTGACGAACCCGTCGTCGTCGATGTGCGTCACCATCACGCCGATCTCGTCGATGTGGCCGGCCAACATCACCCGGGGCCGGCCGCCAGGGTTCAGCGTCGCGTAGGAGTTGCCGGCTACGTCGGCGCGAACCTCGTCAGCGAGCGGCTCGGCCTCTCGCCGCCACGCCCTGGCCGGAGCGATCTCGAAGGAGGAAGGGCCCGGTGTATCGAGCAGGGTCTTGAGGAAGGCGAGGGATTCGGGGGTCATGGCGCGCCGAGTGAGGGACGAGGGTTCTGTCGCAGGTCGAGCTCGAGAAATCGGGCACCGGGTACTGGGTTGTGCCGGTACGGAGCGATCTCCTCGAAGCCGAGCGCGAGATAGAGACGCTGCGCCGAGCCCATCGCGGGCAAGGTGTCGAGTCGCATGCGCCGGTAGCCCGCGTCGCGCGCATCGCTCACGGCCCGCTCCGCCAGCCGGCGGCCCCAGCCGCCCCCGCGCGCCGACGGCCGCACGTAGAGACGCTTCATTTCCGCGATGTCGGGCGCAACCGGGCGGAAGGCGACACACCCCACCGGCTCGCTGCCTTCGAATCCGAGCATGAGACCACCGGCCGGGCGGATGTATTCGCCCGGCAGGCCGGCCAGCTCCTCGGCGAAGTGCTGGAAGCCGAGATCGACCTCGAGCGCGGCGGCGTACTCCTCGAAGAGACCTCTCGCGATCACGAGCGATTCCGGAGTCTCGGCCTCGAGGATCCGCGGCGGCATATCACATCCTGCCCGAGGGCGTGGACGTCGGTGAACCGGAGCGCCACCGAGCGAGGTCCGGCCGCTCCTGCCCCAGAAGCGCACCCGAGAGGAGCTCGGCGCCATCCACGATGCGTGGACCCGAGCGCGAGGTGTAGGCGTTGCCGTCGATCACCCACGTCGGCACCGCACGGAGCGCCTCGAGCGCTGCCGGGTCCGCGAGCGCCGACAACTCGGCCAGGGAGCGCTCCAATCCAAAGCCGCACAGCATGACGACCATCAGATCCGGGCGCAGCTCATTGAGCTCCCGCCACTGCCGCCGCGCCGAATGGTCGCCTGGAGCCGCACCCACATCGGTACCACCCGCGGCCTCCACCAGCTCGGGAACCCAGTGGCCGGCGAGGTAGAGCGGCTCCAGCCACTCTACACAGACGACCCGCGGCCGTCTTGCGACCTGCCGATCCCTGAGCCGACCCAGGCGCTCCTCCAGCCCCCTCACGAGATCCGTACCCGCCGCGGTCCGGCCGAGGGCTCCCGCCACGGCGAGGATATCGCTCATGATCCCCGCGACCGTCCGCCCAGACAGCGTGAGCAGCGTCGGCGCAGGGTGCATAACCGCCGCCAGCCGGTAGACCGCTCCCTCCGCGACCGCGCATACCTCGCAGAGGTCTTGGGTCACGATCAGCTCCGGCGCCAGCCGGCGGAGGACCTCGGCGTCCACGCCGATGACCGGCTTGCCCGCCGCGTGCAGGCGCCGCACCTCGGCGTCGATGGCCGATCCGGACGCGCCCGGGTCGATCGGAGTGGCCGTGACCCGGGGAAGGCCCAGAACGTGGGCCGGATAGTCGCACTCGTGGGAGATGCCCACCAGGCTGCCGGCCTCTCCGAGTGCCGCCACGATCTCGGTGGCCGCCGGTAGCAAAGTTACCACCCGCATTCAACGCTCGATCAAACGACTCGGCCGGTAGCTCCCGAAGAAGAGCAGTCCAATGAAAGTCGCGATCAGGGTTCGGAAGTCCCGGGTCAAGCTGTAGGCGACCAGGCCCAGCAGCGACGGCGCCTCAACCAATGACCAGACGACGATGGCCTTCCCCAGATTCTCGTGCCACCAGTCGTCCTGGGAGCCGCCCGGCCGGATGGGCCCGAGCCGGGCCGCCGTGAACATGGCCCCGCCGAACAGCGTCGCGCTTACCAGGGCTAGAGCCACGTACAGCACCCGGCGGTCCGGCAGCGCTTCCGCGGGCACCGCCGCCGACTGCCCGATGTACCAGCCGACCAGCCAGAAGGTCAGCACCCCGAGCACCAGGGCGGCGTGGATGATCCGGGCGCTGATCGCAGGTGAGACCGGACTGTTCGGCGGCACCTCAGCGGCTCGCGACGCGGTACAGCAGATATCCAAGTCCGGCGTAGATGACGACGGCGACGATATCGCTCTGGGAGACGGTGCCGAGCCGCTCCTGCAGACCGACGACATGAGCCAGGTACTCGGCGGCGGGGACTCCCGCCGCGTCGGCCCGGCCCACCATCATCGCGGCGATGCCCGCGATGGTGATCCCCGCGATCGCGCCTCCGGCGATGAGCCCGCTGGAGAACAGCACACCCGGACCCGACTCCACCTCGGCCAGCGACTCGCCGCTGGTGCTCTTACGCTCCACCAGCCACCGGATGACCCCGCCGATGAACATCGAGGCGGAGGTCGAGATCGGCAGATAGACGCCCACCGCGATCGGGAGCGACTGGAGGCCCATGATCTCGATCGCGATCGTGAGACATACGCCGATGAGCACCAGGCCCCAGGGCAGCTTCCGGGTCAGGATCCCGTCGGTCACCAGCGCCATGATCGTGGCCTTGGGGGAGTCGAGCTTGGTGATCGGCCGGCCGTTGATCTCACGGATGCGCCCGCCGATGCCGGGATCCACGAGGTAGGCGACTTCCTTGGTCGTGGGGTCGAGCAGGTACTTGCCCGGCTGCACGCCCTGGATCGGCAGGTTGACCCGAACGACCTCCCACTCCCGGCCGTCGCGCTGCATGGTCTCGCCCAACGTGGTAGCCGAGCGGTCGCCGGCGCCGGGAGCGGCCGCCTCGATCAATACACCCGGATGCCGCTCGGGGACGATCGTGGTGTAGGTGTTGTTGAGCAGGGTTAGGGTCCAGCCGATGGCGAGCGCCGAAGTCACCGCCCCGATCAGGATAGCGATCTGCTGCCGTTTGGGTGTGGCGCCGACAAGGAAGCCGGTCTTGAGGTCCTGGCTGGTGGCGCCGGCGTTCCCCGCGGCCACCGCGATGACGGCGGCGATGGTGAGAGCGCCGACCCGATGGTCCACTCCGGTCCAGCCGATCAGGAGGAAAATCGTCGCGGTCCCGATCAGCGCGGCGATGGTCATGCCCGAGATCGGATTGGCGCTCACGCCGATCTCCCCGGTGATGCGGGAGGAGACCACCACGAAGAAGAATCCGAAGATCACGATCAGCACCGCGCCCAGCAGGTTGACCGCAAGCTGCGGGAGCAAGGTGAGGACCAGCACCAGCAGCACGGCGCCGACCGGCGTAACCCAGATGGGGAGGTCGACATCGGTCCGCACCCGGGCGGCCGCGTCGCCGACACTGCGGCGCAGGTCGTCGAAGCCGGAGCGGAACGCGGCCACGATGGTCGGGAGCGCGCGGACCAGCGCGATGATTCCCGCGGTCGCGACCGCGCCGGCGCCGATGTAGAACACGAAGTAGGAGCGGACCTCGCTCGGGCTCATCTCGCCGATGAGCTTGGGCTCGGCGAAGATCGGGGTGGTGAGTCCGGAGCCGAAGAGCTTGATCGCGGGGATGAGCACCATGTAGGCGAGAAACCCACCGGCGAACAGATAGCCGGCGATCCGCGGCCCGATGATGTAGCCGACCCCCATCAGCTCCGGCGAGACCTCCGCCGAGATCGAGGCGCCCTGGTAGGTCCGCGAGATCCAGCCGGGATACTCCTTCCATCCCCGAAGGCCAGCCATCAGGAACTTGTAGGAAAACGCGACCCCGAACGCCTGGAACAGCCGCCGCGCCTGGAGTCCGCCCTTCTCACCCGCGATCAGGACTTCAGCGCAGGCGGTGCCTTCGGGGTAGGGCAGCCGGCCGTGCTCCTTCACGATCAGCGCCCGGCGGAGCGGGATCATGAGCAGCACGCCCAGGATGCCTCCGACCACCGCGACCACCGCCACCTTGCCGATGGACAGGTCGTACCCCAGCAGGAGAATGGCCGGGAGAGTGAAGACGATGCCCGCGGCGATGGACTCGCCCGCCGAGCCGGTCGTCTGCACGATGTTGTTCTCCAGGATGGTGGATTTCCCCAGGGTCCTGAAGAAGGCGACCGCGAGCACGGCGATCGGGATGGAGGCCGATACGGTCAGGCCGATCTTCAGCGCCAGGTAGACACTGGAGGCGGCGAAGACGATGCCGAGCACCGCCCCCAGTGCGACGGCACGAACGGTCAGCTCGGCCGGCGACTGGGTGGGGGAAACAAAAGGCTGAAAGCCATGAGTCTCGGACGTCGGGCGGGGTACGGATGCGGTGACCATGCGTTCCGGTGGGTGGAAGGTGTCTGGGATAGTACGGCCCCAGGCGTCGCGCCGGAAGACGCGCCCCAAGGCCGGTCACGCGGCGCGTCCCACCCGCATTCCGCGCGGCGGGTGAGCATCGTCACGGCGGTCAAATCCGTCTCCCGCTAGGATATGCGAGTCCGAAGGACCGCCATGGATTCAATATCTCTGGGAGGCCGGTATGCTCTGGACGATCTTCGTGATCCTGCTGGTGCTGTGGCTGCTCGGCATGGTGTCATCGTACACCATGGGTGGGTTCATCCACATTCTGCTGGTCGTCGCCCTGGCGATTCTCCTGATTCGCGTCATCCAGGGCCGGCGCCCGGTATGAAGCCCGGTACGATCATCGGGCTCATCCTGATCGTGCTCGGCGTGGTGGGGTTCGCCCTGGGCGGATTCTCATTCACGCACAAGGAGAAGGTGCTGGACGTGGGGCCGATCGAGGCCACCGCGGACGACAAGGACACCGTGCCGATCCCGCCGATCCTGGCCGGTCTCGCCCTCGTCGGTGGTGTGGTCCTCGTGGCCGCGAGCGCGCGCAGGACGTAAGACGCCGGCCGCGGGCATTAGCCCGCGGCCGGCTTCACCACTCCCGGTCTCCACCGCCCGGATCAGTCCGTCACGGCGTCCGCGGCGGCGGTTTCGGCAGTGCCCGTCGTATCCGAGTCGCTGCCCATCTGGATCGGCGGAGCGGGCACGCTGTCAGTGGGAATGACCACACCATTGGCGCCGAGCTCCCGGAAGAGCTTCCACTGCGCCTGCCGTGCCGCCCAGGGGCGGTTTCCGTTGTACATCAGGCTCACCAGCAGCACTCCGTCCGAAGTGCCGAGATAGCCGACCACGGTCGAGACCTGCTGCAGGGTTCCGGTCTTGGCCCGCACCACGCCTGCGCCAGGGAAGCCGGTGTTCAGGCGGCGCAGGGTCCCGGTGCCGTTGGCCGGCAGGAGCTGGGGGAAGTTCTGACCCGCGGCCGTGCCGGGGAACTTGGCCAGGTAGGCGATGAACGCCGACGGCGCGACCCGATCCTCGTACGACAATCCGCTGCCGTCCGCCAAGTACACGCCCTCCGATGAACCGATCACTTCGCGCACGTGCTGGGTCAGCCGCTCGTGGGCCCGATCCCGGCCGCCCGCCCACTGGAGCAGCAGCTCGGCGCCGAGGTTGAGGCTCCGGCGGTTGATCTCGCTCGCGAGCGAGTCGAGCGAGGCCGACGCCACCTCCGCGAGAACCTGGGGCGCGCCTTCCGGCGGCGGGCTCGCCGAAGGGGCACGATTCCAGGAGATTCCCGCCTTGGCCAGCGCGGAGCCCCAGACCGCGTTCAGCACCACCTTGGGGTCCGAGGCCACGGCGGTGAGGCGCCGGGAATAGGCACGGACGCCTATGGTCCCGGACACGATCCAGCCGCCGTCCTTGCGGCGACCGAGCCGCAGGCGTGACCGTCGGCCGGCCTTGGTGGTAGCCGTGACGGTCACCAGCGAGGTGATGCCCTGGGGAGCGGTCTCCACCAGACGCGCCTTGTGTCCGACCTTGGCTCCGGGCCGCACGGTGATCCACACGATGTTCTCGTGCAGGGTCAGCGGTCCGACCGGTGGCGCGAAGAGGCGGCCGCGGTGGCGGCTCGACCATGCCGCGGGGTAGGCCGCATATGCCGGACCCTCGGCACTCTGCACGTGCAATGGGCCCTTGAGTTTCCGGATGCCCCCGCTGGCGAGTTGGAGGGCGAGGTCGTAGAGCGACGGACCGGATCCTTGCGCGCGCTCCAGGGTGGGGTCGCCGTTGAGCTCGAGGGCCCAGCTCCCTTCCCAGGCGCCGGTCTCGGGGTTCAGGACCCCGATGCCCACCACCCGGGTCGGTCGGCGAGCCGTGCCGCCCAGCACGCTCCGGGCGAAGCCGGTGGTGAAGAGCTTCACCGTGGAGGCCGGCATCAACGGCTGGTCGGGATTCATGCTCCAGAGCATCCGACCCGCATGGTCGGCCACGGCGATGCCCCATTGACCAGGGGCCCTGAGGGAGCTGGTCTCGTACCAGGCGGTCAGTCGGGCGGTGAGCGCGAGGTTGGTTGCCGGGAGGTCAGCCGTGCCCTGGGCGAGCGCCTGAGAGGCAGGCGCGAGCGCGCAGGCAAGGGCCAGAGCTGGGGCGAAACGACGGTTGAACGACGGCAGCGACAAATGCGAGCCCTCGTGCGGCGATACTTGGCAGCGTGCGAAAATGTTGGGCAGTCCGGCCGGCTATTGCGGGTAGGCCACGAAGGGAGCCCGCAGGAATCTCACCGACCAGGGCTGAATGTCAAGCTTAAGGCCCGACCCTGCAGAGAGTTATGAGGTCGGGCCCGGATCCTTGAACCGGGGGAGGCGCCAGCCCCCTCCTCGACGCCTCCGAACAAAGCAAGTCCCAGGCCGGGCCTCGGCTCCCGGGCGAGCCAAGTCACGGCTCCACATGTTGCTGGCCCGATACACTCCGACACGCGCCGGTGTCCCGCAGGATGGCCTGGGCTCGGGTAGGGTCCTGGCCGACGTCAGCTCGGTGACCACAAACAGACGGGGGCGCCAACTGGCGCCCCCGTCGTGTGTTCCAGGTGGGCCTCCGCTACTTCAGCATGTTCTTGGCGATGGTCTGCAGCTGCATGTTGCTGGTGCCCTCGTAGATGGTTCCGATCTTCGCGTCCCGGTAATACTTCTCCGCGGGATACTCCTTGGAGTAGCCGTAGCCGCCGAAAAGCTCGAGACAGTTGGAGGTGGTGCGGTCGGCCACCTGGGAGCTGAAGAGCTTGGCCATTGCGGCCTGCTGCTGGAACGGCTGCCCCGCGTCCTTCATTCGCGCGGTGTTGTACACCATGAGCCGTGCCGCCTCGAGGTCGGTGGCCATCTGGGCGAGCTGGAACTGGATTCCCTGGAACTCCGCGATCGCCTTCCCGAACTGCTTGCGCTCCTTTACGTACGCGGTCGCGGCCTCGAGGGCTCCGGTCGCCACCCCGATCATCTGCGCGCCGATCCCGATCCGCCCCTCGTTCAGCGTTTCGATGGCGATCTTGTAGCCCTGGCCCACCGGCCCCAGCACGTTCTCGTCGGGGACCACGCACTGCTCCAGGATCAGCTCGGTGGTGCTGGAGGCACGGATGCCGAGCTTGTTCTCCTTCTTGCCCACCGTGAAGCCGGGGAAGTCGCGCTCCACCAGGAACCCGGTGATTCCCTTGTAGCCCTTGGCGAAGTCGGTGTTGGCGAAGACGATGAAAAAGCCGGCCTCGGCGCCGTTGGTGATCCAGAACTTGGTGCCGGTGAGCTCCCAGCGGTCGCCGCGATGCTCGGCCTTGGTGGCTAGCGCGAAGGCATCGCTGCCGCTGCCGGGTTCCGAGAGGGCAAAGGCGCCCAGCAGGTCCGTGGTCAGCCGAGGGAAATAGCGCTCATGCTGCTCGGGGCTGCCCCAGCGGAGCAGCGCGTTGTTGACCAGCGTGTTGTGAACGTCCACGTAGATCGCCGCCGAGGCGTCCACCCGGGCCAGCTCCTCGATCGCCAGAGCCGCCATGAAGATGCCGCCCCCGGCACCGCCGAACCGCTCGGGAACCTCGATCCCCATGAGGCCGAGTTCGAAGAACCGCGGGATGAGCGAGGGCTCCAACTTCGCCGCCTCGTCCATGGCCTGGACCAGCGGCCGCACATCGGTCTCGGCGAATTCCCGAACCGCGTCGCGGAACAGCGTCTCCTCTTCGGAGAGGGTGGTGAGAGGCGAGGGTGGAGTTGCTACGGTATCGGCCATGCTAGGCTCGGCTCGAGGTCAGCGGTGTGAGTGGAAAGAATACCGGACCGGCGGGAAAGCAACAAAGGGCTTACGTTTCGCCACCCGATGACCACCAGTTCCGCCCCCGGCCGCAGCTCCGTCGTTCGGCGGCTCGCCGAAGACCGGCCCCTGGTGGCGGTCGAGC
>Ga0247820_10001123_pt1 | contig 15097 bp, 11 predicted proteins | sample 13C_Glucose_Day1_2_FD_192480 | JGI IMG/M metagenome (GOLD analysis project Ga0247820, IMG submission 192480) | Soil microbial communities from agricultural site in Penn Yan, New York, United States - 13C_Glucose_Day14 | ecosystem: Environmental > Terrestrial > Soil > Agricultural land | place...
GTCGTCGTATATGACGAAGACACCCTGAAACGCATCGGTATCGATCAGGGCATTTCTGCTGCCACACTGTTCGTAGAGCCTGGCCACGAATACAAACGTGCCAGCACCGCCTTCCAGCGCGCCACCACGTACGTGATCGTCCTCGATGCTGAGGACAAGGCCATGCTGGAGAATCCCTTGGAGAACATCAATCCTTGGGACTGGATCCACCTCAAGCAGCACGACATCTACAACAAGTACTTCCCCAACCTGATGCGTCAGTCGACCAGCGGTACGCGCTACAACAGCGTCGAGAATGAATTCGATGTGGTGATCTGGGGCTCCCCGATCTGGACCAACAAGCTCAAGGATCGTCGTATGCCGTATGCCGGCCATACGTACTTCCACGTCCATGTCCCTGAAGAACCGATCGAAGGTGTCGATGACGAACACACCGTCAATCTGCTCGACCAGGCCCAGGCAATTACCCACAACCGTCTGAGCGCTCTGCGTGAAAAGATCCCAGCCTTCAAGAACCTGAAGGACGAAGAACAGCTGGCGATCCTGACCGAGTTGCGCGATAAAGATGTTGACGACTTCGTCAAGGTCGCCAATGACCGCAACGAGTTCATCAACGCTGACGTGCGCCGTCTGCGTGAAGCGATGACTGAATTCGGGGTCACCTGGTAATGCCTCGTTATACGGATGTCACACTCGCCAGGTGGATGTTCAAGAGCGAATCCAGGTTCTACGTATTCGTCCTGTTGTTCATGAACGGGAAACAACGTAACGATCTACTTGGCGTGACTGACGCCATGTACCGTGATCCTAAGGCTGCGGAGAAGTGGCGGGACAGTGTGCACTACTTCCTACTCATCGCAGCGCCAGGTAAAGACCTGACTCGTCGGATGATAAAAGACGCTAAGGAAGTCCTCGAGAAGTTGTACGAAGACATTACTTACGTCGATTGACGGCATAGAGACCCGGGCGTTTGCCCGGGTCTCTTACCTTTCTTTTTTTTTGCCGCATTAACGCTTCGACATGAAATGAAGACGCGTCCCACGCGGAACGACCAACTTACCCACGAGGGTGTTGATCATGACCTCCCCGGTCATTGCAATTGTTTCGAGGCGATAATCGCTTCCTTCGACAAAGCGACCATCGACACAGTTCTGGCTGAAGTGAATCACCGAACCGAGCTGAGAGATTGCGTCGTAAACTTTACCGGCGCCTTCTGGAGCATTTGCTGAGTCCTTGTAGAAGATGCCACCACGCTGTACGCTGTAGTGACTCAGATCTCCTTCCAGTTCTCGCAATGCCTCTAATAGTAATGGCTGGTGTGCTGGCATTATGCTACTCCCAGTTTCAGGCATAGATCAACGGAGTGCGAGTGCCCCGAAGGGCACCCGTATTCCTACCAGGGTTACGGCTGAACGAGGCCACGCTTGACCAGCGTGATCTGCTCTTGGTAACCACTCTGCGAGATCGCTGCGACGTTGCTGTCGACGGCCTCGATGAAGTTCTTCTGGTATTGTGGATCGATACCGGTTACGCGTACTGCGTCCATGAAGCCCTGGGCGAGCTTATCGACCGCGTAACCAACCTTCTGCCAACCAGTCCAGTTCAGGTTGTAGGTGAGAGTCTCACCGTCGGTCTGAAGCTGACGGTTACCGGTGTTCTCACCGATATCCTGGTGCGGCCAGAAGTTGGTGATGAGCCAGGCGCGCTGCACCTTCTTGAAGGTCTTGTCCGGTTCCCAGGCCAGGATGGTGCCACCGTAGATGTCAGCCAGCTGGTCAGTGAACTGTTCGGACACGCCCGACAGGAGAGGGTGGCCGGTATCCGGATCCATGATCAGGTAGCGCACCATGTCTTCCAGGAAGCGGATGACCGGCATGTTGTCCTTCTCGACCACAGTGGAGCTGATCTGAGAACGAGCACGCGCTACACGAGCTGGGGTCTGGAATACTTCGCCCGCGTTACCCAGCTGAGTTTCCTGGGTGTTCACGCTCAGAGTACGGTTGAAGCCCTGCCAGGACTGCATCCAGTTCTCGACGAAGTTCTTGTACGCAGCCACGTACGCCGACCCGTTCGGCATCATCATCAAACCAGCCGGCGCTTGCAGCACCTTGATGATCAACGGCTTACGGATGTAGTCCGTGGCCGACGGGTAGTATTGCATTTCGGTCAGGTAACCTTGGTTACCTTGCACCGCCATGTTCAGAACGGGCGGCAGGGCGTTCTTAGCGTACGCCTTGTTCTGATGAGTTTCCGAATAACGACCCATTTAGATGGTCTCCTCGAGTACGCGGCGACGGCTGGCGATAACCGCGAGGTTCTCGACAGTACGGATGTTGTCACCCGCCATACCGATATCCAGGTGCCATGGGAAGCCCAGTGCCTCATCCTGGTCGGTGAAGTACGCACGCGGAGTGATGTCCACGCGGTTGTCGTACTTGCCCGAGGTACGAGTGGTGACGCGAGCGGTCACTTCGTCCAGGAACTGGTCATCGGTCAACTGCGAGTCGCCCGACAGTTCACGCCAGGTGATGTGGCCGATGCGGGTCAGGTTGCACGCGATGCACACGTTGATGTAACCGTGCAGCACCGAGGTGTGGTCTTCGTAGATCGACTGCAGGCCGGCCCAGAACAGGCGCGACATGTCGAAGTACTCGGTGTAGTTCAGGCCGTTGTTCCAGTCGTTGTTGCGAACTTCTGGGTCGCGGGTAACCACGTTGTGGTCACGGTAGCGGGTAACGACGTTCTGTTCACCGCGGCCGAAGGCGTAGGTCGAATCCATCTCACCGTTGGCAGCGCCCATGTAGCGGGTGGCCAGGATCATCAGGAACTCGAGGAACGGCACGAGGCCGTCGTAGTCGTCTTCGATCAGGTAACCAGCCTGACCAACAACCATGAAGCGCAGCGCCTTGGTGCCGAACTCCTGGCTCTCTTGCATTGCACGGAAGTGCGAACGCAGCGAGATCGCGATCGAGGAGTCTTCGCTCGGGGTGTTGAGGGCACGACCAACATCCTGGGTGCACGCGTGCACGACAACGTCCGGACGGATGTTGTGGAAGTTGGCGAACTTCTTCTTGGTGTCCAGCGGGAAGCCGGAATCCCACACCGAGTCGTACGGCATGCGAGCGATGTCCTTGAACGGAACATCGGAACCGTCCAGGTTGCTCAGCACTTCGTCAACGACAGTGTTGTACGACGCAGGGGTGATGTCGCCGTCAGCACCGCCAACCATGTACAGGTTGGACAGCTCACCGAATAGCAGACCACCGGCGCTCGGACCTTCCACCACGAAGGTGTGGTACGGGTTGCCAGCAACGTCAACACCGGTCAGGAAGTTGAATTGATGCGGATCGGCGATGTCTTCGGTGGTGTACTCGCTTTCGCGAGCAGCCAGCTTGGTCAGGGTATCGAGGACGTGGGCGTCGTAGACAGCCAGTTTGTCGACAGGGCCGTAACCGGTGAAGGCAGCCGGGTTGGTGGATTCGTACGCAGGCTTGATCACCTTGCCGGCGTAATACTGCTTCTCGGTTTGCAGGTTGATGGTGCCCTGCTTGAACGAGAAGTCCACGTAGCTTTCGCTCTGCAGCGTACGCTTGAGTTGCGCGGAGCTGGAGGCGTTGGCACGCTCAACAACCTGGAGGCGATACAGGAACGCGCCCAGTTCGTTTTGCAGGTCTTCGTCGGCCGGATCGGTGGACGAGACGGTTGGAGCATGCAGGCGGAAACCGATGTTGTTACCGCGGGCACCTTCCCAACGAGCCAGACCATCCAGGATCGGGATCAGCTCGGAGTTGGTACCGTCAACGGTGGACACCAGAGTACCTACCGACACGTCGGCGCTGCCGAAAGTCAGCGAACCGTCGGTACCGGCGGTGACCGGGACCCAGCGCCATTGAGCGCGGAAGCCGTCGGTGGTTTCACCGGTGGCAATCTTGTTGCCATCCTGATCGAGCTTGAGGCTGTTGTCGCCGTTACGCTCGTACAGAGGAACCTTGTCAGCGATCAGATCGAGCGCGAGACGGAAGGTGGCCTGCTTGGCATTTGGCGCCTTCAGACGCAGGAACAGCGCAGTGCCGCCGGCGGTGAAGTGCGAGCGAAGGAACTGGCTCTGGTGGGTGAAGAACTTCGACTTCGGACTGATAACGTCCGAACCGTAGAGCAGCTGCAGACCGGCGGCGTTTACATAACCGGCGGAAGCGTAGCTACCCCAAGGTGCGAAGCCCATGAAGAGCGGCAGGCGGATCGGCAGCGATTCAACGGGCATTGCCACGTTGACCGGCGAAACGTCCTGGATGCCCCGGTAGTTGGTGCGGGGCAAAGAGCTGAGGGCGCTTACAGGCATGGTGTTACTCCCAGGAGCATGTTCTGCGCAGAACGTCGAGGAATGGTATGGTCAGCCAACTTCGGCGCATTTGCCGGAGTAAGCATACTATTTTATTTCTTCCATAACGATGAAATGTAACTTTTAACTCACATAAGTAGGAGAGGCGAACTATGTTCGACACCCCATACCAGACAAGTCCGTGTGCGCGTTTCGATCTCTCCAAAACGTTGACCGCTATCCGTCGTCTGGAAATCAACGAAGAACTGTTGCCAGCAGTCGGTAGCGTCTACGGTGTGAAGCTCGTTCCGCCGGGTGTTACCGAGATGCTCCCGTTCCTCCAACCGATCACTCGGGTGGAAGCTGAGAAGTACAATGTCGGCCTTCAAACCCCTGCCGTGATCGACGGCCGTTCTTTGCTGCGTCAAGACGGACGCCCTGCAAAAGAAGACGCGTACAACCATGCAGTGCGCATCGCTGACCTCAGTGCCGCTTGGCTGATTGAAGGTCCTTCGATGCGTAAGGACATGCTGAACCTCGGTGAGTTTCCTGCCAAGGTGTTCATCAGCTGGTTCGGCATGGCACTCGCTCAACGCCTGAGTCTTGACTTCGGTCAGACGTCGTTCTTCCGAGCACTGGTCGCCGTTTATTACATCCAGCTGTTTGACCCGCTGCCGTTGGATCCTTCGCAGGATGACATCGACAGGCTGGTTGTTCGTGCGTCCCGTTACATCCCGGGTGTCGATTCAATGACCCTCGGTGGTATCTTGGGTGAGATCCCTCGCCTCAATAACCTGAAGGACTTCATCGACTGGGCACGTAAGGCGCTTGATAGCCCTCGTGCTGAACCGTTGAACATCCCACTGGCTTATCGTGCGCTGGACTACACCTTCGGTCCCGCCCATCGGGAGTCCGTTGCCGTTGCCTTGGAATACCCGCCTGTCTTCCTCGCTCTGGTCTACAAGACCGTCGAAGAACACAGCTACACCAAAACCGGTCTCGGCAAGGTGATCGAACGCGTGGTGTCCAAGCAGAACGACAAAGAATTCCTCAAGCAAATGAACCACCTCATGGGTAAGAGGTAATACATGGTCAGCTCAACCGACTTCCTGGTTGATCACGCTTATCACAACGTTTGGTGCGCTCCGGGACAGGACCGTCAACACATCATCGGTCCCCAGCGCATTACCAAGCGGGCAGGCGCGATCGGCAATATCAAGATTGGCATGCGGTCGTGGAACCTTCCTACTCCAAGTGAGTGGTACCACGTCTTCATGATTGGTGATCTCCCGCCAGAGTTGGTTGGGATGCAAACCATCGTGAACAAGTGGGTATCCGCAAGAGCACACTGTGTTAGCACCTCGCTGCTGATTGATGTTTACATCAAGAACGGTCTGCACTTCCCACTGCATCGCACCTATTTCCTTTATACCGGCAAGGGCGCTCTGGTCGTCGCTATCAAGCACACGCCGAAGATCGCTCACCTCGGTGAAGTCCAACCTTGGATCAGATGGCGCAGTAATGCGTACTTCGATGGCAAGCTTGGTCCGATGAACGGCGGTATCGATGTTCAGGGCATGTCCCCGACCACCGAGGCTCAGTTCTATCAGTTCCAAGTGCTGTGGCGTGATGCGCAATCCAAGCCTGGTTATGCCTGGGCGTTTGTCAATGGACGGCGTGTACGTGACCTCAACCTCACTACGCTGAAGCTTGGCGATGCTATCGAATACTACTACGACTCCTCGGTCAAAGAAGTGCTCGAGATCAAGACCAAGACGCTGAAGTCCTTCGACAGTACCCGCGACAACTTGGCGAAGTATCTGATCCCACGTCCGGGCCTTGGCACCACCATCGACTTCAAAGACGACATCGACATCTACCTGCTCAACTACGAGCTGGCAGCGAAGTACACTGGGGTTTACTACAACCAGAACTTCGACAAGTCGATCCGTAACGTCACCCACCGTGACTTCTCGATTCCGTCCGCGTTCCTGCGCGGCTACGTCGATGACAGTCCTGACGGCTGGTACTGGAACCAAGATCTTCGGATCGAGGTGATCGTACGTAAGTCCGGCTGGGATCGGAAACTTGTCGATGAGAACGGTCGCATTAAGGAGCTGTTCAAGCTGCCTGAGACCAAACGTCTGAATGCCATGATCGGTCAAACGGCCAACGTCTCGGTGTGGAAAGCTGCAGCTCTGGAGAACAGTCCGTACGTCAAGCTCTTCGGCGAATCCATGACGGGTATCACTCGTCAGATGGTCGAAGACGCCTATGGCTACAATGCGATCAGCCGTCTGATTGGCGACACGCCTATCAAGTACGTCGATGGCACTGGCTGGGTAACTCTGCCGTTCAGCCTGACCTACCGCTCCACCATCTTCGAGTACAACTCGGCTGGTGTGTTGCTGGGCTGGTATCCACACGACTACTCGATCGAGTATCCGGTTCGTAACGCTCAAACGAAGTACGTGGAAGCGTTCATCGGTAAAGGCGGCGTGGGCCTCTGCACCAAGTACGACACGGTAAGCCAGACTCTCGAGACTGGTGTCGACTACCGGTTCTACGTGAGCAATATCTACAACGGTGTCAGTCAGAACGACTGGAAGGACGTAACCGGCGATGCCGAGTATTACACCGTCGTAGGTAACGTAGTTACCTGGAACGTCAACCCGGTACGGTTCCACACTGCCGTCAAGAGCTCGAAAGACTTCTTGGCTTCCACTATCGAACTGAACTATCGGGACGATCTGTTGGCGTTCACCGTCAACGTGGAGGAGGTACGTGGTGGTCGGGTACCTGTGACTTCGGTCATGGACATTCCGCCTGGTCAGCTCGATGTGTTCCTCAACGGTTTCAGCCTGATCGAAGATATCGACTACTACGTCAAGTGGCCGGAAGTATGCATCGTGAACAAGGTCTTCTTGAAGCCCGGCACTCTGCAGACGGTTGTTGTTCGTGGTCGTGGTTTCTGCGACAAGGACATGCAGCTTGAGAAAGCCAAGGACGTAGGCTTCGTCAAGTACAATGAGCTGAGCCGCAACGCTCGCTTCAACGTGCGTGACGATAAGGTCTGCCGGATCGTGGTCGGTGGTCAGCTGTTCACTCGTAGTGAGGTCGGCTTCGTTGAAGACAAGGCCACCCTGACGGTGGAAGTTGCCAACGGTACGCCTTACCAGATCTCGAACCCAGTGATCCCAATGGCTGGCGTGACCAATGGCGACACCTACGTCCTGAAGGCTAAGTCTGAGGCCATTGATAAGGAAGTCGAAGACTACCTGACCCTCGGCCTGCCGGAACCTGCCAAGCCTCAGCCGAACCCGATTCCTAACAAGTATCCGGTGTTCAGTCCGTTCACGGCTAAGCTCATCTACGACATGCTCAACGGCATCTTGCTGATGGACGAGTTCAAAGGCGAGTATAGTCTCAACGACGTGAAAGCCAAGCTCGTGGGTTACGAGTGGATCCTGCCGTACGATCCTGCGCTTAAAGATGTGAACACGGATTACGTCATGATCCAACCACATCCAGAGACTGAGGTCATCAAGCTGGACATTTACCAGTTCCGGTTTGTGACTCGTGCAATCGAAGCCTACCTTGGTGACAAGGTCGCGATCAACCGACACACGGTTATCGTGGAAGAGGGTTATCAGCACGAGATGGAAGACCATCCGCACCCGCACCAGACCTGGGCCGAAGTCGGGGAATAATCAACCGGGAGGTTAACAGCCTCCCCTCATTGAGTCAGAGACTATGGCTGAGACTATCATCCCGCTACCAGATGGCGGGTATGTGATCACTGATCAGACTCGAGAGCTCAACCTCTCGTTCAACATCAAGAACCTCTACAAGTACCGTCTCGTCGATGACGGCAGTGACGTGGTCCAAGGCTCTGGTCACTACGTTCCTAACGTAGACGACGTGTCGTGGTCTTTCGAGCTGGGCTGGTTCCGGGTTTCTCGGGTCGACTACACCAGCTACGTAGCTGACCTCGTATCGTGGGAGCCTCCTAAAGACGCGTCCGACGTCGGTGTGGAAGACGTCCTGCTGGGCGTGGGTCCAGGCTATCCGAGCGAGACCTGGCGTCTGTTCATCGACACCCGCGTATTCCCTCACCGCATGGCTGTGCATGCTGCCCTGCATGTGTACGGGTCGCAGGCCAAGTGGATGGTTGTCTACAAAGGTATCGACATCACCGAGAACGGTGAGATCATCGGCGCCTACTACGACCAGTCCGGCGATTACGTCAACGAACTGATCCCGCTGGACCTCGTTGCCAACGAGAAGCTCAACAACCGCGCCATCAAAGCGCCGGTGATGGGCTACACCAGCAAGGCGATGAATGACGGTGAGCTTTGCACCGCCTGTATCTTCAACGACCAGAACCAGTTGATCAGTAAAGCTAAGCTGCTGGTCATGAACACCAACCTGGTGCGTCTACCTTCGCAAGGTCAGAAGCGGGTACGTTCTATCGAACTGCTTAGCCCCTACCTGTCGAAGACCGAGCCGAACACCCTGCTGGTTCCGATCAACGTCACTGTGGCCACTCTGGCACTGCGGGCGAAGGTCACCTACATCGATGGCACCACGCGTACTCTCGATGTGGTCGACGAGCTGGCAAACGGCAAGTTCAAGCTGCTGGGCCTGAAGTACTGGTCTCCAACCATCATCGGCACGCCTCATCCGCTGCTCCTGTCTTACGCCCTCAGCGATTCGGAGGAATACTCCTACCTGCAAGGCGAGACGGCCAACGGTGCAGTGACCGAGGAATACCGGATCATTGGTACGCCTGCAGACCCTGCTCGCAGCCTCAAGCTGTACGCCTTCCCGACCTGGGTGTCCAACATGGTTGGGTACGCTCTGGAATACTGGCTGTACGATCTCAACCGTTCGGTGGCACGTCGTGTACCGAAAGGCGCGATCGAGCTGTCGGAAGAGAGCGCACCGTTCGATGGTCTGGAATACACCTCGACTCAGCACTTGACCTTCGGTGTAAACCTGAAGGCAGTCGATGTCGAGTACGGCGATGCTCGCCACACCCAGTCAAGTCAGGTCGCGCTGCTGCGTGACGGCGGTATCGCCAACTCTAGTAATTGGAAGCTGCGCTTCGCGGGCAACCAGAAGAACTGGTACGGCGACAAGCTGCAAGCCGTCATCAAGGCCGGTACCAACGGCATGTCCTTCATCAACGTGATGAACGGCGCAGCCAACAAGACCGTCTGGCTCGATATGATGTACTACAACAGCGAGCCGCTCTACGATCCTCAGACCGAAGCCAAAGCTCCAGAACCTACGCACTTCATCGTTACTACGAAGACGCGTACGGTCGAGGTGCCGATCGGTCAGTGGATGAACGACATCGCTTTCATCAACGACTTGGCGGAAGGCGAAACCGTTTACCTCAAGTGGATCAAACGCCTGGCCGGTGGCCGGGACCTCCAGCTTGGCGTGTCCGGTCTTCCGACGCATTCGCAATGATGCACCTCACTGGGCGGGGAAACCCGCTCAGTGGGCTATGCTGCAGAGGTGATCCATGGCTATTAAATTCAAACCGATCCTGTATCTTGAAGACTGGGATCGGTATCCACATGCTATCGCTGACGTCAGCAGCCGTAACTTCAGCTGGGTCGAGATGGCGTACAAGTATCAGGCAATGGGTATCCAGAACTGGTACTTCTTCCTAGCTCTGCATAACGAAGAACTTCGTGGGGTCAACCCTCATTCGGAAGACCTCACCGAAGAGCAGATGGATCTGATCCTGCTCGAATGTGCGATGAACCCTTGGTACGCTCTGCGTGAGGTGATCCGTATCCCGGACGGCGACAACCTCATCATGCTCGAAGCGAACCGCGGTAACATCGCCATGTTCTGGTGCGTGTTCAACTCGTTCATTACCTTCGTTCAGCAGATCCGTCAGACCGGTAAGACTCTGAACACCCGCTTCTTGGTGGTGCTGTTCCACATCTTCATCACCAAGGGCGCGACTCACGTACTGTTCACCAAGGGTGACCTTCGCCGAGATGAGATCAAACACTACAAGAAGTTCCGTGCGGCGCTTCCTAAGTGGATGTGGTATCTGACTCCGAAGGACACGGACAACCAGTACGAATTCACAACCTTGATGAACGAGAACCAGACTTACTCGTACGTTCCTCAAGGCTCGCCAGACGATGCCAACTCCGTGGGTCGCGGTAAGACCCCTGACTTTGTAAACGTCGACGAACCGCCGTTCCTGCCTAACGCCAAGGTATCCATTCCCGCGCTGATTGCATCGACCACGGCTTCCTTCGATAAGGCGCGCAAGTACAAGAAGTTCCACGCGATTCTCTACACGACTACCGCCGGCGACTTGTCTACCGAGTCTGGTAAGTACGTGTACGAGACCATCAAGAAGCAGGGGATGTTCTTCTCCGAGATGCTCTTTGATGCGGACAACCGTGATGACGCTGTAACCATCATCATGGCCAACAGTAAGTGCGAGGACCGGTCGGCGCCATACGTCGACATCTCGTTCAACCACTTGCAGCTTGGCAAGACCAACGAATGGCTCAAAGGTAAGATCGCGACTACCCCAGGTACTCGTGACCAGATCAAGCGAGACTTCCTTGGTCAGTGGACGTTCGGTTCGACCAGTAACCCGATCCCTGAGAAACTACTCAACCGCATTCGGGACCACATCAACTCGGCACCTATCGTGATCACTGATCCTAAGTATCGGTATCAGGTCAAGTATCACCGCGATGTCGAGTACGTTAAGAGCCGCCAAGCTATCCTCGGCCTCGATACCTCGAACGCCGTTGGTCGAGACGCCATTACTGGCGTGCTGGTAGATGTGGAAACCAGTGAGACTCTGGCCAGCTTCATGGTTGGTGAATCGTCTCTGACTTGGTTCGCCGTATGGCTTGCTAAGTTCATGGAAGACCACCCGCTGGTAACCCTGGTGCCTGAAGCCAAGTCTACCTGGATCGGTATCCTCGATGACCTGCTCATCGAACTGCCGCTCAAAGGCATCGACCCGGGCCGTCGTATCTACAGCCGTATCGTGGATACTGCGCGTGGTTCAGATAACGAGAAGCGTAACTACCGTGAATACTCGGCGGGTACTCCTACCGAGCGTAAATACTTCCCGTACCGTAACCAGTTTGGTTTCCCAACCTCTGGTCCTCTGCGTGAAGATCTGTACATTGTTACGCTGCGGGAGGCTACCAACGATGCTCCGAAGCTGATTCGTGATGCATCGCTGATCGATGAGCTTTCGTCCCTGGTTGAGAAGAACGGTCGGATCGACCACAAATCCTCCGGGCACGATGACCATGTAATCTCGTGGTTGATCGCTCAGTGGTTCCTGCGTGAAGGTCGTAACCTCGACCACTACGGTATCGACAACCGTAAAGTGCTGTGCCGCCTGAAAGTCGCTGCTACTGGTGACGACGTGAAGGAACAGCGCGCAGCTCTGCGTCAAGAACGTCTGAACCTGGAACTGGATCGCCTGACTGCCCAACTGGCTGACGCCAAAGGCATGCTGGAGATCCGTTACATCGAATCGAAGATCTCTTCGCTGAAGACCGAGATTCGTGAAGACGCCGTAGATGACATCGGTTCGATCGACCGTAAGTCCCAAGTGGTGGCGGACAAGAAAGCAGAGGCCAATCGTTCGGCTCCTCGCTTGACTGCACGCAACTACGGCTTCAACCCGTATCGCTACGGCGGTCGGTTCTAAACAGCATAGAGGCCGGGGAACTTCCCCGGCCCTTATGTCACTTCTGGTAGTGGTGCATGGTGAACGTGCGGATCAGGATGTAGAGCAGCACCGCGTTACGTACTGCAGCCACCAACACCTTGTTCTTGGAACGGATGGCAATGGCGGTGATCTCTTCAGTCAGCTCACGCATCTCGAGGATCATTGGGTTGTTGGTACGAGACGCCTGGTAGAGCGAACGCATCTTCTTGATCAGGCCCGGGATGTCGCTGTTAGACGCCATCGTGTTCGGGTTCTTGTTCAAGTAGTCGAAGGCATGCTGCAAGGTAAGCTCACAGATCTTCTGTACGCGAGCGTCAGCCTTAGGCGAGGCGTTGTTCGACATGTACGACAGAACGTTCACCAGCGCGCTCCTAGGCATCGTGGGAACCGTCTTGGCGATAACGTCAACCAGTTCTGGGATGATGAAGTTGTTACGGTCGCTCAAGATACCGAGCAGGTAACGCATGTAGCTGGAAATCAAGCGGGTCTTGTCGCGGATCTTCAGCTCGCCATCCAGTTCGATGGTCGAACCCACGTTACGGATCTGCATCTCTGGAGAGTTCTGCACCACCGTGAACATGTCACGGATGTTCTTCAGGATGTCCTTGATCCGACCTTGGGTGTCGTTGGCGATCTTATCGATGTCCTTATCGAACGAGACGAGTGCCTTGTACCACAGCTGACCTTTGCCAACGATTGCTTCCGCACGACGACGCAGGAGCTCGCCCCAGTTACCGGCTACCTTGAGACCGAAGCGCTTGCTGAGCGCTGCGTAAGTAGCCTGAGCGATGATCGGGTCTGCGTTAAATTTGAACCACGCTGCCAATATAGATGTAATGTATTTATATTGGAGGACCAGGGCTACAGCCATAGCGCCGTCGTGCTTTTCGGCGTCGCTGAGCTTATCCGTGGTAAGGAACTTATGGATCATCCACAAGCAGGCAAGGTTCATTGTGTCGGAGGATACATGACGGTGAGTGACGACCTCTGGGAGGGCGTGAAGATCGTCCTCAAGAGAATCTTCGTCTACATCCATCACCTCATCAAACCACCGGTTCCGGTCTTCGTCTTTGAAACGCACCGGATCGACACCCATGAGGTTGCCGCCGAAGAATGAGATGTGGGCATCGTTCTTATTGACGAACTGCTGTTCGTAAGTTTGCACCTTCCGCAGCATCTTCTGGTCAAAGACCATGTGCTCACAGTGGTGCTCAAAGACCGACTTGATATTACGTTTAGCCGGGCTACCTGAGTAAAGACTTTCCATTGGAGTGATCCGCCAGGAGGTGTTCGGGAGTCACAGGATAACAATCAACTTTATTTCGATCATACATTTTCGACATGATTAACCAACACAAACGCCCGGGGAGGGCACGGTCATGGATGCTAACGAAGTAGGTTATCGCTACCAGTTGCGTGCTGGGGAAGATCAAGATTGTGACGACTGCAACAAGCGTGCTGTCGTCCGCATTACTGAGAAGTCTGGCATCAGCACTTCTTACGGCTATTACTGCAAATCGTGCGCGCCTGACAAGGTCAGCACTCCTGCTCCGCAATGCCGCATCGGCGGCGTAAGAACAGCATAGGAAGAGGGGTGGAAATCCACCCCGTCTATGCCCCAAACTTTGAGAATTAAAAGGACCTGATCATGGTTGAAGTACGAGTTCCAAACATCGCTAACGTTCGTAACGCTTTCGCTCACGTCCAGGCTCACTACCTGCTGATGCCTGAAAGCATCGATCCGAAATACTTCGAAGACGCCATCGACATGGACGCGCTCAATGCCGCGTTGCAAGATCGTGATCCTGGTACAGGAATCGATGGGATCACCAAAGTCTGGATCAACACCACCTTGGCCGAGCGTCAATTCACCAAGGACGCGATCAAGGCGGCTGAAGACACTGAGCTGCCGTGGGATGATACTCCGGCGGAGAAGCCTCTGGTTGATCTCTCCGACAACTTCCCGGAGAAGCCGTACGCCAACGTCCACAACATGGACGAGTATCTGGCCAGCAAGGGCCTGGAGCGTAAGCGGTACGATAACGGCACTGAAAGCAAGTACGTGCCGTACGCCGACCCTTCGATCACGATCGAAGAGCACGCTGAGAAAGCAGGCATTGCTGACATCGTCACGGTCACTGCTGCAGACTACGTTGACGCCGTCCAGGAGCTCGGCAGAGAGCCGACAGGTCCTGAGCTGGCCTACCGGGTCATCGGCCGTAACCCAGAGCCTGAGATCGCTCCTAGCGAGTATCAGGAGGCAGTGGTACGCGACACCGGTCGGTTGGCATTGGGTGGTTGCATCCCATCGGTCACTTGGCACGATCTGCAGAACGTCATCGACTACCTGGTGATCTTCAAAGGTATCATCACCAAGGAACCTGATGTAAAATGCGGTAAACCGAGCATGACGCCGGCTGAGCGTGAGAAGTTCATCAGTGATGAGGTCGCTTCGCCGATCTTCAAGATCATGATGCACAAGCTCAAGCAGCAGCTGATCTCCAATAACGAACTCCACGGCATCAACGCCAAGGTCGTTCGTGACGCAGGGTTCCCTGTGAGCTACATCTCGACCACCAATACCTTGGTTGTTGAAATCACCAAAGATAACAAACTGTCCTGGAAAGCCTGAAATGCTTGAGCAACCATCTGGGCGCGAGGTATCCACTCCTCGCGTTACTAGCCGTAAGGCTGCATGGGAAGCGTTCGAAGCAGCTATGTTGGCTCGCTACTCGAAGGCTCGAAATAAGATTGCCAAATCGGCTGCTAAGGAACAGCTGGCTTTTGAGAAGCTGATCTACGGTGAAGATTCCAAGCTGTGGATGTTTGTCCATCAAGCTCGCTGGCGTCGTAAGCAGATCCAGGTTGAGGAGTTCAAGACAGGGGCTCTGGTCTGGATCGACTTCGGCGGGGACAGGTACAACGCCTGGATTAACCCAACCGAATACGCCATACGGGAAGAGTTCGAGTTCTACCGTAAGCGTCAGAAGTATCTCATCGAAGATGCGGAGGAACGGGTCACCGCCAGAGGCTACGGT
>Ga0247820_10001124_pt1 | contig 15090 bp, 19 predicted proteins | sample 13C_Glucose_Day1_2_FD_192480 | JGI IMG/M metagenome (GOLD analysis project Ga0247820, IMG submission 192480) | Soil microbial communities from agricultural site in Penn Yan, New York, United States - 13C_Glucose_Day14 | ecosystem: Environmental > Terrestrial > Soil > Agricultural land | place...
GTCAGCACCTGGAACCACCGGCGCCGCCAGCCCCGCCCCGACGCCCTGCGCGCCCTCGCGGAGGCCTTTCCCAAGTTCAGCGAGCATGAGATCTTCGCCGCCGCCGGCCGGAAAACCCCCGGCCCGCTGAGCCCTACCGCCGAGGAGCGTCTCCTCCAGCTTTTCCGAGGACTCACCGCTGAGCAGCAGGAAATCAAGGAGCTGGAACTCCGCGCCCTCAACGAGCACAACCGTACGAAGCTGCCGTGAGTCTCAGCTAAATGGAGCCCGTCACTCCCTGTGCCTGACGGCTCATCAGCTCCTGTAACAGTGGTCGCATATTCGACCATCGAGGGGTACGGTCGAGCACACGGCCGATGCCCTCCCCTCATCGACCGCAGGCTGTTGCTACCTGCGTTCACGGGGGTCTTTATGTGCATGCGCGTCATCTTCGCTCCGATCGGGTCCGTACCGCCCTTCGATGCTGGTACTCAGACGATCGCTCTGCCCCCCGGCCTTGATCCGGCACGCACCGTCATTGCCGCACGGGCGGTTCTCTCCCAACTTGCCGTCCCACAGCCCCGATTCGGTGCACTCTGCTACTGCGGGGAGCCGCTCGACCTGGCTCCTCGCATCCCACAGCAGAGGACAGGAGAGCAGGCGGTGAGTCGTGGCGCGTAGAGCGACCAACAACCCCAGGCAGTTGCGAGAGAAGGGCTGCGGGTGCGCGGGGTGCATCGAGCAGTACCCGCCGGAGAAGTACGGTCCGCGGAAGTCTCGGCGGGACTGCATCGGTAGCTGGCAGGCCCGCTACCGGGACCCGGACGGCAAGCAGTGCGGGCCCACATTCGCCACCCAGAAGGAAGCCACGGCTCACCTGGACCGCGTGCGTACACAGGTGCGCGAGGGGACGTACCAAGACCCGAAGCGCGGTGCGATCACCGTGGACGACTGGTACGCGATCTGGTGGCCAACTGTGACGGTCAAGTCCGTCACCACGAAGAACCGGAAGCTGTCCGCGTGGACAGTCCACGTCCAGCCGAAGTGGGGCAAGCGCAAGCTCAACACGATCACATGGCTCCAGGTCCAGGACTGGATCAGCAACGAGGTCAAGGGCCACGCCACGCAGAAGAAGGTCCTCGAGCTGCTGCGGCACATGATGGTCGCCGCGCTCCGCGACCGCCGCATCAGCGTGAACCCGTGCACCGACGTCGAGGTGTCCCCGGCGCCGGCCCGGCACCCTGACGAGCTGATCCCGCCGACCGCAGCACAGTGCGCCCTGATTCGCGAACAGCTCGATGAGTACTACCTCCCCCTTGTAGTGTTCGCGGAGGAGACCGGGATGCGGTGGGGTGAGTACACGGGCCTGCGGGCCTGCAACCTGGACCTCGGCAGCGCCACGGTGAAGGTGAAGGAAGTTCTCATCGACGACCGGGGCAAGATCCGTCGGAAGATGGCGCCGAAGTCGCGCGCCGGTTTCCGCACCGTCCCGCTCACCCCGGCCGCCGTCGCTGCCGCGCAGACCATGCTCGACAAGTGGGCGCCGGCCACCACCGAAACGCCCATTGGAGACGGCGAAGACCTTCACCGGGAAGAGCTCGTCTTCCGCGGACCAAACGGTGGCCCCCTCACGCGGCCCAATTTCCGCCGGCACTGGATCCCCGCCATCAAGGACGCAGGCCTGGCCCGGCTGGTGAAGAACGAGGAGACCGGCCGTACCGAGTACTGGCCACGCGTTCACGATCTGCGGCACACGTTCGCCACCAGGCTCAAGGACGCCGGGGTTCCCGAGAAGGACGTCCAGGTCATCATGGGCCACGAGCGGGGCGGCCGGGTCACCTGGCTGTACCAGCACGCGGGGCCCGAGCTGGTGGAGGAAGTGCGGTCGGCGCTGGTCAAGGGCCGTGCGCTGCGGGCGGTTTCGTGAGGGCGGATGCCACACCGATGCCACATGGATGCCACAATCCCCCCTCGGAAAGTCTCGGAAGATCTCGGAGCGTCCCGTTTCCGCAGGTCAGGAGAGGTCTCGGAGGTTCTCGGAAAGTCTCGGAAGTTCTCGGGGTGGTTTTACGGGTTCTTACAAAGCAGATGTCGGCGGTTCGAAACCGTCCGCGCCCACAGTAGGAACTAGCAGGTGAGAGCCTGCTTCGGCCCTTCGGTCCACTCGGACCGAGGGGCCGTTTCCATGATCGATGCCACATGGATGCCACATCCCCACCAGAACCGTTGTCATCCGTCACCCTTTTGAGGGATGGATTCCGTGGCTTGGGCACGTAGGGTGCTGCGCAGGGAGGGGCAGGCGTGACTCCCCACACGCGCCTGACACGCGCCTCCCGCATGTCTGTGGTGTTCGGGCGGGGAGGCCCGGCCCACGGAAGCAAGGCCCCCACCGCACAGCTCGGTGGGGGCCTTCTGCTGTCCAACGTAAACCGCCCCGCACCCAGATGGGCACGGGGCGGGGCGTCTTGACCGAGTCATGACGCCTAACGGCGCAAAGAGGCGGACACGCGAACACCTCTGCACCGCTTCGTGGCCACATCCGTACGGACGTAGCTGCTCAGGATTACGTGCCTACGGCACGAATGGAAGTGTAGGTTTTGCCCTACATACTTTCGATCATGGAGCGGTGAGCGTGGACAGGTGCCGCGCTCCGTACCCCCGCCCGCCTGGGTGATTACCCGCCGCCGGGCCATCGGAGACCACATCCGCGCCGCCCGCGAGGCCGCAGAGCTGACGCAGCAGCAGGTCGCCGAACGCATCCAGATGGACCGCGCCACGTACAACCGCATCGAGCAGGGGCACTCTTCGGCCATGCTCGACAGCCTGATCCGGATTGCCGACGCGATCGGCGTACCGCTCTCAGACCTCGTTCGGACGTGACCCCGCCCGCAGCCAGGGGTCGGCATCGGCTGCGGGCGGGGAGCTCTCATCAGACCGGCGGCGTGCCGGGCGGTGACGGAACCGGCGGCGGATACGGCAACGCCGGACCCTGGTCCGGCACACGGGCCGTCACCCCGTAGATGCCAAACGGCGGGAACAGGTCGACACGACGCGGGTACTGGCCGAAGGCGCAGCCGCGGCAGAGCAGGTCCGTCCCGGCTTCGGTGACGCGTACGCCTTCAACCGGGTTGATCCAGCAGGCTTCGCAGGTAACTACCGCGGTCGGGGTGAGTGGAGCGGTGGGCACGGGTGCCTCCGTTTCGTTGGGCTCAGCGGGGAGCGTGCTGCCACGCCGGTTCGAGCGACCTCAGATGTGCCAGCCGCTCACGGACCTGCACGAAGAACTGCACCGGGTCAGCGTCCAACTCGGCGACCAGCCCCTGATGTGCCTGCCACGCGTCGGTGCTGATTTCGTAACCGCACCCCGCGCACCGGTACCAGTCCGATCCGGCTGAGCCGAGCTGATCCGCGCACCGCGGGCACGTCATGCTTCTCCTCGAAAACGCCAGGCATTGAATTGCCGCAGCCGTAGCATTGCCACCAACCGCCGGCGTTCTTCACCATCTGGCCGCCGCACTTGTTGCACGACATGGTGCCGTCCTCTCTGGTTCGGGTGGATGGGTGGTGACCCGCCTCGGCCGTCGTCCTGCCAGGGAATGGGCGGCCGGGGCGGGGGTCTTAGCGGCGGTGGGGCTCCCCCGCGTCGCAGGGCGGGCAGGCCCAGACCTCGGTGTCCAGGACGTGGGCGCCGTCGCGGTCGCGGATGGTCCCGGCGGACACAGCTCCGGTGGTGAGCTGCTGCCGGCACCAGACGCAGGCGCGCCCCTTCGCCTGGTCCCACGTGAGGGTCTCCAGTGCGGGCAGCGGACGGACCGCAGGCGGAGTCACGGGCGTTCCTTGCATCGCTTGCAGGTACAGGGTGGGTACAAGGGCGACGGCTCGGCCGTCTTCAACGGGACTACCTCGGCCTCCGGCCGCAAAACCCGGATCCCGCCGTCGCGGTTCACCTCGTACACCTTCATCGTCATCACGGGCATGTCTCCCGTCGCAGGCAGTGAGTAAGCCTGACGGTAAAGACCAGCAGAGGACCGCGAGAAGAAGTTTCTATGCGTTTCTACGCGAGCCCAGGAATGGCCTGAGCAATCAGCCGCAACGCCGCAGGACCGTGTACAGCAGCCGCCGTCATTTCATCGTGCGCCGCAACGTACTGGGCGACCTCGGACGGCGCTGTGATGGTGACCGCGGCAGTAAGCAGCTCCACTGTCACCTGCTCGGTATCGAAGACGGTGAACGTCTCCAGCGGCCACATCGCGCCCGCCCGCGCAGGGATGACGCTCAGCGTCACCGTGGGCAGCGCCGCAGCCTGAACCAGATACCCGAGCTGCTCCGCCATCACGTCCGGGCTCCCAACCTGACGACGCAGCGCGGACTCCTCCACGACGATTGGGAACTGCCGGCCTCCGCGCCGGATGATCCGCGACCTCTCCACCCTCGCGTCCGCAGCAGGCCCTGAGTCGTCTGGGGTCCGGCTGAACCTGGCGATCTCGGAGAGCAACGCGGCTGCGTACGCACGTGTTTGGAGCATGCCCGGAATGACGCTGGAGCTGTACACCCGCATGACCTTCGTCTGCTCATACAGCGGCGTCCTGGCCTGCTGCACCCCACGAAGCCCGGCGCGCTGCACCCGGCGCCATTCCGTGTACATCTGCTGCGCCTGGCGAGCAGCCGCGATGAGATCCTCGGCCTCCCCTTCAGCACCGCAGGCGCGGCACCAGGCACGGATGTCTTCGTCGGAGGGCTGGCTTCGGCCGCTCTGCAACCGCGACACCTTCGAGCCCTGCCACCCCGCACGGGCCGCCAACTGCTGTCCCGTCAGACCCGCGTCCGCGCGGAGGTCGCGCAACCGCACAGCAATGCGGTCACGCGCCTCCTGGACGCGGGCTGACGAGGATGCGGCCATCAGCTGATCACGTACTCCAGGTGCGGCACCGCTTGGTCCCAGACCGCGGCAAACGCAGCACCAGCCCGGTCCGCGGACACCGCGCGGTCATCCAACTCGTCACGCAGATGGGTGCCGTCGCCAGCGAAGTGATGCCACCTGACCAACTGGCCGTCGAACAGCCAGAAGTCGTGAGCGGGCAGAAGCAGCCCGAGCGCCTGGTCCCGCGGCAACCACCGGACCTCTTCACCTGCTGCCAGATTCCGTGGCGTGCAGGCGTGTTCGAATCGGATGTACTCCGTGGTCGGCGTGCTTACTACGCGCGCTCGATGGACGGCGACACCCCGCTCGACCGCGCCCTGCACTGCATCGTGAAAGGGACCCCACCAAGCTGTCGGATCGTCCACACCGGGCAAAGTGCCGGCGCGCCACGCCTTCAGGTCCCGGTCCTCTTCGTCGACCGCGTAGACGTCCCGGCTCTCCAGGTGCACAGCCGAGGTGGTGCACTGGGCGAGGAGCTCAGCGAACGGGGGCAGAGCGGGCAACGTCGAGCACCTCCTTCAGCGCGTCAGCCATGCGGGCGGGGAGCCGGACCACGGCCTCGGTGTTCGGAATGGGGCCGGCCTCCCGGCACTTGGCCTCCAGTTCGGCACTGGCCTTCCACCCCTGGATGACGAACTCCTGCTTCTCGTCGTCGAACCAGATGGTGGGGCAGTGGTCGCCGTTCGTCTCCGGGTCCTTTGCAATGAAATGTAGGGTCACGTCAGCCTCCGCCGGATGGGTCTTGCGCGAGTTTCTACGTGTGCTCAGCACATGCTGCCACCGGGTGGGAGTCGTACGATCCGGGTCGTGGCAATCGAACTGAATGATGAGCTCATCGAGCTCGAGCGCGCAGCGTGGGCGGAGCACCAGGAGAACCGGCTGACAGTGGAGACCGCAGCAGCCGTGCAGTCGGCGATCACCGAGCACGCCAAAGCAACAGGGCAGAACAGGTTCGACATCGAGCGTGAGCTGAAGCGGTTGGTCAGGCACCCCGAAGGTTGAGCCCCGGCATGCCAGTGCCCCCTCTGCCACAGGCGGAGGGGGCACTGCCATGAGACCGGTCAGCGTTCCCGGGACTCCACCTTGTCGAAGGCGGCCTGTCGGCCCATCCGCTGGGACGGGGTGGGCTCGGTGTACGGGTGCGGGTTCATGAAGTCGACGTCATGCCGGTGGCCGTCGCGGACCTGGTGGCAGAACCGGCAGGCGTCCGGGCGTAGAGGCATGTGGCGGGAACGGCTTCCGTCGGCGTCGTCGATGACGCAGAGGGTGCATGCGCAGACACCGCCGGGCCTGGTGGCGTGGCGGGCTGGGTTGATGTCGACCGTGCCGGGCTCGTACCAGTGGGCTTCGGTGTACTGGCCGGGGATGAGCATGGCGACCATGCCGGCGCCGCCGCTGTCCTCAATCCGGTCGATGACGTTCCGGAACCAGTCCAAGGCCTGTACGTCGTCGCCCTGCCACCCGTGGCTGATGGTCCGGCCGTTGATGACGAGCTTGCGCTGGTGCGGGTTTCCGCGGACGGCGAGGACCTTGAGGGGGCGGCCCTTGTACGTGGTGCGGATCATGGGAGCTCCTTGCGTGGTGGCGGTCAGGCCGCGGCGAGGACGGCGTAGCGGTCGGCGTAGTACGCGGCGTCGTCGCGGGCGATCTCCCGGCCGATGACGGTGGCGGGGGCACTGGCGACCGGGAGGGCGACGGTGGTCTCGCCGTCGCGGGCGGGGCGGGCGACGGTGTAGGCGGTGCGGTGGACCGTGTAGGCCTGGATGCGGTCGAGGCGGAAGGTGCGGCTCTCGCCGGACTCGCGGTCCATGACCTTGAGGATGATGTCGCCGGCCTTGGTGGTGCGGGTGTCGTAGATCTCGATGGTGCGGATGGTCTGGGTGCCGTCGGCCTTGGTGTAGGTGATGGTGACGGGGTGCTGGCGGTCGGCGGCGGCGAGGAGGCGGGTGAGGGTCTGTGCCTGGGTCTCGTTGTTGGTGTTCTTCACTGGGTCCCCCTCGTTGCCGCGCTTCCTTGTGAGATCTATGTTGGCCTACTTGGTTGGCTATTGTCAACAGGGTTGGCATAGTGAGTTGGCCTAGCGTGTGGGAGGATCGGACCCATGGACACAGCCCGACTCGAACTGTCAGCCCAGCGGTACCGGGAAGCGGAGCAAGCGCTCGAAGCCGCCCGGGAGGATCTCCAGGCCGAAGCCGTGGCCTGCCTCCAGCAGACTGAGGAGCGCGGTGCCCAGGCCGCCGTCGCCCGCATCACTGGGTGGACCCGCGAGTACGTGAGGCGGATCAAGAAGAAGGCCGACGAGGCAGAGCAGGGCGCATAGCTGCGCGCACAACAACGCCCCTCCAGCAGCAGCAGGAGGGGCGTTCGTTGCTCAGGGGTACTGCCGGCGGAATGGATCCAGCGCCAGCGGCGATGCGTCGGGATCAGGATCCGGCTTAGTAGGCGCCCCATCGCGGCGGCACATCAGCCCATCCGGATCACCCGGCGGCGGCTGCAACGAGTACCCGGCCGGACACGTCTGCCCATCGGCTCCGTCTCGGCCGTCCGCCCCATCCTGGCCAGCCGCTCCCGGCGGGCCCGCCTCACCCCGCGGCCCTGCCTCACCCTGCGAACCAGCCGGACCGACCACCGACTGCCCGTCCGCACCCGGGGTGCCAGCCGGGCCGGTCGCGCCGGTCCCGTCCGTTCCAGGGCTGCCGCTCGGGCCGACCGGCCCCGCCTCACCAGACGCGCCCCGCTCGCCCTGAGGACCGGGCGGACCGGACGGGCCAGCCGCGCCCTTGCCCGGCTCTCCTCGGGACCCCGGCGGCCCGGCAACGGGGGAGCCGCCGAGCCGCTCAACCTGCTGCGCCAACTGGTCACGCGCCTCGTTCGCCGTCCGCAGCTCCCCGGACAGCCCCTGCACAGTGACTATGAGGAACGCGAACCCGGCCAAGCCCAGCGCAGCTGCGAGGGCGAACATCAGGTCACTGCGCCGCCGTTCGGCGCCGGCGCTCTTGTGGCGTCTCACGCTCCCGCCCCCTGGGCGCTCAGGTACACGGTCAGAATCAGCAGGAGGACCGGCGCGACGAGCGCGGTGAAAATCAGCCGCCGGTCTGCGGCGCGCCGGTCGGCAAGACGCTGCTCGTCGTCCCGGCGCGTCCGGGCCTCCTGCTCGCGCTGCTCCTCGATGCCCTTGATCCGCTCGACAGCCAGTCGCAACGCCTCGTCGCGGGCGGCCTGCTCCAGCTGGTACCGCTCGAGTGAGACCTTGCTGTCGAGCCGGAGGCCGAGCTCCCGGAAGTCGTCCTTCAGGTCAACGCGGACGTCCTCGAGGCGACGCATCACCTCGCCGAGAGTCGGCTCATCGGGCACTGGCTAACTCCACTCTGGTCAGACGCTGGTCGGGCGAGCCGCAGGCGGCGTGATCGGGGTGACCTGGCCGCGGGTGATGAACATCAGCACCGCCAGGACGCACCCGTTGATCGCGGCCGTGGTCGTGGGGGCGACCTCGAACCCGAACGCGCCGACGGCCGAGGCCACAGTCGCGACGAGAGCGGTGAACGCCTGCACGGCGATGGGGCGGGTCAGGGCGGCGGCGATCGCGCCGAGGATGGCGGTGGCGCTGGCCACGATCCACCCTGCCTGCTCTACCGAGAGGCCGACGTTGAAGGTGACGACCAGGCCAAGTACGGCGGCGAGGGTGTTGAGCCAGAGGGCGGGCTCGCGCCCGAAGATGGTGAGCTTCATGGGAGTTCCGTTTCTGTGATTGGTGTGCGGCCAGGAGCGATCAGGTGTTGGGGACCTTGAGGCGGTCCCAGCTGGCCTTGCCGGGGATGCCGTCGGCGTCGCTGCCCGAGTAGCCGAGCTTGCGCTGCCACGCGGCATACGACTTGCGGTCAGCCTCGGACCAGGCCGGGCCCGGTCCGACCTGGTAGCGGCCGCAGCCCTCGGCGACCAGGCGCCGCCCCATGGCGGTGATGACGGCGCTGCGGCGGCCGGCACGGAAGTACGCGGCCCCGGGGAACGGCTCGTACTTCACCGCGGGCTTCGGCTGCGGCTTGGGCTTGTCCGGGGGCTTCGGCTGGTCGCCGAGCCGGTCGGCGATCCGGTCGCGCATTGAGTCCATGGTGAAGCCGCGCGGGTCGACCTTGCCGGGCTGCCACTCCTTGTGGCCGATCACCGAGCGCGGGTTCCAGCCGTGCGCCCGGCAGATGGCGGCCGACGCTTTCTCGATCGCCTCGAGCTGGACGGCGGGCCACGGGTCCTTCCCGTCGCCGAGGTTCTCGCACTCGAAGCCGTAGAAGGAGCGGTTACCGTCGGTGGAGGCCTCGTTGGCGGCGGGCAGGGCGCGCTCGGCGACGACCGCCTGGAGGACGTCGTCGTCGCCCAGGCCCGCATGGTTCGTCCGGCCGTAGCCGACGAGATGCACCCGGCCGTCCTTCGTGATGACGCCATGGCACAGAGGGCCCGGGAGCGCACTGTGCCCGTGTCTGCAGAGGTCGACCGTGCGGGCGGACCCCTCGGTCACAGTGTGGTGGATCATCACCCCGTAGACCGGCCCCCAGGCCCCTTTGTGGTTGCGGTTGTGGGTGCGCCAGTCGCCGACCTCAATCACGGTCAGACCCTCGGCGCGCAGGGCCTTGAGCAGCTTCTCAGCGGACAGTGGTGCGGCCATGGTCAGTTCCCTTCCGTGGCAAGCGGGAGCTCCAGCAGCCCCGTCACCCACAGGTTTCCCGAGCTGGCAACGAGCGTTGCCGGGTCGACCGGAGCGGTCGAGGTGCCCTTGTAGAGGTAGATGCGGGTCAGGGCCAGGCCCACCGATGCACCGCAGCGCACAGCCCTCGCGGCGTAGTACTCATCGGGCGTCACCTGGAGAGAGGACACGCGGACCGCGCCCACGTTGTGGGTGATCTCCAGGTGGTCCGGGTGCTGGATCACCCCGGAGACCCCCGACGGGGCGTGCGCTACGTCGTTGATCAGCTGCCAGCCCGCTCCGCTGTTACGGATCGCGCAGGAGAGGACCGCGAGGCGCGGGCCCTGCGTTGTCAACACGTGCGTTGTCATTTAGACCACCTCATAGATTGTGGCGACGAGAGACGTATAGACGCCGGTTACGAGCATTCCGGTGGGGGCGGTGGCGGTGATTTTGAGCGTGTGAGTCCCGGCTGCCGCGAGGGTGATCCTGTAGGTCTGACTGCCCGTCGCCCGGTCCGACGCTGTCCCAGGGCCCTGCTGGAAAACCGCGTACCTGGACTCGCCAACCCCGTCTACGTTGAGCCGTCCGGAGCCGAGAGTGGTGGTGGCCGCGGTGAGATCCAGGTCGACAGCGATGACGACTGTGGCCACCGCATTGGCACTGGTTGTAGTGAACGTGACGCTGCACCCCGGGACATCCCCATCGGTCACCGGGCCGACGAGATTGCTAGTCCCGACGGCCTCGTAGGTTTTCGGCTGCATCCGGGCCAGCGCCCCAGCAGTGACGATGCCGCCCGCGGGAATGGGCATGTGGACCTCCTACTGCGCGGCGCGCATCGGGTGAGTGAGGGACAGGGGCGTTCCGCTGGCGTGCGCCTTGGTGATGCCGTTGACGGACCGAGTGACGGTGAAGACCTGTGGGGTCACGATCGCGAAATCATGGACGGACAGGATCGGGTTGACGTTCGTCGATGCGGACTCACCGAACCCAAGGATCCCGACGTCACCGGTCGCGTTCGGCGCAGTCGTGGCCGTGGCATCGACGTGCCACAGCCCGTCCGGCTCCCGGCCGGCAGCAGGCCAGATCCGGGCCAGGACGCGGTGTCCCTCGATCCGTGCCCGCACGGTGAACTGCTGGTTCGCTGTGTACGAGTAGCCGCTCGGTACGAACCCGCCGATCGTGCCCTGAGCGTTGGTGTACAGGCTCAGGTACACAGTTCCGTCCGGGTAGAAGTACGGCCGGACCAAGTAGAAGTCGCTGTCGCTGACCCACCGGAGCAGGATCGACGGGGCCAGGGCCCCGCCTACAGCGACCTGGCTGATGGATACCGTGGTGAGGATCTCGCAGTCTGCGAGGGCCAGCCCCAGGCGCTGAATGCGCCACGTTGAAACCGGTGAGGACAGCGTCAGCGTCCCGGCCGACCCGTTCACCGCACGGTTGGCTGCCGTGCCGCCGGTGGCAGTCCAGGGCTGGCCGGTGTCTGTCGTGCCCCAGGTGTTGGAAACGGTGCGCGTGAATGAGTCCTCGGCACGTCCTGTGATTGCGGTGACGGTGACCTGTTCTCCTCCGGCGGTGACGTCGACGGGAAACTGGGCAGGCAGGTTGCGGCTGGTCAGCCATGCAGGCCCGGCGGTCACCGCCACATCCCAGGACGTGGCGCCCGCGGTGACGTCTGCGAGCAGCTCCGACCCGTCGGTGTCCGCCCGACCGAGAACCGGGTCCTCCAGCACGCCCACCGTCCACGGACCGGCCGGAGAGCAGGACAACGTGATCTCCCACGTAAGGCCCGTCCAGTCCTCCCGATAGCCCTCGACCAGCAGATCGATTGGGCCCGGTGGCCAGTACGACGGCAGGTCTGTGATGCGGATGACGCTGCCGACATCCAGGGCGGTCACGCTGGGGATGAGGTCGAAGTGCTTGTGGAGCAGGATCCGCACCGACTTGTAGCGGGCCTCGTCCCAGGTGCCCAGGTGCATGGCCCACCCGGCGACCTGCTCCAGCTGGTCATCGATGGCGACGTTCACCGCTACCGACTCGTCGTACGTTCCGACCCCGAGCGGCGGGGCCTGCACCGACAGCGGCCCGTCTTCGCGCACCACGCGGGCTGAGGACCCGCCCGGACGTGATCGAGTTACGTCGTTGCGGATGCGGCTGTCGTCGTCGACCGGCTCGAACGGCTGCTGGACCTTTGCGTAGGGCAGGACGAGGGCGGGCTCCTGGTTGTAGAGCGTGGTCCGGCCTCGGTACACGAGCCCGATGCGGTTCCGGTCCTCGTACAGGATCCCGCCGTCGGACGCCTCGCACTCAGTGAGCAGGTTGACCAGGCTGTCTGATCGCTGGGGGCCCATCGGCGTCTGGTCGGTGGGGCTTCCGACCAGTGTGAAGGGCACGCCTTCCTCTGCTGTGAGGCGGATCATGCGCGCCCCGGCGGTTTCCCCGGTGAATCCGTGGTCGGCGTAGCTGTACGCCAGGGCCGCCGAGTTGATGGTGGAGAAGACCGACAGATGCCCCATGGCCATGCCCTGCAACCCGGACCCGAAGGCCCCCTCCACACTGGTCACACGGCCTGCCGAGCCCGCATACGTGGTGGGTGCGGACACGCCGCCCTCTCCGATGGTCACCCATCCGAGGCGGGCCGTGACGTTGCCGCCAACGGTGTTGTTGCTGATGACCAGCCGGTTCCACTGCCCTGTGAACTGGGGTGCGGTGACGTTGATCAGGTACACCTCGGAGCCGTCCGCCAACTGCCCTTGGAGCCTCACGTTGTTTGTCTGGACCTGCACCATGATCCGGGGTGTGGTGCCCGTCGTCCGGATCAGGAACATCTGAGTCAGAGTGGTCGGCATTTCATCAAGGTTGTAAACGAGCTCGACGCGCCACTCGCCGGTCGGCCCCGGGCGCACCCCGGCGAAGAACCGCCCGGAGTCGGACACGGTCGGCAGAGCGTCCGACCCGGCAAGCGTCGTGTCCGCGCCCCAGCTGAACCCGGACACGGTCATCGGGGCCACCCCCGCGATCGGCGAGTACGCCTGAGCCGCCGTAACGCCCTCCTCCATCGGCCAGTACGCCAGAGGGCTGTACGTCGGAATGCGGCGGCGAAGCGTGGACTCCAACCCCTTGGCGCCCTGCCCAAGGCGGCGCAGGATCCCGCCTCCCTGGATCGGGAGGTACATGTCGTCGCCGTTCACCGTGAACCGGGGCGACCACGTGGGGACCTCTACCAGGAACCGGGAGCGCCGGTTGCTGAGCGTCGCCCCGTTGCTCATCGTCCACAGACGTCCGGCACCATCGGCGAAGGACCCGGCTCCCGGCGTCTGCGCCGTGAAATCCGGGTTCGCGACAACGGTGCCGCCGATCCCGGAGCGGACCTCGGCCCCGTACACCTGCCCGTCCGCCGTCTCGAAGCTCACACCCTGGGCTGCGCCAACGGTTAGTGCGGCCGTGCCACCCAGGATGCTGGTGGTGCCGGCCACAGTGGTCGGGGTACCGAGCAGCGTCCACGGGCCTGCCAGCGTGGGAGCCGTGTAGAAGGTGACGACGCACCCACCTGCACCGTCGTTCACGTCGAGGGTCACCCGGACCGCCAGACGCCCCGACGCGGGCACAGGCAGATCGATCGAGGCCTCGGACTCCTCGTCTACGGCCAGGCCGGTCGGGGACCAGTAGAAGAGGAGGTGGCTGCGCCAGAGGGTAAGCATCCACGAGCGCTGGTTCGACGCGCCCGAGTCGTACTTCCCGATCATCTCCAGCGGCTGGGCCCAAGCCGTCCAGTCGTCGTATCGGGCGTCAATGCGTACGTCGAGGTCGCCGGTGATGTCGAGCGAGGCGTGATCAGGGGTCGAGGCCCGGGAGAACTGCACACCGGAAGGCAGATCCAGGACGGTGTCCGCACCATCGACTGAGAGGCGGACAGGCGTATTCGGGCCGATCTTCCCGAAGTTCTCGGAGTTCGGGTTCCGCCGGTCGTACTTCCCGTTCGGGCTCTTGAGCTGCATGTTGACGATCGCAGGGTCGGCCTTCGCGCCCTCGCCGGACCGGCCGCGCGTGTGCGAGATTCCGACGGTGCCGTACGCGTCGCTGGTGATGTCCGTCCACACACCACCGATCTGCATATCCACTCGGAGATCAGGATTCGCCATCGGTCACCTCCCCCTCTGCCCGAGGACGGCCTGCGCGTTGCCGCCCCGCGCCTGGATCTCGCCGCGCAGCGGGTCGATGAGAACCTGCGCGATCTGCCGGCCGTCGAGGTGGAGCTGCACCACCATCGGCTGACCGCCCCCACCGGCATGCCCGCCGGCCAACATGCGCTTCGTGTCCGGGTTCGACCGCACTCGTGATCCGGGGGCCAGGTCCACCAGCTCCGGGCCCTGCTCACCAACCAGCGTCATCCGGGACCGAGGGCCGCCACCAGCCGCACCGATGACACCGCCGTGTGCGTAGCCGAGCTGCGTGCCGTGCGAGCCAGACTGGCGGGCCTCCATGTGCGTGATGACGTACGTGTGGCTGGTCTTGCCGTTGATCGCGTCAAGCTTGCGGCGAGCCGTGGCGATGGCCTGCTCCAGCTGGTAGATGTCCGCGCGCACCCTGGCCTTGCGGGAGTCGGGGACCTTCTTCAGCTGGTTCTTCGCGGAGTTCAGCTTGGACTGGAGATCCTCCATGTTGCCCTTGAGGCGGGCCGTCTTGTCCGGCGTGCGCAGGATCTGGTCGGCCAACTTCACGGCCTGCGCCCGGGTCAGGCCCATGGCGTCCGCCGACTCGATGAGCTTCTGCCGGCCCCGGTCATAGATCCCGTTGACGGTCTCCCAGCTGGAGCCGTTCGCCCGTGCGGCCTCGGCGGCTTTCATTGTGGCGGACGCCAACGCGTCGAGGGCCTCGTTGTTCGCTCGGCCCTTCTCCGTGGCGTTGTCGAGGGTCTGCCCGTTCTTCGCGAACGCCTCATCGACCGCATCAATCGCAGCCTCCATGCCGCGGATCCCGCCGCGCGCCTGGAGGTACGCATTCGACAGGGCGTTGATGGACTGGGTGAGCCCGTCCGCGCTGGCCCGCTGCCCGTCCAACTTCGTCTGCACGGCCTGCGCCTGCTCCCCGAACAGGCCCATGCTGTCGGCAATCAGCTGCTGCTCGAATGCGGCGTCGGCGAGTGCGGCCTTGTACTCGGTGAGTCGGCCTTCGAGCCCCGCCGTGGAGTAGCCCGCCTCGGTCATCGCAGCCTTGATGCGATCCAGGGCGGCCGCGGCAAGGTCACCCTTCCCGCCGGAGGCGAGGTTGGCGAGACTCTTGTCGAGCGCGTCGAACTCGATGCGGCTCTCTTTGAGGCTCTTCGGGTTGGCGTCGAACCGCTTGAAGAAGTCATCGACCTTCTCTCCGGAGCGGGGAACGGCGTTGAGGCTGTCGACGAGGGACCCGAGGTCCTTGCCGAACACGCGGGCGGCCTCACCAGACACCTTCCCGGACCGGGCGAACTGGCCAAGGCTCGACGTGAGCTTGTCGATGTTCGGGGGCGTCGTCTTCC
>Ga0247820_10001125_pt1 | contig 15084 bp, 14 predicted proteins | sample 13C_Glucose_Day1_2_FD_192480 | JGI IMG/M metagenome (GOLD analysis project Ga0247820, IMG submission 192480) | Soil microbial communities from agricultural site in Penn Yan, New York, United States - 13C_Glucose_Day14 | ecosystem: Environmental > Terrestrial > Soil > Agricultural land | place...
GCGTACGCCAACGACATCGTCCCCACCCGCCACGGCGACAACGGCACGATCACCAGCTCCATCTCCGCGCCCTGGCTGCAAGCCGACATGCTCGAATCCGCGCGCATCCAGCCCGGCCACAGCGTTCTGGAGATCGGCTCCGGCGGCTACAACGCCGCCCTCCTCTGTGAACTCGTCGGCCCAACCGGCCAGGTCACCACCCTCGACATCGATCCGGCCGTCACCGACAGGGCCACGCGCTTCCTGAGCCAGACCGGATACGACCAGGCCCGCGTGGTCACCGCGGACGCCGAGCACCTGCCTGCCGAGATGGTGCCGGACGGCGGATTCGACGCCATCATGGTGACCGTCGACACCTGGGACCTGCCCTGGATCGACGCCCTGGCCGAGGGTGGCCGTCTCGTCGCGCCGCTGCGTCTGCACGGCTACCACTGGGCCATCGGCTTCACCAAGGACCAGGGGGCACTACACAGCGATGAGCCGCTCACCGTGTGCGGCTTCGTCGCCATGCAGGGCGACGGCGCCTGGCACACGAACCGCCGCACCGTCCCCGGCACCGGAGTGCACCTGCTCTGGGAGGACGGCACGCCGCTGCCCGTCGACCAACTCACCCTCGCCCTCACCAGTGAGCCGACCGTCACCCGCACCGGCATCACTGTCGGCGGCCAGGAACCCTTCGACGCCCTCACCCTCTACCTCGCCGGTGCCCTGCCCGGCTTCTGCCGCCTGCAGGTCGACCCCGACAGCGACAACGAGGTCCTGAACCCGCCGCCCGCTCACTGGCCCAGCGCCGCGATCGTCCGCGGAGCCTCCCTCGCACGGCTGGCCACCGAGCGCATCGGCGACGGAGACGACCGCAAGGGCCAATACGAGTTCGTCGTCCACGGCCACGGCGCCCAAGGGCACTTCGCCGCACAGGAGATGGCCGAACAGGTCCGGCACTGGCACCTCAACCACCGCGGCGCCCTCTGCCCCCGCATCGCCGCCCACCCGACAGCCAGCTGCGCACAGGCAGGAACCACACACATCCCGCACGTTTTCGCCAAAAAGCACACCCGTATCACCGTGGACTGGCCGATCGTGCCCGGCAGTGCTGCCCTGCTCCTCGACCCTGGGACCAGCCAGGTCAGATGAACGGCGGTACCGCCTGATCACCGCTCGCCGGTCCGCACTGCACACTCGCCCGTCCACCGTCTCGGAAGGCAGAGAAACGTGCCCTCTCCCGTCTCCAGACAGCCGCCCTGCTGGGCTGGGGTCCGCCCGGCGCGCGGCAAGCCCAGCTCGCGACGGAGACGGCACAAGAGCAGTGGGGCCTACCCACCACTCGCCCCGCCGCCATCGAGGAGATCCCGGCGACGGGGGCGCGGATGACGCGACCCGAACAAGCACCCCGCCTCAACATGTCCCGCTTCACGCACCTCTGAGGTAGCCCCATGCCGCTGTCGCACGACCACATCCGGACCACCGTCGCCACCTACCTCGCTCGCCACCCTCACGAGCGCGAGCAGCTCGGCGGACTCCTTGCCGCCCTCGACCGGCCCACCGACATCGCCAGCCGCTCCACCTTCACCGGACACGTCACTTGCGGCGCGATCGTCATCGACGACGTCGGACGCGTCCTGCACGTGCTGCACCTGGCAAGCGGGAAGGTCCTCGCTCCGGGCGGACATACTGAGCCCGCCGACGAGTCCCTGGCGGAAACAGCGCTACGGGAGCTGCACGAGGAGACCGGGATCCCGCCCTGGGCCGTCACGCCGTGGCCTGGCTACGAAACCGCGCCATTCGACATCGACATGCACGACATTGACGCCCGCCCGAGCAAAGGCGAACCCGGACACCAGCACTTCGACCTCCGGTTCCTCTTCCGTCTGCACACCGCGACCGAGGTGACGGTGGTGTTGCAGGAGGAGGAGGTCGGCGGCATTGAGTGGAGGTCCGTGGACCGGGTGACCTCTCCCTCTCTCCGTGAAAAGCTGCTCAAGCTCACCTTGGAGACGGAACCAGAGACGGCCAACGCCTCCGCCCTGATCTACAACGACCGCGGCGAGTACCTGCTCCACCTGCGCGACTACTTCCCCGGCCAGATCTGGGAGCCGGGCATGTGGTCCCTGCTGGGCGGCGGCCGAGAGCCCCAGGACGCCACCCTGGAACACACGGTGCGGCGCGAACTCGCCGAGGAAGCCTGCCTCGACCTCGCCGACCTGACTCCGTTCGGCACCGAGTACGTCTCCGACGACGCCGGCAGGACCGTGCCTATCGCCATCTACACCGGGCGCTGGAACGGCGACCCGCGAGATCTCCACCTGACGGAAGGCGTGATGCTGGCCTGGTTCACTCCCGATGACCTCGACCGTTTGCGTATCGCGGCCACCACCCGCGGCCTCGTACGGCGCCACGCTGCCAGCCGTCCCGCTAGCACCGCGTCGCGGAGCGGGCTCGCACCGCAAGAGGGGCGCCGGCCAGCTTCGCCGCACGGCACGGTCCTCAACGTCATCGGCGTCCACCTCTACCTGGAGCGACCCGACGGGACGGTGCTGCTCGGGCTGCGCCACCCCAACTCCACGTTCGCGCCGTCCGCCTGGCACGTCCTGGCCGGCCACTGCGAGCAGGAGAACGCCATCGCGTGCCTGATTCGGGAGGCCCGGGAGGAAGCCGGCCTGCGCATCGAGCGCGAGATCGTCGAGCTCGTCCACGTCGTCCACCACATCGACAAGGCCGGGGACCGGCCCCGCATGGGCCTGTTCTTCCGCGCACGGGCCTGGTGCGGCGAACCAGAACTGCGCGAACCGGATAAGTGCACCCAATGGAAGTTCTGGGACCCCGCCACGCTGCCCGACAACCTCGTTTCCTACACCCGCCAAGCCATCGCCAAAATCCAGAACGGGGAGCTGTACAGCGAGACGGGCTGGCCCGCATGACCAGCACACCGAACAGCGCAAACTGTCGCACATCCACTGCAACTGCAGCAGGACGTTCGGACACCCGCCTGGTGGTGATCCGCGGAAACTCGGCATCGGGCAAGTCGAGCGTGGCCCAGGGCCTGAGAGATTGCTACGGCCGCGGCGTCGCGATCGTGGGACAGGACGTCATCCGCCGGAACGTGCTGCGCGAGCACGACACCGCGCGCGGCGCCAACATTGCCCTACTGGGCAGGATCGCACGCGCAGCACTCGACGCCGGGTTCCACGTCGTGCTGGAAGGGATCCTGTACGCCGACCGCTACGGCCACATGATCACGTCTCTGGTGCGGGACCACCGTGGTGTCTCCCGCTGCTACTACCTGGACGTACCGCTGCAGACAACGTTTGTCCGGCATGCGTCGAAGGCGGATGCCGCGTACCTGGAGCAAGTCACCGACAGCCACCTCACCTCCTGGTACCGCGAGCTGGATCTGCTGCCCGGCGGTCTGGAGACTGTGATTCAGGCAGACAGCACGCTGCAGGACACCATCGCGCGCATCCTGCGCGAAACCGACCTGGCCTCCGCCTCTCCCATCCCGCCATCGCCATGCAAGCCGTCGCAGGGAGACTCGATGAAAAGTCCGGTGTTGATGTCCGATCCGCGGGTCGCCGCGATCCCGGTGCGCGAGTGCAGGGAGCCGCTCGTCGACGTGCGTGACCACGGCTTCCGTGTCGATCCTCGCAAGCACGATCCGCTGGGCGCTTTCGCCCACGTCCGCGCGGGTGTCCTGGCCCGGCTGCAGCAGGCCCGCTCGTTCCTGCCCGCCGGCACCGACCTGCTGTTCATCGAGGGCTACCGGCCACTGGCCCTGCAGCAGCGCTACTTCACCGAATACCGGGACGAGCTGGCCGCCGCTCACCCCGGCTGGACCGCTGAGCAACTGCACCAGGCCGCCAGCCGGTACGTGTCACCGCCGGAGATCGCGCCGCACTCCGCGGGCGCGGCCGTGGACGTCACCCTCGTCGACCAGGACGGCCTCGAACTCGACCTCGGCACCCGCGTCAACGCCTCCCCCGAGGAGAGCGACGGCGCCTGCTTCACTCACGCCCCGAACCTCAGCGATCGCGCGCGCCACCACCGCACGCTGCTGCTCAACGCCATGGAGAACGCAGGTTTCACGAACTATGGAACCGAGTTTTGGCACTTCTCGGTAGCGGACCGGTACGACGCGCTGATGCGGCAGGAGCCGCACGCACGCTACGGACCGATCGAACTGCCCTAGCCGCCGGCATCCTCCACTTCCTTGCCACCCACGCCGCTCCGGAAACACAGGGCCGCAGCCCCCGCACCCTGGACCGGTGGCGCTCCAAGGACCGCAACGGACGGAACGCATCGAACGGAGGCACGTATGACTGACAACACCCAGCAGGCGATCCCAGCCGTCCCGCGCCCGGCGGCCGGAGAAGAACCACAAGAGCACCACATGCACTTGCTCGGGCGGTACTACCGCCAAGTGGAAGCAGGCCGCAAGACGATCGAAGTGAGGGCGGCCACCCCGAACAAACGCGCCGTCGCCGCCGGTGACACGGTCGTCTTCCACGACCGGGACACCGAGCGGGAACTCGACGTCATCGTGCAGCGGATCACCCTGTACCCCTCCTTCGAAGACTTGCTCAGCTCGGAGGACACCGCGCGCATCGATCCAGACGGGCCACCCGGAGAGCTGCTCGCCGACCTCCGCAGCCTCTACCCGCCGGCCAAGGAGGCTCTCGGTGTTCTCGCCCTGGCATTCGACCACCGCCCCGCACGGCCCGGCCACCTCATGCCGCGGACGCCCGAGGAGTACGCGCAGACAATCCCCCACCACACGGTGTACGGCTGCCTGTACATCCGCGACGAGCACGACCGGCCGGTCCAGCTCCGCTCGGTCTACGGTTCACGACTCTGGCAGTTCCCGGGCGGCAACCTGGACGCCCCGGGCGAGGACCCGCTGCAGACCGCACGGCGAGAGGCAGTCGAGGAGACGGACCTCGAAGTCGGGCTGGGAACGCCGAGGCTTCTCCTGACACACTTCTTGCACGCCGGGCCGCGCCTGCCGCTGAACAAGGTGGGGCTCATCTTCGACGGAGGGAGGCTGACCTCGGGCCAGCTCGGACGGATCCGCCTCGATCCCGCCGAGCACGACATGTGGGCCGTCCACGACCTCGCGACCTGGCAGGAGCTGATGGCTCCGCGTGCCTTCGCCCGCCTCGACGCCATCGAACGAGCCCGGCGCGGCGAAGGCCCCGCATACCTCATCACGCACACCTGACCCCCGGCACGCCCACCAGGAGGCAACCGTGTCCGCCGAGGAAACCAACGCCCGAGCCTGGCACATCTACGGCCAGAGACAACTCGCCCGCGCCTACACCCCGCCCATCCCCGACCGGCTCGGCTGGACACCCTGGGAAGGAATCGGCCCGGGAGCAGAAGTCCTCGGTGACGTCACCGGCCGCCGCGTCCTGGACATCGGCTCCGGAACAGGCCACCACGCCGTCCACCTTGCCCAGGCTCACGGAGCCCGCGTCACCGGCATCGAGCTGTCCCCGACCCAGCACGAACGCGCCGTCTCCGCCCACGCGGACGTTGACGGCGTGGAGTTCGTGCAGGCAGACGTGACCGAGTACCTGGCCGGAGCCGAGCCCTTCGACGCCGCGTACGCCATCGGGACGCTCGCCTTCATCGACCCGCACCGCTCGCTGCCGGCACTGCGCGACGGACTGCTCCCGGGCGCACCGCTGACCCTCTCGCTCCTGCACACCGACCTGCACGGCCGCGGCCCTTCCACGGAAGTAGCGCCGCGGGAGCAGACGATCCTGCTCCGCGACGACCCGCCACTGGCGACACAGATGTGGGTCCTGGCACCACAGCTGTGGGAGGGCCTGCTCACCGAGTACGGCTTCCGCCTCGAGACCGTCGACCTGTTCCCGCACCCAGACGAAAGTGCGTCGGTCATCCAGCAGCTCCTTCGCGCCCGACGCCTGCCCGACCAGCCGGCGCGCGTCTCCAGCCGCCCCCGCAGCACCCGAGCGCCAGCACCCCACGCGGTGGTCGGCGTCGGCGCGATCCTGCTCAGCGAACAGGGCATCCTGCTGGGCCGGCACCGCCTCGGCACCCTCGAACTGCCCGGCGGCAGCGTGGAAGCCGGGGAATCCTTCGAAAACGCGGTGATCCGCGAACTCGCCGAGGAAACCGGGCTGGTCGCACGTGCCGAGAACGTGGAACTGCTGGGCACGATCGTCGATCACGTCGAGGGTGTCCTGCGGGTCACCGTAGGCGCCCTCGTCCACTCCTGGCAGGGACGGCCGGCCATGCAGCCGGACGAGAGCGTCGGCGACTGGGCCTGGTACCCACTCGATCAGCTCCCCGACGACCTGTTCGTGTGCAGCGCCCAGATCCTCACGGCCTGGCGGCCTGACCTGCCCATCGACCATCCGCCGGCGCACTTCACCAGGTGCGCAGCAACTCACTCGGACCCGCGTGGGGTGCCGTCAGCTGGAAGACGGCCGTGCTGTTCAGCCTCAACTCCCATGACTCGAGCCTGACCGTCCTGCGCGAGGCGCCGCCCCTACCGCGAATGATGACGTTCTCGCCCCACTGGGCCTGCCTGCCCCTGATGCGACCGCGGTCGAGCGGGCACTCGCCACACTTCGGCAGGCATCCAGCAGTGCCGTTGACGCCAGCCGGGTCTGGGCGGGTGGCATGAGCGGGTTGCCACGTGCTTACGAAGGCGCTGCGCTCCGGCAGGCACGGGGGCGGACATGAGGATGGGCGAGACGTCGGCCGGATAAGGTCCGCGCCTGTCGGATGACTGCGCCAGGGACTCGCACACCGGTCCTCCTGCTGTACACCGACCTGACGGAGGCACCTGAGGAGCACCCTGGCGTAGTCGGAGCAGATCGCCATGCCCGGAAAGGCGAACCGATCTACGGTGCGCCTCCGATCCCAGTGCTCGCCGTGTTCGCAAATGCAGTCAGCCGACACCAGTCCGGCATGTGGTCCGCGATCGCCCAACCGGCCAGGCGGCGTGAGGCCAGGTCGATGACGGTGGCCAGGTAGAGGAACTTCCCGCCCTCCAGCAGGAGATGGGTGATGTCGCCGACGTACTTCGTGTTCGGCTCGCTTGCGGTGAAGTCGCGGCCGATCAGGTCCGGGGCCTTCGCCGCGGCCGTGTCCGCGACCGTGGTGCGGTGCCTGCGAGATGCGGGTGATGCTGACAGCGGGTCAGATGGGATTCATGAGACATCGACCATGGCTGCCCCCAGGAAGTACTCGCTGGAATTGCGTGAGCGTGCGGTGCGGATGTATCGCACCACGGATCCGAAGCCACAGATCAAGAAGCTGGCCGTCGACCTCGGCGTGCATCCCAAGGCCCTGCGCGGCTGGATCCGCCAGGTCGAGGCCGACGCCGGCGAGCGCGACGACCGGCTCACCACCGACGAGCGAGCTGAGCTCGCGGCCCTACGCAAGGAGAACCTCCAGCTCAAACGGGCCAACGACGTCCTGCGGAGGGCATCGGCTTTTTTCGCGGCGCAACTCGACCCGACCCGGCCCAGGTAACAGCGCTCATCGACGAGCATCCTGCCTGGGAGTCGAGTGCGTACTGCGCGAACTGCACATCCCGTCCTCGACGTACTACCGCTGGCGCCGCGCCGAGCAAGAGCCCTGCGAACGCAAGCGCCGCGACGTCGAGCTGACCGCACGGATCCGGGAGATCCACGTGTCGACGGTCATGCATTTCCCCATCGCGAGCGTCAGTTTCCCCACCCAGACGTTCGACCCGTCGTCACACCATCGTGGTCGTTTCTCGACCGACGGGGGTGAGGCGAGGCTCGGCCGGTCAGTCCCAGTAGGACGCCGGCTGGTCGACTCGGCCGCCTTTGTGGGGTGCGGGGATGTAGTCGCGAGCGCCGCCAGGCAGCGCGGCGACACACGCCGCCGAGCAAGCGTTGACCAGCAGGGGCAGTACGTCAGTGGCCACGCGCAGGGAGATCCACACCTGATGGAGTCCGCTCTGTTCGATCGGGCGGTCGCAGACACTGCAGCTGTGGGTGACGGTGGCGCCCCACCGTCGGGGATCCAGGTTTCCCGGATCGAGGTCCGCAACGGAGTCCAGGGAAGGCTGTAGCCGCGGGAACGGCGGGCGCAGCTTGTAGTTGCCGAACAACGCGCGGGTGCTCACCGTGCTGCGGGCCAGCTTCCGGCATCGGGTGATCTCGTAGGGGAACCAGTGCAGCCGGTAGGAGGTGTAGGGGGTGAACTCCTCCAGGCTGGTCATGGCCCCGATCTCGGGCGGGAGCCGGACCAGATTGCTGCCGTAGAGCACGAGATGCTTAACCGCCGTCAGCTGGGCGATACTCGGCGGCAGGGTGATGATCTGCCGCCGCTCTTCCGGGCTGAGCCCGGTCAGGGGGCGAAACTCCTCGCGCCCGTCGGCGGCGGCCTCGTCGATCAGCTCCAGCAGGTGGCACCAGCCCTGAGCCGAGGTGTCCTGCCGCTCGGCATGGAATCCGACTCGAGCGCGCGGATGCGGCCTGGACTGATCGAAGCACGAGCACGCGTCCTGACGGGTACCCCGCTGCTTTGGGGCCGGGTCCGATGTGTCGCCCCAGCGGTTCAGATGGAGCCCCTGCTCTGCCTCGTCCGTCATGGCGCCAAGATACGGAGGTTGCTGCAGACCGTCTCAGGATTATCCGGGCGGGAGCGCAGACGACGCCCATCGTCGTACTCGAACGTTTGGCTGGGGAACCTAATGCTGCTGATGGGGAATTACGTGGAGTTCCACACCACGCCGACTCGGCCGGCGTCTATGGTTCTCCGCGGGTGTACGCCGTGCTGCAACGCGAGGGCACCCGGGTGGGCCGCAAGCGCATCGAGCGGCTGATGCGCGAGGCCGACCTCGCGGGTGTGAGTCCGCGGCGCAAGGGCTTCACGCGCCGGGATCCGAAGGCCGCCTCGGCCCCGGATCTGGTCAACCGGGACTTCACGGCGCCCGCGCCGAACCGGTTGTGGGTCACCGACCTCACCATGGTCTCCACCGGCGAGGGGCCGCTGTGGCTGTCCGGATGGGGACGCCCTGGCGTGCGCAGATGCGGATGATCCGGTGGGTGCGGGCGGCGGTCAGGTCGTGTGACCGGCCCGGCAGTGCGGGCGAGAGCCACAGCAGCCAGCCGTCCTGATCGGTGACCACCTGCACGTTCACCCCATGCCGGCGGTGCTTGTGGGAGTAGTCGGCCCGTCCGTCACCGACTCGGTCGCACTCGGCGAGCGTGCCATCCAGCAGAACGAAGTCGGGGTCGTGTTCGCGTAGGACCTTCAGCAGACCCGGCGCACGTTCAGCGAGCAGGTGGACGACCGCGTTGGTGTAGGCGTGGGCGGTGGACTCCCTGATCCCGAACCCGGCAGCGATCTTGGCCAGGGTGACGTGTTCGCGCAGGTACACCACTGCCACCATCGCGCGCTGAGACGGACGGAGCTTGCAGCGCCGGTCGCCCTCACGGGTGACGATGAGCATGGTGACCCACTCCACGAGCGCATGGGGCAGGTCAAGTGCGGCAGGATAGAAGACCAACGAGGACCCCGAGCAGCGTGATTGAGACGTCAGACATCTCGATCAACAGCCCGGGGGCCTCGCTCGTTGCGGCTCGCGGGCCGTCACCTGATCGGTGGCCACCTCGAAGAAGCTCATTGAGTCCACGAAGTCGGCCGGGTTGTTGCACTGACCCGGTCTTTGAAGAAGTTTCTACACCTGCTGCGACCTCTCTAATTCCTTCGACACGGTGCTGACCGACTGGCAAGCTGCGTTCATGACCTACGGAATCGAGTCCCACATCACCCGGTGAGCGCCCAGGAAGAGCGCGACGCGCTCACTCCCCCGACCGCTCTGTATGACCACGCCCTGCATCTGCTGCGCGGGTCCCCCGACGGAGTCCCGCCCCGGCGCGGTTACTCCCTGCCCCAGAAGACCGCAACGGGCGAGGATCTACTCTCTCAAGACCAGGCGAAGAGTGCCATCCGGGAGGCGTTCAGCCCACTCCCCGACGAACCCGCCACCCTGCATCGCCGCTTCGAACGACTCGGCATTCAGGATCGCCACAGGCACCTGATCAGGTCCACCGTCGCTGGGCTGCCGCTGCCAGCCGAACAGACGGATGTGGCCCGCACCCTGGGACGGAGGTTGATCCAGACCGGTACGACCGCGCCCACCGTCACCGCAGGCCTCGCCCTGCTGGGCCGCCTCGGCAAGCCCGAAGACGTCCCGTACCTCTCCGTTCTCGGCTTGTTCCGATCCCTCACTGGTCCTGCGGTCAACGCGCTCGACGTCCTCGATCGCCGATCCGCGGCCGTCGTTTGGCTCGCGGTCTACGCCCGCCGTGACGAACTACAGCCATTCGTCCGCGCCCTATGGACAGGCAACCGGCAGGCCGTGTACCTGGAGCTGGTCGCCCTTCCGGCCTCATCTCGCTTCATCAGCAGCGCGGTCGCTCGCCGGATCGCGGAGGCTTCTCAGTTGCCGGACCTCCTCGACCACCACCCCTCCGACACCGACCTGCTCGCTCGCGCGGGCAGGCTGCTTGTCCGGATGGGGTGCTCACGCGACGACCCGACCGACCTCCTCGCTTATCGCGATGCTCTCCGCGTGTACGACAGCGTCGTAAGCCGAGTCGGTCTGCTGCCACCCACTCTCGACAACGCTGCCATGATGCTGTCGCTCGCCCTGGATCTGAGCAGCGGCACCGGCGTGCTGCTGGACTGGACGTCCGGGCGGCGCGCGGCACTGCTGGAATCGCTCGGGCGTCTGCTGGCCGAACCCCGATGGGCGGTAGCAGCCGCCACCGGAAGCGAGGCGGACCAGCGGCTGCGAGCCGACTGGATCCGCCGCACCAGACGCCAGCCGTTCAAGCACCCAACCACGCCCGCCAAATTCCGCATCGAGGTAGTGGCCGGCGACCCCGCGGACCGGGAACCCGTCGAAGCACGTGTGCTCATCGATGGCCGTCCGGTGGTTCCGCAAGTGTTTGGCCGCGGGCCCGCCCATAGCCCCGAGTACCTGCTGGACGAGGGTCGGCTGCGGGCCGAGATGGAGCCTCGCGAGGTGCAACTCGCGGAGGCCTACTGCACCGAGGGGTGCTGTGGCGCGCTCTACGTCACCATCCGACGGGACGCGGGTCAGGTGGTGTGGGAGAACTGGCGGCAAACCATGCCGGGCTCCCGCGAGCCCGCACCGGAGCTGCCCGCTTACCGGTTCGACACCTCCGCCTATGACACGGAGATCGCCAGGGCGGAGACTGACTGCTCCTGGTCCTGGCGGGCTCGCACCATCGCCCGCCTGATCAAGGCAGGATTGATCGAGGAGCCGGACTTGTTGAGCCGATGGGATGCAAGCCCAGGTTGGATCAGCAGTGGCTTCGACGACCCCGACACCGCCGTGGTGACCTTCTGGTACGTGCCCGGGCTGGCGTCTGGCAGTCCGGAACAAGCCGACAGTCCCCTCCAGTTCCGCTGGGTCATCCCGGACGACGGCACACCGCCCGAGGAACAGGCCGCCGCCGCCCTGCGCCGGCTGGCTGAAGAGGATCCGAAGTCCTACGCACGGGTGTGCGGCGGTAGCCGTGAGCGTGCCGAGGAGCTCGGTTTCCCGTGGCCCGGCAGCGCCTGACCAGCCACGTCCTCGTTCCACCGACAGGCCCTGAACTGCGTGATCATGCTGCAGTACCTGGTCAGACTGGACGTGCGCGGTCGACCGGGCTGGGTCCGCTCTGGGGCCTCTGCGGCAGAGGGCGAGCAACGGGCTCGTGCTTGTTCTTGCGGGATGTCGGCGCTCTGGTGCCGTCAGATGGGTAGGGCCCGCCGCTCGTCAGGGTAGATACTCGATCAGTCGGTCGACCAAGTCGACCGGGCGTGACAGCGCAACCAGGTGGCCGCCGGGGACCTCGTCGGCATTGATCCCGAGGCGGTCGCGGGCCACTCTGTGCTGGAACTGCGGGGGGAAGAACCGGTCCTCGGCTGCGGCAAGCACGCGGGTGCTCACGTCCGGCCATCGTTCGATCCCGCAAGGCTGGCCGAACGCGGCGTCGGCCTCAGGCCGGTCGTGCGCCGCGCCGGCGGCGGCCACCTCGTCCGGCACGTCGTGCAGGAAGTAGGTGGACAGGTCGAACTCCGGGTTGTACCCGCCTGCTTCGGCTGCTGCGATGCGGGCTGCCGGCGATCCTGTGTTGTCCCACCACTGTCCAGGTGTCTCGCCTGGCAGCGGGATCATCGCGTTCACCAGCACCAGCAAATCTACGTGCACGCAAGCGCAGACCATCGGGGCGGTGAAGCCGCCCATCGACTGGGCCACCAACACCACGTCGTCATGGTCGCCGATCGCAGCAACCACCGCGTCGGTGTACTCGGGCAACCCCGCGGATTCGTCGGCACCGGGCAGGTCAACAGCGACCGCCTCGTGCCCCCTGGCGTTCAGCTCGGGCACCACACGATGCCAGTACCAGGCCGCGCCCCCGGCCCCGGGAATCAAGACGAACATGCTCAACTTGCTCACCCTCCTTATCTGTCATGGAACGTTGAGACCGTCAGGAACGATGAGAATCATCGGTCGCGACGGTGTCGGCAGGCCTCGCGGACGCAGGGGCTGACCAAGCGCCGCAGAATGGATCACTGCTCTGTGAGCAGCCGGCGGTGCGTCCTCGCGCAGTCCTTCGGCGAAGAAGGTCCGGTAACGCGTCCGCCCCGACCAGACGATGTGGAGCGGCTGGTGGCGCGGTCGTGGGTGCGGACCTGGCTGTAGGGGCCGGTGCAGACCAGGGCCCGGGCGAGGGGCGGCAGGCCGAGGCTGAGCGCGTTACAGCTTTGGGACCGGATCAGGCGTAGCAGGTCTGTGGTGACCGGAGGGCCCGCCGCGGTGGCGGTGGGCGGGTAGGCCTGGGCGGCGCGCAGTCGGGCGGCGATGATCGCGCCGACGGAGGTGCGTACCGGGCTGGGCAGGGACCGGCCGGTGATGACGCGGCGCAGCTGTTTGGCGCTCCAGCCGGCTTCCGGCATGACGGTGACCACGCGACTCCCATGCGCCAGCCCGAGCACGCCCTGCGGGACCTGAGCGAGCGGCTGCTGGAGACCCACCAGATGCCCGAGGCCCCCCACCGGCCCTATCCCACCCGACCGCGGCATGTCGCCCAGCCCGGCGAGGCGCGCAACCGCCAGAAGCTCGGCTCCCGCGGCGACCGGCCACCGCACTTCGACCCGGCCGACGACCGCCAGCGCCACGCGGTCGAGTGCGGGATCAATCGCCGCAAGGCACCGCGCGGTTGCCACGCGATGCCACAAACTCGCCGTCCGCTACGAGGCGACCGTGCTGATCGCAGCCCAACGAATGGCTTCGATCAGAAGTGGCCTCGCCTCCTCGTTCACCAGTCCCGGCCGGCGGTCAGCTCCTCCGCATCCGCGTCCGTGAACCCGTAGGCGGACGCGACGAAGCAGAACTCATCACAGATCCACTCCCGCGCCACCGTCTCGATCCCACTCCCGACCGCTACGAACTTCCTGTCCAGCAGGTTGAACTCCTCCGTCGCAGCCTGGGTGAGTGCATACAGGCTTTCCAGGTCCGACGGCCGCTCGACCTCAACGCGTTCACACAGCCGCAGCAGGATCGCCTTTCCCTAGTCGACTACCTGATCAGGGAAGTACGAGTCGTTGTACATCGGCCGCAGGAATGCGTGCCCCGCTACCTGCTGATTTGTGATCGGCATGGCACTTCCTTCCGCGAAAACCTGACGCGCCGATCATGCACAACACCACTGACTGTGACGCCCCGATGAACACCAGGCCTCATGCGACCAGGACTTTCACCACAGGCCCTACAGTAGATGCCGCCGGTCTCACTCCGCGCGCTGTTCGCGCCGCCAGAATCCTGGACGAGGCCCGCGAGACCGAAGATCCCGTCCACCTCGTCCGCGTCTTCGGCATCCCCATCACCACTGCCATGAAATACATCCACACGGCTCACCCTCACCGTGGCGGCCCCCTCCCTCCGTGACAGGCGGGTGTCCTGGCCAAACGAAGACGTTGAGCTCGTCGGAGCGGCGCGGGAACCTCAGTGGGGGTTGCGGACCGAAAGGCGACCAGGCGGCTCGGTCCTAACGGCCGGCCGTCGGGTGCCACTCGCGGCGGAGCAGGCCGAAGACCCAGGAGTCGGAGACGTCGCCGTTGACGACGCAGTCCTCGCGGAGGGTGCCTTCGCGGACGAAGCCGAGCTTCTGAAGGACCCGGGCGGACGCCACGTTGCGGGTGTCGGTCTCGGCCTGGACGCGGTTCAGGTCCAGGGTGTCGAACGCCCACCGCAGGACGGCGTGCGCGGTCTCCGTGGCGTAGCCATGGCCCCACGCGGCGGCGTCGAAGACGTAGCCCAGGGAGGCGCTGCGGAAGTCCGGGTTCCAGCTGGTCAGGCCGCACCAACCGATAAACGCGCCGTCGGAGACGCGGTCGACGGCCACCCGCGCTCCCGTGCCTTCCCCCTCAATCGTCCGGCAGGTCGCGATGAACCGCTGGGCGCGGACCGGTTCGGTCCACGGCGGGGAGTCCCAGTAACGCAGCACGTTGGCGCTGCTGTGCAGCGCGTAGAGCGGCGGGGCGTCGGCGTCGGTGAACGGCCGCAGTCGCAGGCGGGCGGTGTGCAGCTCGGGGGTGGGCAAGGTCATGCGGAGCATCCTGCCGCGTCACTCTCGCCCCCGGCCATCCGTTTATCCGGACGGTCGGGACGCTGGGCACCAGACCCCGACGGCGTCGGCCATCGCATCCAGCAGCAACGGCTCCATGCCACGTCCCTGAAGCCGTCCGTGCAGATCGCCTTGTCGCCCACCAACGCGCAGGTTCCCGCGACTGAGCGGCCACAGAATTCGCGAATCCGCCTGCTTCGCCCGGCGGCAGCGTGGAAGTCGGGGAATCCTTCCAAGGCGCGGTGATCCGCGAACTCACCGAGGAAACCGGGCTGGTCGCACATGCCGAGAGCGTCAAAGCGCTGGGCACGCTCGTCGATCACGTCGAGGGTGTAGGAGGCTGCCAAAGCTGGCCTGGCAGAAGTTCTCCGCCGGCGCCGGAGCGAAGGGCCACCGCTTCTACGACTGGGCGCTGGTCGACACCACCAGCTGC
>Ga0247820_10001126_pt1 | contig 15080 bp, 12 predicted proteins | sample 13C_Glucose_Day1_2_FD_192480 | JGI IMG/M metagenome (GOLD analysis project Ga0247820, IMG submission 192480) | Soil microbial communities from agricultural site in Penn Yan, New York, United States - 13C_Glucose_Day14 | ecosystem: Environmental > Terrestrial > Soil > Agricultural land | place...
GGGCACCATCGGCGAAGAGAGAGGTGATGGCAGCGCTCTGCACCAGCCAATACACCTCATCCGAACCTTCGTGGGCTTTGCTGCTACCCAAGGTAATTGCCTGGCCCAGCAGTTCGCTGGCCAGGCGCCGGCCAACCCCGCGCAATGCGCCATCGGCCAGCGGCGCAGGGTTTTTCCCTGCTTGCGCCATGAAGGCCGAATAGCGCAGGTACAGTGGCTCACCAATCAGGCCAGGTGCGGGGTAATCGGGAAGAGGCAGGTCGAGCGGTTCGAACACCCGATTACGCGGCAGCCATGCCAGGTTCTGCTGAGCACGCGAAGGCTCAAAGGCAGGTTCGCAGGCCACATGTTTACCTGACCAGCCCGCGAGGCAGTTTTTCAGGCGATTGAAGAAGTTTGTCACCAGAACGTCCTTGAAGGTGCCAGGGCTTGCATGCTACTCCAGATGAACGCTTGCCTGTACGACCTCTTCGCGGGTGAACCCGCTCCGGCCCCAATCGCTGCGGTCTGCTAGCGGGAGCAACCCGCGAAGAGGCTCGCAATCAACGTTTCATGATCACGACTTCAAGGTAATCACTGGGCACCACAAGCGACGAAGCCCCAGCAAGGTTGCTCTCGTTCAACAATTGAGTCAGATCGCTCTCCAGCGCCGCCGAAGCATCTGCCGACAACGCCGCAAAGGCTTTATGCACCGGGCCATACCAAGTGCGGAACACCTCGATGAAGTGCGCTGGCGAACGATAGCGAAAGTTGAACTGCTGGCACCTGACATCCATGGCGCCGATTTCGCCGTCAAACATTGCGCGCAGTTGCTCTTCATCGCCCCAGCGCGACGGCGGCAAGGCGCCAGCCGGTGGCGGCACATGCCGACCGAGGGTCTTGAACATCTGGCCGACGAAGCCCTGAGGTGTCCAGTTAGCCAGGCCTACCCTTCCGCCGGAGCGGCAAACGCGCGCAAGCTCCCGAGCCGCCTGCGCCTGGTCGGGGGCGAACATCACGCCGAAGGTCGAAACAACGGCATCGAAGGTAGCGTCTTTGAACGGCAAGGCCTCGGCATCGGCCACCTGGAATTCCACATTCAGATGTTCGGCACGAGCGCGATCCTCTGCGCGCTTGAGCAGCTCGGGCACGTAGTCGGTGGAAATGACCCGGCACCCGCGCCGAGCGGCGGCCAGAGTGGCGTTACCGTTGCCTGCAGCAACATCCAGCACCTGCTCGTCCCAGCGAAGGTCACAGGCTTCGGCCAGCCGTTCACCCACCAGTTGCAAGGTAGTGCCGATCACCGCGTAGTCACCGCTGGCCCACGCAGCCTGCTGGCGGGCCTTCAATGCGTTGGTGTCCAGTGGGTTGCTCATGCTCTGCGCCTTCTTGTTCTGTGCGCGGCCGAGGTCCTTCTGACGGTCTATGCGCCGTGGTGTGTAGTGTGGTGGCCTGCTCCGACCACCATTGAGCTAAACGCTGATGAACAGATGCAGCAAGCGGTAATGCCTGACTGGCAATACGCATTGGCAATAGCATCAAGGCCGTTGCGTACTATCCAAGTGTAAAGGGGCGCTAAGCGCCCCCTCCAGACTCGTCACACCGCCTTGGCCCGTGCGGCATGCAGTTTCTTGTAGCTCTCGATCAGGCGCAGGTGGCGGTCCAGCCCCTCCAGCTTCATGCTGGTCGGGGTCAGGCCATGGAAGCGCACGCTACCGTCCACCGAACCCAGCACTGCATCCATGCGCGGGTTGCCGAACATGCGGCGGAAATTGGCCTCGTAGTCCTCCATCTGAAGCTCGTCATCCAGCACCACTTCCAACACAACATTCAGGGCCTGGTAGAACAAACCGCGCTCGACAGTGTTGTCATTGAACTGCAGGAACGCCTCGACCAGTTCTTTGGCGTCCTCGAAACGCTTCAGCGCCAGGCAGATCAGCAGCTTCAGCTCAAGGATGGTCAACTGGCCCCACACCGTGTTCTCATCGAACTCGACACCGATCAGCGTGGTGATGGTGGTGTAGTCGTCCACCTCACAGTTGTCCAGGCGCTTTAGCAGCGCCCGCAGTGCACGGTTGTCCAGGCTATGCAGGTTGAGGATGTCGGCACGGAAGCCCAGGGCACGGTTGGTGTTGTCCCAGATCAGGTCCTCGACCGGGTAGATCTCCGAGTAACCCGGTACCAGGATGCGGCAGGCGTTGGCGCCGAGGTTGTCGTACACAGCCATGTACACCTCTTTGCCCATGCCCTCGAGGATGCCGAACAGGGTCGCGGCTTCCTGGAGGTTGGAGTCTTCGCCATGGCCGGAGAAGTCCCACTCGACGAACTCGAAGTCGGCCTTGGCGCTGAAGAAGCGCCACGACACCACACCACTGGAGTCGATGAAGTGCTCGACGAAGTTGTTCGGCTCGGTCAGCGCGTGGCTTTCGAAGGTCGGCTGCGGCAAGTCGTTGAGCCCCTCGAAACTGCGGCCCTGCAGCAGTTCGGTAAGGCTGCGTTCCAGCGCCACCTCAAAGCTTGGGTGCGCGCCGAACGAGGCGAACACGCCACCGGTACGCGGGTTCATCAGGGTCACGCACATGACCGGGAATTCACCGCCCAGCGACGCGTCCTTGACCAGCACCGGGAAGCCCTGCTCTTCCAGCCCCTGGATGCCTGCGACGATGCCTGGGTACTTCGCCAGCACCTCCTGCGGCACATCCGGCAGGCACAGCTCGCCCTCAAGGATTTCACGCTTCACGGCCCGCTCGAAGATCTCCGACAGGCACTGCACCTGAGCTTCAGCCAGGGTGTTGCCCGCGCTCATGCCGTTGCTGAGGAACAGGTTTTCGATCAGGTTGGACGGGAAGTACACCACCTGGCTGTCCGACTGGCGCACGAACGGCAGCGAACAGATGCCACGCGCGGTATTGCCCGAGTTGGTGTCATACAAGTGCGAACCGCGCAGCTCGCCGTCCGGGTTGTAGATCTGCAGGCAGTATTCGTCGAGGATCTCGGCTGGCAGCGCGTCCTTGGGCCCCGGCTTGAACCACTGCTCGTTGGGGTAGTGCACGAACGGCGCGTTGGCGATGTCCTCGCCCCAGAACTGGTCGTTGTAGAAGAAGTTGCAGTTCAAACGCTCGATGAACTCACCCAGCGCCGAGGCCAGCGCGGCCTCTTTGGTCGAGCCCTTGCCGTTGGTGAAGCACATCGGCGACTGCGCATCGCGCACGTGCAGCGACCACACGTTCGGCACGATGTTGCGCCACGAGGCGATCTCGATCTTCATGCCCAGCCCGGCAAGCAGCCCCGACATGTTGGCGATGGTCTGCTCCAGCGGCAGGTCCTTGCCGGCGATGTAGGTGGTGGTGTCGGCCACCGGCATGAGCAGGCCCTGGGCGTCGGCATCGAGGTTGTCCACCTGCTCGATGATGAACTCGGGACCGGTCTGTACCACTTTTTTGACCGTGCAGCGGTCGATGGAGCGCAGGATGCCCTGCCGGTCCTTCTCAGAGATGTCTTCCGGCAGTTCGACCTGGATCTTGAAGATCTGGTTGTAGCGGTTCTCGGGATCGACGATGTTGTTCTGCGACAGGCGGATATTTTCGGTAGGGATATCCCGGGTCTGGCAGTACAGCTTGACGAAATAGGCGGCGCACAGGGCCGATGAGGCAAGGAAATAGTCGAACGGCCCCGGGGCCGAGCCATCGCCTTTGTAGCGGATCGGCTGGTCGGCGATCACCGTGAAGTCGTCGAATTTGGCTTCAAGACGAAGGTTGTCGAGAAAGTTGACCTTGATTTCCATGCGGGAACACCGTGATTTAAGCGTGCAAAACGAAATTGGCCGGCATTATCCGGTTTTTTCGGCTGGAAGTCCTGTTTGTCTGTACGGCTGACGGCTGCGGCACTTGATTGCGCATTTCACCGGATTGCTTGCCTGATTCTCTGAACCTGCAGCACACGGCAGGCCACCGCTCATACCGCTGTGCTAGCGTTTGCGGATTGGGGAACAACGTATTCCCTGCAAGACAGCACACAATCACAACCGATGATCAGCAGGTGAGCCATGGAACTTCGAATCAACCAGAAGACCTACCAGGTCGAGGCCGACGCCGACACGCCGTTGCTGTGGGTGATCCGCGACGACCTCGGCCTGACCGGCACCAAATACGGCTGCGGCCTGGCACAGTGCGGCGCCTGCTCGGTGCTGGTGGACGGCAATGTGGTGCGCGCCTGTGTCACGCCGGTGGCCGGGGTGGTCGGGCGTGAAGTGACCACAATCGAAGCCATCGAGACCGATGAGGTGGGCAAGCGCGTGGTGGCGGCGTGGGTCGAGCATCAGGTGGCCCAATGCGGTTACTGCCAGTCGGGGCAGGTGATGGCGGCCACCGCGCTGCTCAAGCACGCCCCGCAACCGAGCGATGCGCAAATCGATGCAGCGATGGTCAACCTGTGCCGCTGCGGCACCTATAACGCCATCCATGCCGCCATGCACGAACTCGCCCAAGGGGAGAAGGCCTGATGAATACGCCTGTCGATACCTCTGCGGTGCTGCTCGACCTGCCGCCGGGCGAAACGGTCAACCTGTCGCGTCGGCGTTTTCTCGCCGGTACCGCCGTAGGCGCCCTGGTCCTTGGCTTTGGCCTGCCGCTGGGCGTCAGCCGGGTCCAAGCGGCGACGGCCGCCGCCCAGGAACGCGGCACCCAGGTACCTGCATTCCTGGAAATCCGCCAGGACGGCACGGTACGCCTGCTCTGCCCGTTCATGGAAGGCGGCCAAGGCACCTACACCGCCATGGCGCAGATCGTCGGCGAAGAACTGGACGCGGACCCTGCCACGTTCGTGGTCGACAGTGCCCCGCCGGGCGAAGCCTATGTAGTGATGGAAAACGGCATGCGTATCACCGGCGGCAGCATGTCGGTGCGCATGAGCTACCCGACCATGCGCCGCCTTGGCGCCCTTGCCCGGGCCATGCTGCTAGAGGCCGCAGCCGAGCAATGGGGCGTACCGGTGAGCGAGCTGTCCACCGAACCTGGCAAGGTGCTACACGCCGCTTCGGGCCGTTCGCTTGCCTATGGCGAACTGGCTGAACGGGCCATGGACCTGCCGGTACCGGACCCAGCAGGCATCAAGCTGCGCGACCCCAGCCAGTTCCGCTGGATCGGCAAGCCGGTGCGCCGTGTCGATGCCTACGACAAATCCACCGGCAAGGCGCTCTACACCATCGACATCAAGCTCGACGGCATGCTCCAAGCCGCCGTACAGCACGCCCCGCGCCTGGGCATGACCGTGGGCAGCCTGCGCAACGAAGCTCAGGTCAAGGCCATGAAAGGCGTGCACTCGGTGCATCAACTGCCAGGCGCGGTTGCCGTGGTGGCCGAACGCTGGTGGCACGCCAAGCGTGCGGTCGAGGCGCTTCAGGTGGACTGGCAGGAGCCGGGCGCCGACAGCAAAGTACGCGCGATGCCCGCCGACTTCTCCAGCGATGCCTGGCGCGAGCACCTGGCCGCTCAGACAGGCCCTGCCAGAGACGACGAAAGCGAAGGCGATGTGGCCGCTGCACTGGGCAATGCCAAAACCAAGGTCGAGGCCACCTACCACAACCAGTATCTCAACCATGCCCAGCTGGAGCCGCCGTCCGCACTGGCGCGCTTCAACCCCGATGGTTCGCTGGAGGTCTGGCTGCCCAACCAGGCGCCGGACATGTTCCGTGACGACATTGCCAAACGCACCGGCCTGGATCCTGCACAGATCACCCTGCACTCGCCGCTTCTGGGCGGGTTCTTCGGTCGCCACTTCCTGTATGACTCGGCCAACCCGTACCCGCAGGCCATCCTGCTGGCCAAGGCCGTCGGCCGCCCGGTCAAGCTGATCTGGAGCCGCGAGGAAGAATTCCTGCGCGATGTGCTGCGGCCGGTAGCGGTGGTCAAGTTCCGTGCAGGGCTGGATGCCGATGGCCTGCCAGTGGCCATCGAAGCAGTGAGTGCCACAGAGGGCCCCACCGAGGCCCTGGCGGGCAAGCAAGGCGAAAAAATCGACCCTACGGCGCTCGAAGGGCTATCGGGCAAATCCTACGCCATCGCCAACAAACGCATCGCGCAGATCTACGTCAAAGGCCCGGCCATGCTGGGTTACTGGCGATCGGTGGGCAACTCGCTCAACGATTTCTTCTACGAGTCCTTCCTGGACGAGCTGGCTGACAAAGGCGGCAAGGACCCCTTTGAGTTGCGCCTGCACCTGCTGCGCGACAACCCGCGCCTGACCAACCTGCTGCGAGCGGTGGGTGAATTGTCCGGTGGCTGGAAGCGCGGGCCGTTCACCGCTGAAGACGGCAGCAAGCGGGCGCGTGGTGTGGCCATGGCTTCGCCGTTCGGCTCGGAGGCCGCCGTGATCGCCGAAGTATCGATCGAAGATGGCCAGGTCAAGGTTCACGACATCTGGCAGGCGATCGACCCCGGCAGCATCGTCAACCCAGCGATCATCGAAGCCCAGGTCAACGGCGCCGTGGCCCTTGGCCTGTCGCAGACGCTGGTTGAGGAAGCGGTATACATCGATGGCAAGCCGCGCGCGCGCAACTACGACCTGTATCCGATCCTGCCTGCCTCGCGCATGGCCCGGGTGCATGTGCGCATTGTCGAAAGCGGCGCGAAGATGGGGGGCATTGGCGAGCCGCCGTTGCCTGCGGTGGCGCCAGCAGTGGCCAACGCGGTGGCGCAGCTCACAGGCCAGCGCATCCGCAGCCTGCCCATGAGCCGCCATACCTTCAGCTGACCGGACAAGGACCGCCCCATGACCCACAGTCGATTCGCAAGAGCCGCAGGCTGGCTGGCGCTGCCGTGCCTGGTCGCCGCAGGCCTGCTGGCCTGGTATGTCACCCGTGAGCCCGCTTCGCCCTTCGTCACCGAGCAAAACGCCAGCTTCGACCCGGCGCTGGTCAGCCGTGGTGAGTACGTGGCCAGGCTCAGTGACTGCGTCGCCTGCCACAGCCTGCCCGACGGCAAGCCGTTTGCCGGTGGGCTGGAAATGGCCACACCGCTGGGGGCGATACACGCCACCAACGTAACTCCCGACCCCGCGACCGGCATCGGCAATTACAGCCTTGCCGACTTCGACCGCGCTGTGCGCCACGGTGTCGCACCAGGCGGGCGGCGGCTGTACCCGGCCATGCCCTACCCTTCATATGCCAAGCTCAGCGATGACGATGTGCGGGCGCTGTATGCCTTCTTCATGAAAGGCGTACAGCCTGCCCAACAGGCGAACATCCCCAGCGATATCCCGTGGCCGTTGAACATGCGCTGGCCGATCGCGCTGTGGAACGGCGTGTTCGCAGCAGACGCACCTTATGCGGCGAAACCGGCGCAGGACGCGGTGTGGAACCGAGGCGCCTATATCGTTCAGGGCCCCGGCCACTGTGGCAGTTGCCATACCCCACGGGGCCTGGCCTTCAACGAAAAAGCCCTGGATGAAGGTGGCAAGCCGTTTCTGGCAGGCGCGCTGCTCGATGGCTGGTACGCACCCAGCCTGCGTAACGACCACAACACCGGCCTGGGCCGCTGGAGCGAGGCCCAGATCGTGCAATTCCTCAAGCACGGGCGCAATCAGCATGCGGTGGTCTATGGCTCGATGACCGAGGCGTTCAACAATTCCACCCAGTTCATGAGCGATGACGACCTGGCAGCGATCGCTCGCTACCTCAAATCGTTGCCGGGCGACCCCCAACGTGATGGCGAGCCGTGGCAGTACCAGGCCGTGTCTGCCGGTGAGCGCCTGAACAGCCCTGGCGCCCACACCTACGTGACCCGCTGCGCCACGTGCCATGGCCTGGACGGCAAAGGCCAGGCAGAATGGATGCCGCCGCTGGCGGGGGCCACCTCGGCGCTGGCCAAGGAGAATGCTTCGGCGATCAACATCACCCTCAATGGCTCGCAACGGATCGTCGCCGCCGGGCTGCCGGATGCCTACCGCATGCCTGCCTTCCGCGAGCAGTTGTCGGACCAGGAGATCGCCGAGGTGCTGAGCTTTGTGCGCAGTACCTGGGGCAACCACGGCGGTGCAGTCGACGCGCAGGCCGTCAGCAAGCTGCGCGGGGATACCGACCCAGCCAGCAGCAGCCCGATCATCTTGCACATGCGCTGAGGAAACACTGTCAATGGAAAGCATCGACCTGTTGGTCCTGCGCACCACCCGTGACTGGCTCAAGGCAGGCGAGCGGGTGCTGCTGGCAACCGTAGCCCGCACCTGGGGTTCATCGCCCAGGCCTGTGGGCTCGATGATGGCCCTGCGTGGCGATGGCAGGGTCATTGGTAGCGTCTCCGGTGGCTGCATCGAGGATGATCTGGTGCACCGCTACACCAGTGCCTACAACGGCGAAGGCATGCCGGAAGGACCGCCGCGCGTGGTGCGTTATGGCGTCAGCGCCGACGAGGCTCATCGCTTTGGCCTGCCCTGCGGCGGGACCCTGGAGCTGATACTCGAGTTCAGCCCTTCATTGCCCAGCCTTGAGCAGCTGCTGCCGCTGTTGGACGCTGGCAACCTGGTCCGTCGCGAGCTGGACCTTGGCACCGGTGGCGTAAGCCTGGCCGTCACGCACGCACTGGAGCAGTTCAGCTTCGATGGCCAGCGCATGGTCAATACCCTGGGCCCCGGCTACCGCATGCTGCTGATCGGTGCCGGGGTATTGGCCGAGTACCTGGCGACCATGGCGCTGTTCAACGGCTTCAAGGTGGCCGTCTGCGACCCTCGCCGCGAATACATGGATGGCTGGAATGTCACGGGCGTGGAGAAGATAGTCGGCATGCCGGACGACGTGGTCAGGGCCTTCGCCCCGGACCTGCGCAGCTGCATCATTGGCCTGAGCCATGACCCTAAGCTGGACGACCTGGCCCTGCTCGAAGCCTTGCACAGTACAGCCTTTTACATCGGTGTGATCGGTTCTCGGCGTAATAGCCAGCTGCGCCGCGAACGGCTGATCGAGCACTTCGGTGAGACGCAAGCCTCACTCGAACGCCTGCATGGCCCCATCGGTATCTATATCGGCAGCAAGACCCCTGCAGAGATTGCGGTCAGCGTCATGGCGGAGGTTCTTGCCATCAAGAACGGCGTTGCCTTGCCCGGCGCGGCCAATGTGACCAAGGCCAAGCGGGCCCGGGAAGCCAGTGCATGACGTGAACGTGCGCCAACGACAGTACACGCGGCCTCAATGCTGCGCGCCCGCTTGCTCCTGCTTCCAACGCTTCAGGTTCTTCGCCAGTAGCTGCCCAGGAAGCGGCCCAGAGACGATTTCCTTCATTTTCTGCGCCAGTTGCTCACGCAGCCTGGGCTGGTTGCACGGCGATGCATGGGACAGGGCCAGGTACAAACCCTCACTGGACACCGGCGGATCAAGCACCTTCAACTGCTCGTCCATACCCAGCGTGCGCGCCAGCGCCATGCCGGGGTACTGCTCATAGATCAGGTAGTCGTTGCGCTTGTGCAGCAGCTTCTCGAACGCCTGCCTGGCGCTGGGAACCGCTTCGAGCGTAAGGTTGGCCCGGGCATAGTCGTCAAACTCTTGGCCATGACTGTTGCTGACCAGGGTGCCGCCCTTGCGCCCCTTCAGGTCTGACCAGCCACGGTAAGCAAAGGCAGCGTCCAGGCGCACCCAGACAACACTTGGCGTATGCAGGAACGGCGGGCTGATGAAGTCAGCCTCCTGCTGACGCGCCTGGGTCAGGAAGTAACCGGCCATCAAGTCGATACGGCCTTTGCGCACCTGCTCCTGAGCCCGCGACCATGGCCCGCCGTAGACCACCTGCATTTTCAGACCGAGCGCCTGGCCCAGGTAGTCAAGCAGGTCGGCGTTGGCACCGATCAGTCGCTGGGGGTCGTTCGGATCGCGCCACAGGTAAGGGGGATATTCCGGATTACCGGTGGCCGTCAGTTGCCGACAGACATCCTCCGCTGCCCAGGCCTGAGGCAACAGAAACAGGGAAAGCGAAAGCAGCAAAGACCGGCCGGACCACCGCTCGACCATCTACAACCCTCGGTGCATGCGGCCTTAGGCGGCCAGCCGTGGTCGCGAAAGGCTGCCACATCCTGTGCACGTCTGCTGTACTGCTGCCCGCATGCTCTACAGAGTCTGGACGAGAATCAGCTGGCTGCCAGAAATTTATCCGGGCATGCGCGCCAAAGACCGCTTCGCCGCCGCCTGGAACACGCCGCGCAGTGCCCTGACTTGCTCTTCGGTAAGCGTTTGCGCGCAGGTCAGCCCCTGCAGGAAGCCTATGCCCCAGTTTTTGGTCTGGTCCAGTTGCTGGCGGTTTTCGGCTTCGGCGATATCGCCCAGATGGAGCGCGGCGTGGTGTTCGTAACGATCACCCAGTGCCAACTTGCGCAGTTCACCCAGAGCGACCTTGAATTCAGCGGCGGCAACATCGTCCAGGCCCAGGTGCTCATACTGAAGCAGGCTCAGACGGTCGGTGGCGGTCATCTTCGAATCTCCGTTTCTCTATAAAAGGAGCAGTTGCAGGAAAATCACCAACCAACCCGGAACGCTTCCAGGCGTCAGGTGAGAGTGGTGTGGTAATAGGGCTTGTATACCATAGGTGAGGCCCATCGCCCTAGCGGTGTGCGCCGTCCGGTTGCCTGCAGCCGCCAGGGACGATTATCGATGCAATTGTTTGGCAGACAATGAACGCGCTCTAGTGCAGCTTTGCGCTGGCAGGCGTGCAACAAAGCCGACCTGGGGGCCTTGGTCGGCTTGTACTGGTGGTTGCGGGGGTTACTTGATGAACCGCACCTGGCTATTGATCTTCTCGATCACCGCCCCCTTGCGCTCATTGAACCGCGCCTTGTTCTGCTCGAACAGGTTATTGCCCTTGGTATCAATGGAAATGATCAGCGGCCCGAACTCGCGCACGCGGTTGACCCATAAGGTTTCCGGCATGCCCAGGTCCTGCCATTCGGCGCGCTCGATCTCCTCGACCTGAGTGGCAGCGAGCACTGCGCAGCCCCCCGGAAACACCGCATGCACCGCTTTGTTTTCAAGGCAGCCGGTCGTGGTTTCCGGGCCCATGCCACCTTTGCCAACGATCAGTTTGACGCCGGTTTCTTCGATGAACTGCTTCTCGAACTTTTCCATGCGCATGCTGGTGGTCGGGCCGATGGAGACCATCTCGAAGCTGCCGTCTTCCTTCTTGCGCACGATTGGTCCGGCATGGAAGATCGCTCCGCCGCGCAGGTCCACCGGCAGCTCCCGCTTGAGTTCTATAAGGCGGCGATGGGCGACATCGCGGCAGGTGACCAACTGGCCGGTCAGGTAGACCACATCGCCCACGTTGAGGCCGGCCAGGTCTTCGTCTTTGATCGGCGTGCTGAGGATCTTTTTCACAGAACTACACCCTCGTGCGAAAGAATGTCATAGGACAGGTCGGCGTTGATGCGGATCTTGCCGCGTCGGTGCGCCCAGCAACCGGTCGACACGGCAACGCCGATGGTCGACGGGTGGCGTGCCGAGGACTCGATGTTCACGCCCATCACGCTGCTGTTACCGGTCAGCCCCTGCGGCCCGATGCCGATTTCGTTGAGGCCGTCCTCCAGCAGCTTCTCCATCATCGCTGCGCTTTCGTTGGGATGGCTGGAGTCGACCGGACGCAGGATCGCCCGCTTGGACAAGCGCGCCGCCGTCTCAACCGAGGTCGAGACCCCTACACCGACCAGCAGCGGCGGGCAGGCATTCACGCCGCGCGAGGTGATCACGTCGAACACGAACTCGGTCACCCCTTCGTAGCCCTGCCCCGGCATCAGCACCTTCGCCGAGCCGGGCAAGGTGCAGCCTCCCCCGGCCATGTACACATCGACGATGGCGTGGTCGGCGTCGGGGATGATTTCCCAGTCCAGCCACGGGATCTTCGACCCGGTATTGGTGCCGGTATTTTTCTCGATGAAGGTTTCCACCGCGTTATGGCGCAGCGGGCCTTTGATGGTGGCCTCGCGCGTCGCGTTTTCCAGGATGCCTTCAAGTTCGCTCAGCAATGGGAAACGTGCGCCGGCAGAAATGAAGTACTGGATGACGCCGGTGTCCTGGCAACTGGGGCGGTCGAGCTTGTCGGCGTAATCCTGGTTGTCGGCCATCGAATCGTAGACCGCGATGGCCAGCGGGTTGGTTTCTGCGGCGCGCAGTTTGGCGGTCTTTTCCTTGACGTCCTTGGGCAGGCGCTTGCCGATGTAGGCGGTGAACTTGGCCATCACGTCGGTCAGCGATGACACGGCTGTTTCTTTATCCACGGTTTATCTCCTCAGTGCATCTCAAGTCAGGTCATTCTCGTCAGCCAGGTCAGGCGCCTGTCGGTGTTGTCGCCGCCTGTACGGCGGGGGTGGGCGATAAATGCTTGGTGGTTTCTGGCACCGCCTGACCGTCGAGCACCTGGGCCACGCGGGTGCTGTCCAGCGCACCGACCCACTTGGCGATGGCCATGGTGCCGACCGCATTGCCGATGGTGTTGGTGATGGCGCGGGCCTCGGACATGAACCGGTCGACGCCCAGCAGCAGTACCATCCCGGCCACTGGAATGTTGTCCATGGTCGCCAGGGTCGCGGCCAGCGTGATGAAGCCCGAGCCGGTAACGCCCGCCGAACCTTTGGAGGTGAGAAGCAGCACACCGAGGACGAGCAGCTGATCCATCAGGGTTAGCGGCGTGTTGGTAGCCTGGGCGATGAAGATGGCTGCCATGGTGTAGTAGATGCACTGGCCATCGGGGTTGAAGGTCAGGCCCGAGGGGATCACCAGGCCCACCACCGGCTTGGATACACCGACCTTCTCCAGCTTGTGCATCAGTTGCGGGACCACCGATTCGGACGAGCTGGTGCCCAGCACGGTGAACAACTCTTCGCGCAGATACTTGAGGAACTTCCACAGGCTGAAGCCCGACAGCCGCGCAATGGCGCCGAGGATGATCACCACGAAAAGGAAGCAGGTCAGGTACATGGTCGCCATCAACTTACCCAGCGACACGATCGAGCCCAGGCCATACTTGCCGACGGTAAATGCCATGGCGCCACACGCCGCCAGCGGCGCGACACGCATCACCATCCCGACGATATGGAACATGCCGTGGGAAAACGCCTCAAGCACATCGACTACCGGCTTGCCCCGCTCACCCAGGTTGGCCAGCGCGATGCCCAACAATGTCGAGAACAGTAAAATCGGCAAGATTTCATTCTTGGCGAAGGCATCGATTACGCTGCCGGGAATGACGTGCAGGAGGAAATCGGTGAACCCACCGGAACCGCTGGCGGCCGCTGCGGTGTAGGTGGAGATGGCCTTGGTATCGAGGGTGGCGGGGTCGACGTTCATGCCCTGCCCCGGCTGCACCAGGTTGACAACCACCAGCCCCAGCACCAATGCGAAGGTGGACAGCACCTCGAAGTAGATCAAGGCCCGCACGCCAACGCGGCCAAGTTCCTTCATGTTTTCCATCTTGGCGATGCCCAGCACCACCGTGGCAAAGATGATCGGTGCGAAGACCATCTTGATCAGCTTGATGAACGCGTCACCCAGCGGTTTCATGTCGGTGCCGACCTGCGGCCAGAACACCCCGAGCACAATGCCCAGCGTTACGCCTATCAGCACTTGTACGTACAGCTTGCCTATCAATCGCTTGGCCATTGCCGTCTCCGAATTATTGTTGTGGTCGGATGAATGTGGCGGCTGGGCTAGCACCAGCGTGCAGGCAGGACGCGCTTTAGCCCAGGTTACGTGCGGTTGTCACGTGGACCTAAGGTAAGCGGTTTTCAGAAGTGCGGTAATACAATTGAATTCACAACATTGTTTACCTGAAGTTATCAGTCGGCTCGTCGTCGACTGGGTCGCGGGCCGCAACCTGGGGCTATGCTGTCTTATGCAATTCCCATTCAGTGGAGGTGTGTGATGCGTCCGTTCACAGGGAGTTTCCTGCTGGTGCTGCTTTGCGTAGCCCCGGCACTGCAGGCCCAGTCGGTAGTCCCCTTAAAAGGCCAGAGCAGCCAGCAGATGCAGCTGGATGTCAATGAATGCAATACCGTGGCAGCCAACGCCGCGAACAACGCCGCAACTACCTCCAGCCCGAATGTCGGTGGCCGGGTCAAAGGCGCGGCTGTGGGGGCTGCAGCCGGTGCCGCTGGCGCGCAGGTACGCAGCAACCAGCATGAAGCGTTGTCTGACCGGGCCGGCGACGACGCCAAACAAGAGTATCGGCAGAACCGTGCTGGGGAAGTGGCCGCTGCCGGAGCGGTCGTCGGCGGTTCCCGGCAACGCCAGGATCGCCGCGAGGATCGGCGCACCGAGGATCAGGCACAGAGCTCGGCGCAGGCCAGCGCCTACAGCGGTTGCCTGCAGGGGCGCGGATATCAGGTCAATCCTTGATCTGGGCTACCGGGTGGATGGCAGACAAACATTGCCTAACCAACCGTGCGTCGCTTCACGCACATGTTTCAACCGGTTTTCACCGCGAAGCGTTACCGACGGCGTTTCCACACTCACCTGCACATCCGCCGGCAACGCTCCCATCAACGCTGCCAGTGGCAACTGCCCCTGCCCGGGCAATAACCGCCCTTCACGCGCCTCCTGGATAATCAATGCCTCAGCCGGCGCCGTGAGCGGCGCATCGCACAGTTGCACCGCTCGCAGGTAGCGCGGGTCGACTTCGGCAAGTGCCGCTACATCCCCGCCCGAACGGAACAGATGCAGCGCATCCACCAGTACCCCGCTGTTGCCCTGTCCAGCCATGTTCAACACGGCCAGCGCCTGCTGCAGGGTCGCCACCGGCCTCCAGCGCATGAACTCCAGGTCCACACGCAAGCGATACTCCTTGGCCATTTCACACAGTGCCGCGAAGTTGTGCGCAAGCCGCACACCGTTTTCATCATCCCCGGACACCGTAAGGCTGGTGGCACCCAGTTCGGCGCCTGCCGCCAGCAACGCTGCACAATTGCCAACCTGCACCTGCGGCGTCAGCGAGACAAACTCTATGTCGGCAACGCCTACACCCTCACCTGCCATCACAGCCTTCAGCTCACGTAGCGCCTGGCCACCAACCGCAAGCGGATACGCTTGCGCACCCGGCATCACCGGGTGCAGCCGCAACCCAACAGTGCTGAAACCGGCC
>Ga0247820_10001127_pt1 | contig 15060 bp, 17 predicted proteins | sample 13C_Glucose_Day1_2_FD_192480 | JGI IMG/M metagenome (GOLD analysis project Ga0247820, IMG submission 192480) | Soil microbial communities from agricultural site in Penn Yan, New York, United States - 13C_Glucose_Day14 | ecosystem: Environmental > Terrestrial > Soil > Agricultural land | place...
ATGCCCAGCGACACGCATTGCTCCGCCACCGGATAGAGCCGATCGATCGTGCGACGTTGCACCCGGGGCATGCTGGCCACGTCCTCTGTGCGATCGATCCCATCCAGCAGGAACACCGGCAGGATCAGGTCGGAGGGCGCCAGCCGATGCTCCCGCACCAGCGCACGGGTGAAGGCATCACGGCGCAATCGACGCGGCCGGCTGGCTGGAAATGGCGGAAGCGCGGCGGTCATGGCGTGTCTCGGGGCGAGTCTCGCACGGCCGGACGAAACTACAGGTTTTCCCGCGTCTCAGCGGGGCCCACCGCCCGACAGGTCTGCTAAAGTATTCGATGAATGATAGCCGCAAGGCTGTCGTTCCCTGCTTTTCCTCCCTGAGCAGGCGCCTTAGCGTGATGACAGCGATAAGGCTTTGCAGCCCCGGCCTAGCGCCGGGGCCTTTCTTTGTGCACCGCGATAATTGCCCGATGCTCTACCTCTGGGTCAAGGCGCTGCACATCATCTTCGTCGCGAGCTGGTTCGCAGGGCTGTTCTACCTGCCCAGGCTGTTCGTCAATCTCGCCGGAGTCACTCCGGACAGTCATGCGGAACGCGAGCGCTTGCTCCTCATGGCCCGCCGTCTCTATCGCTTCGCCAGCATCCTGATGGTGCCTGCGCTGTTGCTGGGCGTGTGGCTGTGGCTGGGCTTCGGGGTCGGCCGCGGCCCCGGCAGCGGCTGGATGCACGCCAAGCTCGCGCTGGTGGTGGCATCGATCGGCTACCACCACGTCTGCCGCGCCCACATGCGTCGGTTCGAGCAGTCGGCCAACCAGCGCAGCGAACGCTGGTTCCGCGCCTTCAACGAAGTGACGGTGGTGCTCTTCGCCGCCATCGTCATCCTGGTCGTCGTCAAGCCGTTCTGAAGCCATGACAGCAGCGCGCGACCGCAGCTCGGCCGGTCCGCTGGCATTGGCGTTCGCTGCCCTCGTGGGCTATGCGAGCCTGTATCCCTTCTCGGGCTGGCGCTGGCCACCCGGGCTCGATGTGGGCGCGCTGTTTTTGCTGCCCTGGCCGCCCTGGCGCAACCAATTCGACATCGTGGCCAACGTGCTGGGCTACCTGCCTCTGGGCGCGCTGGTGTATGGCGCGTGCGTGCGCAACGGCGTGCGCGCGTCGCGCGCGCTGGCCGCGTCGGTCGCCGTGCCGGCCTTGTTCTCATTCGTGCTGGAGGTCGTGCAGACCTTCCTGCCGGCACGCGTTCCGTCGCGTCTCGATTGGGTACTCAACGTGGCCGGTGCCGCTTCGGGGGCGGCCGTGACGGCCATGCTCCACCGGCTCGGCGTCTTCGAGCGGTGGCAACTGCTGCGCGACCGGTGGCTGGCCCGCCGATCGGGCGGTGCGCTCGTGCTGCTGTTGCTGTGGCCGATTGGCCTCCTGTTCCCGGCACCCGTCCCCCTCGGGCTCGGCCAGGTGGGTGGCCGGCTGCGCGAACTGGCCGCCGCCGCTCTCGAAGGAACGCCTTGGGCCGATGCCTCCGCGACTTGGGCGGCGCCGGCCCTCGAACGCGCGCCGCTGTCTCCGCCGGCGGAACTCGTGGCCATCGCGCTCGGGCTCCTGGCGCCGTGCCTCCTCGCGTTCACGGCCGCACGGCCGGGCTGGCGCCGCATGCTGCTCGCGGTGGGCGCCGGAGCACTCGGCTTCTGCGCCACGACACTCTCCACGGCTCTCAACTTTGCCCCCGAGCACGCCCTGGCATGGCTCACCCCGGTCACGTTGCCCGCGCTGGCGGCCGGGGTCGTGCTGGCCGCGTTGTGTGCGCCGATCGGCCGCCGGATGGCGGCGGGCCTCGGGCTCGTGGTGCTCACCGCGCTGGTCGGGCTCGTGGCGCAGGCGCCCGCCGATCCCTATTACGCCGACAGCCTGCAGGCCTGGGAGCAGGGCCGGTTCATACGCTTCCACGGCCTGGCCCGATGGGTCGGTTGGCTGTGGCCGTACCTCGCCATGGTGTGGTTGCTCCTCAACCTCGGCGGGCGCCACCGAAGCCACTCCTAGAATCCGTCGGATGAGCTACTTCCAGCACCACATCTTCTTCTGCCTGAATGAACGAGACCCGGGCGAGAACAGCTGCCTGCCGCGCGGCGCGCAGGCGGCCTTCGACCATTGCAAGAAGCGGGTCAAGGCCGCCGGCATTGCCGGCCCGGGCGGCGTGCGGGTCAACAAGTCGGGCTGCCTGGACCGCTGCGCCGGCGGCCCCGTCGCCGTGGTGTACCCCGAGGCGGTGTGGTACGGCTATGTCGACAAGGACGACATCGACGAGATCGTCGAGTCGCACCTCATGCGCGGCCAGGTCGTCGAGCGGCTCGTGTTGCCGCCCCACATCGGCAAATAGCCGCGCCCGGCATGAACCTGCGCACGCGCCGCGAGGCGATCGACGGACCGGCCGGCGCCATCGAGTGCGCGGTGGACGAGCCGATGGAGGCCGTGCGCGGCGTCGCCATCGTGTGTCATCCGCATCCGCAGCATGGCGGCACGATGGAGAACAAGGTCGTCCAGACTTTGGCACGCGCCTTCGTGCAGTCGGGCTTGCGCAGCGTGCGCTTCAACTTCCGCGGCATCGGGGCTTCGGCGGGCGCGTGGGACGACGGCGACGGCGAGGTGGACGACGCGCTGGCCGTCATCGCGGCCTGGCGCCGCGACGGCGAGCCGTTTCTGTTGGCCGGCTTCTCGTTCGGCGCCTATGTCGCTTCGCAGGCCGCCGCCCGGCTGCCCGCCGGTGCAAAGCCCGACCGCCTCGTGCTCGTCGGCCCGGCCACGCAGAACTTCGATGTCGCACCGGTGCCTGCGGACACGCTCGTCATTCATGGCGAAGCCGACGATGTCGTGCCGCTGCAGGCCACGCTCGATTGGGCCCGCCCTCAAGGCCTTCCGGTCGTCGTCGTCCCCGGCGTCGGCCACTTCTTCCATGGCCAGCTGCCGCTGCTCAAATCCATGGTGTTGCGCCACGCGCGCTTCTGATCCCCGATTTCCGACCCTGATTCAATGAAAAGACTGCTTGCTTTCGCACTCGCCGCCGGCCTGTCCCTTTCCGCGCTGGCCCAGGCCCCGCAGCCGCCCGAGATCGCGGCGCGCCAGTACTTCCTGCTGGACGTGACCACCGGCCAGGTGCTCGCCGAGCGGGAAGCCGATGCACCGGCGGATCCGGCTTCCCTGACGAAGCTGATGACGGCCTACGTGGTCTTCGGCGCCATCCGGGAGAAGAAGCTCAAGCTCGACCAGCCAATGAGCGTCAGCCGGCGCGCCTGGAACGAACGCAAGGGCGACCCTTCGCTGATGTTCATCGACACCACGATGACGCCTACGGTGGAGGAACTGCTGCACGGCATGATCGTGCAGTCCGGGAACGATGCCACCGTCGCGCTGGCGGAGGGCGTGGCCGGTTCGGTGGAGAACTTCTCCGAGTTGATGAACCGGCAATCCGCCGCCTTCGGCCTGAAGAACACCCACTTCAGCAACCCCACGGGGATGAGCGAGCCGGGGCATCGCAGCACGGCCCGGGACCTGGCCGTCATCGCGTCGCGGATCATCCGCGACTTCCCCGAGTTCTATCACTACTACTCCATGAAGGAGTGGACCTTCAACAAGATCCGCCAGGACAACCGCAACCTGCTGCTGCGCCGCGACCCGACCGTCGACGGCATGAAGACGGGTTACACCGATGCCGCGGGCTATTGCCTGATCGCGAGCGCGCAGCGCGAGTTTCCGAACGGCAAGCGCCGGCTCCTGTCGGTGGTGCTCGGCACGGCTTCGCGCGAGGCGCGCGCCAACGAGAGCCAGAAGCTGCTCAACTGGGGCTTCTCGGCCTTCGACGCCGTCCGGCTGTTCGCCGACGGCAAGCCCATCGTGACGCCCGAGATCTGGAAGGGCTCGACGCCCACCGCCGCGCTCGGCGCGGCGGGGCCGGTCGTCGTCACGGTGCCCCGCGGCGAGGGCGGTAAGCTGCAGACGCGCATCGAGCGCACCGATCCGCTCGTGGCGCCGCTGGCCAAGGGACAGCGTGTCGGGACTCTCAAGGTCTCCACCACCGCCGGAGCGGCTGTTGCCGAGGTCCCGCTCGTAGCTCTCGAGCCCGTCGAGCTGGCCGGCCTCTTCGGTCGCGCGTGGGATGCCTTGCGCCTGTGGATCAAGTAAGCTGAACATTCCGAGGAGAGGCGAATGCACGCGATCCCCGACTACGTCTGCTACCTCAATGGCCAGTACTTGAAGCTGGCTGACGCCCAGGTTTCGGTGCTCGACCGCGGCTTCGTCTTCGGCGATGGCGTCTACGAGGTCTTGCCGGTGTACGGCCGGCGCAGCTTCCGCTTCGACGAGCACATGGCCCGGCTCGACCGCAGCCTCGGCAAGGTGCGCATCCCCAACCCCCTGGGCCGCGAGCAGTGGCTCGAGCGAGCGCGCCAGCTGGTCGACGCGCAGCACGGATCGACCGATCAGCTCGTGTACCTCCAGGTCACCCGCGGCGTGGCGATGCGAGATCACGTCATGCCGCCGGACATCGAGCCGACGGTCTTCATGATGGCCACGCCGATGAAGCCGGCCACCGCCGAGCAGCGGCACCACGGCGTGGCCTGCGTCACGGCGCGCGATTTCCGATGGGAGCGCGGCGACATCAAGAGCATCTCGCTGCTGGGCAACGTGCTGGCGCGTCAGATGTCGGCCGACCACGGCGCCGCCGAAACCATCATGCTGCGAGACGGCTGGCTCACCGAGGCTGCGGCGAGCAACGTGTGGATCGTCCAGGAGGGTGCCCTGCTGGGTCCGCCGAAGAGCGAAGTCGTGCTCGAGGGCATCCGCTACGACCTGCTCAAGGAGCTGTGCGAGGAGGAAGGCATCGCCTACAACCTGCGCCCGATCCCCGAGGCCGACCTGTTCGCCGCCGACGAGGTGATGCTCAGCTCCGCCACGAAGGAGGTGCTTCCCGTCACCCGCATCGACGGCGACGAAGTCGGCCACGGGGCGCTGCGGGGCAAGCCCGGGCCGGTGTACGCCCGGCTGTTCGAGGCTTACCAGCGCGCCAAGCTGGCGCAGGCCATCTGAAGCATGTCGACGATCCCGCCCGATGAATCGCTGATCGAATACCCGAGCGCCTTCCCCATCAAGGTGATGGGCAGCAACGTGCCGGGTTTCGAAGCCGCGATCATCGATGTGGCCCGCCGCTTCGATCCTGCCTTCGACCCGGCCGGCGTCGAGGTGCGCCCGAGCCGGGCCGGCAATTACCTTGGCCTCACGATCACGATCACCGCCACGAGCCGCGAGCAGCTCGACGAGCTCTATCGCACCTTGTCCACGCATCCGATGGTCAAGGTGGTGCTCTGACCTACCGCGGGCCCAGCTTCGCGTCGATCTCCTTCACCTTCCCGGGAGCGGCCTCGTCGCCATTCCGGGCCGCCAGCTCGTACCAGTAGCGGGCCAGGCGCAGGTCGCGCTCCACCCCGTCCCCGGCCTCGTACATGGAAGCGATCAGGTACTGGGCGCCAACGTCCCCGCCCTTGGCCGCTTCCCGGTACCACCGAGCCGCAGCGGCATAGTCCTTGGGGGCGCCGCGTCCGAGATAGTGTGCGGTCGCCACCGCCACCTGGGCATCCACGCTCCCGGCCTCTGCCGCGCGCAGGTACCAGCGGTGCGCCTGCGCAAGGTCCGGCGGCACCACCTCGCCGTCCTCGTACAGGCGGCCGAGGCCGAACATCGCCGTCACGAAACCATGGTCAGCGGCGCGCCGCATCAGCCGCAATGCCTCGGGCACGCTCGGCTGGGGCACGTCACCGCGCAGATGCATCACGGCGAGGTTGTAGTCTGCAGCCGGAACGCCGGCGCCGGACAAGCGGATCATGGCCTCCCGGGCGGCGGCCACGTCGCCACGCTCATACGCGTTGGCCGCATCCTGCACCGTCTGCGGAGGCTCGCCGGCCCGCGCGGCGAACGCCAACGCGGCCGGCAGGATCGCCAGCAACACCGATGCGCGACTCATGGGCCGCACGATACGCCACACTTGCACTCGATGATCGTCAAGTCACTCGGCCGCGTGGAGTACCCAGCCATCGCGGAAGCCATGCGTGCGTTCACATCCGAGCGCCAGGCCGACACGCCCGACGAGCTCTGGCTGTGCGAGCACGCGCCCGTGTACACGCAGGGCCTTGCCGGCCGGCCGGAGCACATCCACGATGCCGGCGGCATTCCGGTCGTGCAGACCAATCGCGGTGGCCAGGTCACCTACCACGGGCCGGGGCAGGTCGTTGCCTATCCCCTCGTCGATCTCCAGCGACTGCGCATCTATGTGCGGGAGTACGTCTTCCGCACGGAGGCTGCCGTCCTCAGGGTGCTCGAGTCCTACGGCGTCACGGGCCACCGGGTCTCCGGCGCCCCGGGCGTGTACGTGCGGCTGGACGACCCCTTCGGTCATGCCGCGCTCACGGGCCCGCGGCCGGAGCACGACCCGTTCCGGGGGCTCGGCAAGATCGCGGCCATCGGCATCAAGGTGAGTCGCCACTGCACTTATCACGGCGTGGCGCTCAATGTCGCGATGGACCTGACACCCTTTCGCCGCATCGACCCCTGCGGCTACGCCGGGCTGGAGACGGTCGACCTCGCTAAACTGGGCGTCCAAACCCACTGGAACGACGCGGCCGACCGCCTGGGGCGGTACTTGCGGACGCAGTTCAGCCCATGAGCTCGAGCACCCCTTACGACCCGTCGGAAAAGCAGAAGGCGCAGGCCAAGACCGCTCGCATTCCCATCAAGGTGGTGCCGGCAGAAATCCTCAAGAAGCCCGACTGGATCCGCGTGCGGGCCGGCTCCCCCACCACGCGCTTCTACGAGATCAAACAGATCCTGCGCGAGCACAAGCTGCACACGGTGTGCGAAGAAGCCAGCTGCCCCAACATCGGCGAGTGTTTCGGGCACGGAACGGCCACGTTCATGATCATGGGCGACAAGTGCACCCGTCGCTGCCCGTTCTGCGATGTCGGCCACGGACGCCCCGACCCCCTGGATGCCGACGAGCCGGTCAATCTGGCCAAGACGATCGCGGCGCTCAAGTTGAAGTACGTCGTCATCACGAGCGTCGACCGCGACGACCTGCGCGACGGCGGCGCTGCGCACTTCGTCGAATGCATCCGCGAAGTCCGCCGTGCCAGCCCGCTCACCCGCATCGAGATCCTCACGCCGGACTTCCGCGGTCGTCTCGACCGTGCGCTGGACATCCTCAAGGCCGCGCCGCCCGACGTGATGAACCACAACATCGAAACGGTCCCCCGCCTGTACAAGGAGGCGCGCCCCGGGTCCGACTACGCCTTCAGCCTCGACCTGCTGAAGCGCTTCAAGAACTTCGCACCCGGCGTGCCGACCAAGAGCGGCCTGATGGTCGGGCTCGGTGAGACGGACGAGGAGATCCTTGTCGTGATGCGCGACATGCGGGCTCACGGCATCGACATGCTCACGATCGGGCAATACCTGGCACCGAGCGCTCATCACCTGCCGGTCCGCCGCTACGTGACGCCCGACACGTTCGCCATGTTCGAGCGCGAGGCCGTGGCCATGGGATTCACCCACGCCGCGGTGGGGCCCCTCGTTCGCTCCAGCTACCACGCAGACCAGCAGGCATTCGCGGCCGGCGTCCGCCCCACGGAAGCTACAGCGGCCTGACCTGTCCTCAGACCTGCGCCAGCAGTTCCTCGATCAGCTGGTGCAGCGCGGCGAAGTCCGGCTCGCCGAGATACCGCTTCACGATCTCACCCTTCTTGTTGATCAGGAAGGTGGTCGGCGTGAGGCGCACGTCGTCGAAGCTCTTCGCGATCTGCCCGGTGTTGTCGATCGCCACCGAGAACGGCAGCTTGCGTGTCTCCGCGAAGTTGGCCACATACGCCGGTGGGTCGTAACTCATCGCCACGGCCAGCGTGTCGAAACCCCGCTGCTTGAACTTTTCGTGCGTCGCGACGATCTGCGGCATTTCATGCACGCAGGTCGTGCAGCTCGTGGCCCAGAAGTTCACCAGCACCACCTTGCCCCGCAGCTGTTCGGTGTTGCGCACGCTGCCGTCGAGCAGCGTGTAGGCCACTGCGGGCGCCTGCGGCGCGGCAGTCAGCGACTGGTAGGCAAAGCCGCCGATCACGACGACCACGGCAACCAGAGCGGCAATCCAGGCGGTGCGAGCGTTCTTCACGGCGCCAGTTTAAACCCCGCCGGCCGCCCGGTCTCGGCAGCAGGCCTTTGCGGCGCCGGTCAGATCACGCCGCGCTCGCGCAAGACCCGGCGTTCCGAGTCCGGGACCCCGAACGCCTCGAGCACCTCGTCCGTGTGTTCGCCGAGCAAGGGCGGCGCGCGCTTGCAGGCCGCCGGGGTTGCGGAAAGCTTCATCGGGCTGCCGACGAGTCGCAGATCGTCGGTGAGCGGATGCGCGACCGCCACGGCCATGCCCCGGGATTGCACCTGAGGATCGTCGAAGACTTCCCTCAGGTCGTTGATGGGGCCGCACGGCACCTTGGCCGCCTCCATGGCCGACAACCAATCCTGTTTGGCCCTCGTCTTCATGAGGCCTGCCAGCAGCGGCACCAGCACGTCGCGATGCCGAACGCGGTCGGCATTGCGGGCAAAGCGAGGATCGCGGGCCAGCTCCGGGCAGCCGGCAATTTCGCAGAACTTCACGAACTGGCCGTCGTTGCCCACCGCAACGATCATGTGCCCATCGGCCGCCTCGAACACCTGGTAGGGCACGATGTTCTGGTGCGCATTGCCGGCTCGCCGGGGTGCCACGCCTGTGACCAGGTAGTTCGCCCCGAGGTTCGCCAGCATCGCCACTTGCGTGTCCAGCAGCGCCATGTCGATGACCTGGCCCTCGCCGGTCGCGTCCCGATGGCGCAGCGCTGCGAGGATGGCCACGGTGGCATACATGCCGGTGAACAGGTCCGCCACGGCGACGCCCACTTTCTGCGGACCGCCGCCAGGCAAGTCGTCCCGTTCGCCCGTCACGCTCATCAACCCGCCGATGCCCTGCACCGCGTAGTCGTAGCCGGCCCGCTCGGCGTAGGGTCCTGTCTGACCGAAGCCGGTGATCGAGCAATAGACGAGCCGAGGGTTCTCGGCGCGCAGACGGATTGCATCGAGCTGGTAGCGGGCCATGTCACCGACCTTGAAGTTCTCGACGAAGACATCGCACGAGGCGGCCATCCGGCGAACGAGCGCCTGGCCTTCTTCCTTCGCGATGTCCACGGTGATCGAGCGCTTGTTGCGGTTGGTGCCCAGGTAGTACGCCGCCTCCCGGGTGTCGTGTCCGTCACGGTCCCTCAGAAAGGGAGGACCCCAACCGCGCGTGTCGTCACCTGCCCCCGGGCGTTCCACCTTCACCACGTCCGCACCGAGGTCCGCCAGCGTTTGAGTGCACCACGGGCCGGCCAGCACGCGCGAGAGGTCCAACACTCGCACGCCCTCGAGCGCCGCCCGGTTCGTCTTGTCCGTCGCCATCGAGCGATTGTGGCGTGCCACTGCCCAGTCGAGATAATCCCTCGGGATGATCCGTCGGCTCTTCATCCTTGCCGCGCTTCTGCACGCTGGATGCACGCCCGCCCTCGATTGGCGCGAAGTGCGGCTGCCCGGCGCCGGTGCGGTGGCTGCGTTCCCCTGCAAGCCGTCGCACGAGTCGCGGCGCCTGCTTTTGGTGGGCCGCGATGTCGAGATGACGTTGCACGCCTGCACCGCGGCGGGTACGACGTGGGGGTTGTCTCACGCGGACGTTGCCGACCCTTCCAAGGTCGGCCCGGCACTCGACGCGCTGTCGGCCGCTGTCGTGAACAACGTCCGGGCCGCCGCTGCGCCGAACCGGACGAACGAGCCTTTCACCGTCACCGGCATGACACCGAACCCTCACGCGGTTCGCCTGCGGGCCGTCGGTACGCGGCCCGACGGCAGCGCCGTGACCGTGGAAGCCGCCGTGTTCGCGAAGGGAACCCGCGTCTTCCAGGCCTCGATGGTGGGCGGGAAGCCGGATGCGCTGTCGTCGCAGACGTTCTTTGCGTCCTTGCGCTTGCCATGATGGCGGCCCGCGCAGCCGCGTTCCTCTTCGTCGCCTTTGCCGCCGCCTATTTCCTGTCGGCGCTGTTGCGGGCGGTGACCGCCACGCTCGCTCCCCTGTTCAGCGCTGAGATGGGGCTCGGAAGGGGCGACCTGGGGCTGCTGGCCGGGGCTTACTTCCTCGGCTTCGCCGCGCTGCAACTGCCGCTTGGCGCCGCGCTGGATCGCTACGGTCCGAAGCGAGTGCTGACCTGCTTCCTCGTGGCCTCCGTCCTCGGCTGCGCCGGCTTCGCCGTGGCACAAACGTTCGGAGGGCTCATCGGCGCCCGCGCCCTGATCGGCGTGGGCGTGTCGGCCTGCCTCATGGCGCCCCTCACCAGTTACCGGCGGCACTTTTCGCATTCGGCCCAGTTGCGCGCCAACTCGTGGATGCTGATGACGGGCTCCCTGGGCATGCTCTCGTCGACGCTCCCGGTGCAGTGGCTCCTGCCCACGCTCGGCTGGCGCGGGCTCTTCTGGATGATTGCCGCCGCGCTCGCACTGGCCATCGTTCTGATCCACGTCGCCGTACCCCCGGACGCGCCGAGTCCCCCCGCCGTCCGTGATTCGCACCGCTATCGGGCCATCTTCCGTCATCCCACCTTTGTGCGACTGCTCCCGCTCGGGGTGATCAACTACGGCGGCATGATCGCGATCCAGGCGCTCTGGGCCGGCCCGTGGCTCACGGATGTCACCGGCCGATCTGCCGAAGGCGCTGCCGAGGGGCTGTTCCTGATCAACGCCGCCATGCTCGGGACGTTCATCGCGTGGGGCTTCGCGCTACCTCGCCTGGCCGTCCGCGGCTGGACGGCACAGCATCTGATCGCGGCCGGCGTGCCAGTCAGCCTGCTTCTCGTGGCCACGGCGGTCGTGCTGGGGCCGGCAGCCGGGGCGCCGCTGTGGGCGGCCTGGTGCGTCTCGAGCACCTCGCTGTCCCTGGCGCAACCGGCGGTCGGACAAGCATTTCCCTCGGCGCAGGCCGGCCGCGCACTGTCGGCCTACAACCTGGCCATCTTCGTCGGCGTCTTCCTGGTGCAGTGGGGCATCGGCCTGGTGATCGATGGCCTGATGGGCATGGGAACGGACCGCGTGTCGGCCTATCGCACGGCGTTCGCCATCTTCGGCCTGCTTTGCCTGGCGGCCTACGGCTGGTTCATGATCCGCAGCGACGAAGCGGCCAACCGCCCATAATCATCGTTGACGCATGCCTGGCCTCCTGATCATTGCCCACGCACCTCTGGCCTCCTCCCTGGAGGTCGTGGCACGGCATGTCTACCCGGATTTCGCGGCCGTCCTGAAAGCCCTGGACGTCCCCCCAGACATGAGCCCGGACGACGTCGAGGCCAAGGCGCGCGCGCTCCTCGAAAAAGTGCGCTCGCCGGAGGCGCTCATCCTCACCGACGTGTTCGGTGCCACACCGTGCAACGTGGCCCAGCGCCTGGCCGACGGCATCCAGGTCAGGCTCGTCACCGGTGTCAACGTGCCCATGTTGTGGCGCGCCCTGTGCTACTGGGGCGAACCGTTGGATGCGCTGGTGGCCCGCGCGGTGGCCGGTGCAACGCACGGAGTCATGCAAGTGGCCGTTGCAAAGCCGCAGAATCAGGCGTCCAAGCCCGATGTCGATGATCAGGTCCAGCGTCACGATCAGCAATAAGCTCGGCCTTCATGCTCGTGCATCGGCCAAGCTCACCAAGCTGGCTGGCGCGTACGAGTGCGATATCCACATGTCGCGCAACGGCCGGCGAGTCAATGCGAAGAGCATCATGGGCGTGATGATGCTGGCCGCCGGACTCGGCTCCGACGTCGAGATCGAGACCGACGGCCGAGACGAGCAGCAGGCCATGCAGGCGCTCGTGGCGCTCATCAACGACAAATTCGGCGAAGGACAGTAGGCGGCTCGCGCAGGGCGGGCTGCTACGATGCTCCGATGAGCATTCAGGTGTTCGGCCTGCCGGTGTCCAGAGGTGTCGCTATCGGGCGCGCGGTGCTGATCGCGTCGAGCCGCATCGACGTCGCGCACTACTACATCGACCCCGCAGACGCAGACAGCGAGATCGAGCGTCTGCGGCATGCGCGAGACGCCGTTGCCGGCGAATTGACTGCGCTGCAGCGCGATCTCCCGAGCGAGGCCCCGGCGGAGCTGTCTGCCCTGCTGGACGTCCATCTCATGCTCCTGCATGACGACACCCTCACCGGCAGCACCAAGCACTGGATTCGTGACCGGCACTACAACGCCGAGTGGGCCCTGTCCGCGCAACTCGAGGTGATCGCTCGCCAGTTCGACGAGATGGAAGACGAGTACCTCCGTGAGCGGAAGGCCGATCTCGAGCAGGTGGCAGAGCGGCTCCTCCGGGCGCTGGCCCGATCAGACGGCGCAAGCCTGGCTGCCGCGGCGTCGGCGCAGGCGCGCGACTTCGGTGGCGAGGATCCGCTGGTGCTCGTGGCGAGCGACATCGCCCCCGCCGATATGCTCCAGTTCAAGCGCAGCGTCTTCAAGGGGTTCGTCACGGACCTGGGCGGCCGCACGTCGCACACGGCCATCGTCGCGCGCAGCATGGATATCCCTGCGGTGGTCGGGGCGCGCGAGGTGAGCCGGCTGGTCCGGCAGGACGACTGGGTCGTCATCGACGGCGATGCGGGGTTGATCGTCGTGAACCCATCGCCGATCGTGCTCGAGGAGTACCGGTTCCGGCAGCGCCAGAGCGAGTTGGAGCGCGCCCGCCTGCACCGCCTTCGTCACACGCCAGCCGTCACGCTCGATGGCCAGTCGATCGAACTTCTGGCCAACATCGAACTGCCCGGCGATGCCACCGCGGCTGTCGATGCCGGCGCAGTGGGCGTCGGCCTGTTCCGCACCGAATTCCTCTTCATGAACCGCAGTGGCGAGCTGCCCGGAGAAGACGAGCAGTTCGAGGCCTACCGAAGCGCCGTGCAGGCACTCAATGGCCTGCCCCTGACGATCCGTACCGTCGACATCGGTGCCGACAAGCCGCTGGACCGCATGACGCAGCACGAGTTGCGCCACGAACATGCACTCAATCCGTCCCTCGGATTGCGCGCCATCCGCTGGAGTCTCTCGGAACCCGGCATGTTCAGGCAGCAATTGCGCGCGGTGTTGCGCGCCAGTGCCTTTGGCAAGGTGCGGCTGCTGGTGCCCATGGTGGCGCACATGAGCGAGATTCGGCTCACGTTCGAGGCTGTGGCCCGTGCCAAGCAGCAACTGATCGATGCCAGCAAGCCATTCACCGACGTGGAAATCGGCGCCATGATCGAAGTGCCCGCGGCGGCCTTGATGCTCAAGGCGTTCCTGCGTCACTTCGACTTCGTGTCGATCGGCACCAACGACCTGATTCAGTACACCTTGGCGATCGACCGGGCCGACGACAGCGTGTCCCACCTGTACGACCCCTGGCATCCCGCCGTACTCCGCCTCGTCGCCGACACGATTGCGCAGGCGAACGCACTCAGCAAGGGCGTGAGCGTCTGCGGCGAAATGGCGGGAGACCCTGCCTTCACGGAACTGTTGCTGGCCATGGGGCTTCGAAGCTTCTCGATGCACCCGGCCCAGATTCCAGCCATCAAGCAACGCATCCTGCGATCCGACTGCACGCGCCTTGCTGCGGTGCTTCCGGCGTTGCTCGACGCGGAGGATCCCGAACAGGCCGTGAGATCGCTCGGCCTGGTTCGCGGCGGCGACTCCGCGGCAGCCTTCCACTAGGAAGCCGAAAGGGCTTTACAGCCGGCCCCAGCCGTTGCTATAGTCATGGGCTTCGCTGCTCGCGACTGAGTGGGCAGCAAAAGAAGCCGAGTGGTTGACAAGGGAAAGACAAAAAGGTCATAATCTCGGTCTTCGCTGATTACTGAAATCAGCCGCCGCAAGGCAAGCTCTTTAAAAACGAACAGCCGATAAGCGTGGGCGTTTGAAGGCGAATGCCAAGGATCTTCGGATCCGCAAACGCTCACGGAAAACTGAAGTGAAGTTCACTTCAATTCCGTTTTGAGCAAACTTCAAGATCGAACTGAAGAGTTTGATCCTGGCTCAGATTGAACGCTGGCGGCATGCCTTACACATGCAAGTCGAACGGCAGCACGGGGGCAACCCTGGTGGCGAGTGGCGAACGGGTGAGTAATACATCGGAACGTGTCCTGTAGTGGGGGATAGCCCGGCGAAAGCCGGATTAATACCGCATACGATCTACGGAAGAAAGCGGGGGATCTTCGGACCTCGCGCTATAGGGGCGGCCGATGGCAGATTAGCTAGTTGGTGGGGTAAAGGCCTACCAAGGCGACGATCTGTAGCTGGTCTGAGAGGACGACCAGCCACACTGGGACTGAGACACGGCCCAGACTCCTACGGGAGGCAGCAGTGGGGAATTTTGGACAATGGGGGAAACCCTGATCCAGCAATGCCGCGTGTGTGAAGAAGGCCTTCGGGTTGTAAAGCACTTTTGTCCGGAAAGAAAACTTCGGGGCTAATACCTCTGGAGGATGACGGTACCGGAAGAATAAGCACCGGCTAACTACGTGCCAGCAGCCGCGGTAATACGTAGGGTGCGAGCGTTAATCGGAATTACTGGGCGTAAAGCGTGCGCAGGCGGTCTGTTAAGACAGATGTGAAATCCCCGGGCTTAACCTGGGAACTGCATTTGTGACTGGCAGGCTAGAGTATGGCAGAGGGGGGTAGAATTCCACGTGTAGCAGTGAAATGCGTAGAGATGTGGAGGAATACCGATGGCGAAGGCAGCCCCCTGGGCCAATACTGACGCTCATGCACGAAAGCGTGGGGAGCAAACAGGATTAGATACCCTGGTAGTCCACGCCCTAAACGATGTCAACTAGTTGTTGGGGATTCATTTCCTTAGTAACGTAGCTAACGCGTGAAGTTGACCGCCTGGGGAGTACGGTCGCAAGATTAAAACTCAAAGGAATTGACGGGGACCCGCACAAGCGGTGGATGATGTGGATTAATTCGATGCAACGCGAAAAA
>Ga0247820_10001128_pt1 | contig 15048 bp, 11 predicted proteins | sample 13C_Glucose_Day1_2_FD_192480 | JGI IMG/M metagenome (GOLD analysis project Ga0247820, IMG submission 192480) | Soil microbial communities from agricultural site in Penn Yan, New York, United States - 13C_Glucose_Day14 | ecosystem: Environmental > Terrestrial > Soil > Agricultural land | place...
TTGCGGTAGGGCTTGGCGTCGTAGGAGGCTCGCACCTGCCAGACCTCGCACTCCAGGCCGAACTGGGCGCACGCGAACGCCAGCGCGGTGCCCCACTGCCCGGCCCCGGTCTCGGTCGTCAGCTTCCGGATGCCGGCCTTGGCGTTGTAGTACGCCTGCGGCACCGCGGTGTTCGGCTTGTGCGACCCGGCCGGCGAGACGCCCTCGTACTTGTAGTAGATCCGGGCCGGGGTGCCCAGGGCCTTCTCGAGCCGGTGCGCGCGGTACAGCGGCGACGGGCGCCACAGCCGGTAGACGTCCTGCACCTCCTGCGGGATGTCCACGTACTGCTCGGTCGTCACCTCCTGGGCGATGAGGTCCATCGGGAAGATCGCGGCGAGGTCGTCCGGCCCGACCGGCTGGCCGGTGCCCGGGTGCAGCGGCGGCGGGGGAGGCGTCGGCAGGTCGTGGAGGATGTTGTACCAACGCGTCGGCATCTCGTCCTCGTCGAGCAGGACCTTGTGGCGCAGCGGTGCGGACACGGCATACCTCTCCGTCGGCGGCATCCGCCCCGGTGGCGGCGTCGCCGTCATCCTCGGGCGGGGCGCCGACGTGCACAAGGGGGTGCCCACGGGCAGGAACACCTGTCGGGGGGCGGTGGTTGACTGACAGGCAGGACGACGACTGAGGAGCACGACCGGTGAGCATGCAAGGGTGGCAGGCGCTGCACAGCCTGAGCAGGGACTCCAGCGTCAAGGAGCGACGCCTGGCTCCCGGCACGACCCGACGGGTCATGGCCTACGCCCGGCCCTACAAGGTGCAGATCGCCTGGTTCCTCGGCATCGTCGTCATCGAGTCGGTGCTGGTGGTGGCCTCGCCACTGCTGCTGAAGTCCCTCGTCGACGACGGCATCTACCCCAAGGACTCCGCGGTGGTCGTGCGGCTGTCACTGATCGTGGCCCTCATCGCGATCGTCGGTGCCGGCCTGACCCTGGTCGAACGCTGGTTCTCCGCCCGCATCGGTGAGGGTCTGATCTACGACCTGCGCACCGAGGTGTTCTCGCACGTGCTGCGCCAGCCGGTCGCGTTCTTCACCCGCGCCCAGACCGGCGCCCTCGTCACCCGCCTCGGGAACGACGTCATCGGCGCCCAGCAGGCCTTCACGTCGGTGCTGTCCAGCGTCGTCAGCAACGCCATCACCCTGGTCGTCATCGTCGGCGCGATGGCCCTGTTGTCCTGGCCGCTCACCCTCGGCGCCCTCGCGTTGGTCCCGTTCTTCCTCGTGCCGGCACGGGTCATGGGGCGCCGGCTCGCCGGCCTGGCGCACGAGCAGATGGTGCAGAACGCCGAGGTCGGCACCCGCATGACCGAGCGGTTCAACGTCGCCGGCGCCCTGCTCGTCAAGCTGTTCGGCCGCCCCGCCGTCGAGGACGACGAGTACGCCGTCCGCGCCGCCAACGTCCGCGACATCGGGGTGCGCATCGCGGTCAACCGCTCGGTGTTCTTCGTCGCGCTCACCCTCGTCGCGTCACTCGCGACCGCCATGGTCTACGGCGTGGGCGGTGTGATGGCCGTCAACGGCACCATGACGGTCGGCACGCTGCTCGCCCTCACCGCCCTGTTGGCCCGGTTGTACGGCCCGCTCACCGCGATCTCCAACGTGCGCGTCGACATCCTCACCGCGCTCGTGTCCTTCGAGCGGGTCTTCGAGGTGCTCGACCTGGAGCCCCTCGTCGCCGAGGCCCCCGACGCCCGTCCCGTGCCGCCGGGCCCGGTGCGGGTCGAGGTCGACGGCGTGTCGTTCTCGTACCCCTCGGCCGACGAGGTCTCACTCGCCTCGCTCGAGAGCATCGCCACCGGCGACCGGCGGGGCAGCGGTCCGGTGCTGCACGACGTCTCGTTCACCGTCGAGCCCGGCAGCCTGGTCGCCCTGGTCGGCCCGAGCGGCGCCGGCAAGACCACCATCACCTCGCTGGTGGCCCGCCTGTACGACCCCACCGCCGGTGCCATCCGGATCAACGGGCTCGACCTGCGCGACACCCAGACCGAGTCGCTGCACGACGCCGTGGGCGTGGTCACCCAGGACGCCCACCTCTTCCACGACACCATCCGGGCCAACCTCGCCTACGCGTCACCGTCGGCCACCGAGGACGACATGGTCGCGGCGCTGCGCGCGGCGCAGGTCTGGTCGCTCGTCGACTCGCTGCCCTCCGGCCTCGACACCGTCGTCGGCGACCGCGGGCACCGGCTCTCCGGCGGCGAGAAGCAGCGCCTGGCGATCGCGCGACTGCTGCTCAAGGGGCCGGGGCTGATCGTCCTCGACGAGGCCACGGCGCACCTCGACAGCGAGTCCGAGCACGCCCTGCAGCGGGCCCTCGACCACGCACTGCGCGACCGGTCGGCCCTGGTCATCGCGCACCGGCTGAGCACCGTTCGCCACGCCGACCTGATCCTGGTCGTCGACGACGGCACGGTCGTCGAGCGCGGCACCCACCACGAGCTGGTCGCCTCGGGTGGGCTGTACAGCGAGCTCTACCGCACCCAGTTCAGCGACGATGTCGGCCAGGTCGTCGACGCCCGCGCCTGACCCGCTGCCTCACCACCGGCTCACCGGACCTGAGTACCCGAACGCATGCGCGTGCCCCTCCGGCACCCCTACCGTCCTGGTACCGGCGGAGCGCCACCGGCACTGGCTCGGATCACCGGGAGGTCGCGATGGCGACGACGACAACCACCAGCACCGCCGAGCGGGTCCTCGTCTCGGGCCTGCGCCCGTGGCTCGGCTGGTTCGCCCTCAGCGTCATCGTCGGTATGCAGGCGGGAACCGTGTTCCGGCCGCTGGGGAGCGCCGGCGACACCAGGGTGGCCGACTGGGTCGACCTGCTGACCCCGTACGCCGTCCTCGGGACGGCCGCCGTCGTGCTGGCCCGAGCGAATGCGGCTCGACCCCAGTGGACGCTGTTCGGGGTGGGCGCCGTGACCTTCGCACTGGGCAAGGGGGTGCACCTCGCGGCCAACTCGGTGGGCAACGTCGCGGACCCCGCCCTGGCCGACGCGAGCATCGTGCACCTCTGGGACGAGGTCGTCAGCCACCTGATCTGGTTCACCGGGCTGTTCCTCGTCATTCTGGCGATCGCGTGGGCCCTTCGTGCGGTCGAGTTCCGCACGGGCGGCATCGACCTCGTCGTGGCCGGTCTCGTGGCGGTCACCCTCGTCAACAACTACATCGAAGGCGCCCAGCCGGTGCTCGGCCTGGTGTTCCTGGCGGCCCTGCTCGCCCTCGGGCTGCGCTGGCGGCCGGCGCCCGTGTCGCGGCTGTTGTTGGCCGTGGGCGGGATCGGGCTGGTGCTGCTGCTCGGTTGGGGCGCGTACTGGTTCGTCGCCGACGGGTCGCTGTTCCCCGAGTTCAGCGAGCTGGGGTGGATCTGAGCGTGCGATGATCCGCGCGTGGCCGACGACGCGAACGGATGGACCCACGGTCGGGTGCGGGTGGCGGGCCGCGACCTCTACTACCGCCGGAGCCCAGGGCCGGCGGATGCCGTCCCGATCGTGCACGTGCACGGGTTCGCGATCTCCGGCGCCTACCTGATGCCCACGGCGCGGCGGCTCGTGCACCACGGGGTCAACATCGTGCCCGACCTGCCCGGCTACGGCCGCAGCCACCGTCGCGACCACACGCTGGACATCCCCGAGCTCGCCGCGGCGGTGCTGGCCCTGCTCGACGCGCTCGAGCTGGAGAAGGTCGTCCTGCTCGGCAACTCGATGGGCTGCGCGATCAGCCTGGAGGTGGCGCACGCCGCCCCCGAGCGCGTCCACCGCCTGGTCCTCGTGTCGCCGGCCGGCGGCATCCACAACCAGCCGCTGCCGCGCGCCCTGCGACAGCTGGCCCGGGACGGCGCCCGCGAGACACCGCGGATGGCCCGGGTGGCCGTGCCCGACTACCTTCGCTTCGGCCCGGTCAGCGCGCTGCGGCTGTTCCACCAGCTGACCCTCTTCCCGTCGTTGGACCGGCTGCAGCACTCGCCCGTGCCCACCCTGACCGTGCTCGGCAGCCGTGACCCGCTGATGGCCGGCCCCGCGCGCGTGGTCGAGGTGGTCCAGATGTCGCCCGAGCACGTGAGCGTCGTCGTCATCCTGGGCGCGGCGCACGCCATCAACTTCAGCCACCCGGGCGAGCTCGCCAACGTCGTCTCCGCCTGGCTCGAGGACCGTGAGATCGTCGACGACCCGGACCAACCGGGTGACGCCCGCGTGTTCCCGGTCCCGCGCGGCTGACCGAGCCCGCCCACGAGCGCGGGGCGCTGACGTGCTACTCGTCCTCCTCGTCCCAGATCCGGGTCTTCCTGGGCTTGGCGGGGTACTTCTCGGGGTCCTCGAGCCGCAGCTCGCGCCGGATGCCGAACGGGATCAGCACGAAGCCCGCGAGCATCAGCAGCCACCACTGGTAGGCGTACGCCTGGTGCGGGCCCAGGTCCCGGTCCGGCTCACCGAGAGCCTGCGGGCGCGGCGCCGACGAGCCGTCGGACCGGGCCTCGGACTGGAGCAGCACGTAGCCGGGCAGCACGGCGCTCGACCCCAGGGCGGTGGTCGCGTCGCGCAGGTTGAGGCTGGCGATCTGCCCGGTCGGCAGCTGGCGGTTCCTCGACGCCTGCCCGGGCCGCACCCAGCCCACCACCTCGACGTCGCCGGTCGGGGCGGGCGGCACGTCGGGCAGCACGCTCGCGCCACGCTGCGACTCCGCCACCCACCCCCGGTCGACGACCACGTCGGGGCCACCGGTGGCCGGCCGGAGGGCCCAGAGCACCTCGTAGCCCGGCTCGGTCTCCAGGGGACGGTTGCGCACGTAGACCGGGCCGCCGGTGTACTGGCCGGTGACGCTGACCCGGGTCCACTCGTCGTCCGGGTCGAGGCCGGCCGGGGTGAGCACCGACGACAGGGGCACCGGGGTCGCGCGGTAGTGGGTGTCGAGCCGCTCGTTGCGCTGCTGCTTGGCCTCGTAGCGGTGGTACTGCCACCAGCCGAGGTGGTAGCACGTGTACGCCAGGAGCCCGGCGAGGAGGAGGGCGCCCAGCCAGCGAGGTGTCACGAGCCGCCTGAGCACGGGGACACCGTACGCGAAGTACATTGGGCACCTATGACTGACCTGCCCGCCCCGCGCCTGCTCGACCGGTTCGGTCGCGCCGGTCGCGACCTTCGTGTCTCGGTGACCGACCGGTGCAACCTGCGCTGCAGCTACTGCATGCCGGCCGAGGGCCTGGACTGGCTGCCCAAGCCCGAGATGCTCACCGACGACGAGCTGGTCCGGCTGGTGACGGTCATGGTCGGCCTGGGGGTCACCCAGGTGCGGCTCACCGGCGGCGAACCCCTGCTGCGCCGCAGCCTGGTCGACGTCGTGCGGCGGATCGCCGCCCTCGAGCCACGGCCGCGCATCGCGATGACCACCAACGGAATCGGGCTCGACCGGCTCGCCGCCCCGCTGGCCGCCGCAGGCCTGGACCGGGTCAACGTCAGCCTCGACACGATCGACCCCGAGCACTTCAGCCGGCTCACCCGGCGCGACCGCTTCAACGACGTCGTCGCCGGGCTGAAGGCCGCCGCTGATGCCGGGCTGGCGCCGGTCAAGGTGAACGCCGTCGCCATGCGTGGTGTCAACGACACCGACGTGCCCGACCTGCTCCGGTGGTGCCTCGACCGCGGCTACCAGCTGCGCTTCATCGAGCAGATGCCGCTCGATGCGCAGCACGCGTGGGACCGCACGCAGATGGTGCCGCAGTCCGAGATCCTCGAGCGGCTGGGCGAGCGCTTCACGCTCACCCCGGTGGGGGAGCGGGGAAGTGCCCCGGCCGAGCTGTTCCTCGTCGACGGCGGTCCGCAGACAGTGGGCGTCATCGCCAGTGTCTCGGCCCCGTTCTGCGGCAGCTGCGACCGGGTGCGGCTCACCGCCGACGGCCAGCTGCGCAACTGCCTGTTCGCCCGCCGTGAGGTCGACCTGCGGGGCCCGATCCGGGCCGGGGCCAGCGACGAGGAGCTCGCCGACCTGGTCATCGCGGAGATGTGGCAGAAGAAGCCGGGCCACGGCATCGACAAGGCCGGCTTCGAGCAGCCGGAACGCCCGATGTCAGCGATCGGTGGCTGAGCCGTCGCTCTCGTGGGGTTCGTCGGGGCCCCGGGTGATCTGCGGCGTCTCGTCGACCATCGGCAGCACCGGGCGCACCCGACCGGTGACCCGCGGCATCACGGCGTTGGCCGCGACCACGGCGATGAACGGCAGGAACACGGCGCCGGCCGCGAAGATCCAGCGGTACCACGCGTCGACGACCACGAGCAGGACGAAGCACGCCGTGCGGATGGCCATCGTGATGAGGTACCGCTTGAGCCGTCGGGCCTGGTCCTCGGTGCGCGCCTCGGGCGCGCTCGTCACCGACTGGACGTCGTGGTGGTGACGGGTCGTGGACACGTGTCCACTGTATGTCGCGCGGCTCCGGCTACCCAGCGGTAGTCCACTAGGTTCGACCGCATGAGCGAGCCACGCACCGTCCTCGTCACCGGCGGCAACCGCGGCATCGGCCTGGCCATCGCCCGGTCCTTCGCCGAGGCCGGCGACCACGTCGCGGTGACCCACCGGTCGGGCGACGCGCCCGACGGCCTGGTGGGCGTCCGCTGCGACGTCACCGACACGGCATCCGTCGACGCCGCCTTCACCGAGGCCGAGGAGAAGCTCGGCAGCCCGATCGAGGTGCTCGTCGCCAACGCCGGCGTCACCAAGGACGGCCTGCTGATGCGGATGAGCGACGACGACTGGGACACCGTCATCGACACCAACCTGGCCGGTGCCTTCCGCTGTGCCCGCCGCGCCAGCAAGGGGATGATCCGGCTGCGTCGTGGGCGGATCGTGCTGATCTCGAGCGTCGTCGGTCTCTACGGCGGCCCGGGTCAGGCCAACTACGCGGCGAGCAAGGCCGGCCTGGTGGGCCTGGCGCGCTCGATCACCCGCGAGCTGGGCGGCCGCGGCATCACCGCCAACGTCGTCGCGCCCGGCTTCATCGAGACCGACATGACCGCCGCGCTGCCCGAGGACACCCAGAAGAGCTACAAGGCCGCGATCCCCGCCGGGCGGTTCGCCACCCCGGCCGAGGTGGCCGCCGTGGTCCGCTTCATCGCCTCCGACGAGGCGGCGTACATCTCCGGCGCCGTCATCCCGGTCGACGGCGGACTGGGCATGGGTCACTGACCGGCGCCACCGCACGTCCGGCACCACCGCACCGCCCGACCGCACCGACCCCCACGCGAAAGGTCCCCCACATGTTGCTCGAGGGCAAGAAGCTGCTCGTCACCGGCGTCCTCATGGACTCCTCGATCGCCTTCCACGTCGCTCGGTTCGCCCAGGAGCAGGGCGCCGAGGTGGTGCTGACCTCGTTCGGCCGCACCATGAAGATCACCAGCGCCATCGCCCGGCGGCTGCCGCAGACCCCGCCGGTCGTCGAGCTCGACGTCACCAACGACGACGACCTCGCCGCCCTGGCCGACCGGGTCCGCGAGCACGTGCCACACCTCGACGGCGTCGTGCACTCGATCGGCTTCGCACCCCAGGGCGCGTTCAACTTCATGGAGGCCGGCTGGGACGACGTCTCGACCGCCGTGCACGTCTCGGCCTACTCCCTGGCCTCGCTCACCAAGGCCGCCCTGCCGCTGATGGGCCCGGGCGGCAGCGTCGTGGGCCTCACCTTCGACGCCCGCTTCGCGTGGCCCGTCTACGACTGGATGGGCGTCGCGAAGGCCGCGTTCGAGTCGACCAACCGCTACCTCGCCCGCGACCTCGGCCCGTTGGGCATCCGCTCCAACATCGTCGCGGCCGGGCCGATCCGCACGACCGCCGCGAAGTCGATCCCCGGCTTCGAGCGGTTCGAGGAGGAGTGGGGGAGCCGTTCCCCGCTGGGCTGGGACGTCAACGACGCCGAGCCGGCCGCCAAGGCCTGCGTCGCGCTCCTCTCCGACTGGTTCCCCGCCACCACCGGCGAGATGGTGCACGTCGACGGCGGCTTCCACGCGATGGGCGTCTAGCCTTTCGTCGGCGCAGGGCTCCGGCAGCACCCCAGCCGACCACTAGGCTCCCCGGGTGAGCAGCGAGCCCGCGGGCACCCGCGAGACGGAGAGCCGACCCGGAGTCACCACCCGCGAGGTGCGTGTCCTCGAGGGCCCGAACCTCTACTTCCCGCGCCCCGCCGTCAAGGTGACGCTTGCCCTGCCGGGCTTCCTCGACGCTCCCGTCGACACCCTGCGTGCCGTCTCGACCGACGCCGGTCTGCGCCGCGGCCAGCCCGGCGCGGCCGGGTCCGAGCAGCGCCAGCAGGTGCTCCTGCGGCTCGTCGAGCGGGTGGCGCGGGCCCTGGCCACCGAGATCGGCACCCGACGGCTCGGCGTGCGCACCCGGGTGGCGAACGAGACGGACGTCGTCGTGTGCGCCTTCGTGTGGCGGCACCGCGCCCGTGCCGAGGCACTGGGCGCGGCGATCGGGCTGGTCCTCGGCGACCTGCTCGCCGGCCGACCGTTCGCGGACGCGGTGACCGACCACGCCGCCGGCGTCGCCGCCGCCACGCCGCTCGGCGACGGCCCTCGACTGGTCACCCCGCGCATCCCGGTCGCCTCGGTCACCGGTACGAACGGCAAGACGACCACGACGCGCCTGCTCGCGCACATCTGCATGACCGCCGGGCTCAGGACCGGCTGGAGCTCCACGGACGGGGTCGTCGTCCAGGGCGAGGTCATCGAGCCCGGCGACTACTCGGGCCCGGCCGGGGCGCGCGCCGTGCTCGAGGCGCCCGGGGTGCAGATCGGCATCCTCGAGACCGCCCGCGGCGGGATGCTGCTGCGGGGCATGGGCGTGACCCACAACGACGTCTCGGTCGTCACCAACGTCTCGGCCGACCACCTCGGGATGCAGGGCATCGACACCGTCGACCAGCTCGCCGAGGTCAAGGCCATCGTCACCCGGGTCACCAAGCCCCACGGCTGGGTGGTGCTCAACGGCGAGGACCCGCGGGTGTGGGCGATGCGGGCCGGCATCCGGGCTCGTCCGTGGGTCTTCACGGCCGAGCCCGGCGCACCGGCCGTGCGTGAGGCGCTCGGAACCGGTGGTCGGGCGATGACGGTGCTCGACGGCTACCTGACCGTGCTCCGGCCGGATGCCGCACCCGACCGGCTCGTGCGCGTGGTCGACCTGCCGATGGCGTTGTCCGGCCTGTCGCACCACAACGTGCTCAACGCCCTCGCGGGGGCGGCCGCGGCCCTCGGGCTCGGCATCGACCGGACGGCCGTCGTCGAGGGGTTGCGCACCTTCCGCCCCGACGACGTGCTCAACCCGGGGCGGATGAACACCTACACCGCTCCGGTCGAGGGCGGCGACGCCACCGTCGTCATCGACCTCGCCCACAACGAGGCGGGCCTCGAGGCGCTGCTGGACGTCTCGCGCGGGCTGGTGGCCCCCGGCGGCCGGGTGCACCTCGCCCTGGGGACGGCCGGCGACCGCACCGACGAGATCCTCCAGGCGCTCGGCGAGATCGCCGGGCTGCGGGCCGACCACGTCGTCGCGGCGCACAAGGACCACTACCTTCGCGGCCGTACCTCCCAGGACCTCGAAGGCCAGCTGCGCATCGGGCTGGCCAACGCGGGCGTCGGCGACATCGCGTCGTACCCCACCGAGCTCTCGGGCCTGCAGGCCCTGCTCGATGTGGCCGACGACGGGGACGTCGTGGCGGTCATGTGCCATGCGGAGCGGGCCGAGATCGTCGACTGGCTGCACGAGCGGGGCGCGACCTCCGACGACCCCGATGCCATCCGCCGCAAGGTCGTGCGCGCCCGCGGTGAGCACGAGTGCGAGGACGAGATCACCGCGCTGTGGGAGCTGCCCGATGCCGGTGCGCGCGTCGACGCGGCCGCCGCCCTGCACGCCGACCACCCCGGCGACGCCCGGATCACCTACGAGTACGCGGGCACCCGGGACAGCGCCGGCGACGAGGCCGCCGCCGTGCCGCTCTACGAGGAGGCGTTGGCCGCCGGGCTGCGCGAGCCGCACCGGCACCGGGCGCAGGTGCAGCTCGCGTCGAGCCTGCGCAACGTCGGTCGCCTCGACGAGGCGGTCGCGGTCATCGACGACGTGGCCGCGCGGCATCCGGACAGCCTGGGGGTCGCGGCGTTCCGCGCGCTCGTGCACCACGACGCCGGTGGGTCGACCCGCGCGCTGTCCGAGCTGCTCGCCGCCGTCGCCTCGACGAGCACCGACCCGGACGTCGTCCGCTACCGACGGGCGCTCACCGCCTATGCCGCACAGCTTCGCGACTGAGCCGAGACCGGCTTCGGGCCGTCACCTCGGCGGCTCCACCCCCGGTAGGGGGCGCGGCGCGAACCGGTGGAGCATCTCGTCCACCCGGGCCGACGTCGCTGCCCCACCCCGCGTGGACCCGGTCATCAGGGCCAGGAAGCGGTCCCCCCTGAGGGACTCCAGGCGAAGCTCCTCGACCGCCCGGACCGTCGCCGTTCTCGGGACGCGGCGCAGGAGCGCGATCTCCCCGAAGGACTCACCCGGGCCGAGGTTGGTGATGGGCCGACCGTCTCCCATGACCTCCGCCGTGCCCGCGACCACGACGTAGAACCGGTCGCCGGGGTCGCCCTGGCGGAAGACCGTCTCCCCGGCCGGCACCACGACGTGGTCGAGCTGGCGAGCGACCGTCTCGAGGGCGGGTAGCGGGAGAGCGTCGAGCAGCGGGACGCCCCTCAGCAGGGCCAGCTCGTCGTCGCGACCCACGATCACCGCATCGAGGGCGCGCAGCCTGCGCCACGACAGCGCGACCGCGGTCGGGGTGAGCAGGCCGAGCACGACCAGGGACGTCCCCAGGGTCAGGGCATCCATGATGAACGGTGTCAGCAGCGCCCCGAGGCCCACGCCGACGGCCGCGACGCTCTCCAGGACCCCGAAGACGCGGGCGAGGGCGTTGGCGGGGGCGATCCGGGCAATGAGGGTGAAGCCACCCACGTCGACGAGTGCGTTGCCCGCACCCACGATCGCGAGCATGATCATCGCCGACGCGGCCGACGGAAAGAGGCCGATGACGACGAGGGGGGCACCCCACAGGGCGACGCCGAGCCCGAACCAAGCCGCCAGCCGCCGGGTTCCCACCAAGAGCGCCGCCGCGGCGGACGCGACGACCGCCCCGGCACCGAGGGCGGCGTTGAGCACTCCGACGCCGGGGTCACCGAGCCCGACGAGCTCCACCGCGACGACGACCGTGAAGACCGTGATGGCGCCACGCATGATCGTCTGAGCGCCGGCCAGGGCGAACAGCAGCAGAAGGTCCCGGTGCTCGATCACCGCGCGGAACCCGCCCAGCGCCCGGTCCAGCGGGCCCTCGGCATCGGGGGCGCCGCCGGCAACGCGAGTCGGTTCCGGATGGACACGGGCCATCAGCCATCCGGCCCATGCCGATGCGACGGCCGCCACGGCGAGCACCTGGGCCGGCCCGCCGGTGGCGAGCAGGACCGCGCTCAGGACCGGGCCGGCCAGGGTCGCTGCCGAGTCCAGCGCCCCGCGGACGACGTTGGCGCCCGCCAGCTCCGGCGGAGTGGAGCACAGGGACGGCAGGAGTGCGGAGTGGACCGGCCGGAAGAGCACGGCGGCAACGGACGACACCGTCACCAGGGCGTACACGATCAGGGCCGGGCCGTCGGCGAACACGGCCCACCCGGCGAGGGCGATGGTGACGGACCGCGCGACGGAGACGGCCACGAGCACCTTCTCCCGGGGCCAGCGGTCGGCGAACTGGGTGGCCAGCGGGGCCACGATGGCCGCGGGGAGCACCCGGACGAGGGCCACGACGCCCACCTCGGTGGCGCCGCCCCGGCCGTACGCGTAGACCGCGAGGACCACGGTGACGGCCCACTCGGCCGTCCAGGCCGCGAAGGACGCCGCCTGTGCCCGCCGAAGGTCGGGGTTGCGCCAGTTCGTCGCGAACGCGCCGGCGGCCGAACGCAGCCGCGACGGCTGCGTTCGCGCGCTACCCTCCGACGCCATCGTCGAAGGGTAGCCACGCGAGCCGCCCGGCGTCTCCCCGATGGCCCGGCTGGGGCGTGCGGGTCAGCCGGCGGGTGGGGCCGGCTCGAGGTCGCGGGCTGCGCTGTCGCCCGCCTCGCGGGCCTCCTCCTGCATCGTCCCGGGGTCGAGGTCCGGGTCACCGACGCCGTCGCGGGTGTGCGTGCCCGGCTGGGCCTGCTTGGTCATCGACTCGAGCTCCGACATCACCGCAGCGTGCTGGTCGACACTCATCACGACGATGTCACCCGGGTTGGCACGGGCCATGACGTGGCGCACCGCCTCCGTCTCGTCGAGCACGATCTCGACCTGGCGGCAGCGCACCCCGGGCTCGCCGATCCGGCCGCGGGCCCCCTCGGCGACCATCTCCGCGGTGAACCCGCGCTCCCGGCCACGCAGCCGCTGGTCCTCGCGGACCACCACGACGTCGAAGTGCTCCGCCGCGATCGCGCCGAGCTCACGCATGTCGCTGTCCCGGCGGTCGCCGGCGGTCGCGATCATGCCGATCCGCGAGATCTTGCCGAGGTCGGTCTGCCCGGCCTTCATCGCTGCGTAGCGCTCGAGGAACTCGCCGAGCACGCGCATCCCGGGCGCGTTGTGGCAGTAGTCGACGATGACGTCGACGTTGTGCACGTTGATCTGGTTCATCCGGCCCGGAGACAGGTAGTACGAGGTCGTGAACGTGCGCAGGCCCTGGCGGATCTCGTGCAGCCCGGCCCCGCTCGCGAACGCCGCGCCGGCCGCTGCCATCGCGTTCGCGACGTTGAACAGCGCCGTGCCGCCGAAGGTCGACGGCAGCAGGTGGGTCCACGCCAGCTGCATCGAGCGGCGCCCGTGCCGGATGACGATCATGTCGCCGCGGTCGGTGCGGTCGAGCACCACGGCGCGACCGCCGTTGCGGCAGTGGTTGTCGATGAAGTCGCGCACCTTGCTGCCGGGCTCCTCGAGGCTGAACCAGACGATCGATCCCGAGCAGCGTCGCCGCATCCGGCGCACCAGGGTGTCGTCGGCGTTGAGCACCGCGAACCCGTCGCGGGGCACCGCCTCGACGACGACGGCCTTGACGTCGGCGAGCTGTTCGAGGGTGTCGATGCCGCGCATGCCCAGGTGGTCGGGCGCCACGTTGGTGACCACGGCGACGTCGTTGCGGTCGTAGCCCAGGCCCTCGCGCAGGATGCCGCCGCGGGCCACCTCCATGACCGCGAAGTCGACGCGGGGGTTCTGCAGCACCATCCGCGCCGAGCGCGGGCCGGACGCGTCGGCCTTCACGACGAGGCGCTCGTCGATGACGATGCCGTCGGTGGAGGTCATGCCGACCTGACGACCGACGCCCTTCATGATGTGCGCGATCATCCGCGAGGTCGTCGTCTTGCCGTTGGTGCCCGTCACGGCCACGATCGGCACGCGCGAGGGCGCACCGGGCGGGAAGAGCAGGTCGACGACCGGCTTGGCGATGTACTGCGGCTCGCCGATCGTCGGGTGGGTGTGCATCCGGAACCCGGGTGCGGCGTTCACCTCGCAGATCGCGCCGCCGGTCTCGCGCACGGGCGAGGCGATGTCCGGGCAGATGAAGTCGATGCCGGCCACGTCGAGCCCGATCAGCCGGGCCGCCTCCTCGGCGATCTCGACGTTGTCGGGGTGCGCGTCGAAGGTGCGGTCGATCGAGATGCCACCGGTCGACATGTTGCCGGTCAGGGCCAGCTTGACCATCGTGTCGGCGGGCGGCACGGCGTCGAGGGCGTAACCCTGCTCGCGCAGCAGCTCCAGGGCCGCCGCGTCCACCTTGATCTTGGTCAGCACCTTCTCGTGACCGACCCCACGGCGCGGGTCGGAGTTGGTGATCTCGACGAGCTCGCCGACGGTGTGCGTGCCGTCTCCGATGACGTGCGCGGGCACCCGCTCGGCGATGGCCTGCATCCGGCCACCGACGATGAGGCAGCGGTAGTCGCGGCCGGTCACCATCGACTCGACGATGACGTACCCGCGACGGGACTGGTCCTCGGCCACCACGAACGCGTCGCTCACCTCGGCGTCGCTGCCCAGGTTGAGACACACCCCGCGACCGTGGTTGCCGTCGAGCGGCTTGACGACCACCGGGAAACCGATCCGCCGCGCGGCGGCGACGGCGCCCTCGGCCGAGCGCACCGTCTCCTGCTTGGGCACCGGCAGGCCCGCCGAGCCGAGCAGCTTGGTGGTCATGTCCTTGTCGCCCGCGAGGTCGACGGCCAGCGCACTGGTCTTCGACGTCATCGTGGCTCGGATCCGCTGCTGGTGCACGCCCTGGCCGAGCTGCACCAGGCTGCCGCTGTTGAGCCGGATGAAGGGGATGTCGCGGCTCACCGCCTCCTCGAGGATGGCCCCGGTCGAGGGGCCGAACGCGGTGCGCTCGGCCCGGGTCAGGAAGGACTCCAGCTCGGCGGCGAAGTCGAACCCCTCCTCCTCACGGACGAGGTGGTTCAGCAGGCGCACGGCGAGGCGACCGGCCGCCAGGCCGACCTCCTCGTTGGTGTAGCCGTAGATGACGTTGTAGACCCCGGTCTTCCCCTTGACCTGGCGCGTCTTCCCCCGCCGCTGGTCGTGCCCGGCCTCCTGCTGCAGCTGCAGTGCGACGTGCTCGGACACGTGCCCCAGCCAGGTGCCCTCCCGCAGCCGCTCGACGAAGCCGCCGCGCACACCCTTGGAGCAGGTGTGGTTCTCCAGCCCGGGCAGCAGCTCGACGAGCCGGTCGGTGAAGCCGGGCAGGGTGTCGCTGGGGTACTCCTCGAGCACGCCGAGGTCGACGACGAGGTGGATCGACGGGTCGTACGACCAGATGTTGCCGCCCCGGTAGACGCGGGACTCGACGATGCGCAGGTCGGGGGCGGCGGGGCCGGTCGGGATGGGACGGTCCATCGGCGCTTCTCCTCGGGTGCGGTGGGGCGGGAGTGACGGGTGGCGGTCAGGCCTTGGCGGCGGCGATCGAGACGAGCAGGTCGGGGTGCTGCTCG
>Ga0247820_10001131_pt1 | contig 15007 bp, 13 predicted proteins | sample 13C_Glucose_Day1_2_FD_192480 | JGI IMG/M metagenome (GOLD analysis project Ga0247820, IMG submission 192480) | Soil microbial communities from agricultural site in Penn Yan, New York, United States - 13C_Glucose_Day14 | ecosystem: Environmental > Terrestrial > Soil > Agricultural land | place...
GCCTGAACCGCGTCGCGCACCAAGGGGGACCGCGGGTTACCGAGTGGACCGTGCGGCCGTCCGATCAGGGCCAGAACCCACCATTCCGCAGCATGAACTCGGAGTTGGCATCCCGGCCTTCCTGCGGGTCGGGTGGCGGCTCGACGTACTGAGTCGTCCCCATGTCCTCTGGTAGGACCCGCGGCAGGTCGATGTGGATCCGACGTTCGAGATCCTGCCGATCCGACTGCTGAGATGCGCCCATGTTCGCCTCCATCGCCAATGGTGGCACAGGACGCGCCCTCATCCGCAGCTCGACGAACCCTCCGCTCTTCGGCACGAGCGAATCGTCCTGTCTGCGGCACATGCGTGCATCGCGCCGGGCAAGCCAATTAACCTCCTTGTGGCCCGCGGGCCACCTGCAGGACATTGGTCTCATGGCCGTCGTTGAGGACTTTCACCGTGATTTCCTCCCGCGTTTCATCGATGCCCAGCACGCGTTTCACGATGGGGATCCAGCGCCCAACAACGCTCTGTGGACGGACTCCGACCCCGTCACGCTCTTCGCTCGAGTTGTAGGACCTTTCGTCCGCTGCTGCGGGTGGGGGGCCGGTGGTCAGGAGGCTGCCATGGGGGCGCTTTGCGGCGCACGCTTCTCTTGGGCGCCGAAGTATGCGCGGTTGGCGAGTTCCAGGGGACGCTCCATGCCACGGCGACTGCGGCTGGTTGGGGTCGTCGCCGTGGTTGCGGCCGCATTGACTGGCTGTACCGGAGAACCGCAGCCCGCCGGGCCTGGTACGCAAAGCGCAGCGGGGAAGCCGTTGGTGGCGCAGTTCGTAGACGACGCGGAGGCGATCGAGCCTGTCTTCGCGCTGGAGGGTGACGAGGTGCCGGTCAGCGTCGCGGGGCGACGGTTCCAGACACGCTGCGTCGGCACCGGCGATCCGGCGGTCATCCTCGTCTCGGGCGCCAGCACACCGCAGACCACTTGGCACGAGGTCCATGCCAAGGTCGGGGCCAAGACCCGAGTCTGCTCCTATGACCGTCTCGGCGTTGGCGACAGCGGGCCACCAGCGCCCGTGCAGACGTTGGAGCAGCTGGCCGCCGACCTTGACGGCGTCATCGACGCACTCGCGCTGCCGCGCCCGCTGGTGGTGGCCGGCCACTCGCTTGGGGGTCCCATCGCCATGGCCTGGGCCACCAAGCGCCCGGCCGACACCGTCGGTGTCGTTCTGATCGACGCCTCGTCAGCGGCGTTTCAGCGGGAGGACATCAAGCAGGTCAGGGAGCACTACCCCGGGGACGTCGCGCTCAACGCGGACCCCGAGCATCTGGACTTGGCCGCGGTCCCGGCTCAGCTAGATGCGCTGCCGCGCTTGGGCGCGGTGCCGCTCGTCGTGCTCACCCGCACCCTGTACCAGCCTGACCCGACCTATCCCAAGATCGACTGGGACGCCTACGAGCGGGCGTGGGTCGAGGGACAACGGCACTGGGCCACCTACTCAGACGTCTCGGAGATGGTGAGCGTGCCCAATGCCGGACACTTCATTCACCTCAACCAGCTGAACGTCGTCATCGCCGCGGTGCTGCGCATGCTGTAGCAGCTGCTGGGCGCCGTCGCCCGCAAGCGGTCGGTGTCGGCCCATGGTCACCGCAGGCGCACTCCGGCGAGTTTGGCCGCGCTGCGCAGCGCCGCCTCGGCGTCGGAGACAAGACGCTCGGCGCGCCGCTTTCTGTTCACCGGGCTGCCGGAGAGCTCCAGCAGGCTTAGCGCGTCGACGACCAGGCTTAGAGCCTGCTGACGCTGCTCGAGCTGCCGGCGTCCCTTGCGCTTCCGGTTGGAGATCGGTGTGCGCGTAGCGTCCTGGACCTGCTGGACCCACCGCAGCGCCCGGGTGCGTCGCCCATCCAGTGTGAGGATCCCGAACGGGCCCCGCTCGTGTCTCTGCGAGGTGCCTGCGCGCCACCGGCACGAGCCTGCTCGGCCCTGCACCCGCTCGGCTCGACCGCGCGGATCGCGGGGGATCCGGGCCGTCGCGGCAGTCAGGTGATTGCGCAAGATGTTCCGCGCAGCGGATCCGTGGTCGCTCGAGGAGGTCGGCTTGGCGCCGACGGTCGCTGATCACGTCGAGCGGACGACACTCGCAGAGCACCGCCCCGGCTGACTGTGAGCCGGGGCGGTGCTGGAGTCGGTCCGAGCCGTACCGGCTCAGCTCCCGGAGATGATCTGCGGCAGCGCTTGGTCGAAGAGCGCGACGAAGGTCGTGGGGGGGAGGATGGAGCTCCTCGGCTGGGCAGCGGCGGCCAGGTCGGCGCCCCAGTCGGCGGCACGCTCGCGCTGCAGCGGCGTTCCGTGGTGGCCGGGGCTGTCGAACTGGCAGTCGCCGACGGTGTAGAAGCTCAGCAGCGCGTCAACGACCCGCTTCTTGTTGAGCGCCAGACCCTGCTTGTGGGTGCCGTAGTAGGCGGCCATGGCGTCGGCCATGAGCTCGGTACGGCGTGTGGCCTCGGCGGGGTCCGTCGGTCCGGTGTCGAACACGCCGAGCTCGAACTGGACGTGGTGCCCGAACTCGTGCGCCATGATCACGCGGATCCCCACGTCGCCGAGGCCGATGGCGTCGTAGGCGTCGATGATGCCGTCGCCCATGATGAGTTTGTCCGGGAGCGCCGCGATGAAGGGGTCGCTCTCCCCCTCGCCGGTGAAGGCGAACGCGTTGAGCGTCCAGAGCGGGTTGTCGTAGAAGTCGCCCTGCGTCTGCATGAAGGCGGCCACGGTCGCGGCTTCCGCCTGGATCTCGGCCGCCGTCATCGGGGCGATCTGACCGGTTGCAACCATCGCGCTGAGGGTCTTCGCGATGCGATCGGCGTCGAGTAGCACGTCACCGTGCATGGCCATCAGCTGGATGTCGGCGGACTCGATGTCCCAGAACTGGCGCAGGTCGCGGAAGGTGTTCTTGATCTGCTGAGCGTGGGACTCAAGGGCGTAGGCGGGGTCGTTGGGAGTGCCGAAGAACAGCGCGTCATAGGTGGGCACGTTGAACAAGGCGTCCTGGTGGGCGACCAGGAAGGCGAACTGCTCGTCGGTCATGGCGGCGAAGAGCTGGTCGATGTAGGTGTCGAGCAGGGTGCCCGCGCACTCACTGGGCGGCACAGCCCGTGCAAGGGCTGCCTGGGCAGGGCTCTCGACGAGGTGGCGCTGGGTTGAGGCTGGTCCCGAACTGGCTGTAGCGGAAGCCGTCGCGGCTGTGCTCAACCCTGCGAGGGTCAGTAGTACCGCGGCCCCGAGAGCCACTATCGAGCGGATTGATCTGGTCACGGGCATCTCCTTGCTGGGGACCTGACCGCTCCTCCCGCGGGTCAGGTGGGACTGCCACCGTAAGCCGCTCGACGCCCAGAAAACCCCTTCAGGTGAACGCCTTGTTCACCGCTCACGCAGCGGCCCCAGCAGGCGGAATCAGACACAGCGGCCGGGCTCGACGTCAGGGTGGCTCCTCCGAGGAGGACGGATACCCCAACGTAGGGTGCCGGTGACCACGCGGATCACCCACACCTCAAGCGGATCCGAACCGTTTCGAGGTGCGTCTCATCGCCGCGGGACGGGCACGGCATCAGCCTGTGGCTGCTGCAGGACTTGCGGCACGCCCTGCAAGGATCCTCACGAAATCGCCCCGGTCCCAGCCTGAGGGCGCGGCGTAGGATTCGGCACAGGCACAGGCACAGGTCGAAGAGGAGTCCGCCTGCACCCTTGCAACCTCATGGAGGTGCCAGTGCGCGTCGTCGCTGGGGCAATGGTCACTTCGGCTCGCGGCCCTGTCGAGACCCTGCAGGCGCGCCGCCAGATGAACGGGTGCGTGCCAAGCGCTCCACAGTCCGCAAGGCCGCAACTGGATTCGTGCGATGACTGTGGCGGCCGATCCAACAGCAGCGTCACGTGCGCTTCGACTGGGTCGGGTGTTCAGCCTGCTTCGTTTGGAGGCGTCAGCGCAGGGGGACTACCACCGTGCTCCCTTTCAGAGAGTCCAGGCGGCCGCTATGAATGACATGCGTGAGGAACGCCGGGTCGTCACGACGATGTTCGTCGATCTCGTTGGCTCGAGCGCCATGGTCGAGCGTCTCGACCCCGAAGACGCTCGCGAACTGGTTGGCGACGTCATCGAGCGGACGGTGAAGGCGATCGAAGCCTTCGGCGGAACCGTCAAAGACCTTGCCGGAGACGGGGTCATGGCCCTGTTCGGCGCTCCGACCGCACATGAGGACGATCCTGAGCGAGCGGTTCGGGCTGCGCTTCGGGTCATCAGAGATGTAGCCACCTTGGATGTGGACATTTCGCGGTCGCGCGGCGAGGCCATTGCGGTACGGGTGGGTATAGACACGGGAGAGGTGGTTTTGGGACCGGTCGGGGCCTCCAGCCGTGTCGAGTACGGTGCCGTCGGCGATGCGGTCAACAGCGCCGCACGCCTGCAGACGCACGCGGAACCTCAGGGCGTGCTGGTCAGCGATGCCACTCGCCAAGGCATCGAGCACCTTTTCCGCTGGGGTCCGGCTCGGCAGCTCACGGTGAAAGGGAAGAGTCGTGAGGTCAAGGCCTGGCCGGCCTTGCACGCCATTGACGGCGTGCGCCGACGATGGCCGGGCGGCGGACGGCGGACCGCACTGGTTGGGCGCGATGGGGAACTGGCCCAACTGAGGGCAGCTTTGGCTAAGACGGCCGCTGGCACAGGCTCGACAGTATTGCTAATCGGAGACCCGGGAGTCGGAAAGAGCCGCCTGTTGGGCGAGGGGCACGAAATCTTCCGCGGACAGTTGGGCCCGAGAGCACTTTGGCTCGAGGGTGCGTGCGTTTCCTTCGGCGGAAGTACCCCATTTCTGCCGTTTCGCAACATCCTTCGCGACTGGATCAACGTCAGCGCCGGAGCACCGGACTCCTATACGCGCCGAGTGTTGAATCAGCGCAGTGCTGAACTCTTCGGTGAGACCATTCAAGCCAGATCGGCACTACTGGCGCACGTCCTCGGAATTTCTGTCGATCCCAGTCAAGCAGTTGTGTTGGAGGCGCTCACACCCGAGGAGCTTCACGAACAGGCGATTGATGCCGTAGTCGCCACGCTGCGACAGTTAGCCGAGCGCGGCCCCCTAGTGGTCGCGATCGAGGACATCCATTGGGCGGACCAGAGCAGCGTAGCGCTGGCCGAGAGGTTGCTGACGGTCGCCAGGACCATCCCAATGTGTGTCTTCCTCACTGCGCGACCGGATTCGGACACTGCCGGGGGGGCATTCGCGACCGCGTACATCACCCAAAGCAACACTGATCCGCCTCCGATTATGCTGGCTGGTCTGACCCGGGGGAACGATGACCAGCTGCTCCATGCCCTCGTGGGCCGCGACGTCTTGCCTCATTCTTTTGAAAGGACGATCCTCAGCGCGACCGGCGGCAACCCCTTCTACTTGCAAGAGATCGTTCGCTACCTACAAGAGGCCGGAGCGCTCATTCCTACGGCTTCGGGATGGGCCTACGACCATCAGGTGCCGCTGGAGGTGCCACGCACAGTAGAGCGCCTGATCCTTAGTCGTGTGGATCGACTCAGCGACCCGTCGCATAGATTGATCTGCGCGGCCGCCGCCATTGGTCGTCGATTCGAGATGACTGTGCTGCGAGCACTCCTCATCAATGGCGACGATGCCTCGGCTGCTCTCGCGGATCTGATCCGACGAGACTTCGTTGAGCCCGAGGGGGAGACGGATTATGCGTTCAAGCATGCTCTAATCCAGGAGAGTGTGTATCGCAGCATCTTGCGGCGTCGTCGCGTTGAGCTCCATGGGCGAATCGCCACGGCACTGGAGACAAACTGCGAAGGACGAGAACTGGAGTTCGCGGCGGATTTAGGGCATCACTTTTCGCGAGCCGAACAGCCAGCCAAGGCAGTGCACTATCTGACTATCGCCGCCGATCGTGCGCGACGAACATACGCGAACACAGAGGCGGTCGCCCTGTACCGGCTAGCACTATCACAGGTGGCTCCTTCGCAGACAGGCATTGGGGAGTTGCGATCCGCGGTATTCACGAGATTGGCGGAAGCGCTCGGCGATGTGCTCCGCCTCGAGGGCGACTACGCCGCGGCGACTTCCTCCTTTAGGGAAGCGCTTCGCGCTCTCGAACCCGATGACGACCTGGTGCGATCCAGATTGCTGCTAAAGATTGCCGCAGACTACGTCGTTCAGCGAGATCACGAGGCCGCGCGTGCTGCTGTTGAGGAGGCTGAGAATGCGCTCGGCACCTCTCCATTTGGGACAACGGAATTGTGGCAGACGTGGATAGATGCACAAATCATTCGGTCGGAGATTGCCTACTACGGCAGTGACGTCGAAGAGCAGGCACGAGTTTTGACTGGTGCCCGTCCGGTCCTGGAAAGGCACGGCAGCGCAAGCCAGCGCGCCGAGCTCTACCGGCAGCTCGCGTTCGCCGAGAACATCAAGTCGAGGTTCGTCGTATCCCAGGAGGCGCTCGACTTCGCGAAGGCGGCTCTAGCAGCCACAAGGGACCTAAACGACCCCGCCACCACAGCCGCTGCCGAGTTCTACCTTGGAATGTCTTATCTGTGGTTCGGGGAACTGGATGCTGCCGAGCCGCACCTCGACGCGGCGCTCAGATTCGCCGAGGAGAGAGGCGACGTCTTGCTCCAAGCGCGGTCCCTCACCTACCTCGCCGTCCTGGCTCGCATGCGTGGTGACGTCGAACGAACCCAGGCGCTTGCTCGTAGGAGTGAGGCGGCTGCCAAGGAGGCGGGATTGCTCGAATACACAGCCATGGCTCAGGCAAACCGCTGCTGGGTCGCCTGGCGTCGGAACGACGAGGCGCTAGAGGCGCATGGACGAGCGGCGCTTGAGATCTGGGAAGCGATTCCACTGCACTACCCGTTCGTGTTCATGGCCCTTTGGCCGCTCATGGCCCACGCGTTGAGCAAGGACCGAATCGCCGAAGCCGTCAATCTTGCACGGCGAATCCTTGATCCCTTGCAACGCCGACCGGCGCCACCCGTAGAAGCCCGCCTACGCAGGGCGTTGGACGCCTTCGATGAAGGCGACCCGGAGACGGCAACTCGGAGTCTCGCCGCTGCCCTCCGGAGGGCTCACTCGTTCTGCCTGATCTGAGCAGCCGGCGGGAGGCCTGCCGTGTGCCGATGCTCTCGGGGCTCAGATCTCCACATGGCGATCGGCCTTGACCCTCGTCCGGGACTCAGCAAGGGGACGACCGGGGCGAGATGCAGTAGCCGTCACCGCGGTCGATGCAGGCGCTATAGCTGACCTGCCGATGTCGATCGCAGCACCCATTCGGGCGCCGACGTCACCCTGACGACTCTTCGATCACCTGCGAGACCGGCGTGTGCGGAAGATCCGGAAACTCAGTACGAAGAGTCTCGTCGTGCGCGGTTGGGAGGTTTTCGATCGCCAGCGCGGCCCGTGCTTGGCGGGCCAGTTGAGGATTAACGGGACCGACCGTGTGCGCGATGACCTGGAGGACGGGGCGCGGAACCCGGCGTGGCGTGCCAATCCAGTCCCGCTTCGCCATCACCAGTTCCGCCAGCTGGGTCATGGACACGGGGTAGGGACCACAGATCTCGAGGACCCGGCCGCGCAGGGACTCGTCGACTACCGCGCGGACCACGAGGGCCGCCACGTCCGTCACGCTGACGAAGGAAATCGGGTTGGAGGCACGGCCGAACACCAGGGGTCTGCACTTGCTCCCGGCCGACTCCGCCATCAGGGAAACCCACGTTTCAGCGAACGCGTCGGCCCGGACGATGGTCCACCGGCAGCGGCTGGACTTCAGTCTCTCTTCGGCTGCGAACTTCATGCGGAGCAGTTCCATCGGACTGTCAGGAGCCGCACCGATGACCGAGACCAACACGAAGTGCGCGCCACTGACCTCAGCCGCGTCGATGAGGTGGCCGTTGCCGTCTCGGTCCACTGTGGCCGGCGAGACGCCGCCGGCGCCCATGAAGCCTTGGACTGCCGAGACCACCATGTCGACACCCTCAAACGGCCCGCGCAGCGACGTCGGATTTCGCACGTCACCGTGAACGACTTCCACGGAGCCGTGGAGCGCACCCGATGGCGAGGCAACGCCACGGCAGAGGGCCTTGACCTCCAGACCCCTTCCGGCCAACTGGTTGGCGACGGCACTCCCAAGCCGACCCGTCCCGCCCGCGACCAGGATCATGACGGAGTCCGTTGCAGTTGGCGGATGCAAGAGGGGTCCGCCTCGGCTCCGGGCTCGTCGGCCGGCTCGGGGTAAGAGCGCTCAGTCGAGGACACTCCTCCTCTTGCGAGCTTGAAAACCATGAGCCCGCCGGCTCGCTGCCCACGACTGGCCATCCATGATGGGAGGGTGGCTCCGCGTTCCTGCCGCCAAGACCCAGCCGCGTGAGCTAGGCCGAGGACTCGGCTCCCAGCTTCCCAACACACGTGTTCCGGCAGAACATCCATCTCATCAGGGGTTCCGCGTTCAGTCTCGCCCTTGGTGACGGTCTGGGCGCCCGGCGCGTTCACCGGATGATCCGCGTCATCCGCTGGCAAAACGCCTCCCCCGAGGAAGGGGGGCCCCCATAACGTTGCCGCGCCGAGGCGACCAGCCGCGAGGTCAGCAAATGCCCCAAGGCCCGCGTCGTTGACGTGATTTCGGAACTCGACGACATCCTCGCCTCCCGTGATTTCCTGCACAGCAGGATGGTCTGGTCCGGGTGCTCCGTTGGTCCCGGTTGTCACGACAGCCGCATGTGACCCCTGTCGGCCCTGTCCCCACGAAGCAGCCGATTGTTAGCGTCCCACTGGCGCTGCCCGCGCGTCCATGGCCCATCAGGATCATGGTGACCAGGATCGACTGCGTCCGACCTCCACCTGGTGCGTCTGTACGCCGCCTATTCACCCTTTCGATATGCGGCAAATGAGGACGGATCGTCTGGCGGCCGGACGAAAGGCGGCTCAGCGCGCAGGCTCGGGCGTGCCTCGCGCCTGGTCGCGGCTGGCGACCACCAGGTATCCATCGCTGTCGGGGTCGAAGGTGGTGGACTGCACCGTGAGCCCGACGCTGCGCAACTGCGCCACGAGGTCCTGGTACCGGTAGGGCCAGATGGACAACCGCTCCGAGCACGCTCGCACTGCCCCATCCGGCTCGATCTGGGCGACCACGATCTCGAGGAAGTGCTCCTGCTCCCAGCGCTGCTCGATCTGCCAGTAGTAGCTGACGACCGCATCGCGGTCGTTGCGGCGGATGAGTCGATCGCGGACGTCTACCCGTGAGCCGGCGGAGCGCACGAGCTCCCAGTTGCGTGAGGTGAGCACGAGGCGTCCGCCCGGATTCAGCAGCCGCGACATCGCTTCCAGTGCGGTCCGGCGCCCGGCTGCCCCTTCGGCGTGCCCGAGCGAGTTGCCGACGCAGAACACCAGATCGAACGTGGAGTCCTCCAGGTGGTCGGGCAGCTCGTCCCAGCTCGCCCGGAGGGCTCGAAGCGAGACACCCTGCTCGCTGGCGACCTTCTCGGTCCGGCGAACCATCCCATCGCTGGCGTCTGCGGCGACGACGTCAAGGCCGAGACTCGCCAGACCGACGGCGAGCTGGCCGGTTCCACACGCGCAGTCCAGGACGCGCGCGTTGGGCGGCAGAGAGCCCACGACATCGCTGTAGTACACCGCGGCTGCCTTGGCGGGGGTCAACTTGTCGTCCCCGATCAGCCACTCGTACACGTCGGAAAGCGCCCCATAACCAGCCACCGCGATCACCTCCATCACTCGTCAACACGCGGGTTAGACCGCGCCTGCGATTCGTACCTTGCGCCTCGCACTGTGCCGGGCCGTGTCAGCGAAGCATTGAGCAGGACCCAACCACTTCCGGCCGCTAAGACTCCACCGGATATCCAGTGGGAGACCGCGACACACCGCACCGACGCAGGTGCCCTCACTCCACCGGCGCGTCTATTCGCTGCCTGCCGGCGTAGCGGTACGGCTGCTACGCCCGGCCTGATCAAGCTACGGAGTGCTGGCTCTGGGCCGGCTCGCCGTGGGACGCTGTTCAGCGGGGCGAGGGCTGACGAAGGAGCGAGACGTGCCAGCAACCGGCTTGGAAGTCATCCGCCAGATGGTCGAGCGGACCAACGCTCACGACCTCGAGGGCATGGCGGCCCTGATGCACCAGGACTACCGGAGCGAACAGCCCTTCCACCCGGCCCGCGGCTTCGGCGGACGGGCGCAGATGAAGGCGAACTGGGGCGCGATCCTCACCGGCGTGCCCGACTTGCGCGCCGAGGTCCCTTCGTCGGTACAGGACGGGGACGTGGTGTGGAGCGAGTGGCACTGGTGGGGCACCACCGAGCAGGGTGAGCCGTTCAACCTGCGCGCGATCACCCAGTTCACCGTTCGGGACGGTCTGGTCGTGCGTGGTCGGCTCTTCGCCGAGCTCGTCGAGCAGGGCGGAGCCGACATCAACGACGCCGTCGAAGCCGAGTCGGGCCACCGCCCACAACTGGAGGACTGACCCGGCTCAACGAAACCGGGTGCCTGGTCAATCCTTGGCCATCGCACCAGGAGTCCACGACGGTATCGCCACCCCACGCCTCTGACAGGACGTCGCGTGTTCGGCGGGACCCGAGCGGCCGTAGGTAGCCGACAGGCTCAACTCCGACCAAGGTGCGTCACTACGCCGCCTGTCCTTTCAGCTGGGTGGGGTGAACGGTTGGCCTTGCTGGGCGAATCCGACTGTCCAGGACGATCAGGGAAGTGACTCGACGAACCGTTCCACGAGGAGGGCCACCAGCTGCGGGTGGCCGAGCTGTGGGACGTGACCTGCCGGGAGCACCTCCAGGACTGCGTCAGGGATCAGCCTGGCCACGGCCCGTGCCTGAGGAACCGGCACCAGCGGGTCGTGGTCTCCCCAGATCATCAGTGTCGGCACGGTCAGGTGGCGCAGGTCATCCGGGCGGACCCGGGTCCGTGCCCGCGTCCCGAAGGGCGTGAGGAGGGACTGGAACTCGGCCACGTTGGCGGCGGAAGCCAGGGGGTCACGGGACGCGTCGATGAGCGACTCGAACAGCTCGGGGTGGCGCAGGATGGTGTCACCCTCTCCCATCTCGGACATCAGGTGCCGCAACATCCGAGGACCCGGTCTCAGGACGCGGGTGAGCACATCACCCAGCGCTGGCGTCGCGATGATCCGGATGGGGACCGGGATGCGGCTTCCGGGGAGAAGCGGGACCGACCCCAGCAGGACCAGCCCGCGAACCCGCTCCGGATGGTCGAGCGCACACCACAACGCCCAGGCCCCGCCCCCCGATGCGCCGACGAGCACGGCCGCGCCCAACCCGAGCTCGTCGAGGATCTCGGTGACGAACCGAACCGCGTGGCGCCGGAAGGCCCGACGGGGAAACGTGTCGGGGTCGCTGAGGCCGAACCCCGGTCGGTCAACCAGGATGGATCGCACTCGCATGGAGCGCTCCAGCAGCATTAGGTGCGACAGCGACGAGGTGTTGTTGCCGTGCAGGTGCACCACGCGCGGGCCGTCACCCGACTCGATCACATGGACGGCTCCGCCCCCCGGCATCCGAATGAGGCGGTCAGTGGCGCCGACGGACCGGACCATCCGGGTATAGCGCTCGCGCAGTGCTGCTGGGTGAGAAGGGAAGACTGGGGGCCGGTTCCTGGTGGCAGCTGTTCTCATCGTGACTCCTCGGGATGGGCTCGTCCTCCCCACGGTGAGCCGCGCACAGGCATGGAGCCAGTTCGAAACTCGAACTCCCGCCCCGGCGCAGCGGTGGGACACTGGGCATCGTGGGCTCGCGGGAGGAGACCGGCTACTGCTCCTACACCAAGGCGATCGAGCACCTGGGTGACCGGTGGAGTCTGCTCATCGTGCGCCAGCTGGGGACGTTCGGGCCGCAGGGATTCAACGACCTGGTCGCCGGGCTGCCCGGGCGGATCTCGCGGTCCGTCCTCGCAGATCGACTGCGCAGACTCCAGACGTTGGGGCTGGTCGCGCGCGCCGACCCGCAGGACCCGTCCCCGGCCTACCGCCTGACCGCGGTCGGTCACGGCCTGATGGGGCCACTCGGCTCGCTGCGCGACTGGGCCGAGACGTGGCTCCCCGAGGACCCCGACATGTGGGAGCGGGATCCCGATGTCGTCCTTGGCTGGCTGGCCCAGCGGGCCGACCCCGACAGCGGACCCCGGCGCCCGGTCACCCTCGAGCTCCGTCTGGCCCACCGGATCGACCGCCGGTACTGGCTCGTGCTGGAGGGCGGCAGCGCGGCCTACGGTTGCCTCAGCGACCCGCTCCTGGACGAGAGCCGCTACGTCTATGTAGAGACCTCAATGCCGGCGCTCCTCGCGCTGGCCAAGGGCCGCTGCGACTGGACGGACGTCCTCCGAGACGGTTCCGTCACCGCTGCCGGCGATCCCGACCTTGTGCACCAGCTCGCCGGGTGGTTCCGGTCCACCTCGGTGCCCCGCACGCCAAGTCACGCTGACGGCCAACGCTGAACCTCATTGCCCGCAGCGCAGGAGCCAGCCGCCCCCGGGGACCGCTCCCGCAGTGCCTGCCTGGTGTGGCAGGCGGAACATCCACTCAGCAGTGTCAGGCCCCAGCACCCGTGTCTCGGGGAGTGCGTCCTATCGCCGCAATGCGAACAGGGCCACATGGGTCAGGTGCCGGGGGTGGCCGGCTCCGCTGCTCAGCCGTGCGCGACGAGCCGATCCATGGCAGCCCTGAGGCAGCCCGGGGACTCGTGCCAGACGAAATGTCCTGCTCCTGGCTCGATGTGCGACCAAGCGCCGGGGATGCGCTCAGCACTGTCGATCCCGGCGATGGGAGGCATCGGGCTCAGCTCGCCAACGAGCACGCCAACCGGGATCCCGATCGCCGGTAGCGACGACTCCAGCTCTGGCAGCCGGGCCTTCAGATCCGCCCACAGCCCTTGGCTCGCATTCATGGAGTACCCGATGTGGGGCATCGGCGGCGCAGAAGAAGGATCGGCGAAGTACGACCCCCAGGCCAACGAGAACGCCTCCTGTGTCTCCTCGGGCGTCGCCTCCCCGGCTGTGTCCTTCTCATCCAGAGTGCGGGCACGCTCACGCAAGGCCTCGGGCATTCGCGCGAGCATCTCGGCGCCGAATGCCTCCGCCTGGCCGTCACCCACCGCGCCAAGCGGGTCCACCGACAACACCCCTGCCAGCCGCTCAGGGATGCTTACCGCGGCATGGAAAACCAAGTGCCCTCCCCATGAGTGGCCCATCAGATAGACCGTGTCCCACCCCAGGCCGTCGAGCACCGCGGCGATGTCGGCCACGGCCTCAGCAACGGTGAACTCGCCCTCCATCGTGGATGGCGGAAGACCCCGCTGCTGGTAGGTCGCAACCTGGTACCCGCTACTGAGCTCGGCCACCGCATCGTCGAGATAGTCAAAGTTCAAGCCCGGGCCGCCATGAATCGCCACCACTCGCGGGCCTGCACCACAAACCCACCCCGAAAGCTCACCGGACCCCGCCGGCACCACGAACGACGTTCGTTTCATGTCCGCAGAGTAGGACTCCTGCGAGGGCAGCAGTGCCTCCTGCGCGGGAGCCCACCTCGAGACCCGGCGGCGCCACTCGCGTGCCTGCGTCTCATCGCCGCCAGTCGGCCCTTGCGACCTTGCCGTACGGCTCGCGTCTCGTTGATGTGGGATGAGGCGACCGCCTAGGGCGTGTCTGCTAAAGATCTGGGGCCGGGTCCTTCATCGTGGCCGTCATGCTTCGTGATGACGCCATCAGTGACGAGTTGTGGGATGTCTTGGGTTCGGTGATGCCGCAGGACTCGGGTCGCCGCGGTCGCCCGTGGAACGATCACCGCACGACGTTGGAGGGAATCATCTGGCGGTTCCGCACCGGTTCGCCGTGGCGTGACCTTCCGGAGCCGTTCGGGCCGTATCAGTCTGTGTGGCAGCGGCATCGGCTGTGGTCGACCGACGGCACCTACGAGCGGATGGTCGCAGCGGTGCGCCAGCAGGCGAAGCTGGGTGGCGACGAGGTGGAGGCGATCCTGTCGATCGACTCGACCATCGTGCGGGCCCACCAGCACGCAGCCGGCGCGCGTCGGGACTCCGTTGTCGCCGACCCCGCGGACGACACAGGGGGCAGGAGCGAACTACACGAATTCTCGGGTCGTGCCCGGGGAGCCGCCTGACCACGCGCTGGGTCGCTCCCGCGGCGGGTTGAGCACCAAAGTTCACGCCCTGTCGGACCTGACCTGCACCCCGGTGCTTGCGTTGCTGACCGCGGGCCAGTCCGGGGACAACCCGATGCTCGCCACCCTCGTGCAGGCCCTTGCTGAGGGCGGGAACGACCAGGGCTTCCGGCTCCTGGCTGACAAGGCGTACTCGCACCCCAGCACCCGAAGGTTCCTGCGGGGCAGGAAGATCAAGCACACCATCCCCGAGCGCCGCGACCAGATCGCCCACCGCAGGGCCAAGGGCTCCAAAGGCGGCAGACCGCCCGGGTTCGACAGCGACACCTACAAACAGCGCAACACCATCGAACGCTCATTCAGCCGGGTCAAGCAGTGGCGGGGACTGGCCACCCGCTACGACAAATACGCCGTGACCTATCTCGGCGGCATCCTGCTCGGGATGGTGATCCTGACCCACCAAGCCAACCATTAGCAGACACGCCCTAGCCGTCATTGCTACGCCGTGCCTGATTACGCTTTGGGCCGCGGCGAACGCGGATCCGGCTCCGCCTTCTCATTAGGCGCGGGGCGCTCACTGCCTGCTTGCTCCGGCCGGCCACATGGTGACATCGGCTGAAGAGGCCACCGCTACTGGCGCGATCCAGGGTCGGGCTTCGACGGCATCCGGAAGATCAGGAGTCGATCCTGGAGCCACGCCCAGGCTCGTCTAGGTTCGCGTCGGTACAACGCGGCCGCCTCGTCATCGCGAGGTCGGATCAGGATCAACAGTGTGCCCAGTGCAAGGCCGCCGATCATCACCTCGGCGAATATCCACACCAC